>Ga0224722_1002348_pt1 | contig 10111 bp, 7 predicted proteins | sample Balambano_FR1_Me_FD_161646 | JGI IMG/M metagenome (GOLD analysis project Ga0224722, IMG submission 161646) | Freshwater sediment microbial communities from Lake Towuti, South Sulawesi, Indonesia - Balambano_FR1_MetaG | ecosystem: Environmental > Aquatic > Freshwater > Lake > Sediment | place...
TCCCAACAAGAATGATGTTCGACGGCTTGATGTCGCGATGCAGCACACCCGCCGCGTGAGCATAGTCCAGGGCAGAGGCGACAGGCGGCAGAATCCGCACGATGTCGGCCAGCGTCAGACCGCCGCGCTCGTTGATCTGCCGAAGCGATTGCCCGTCGATGTGCTTCATCACCAGATACGGCTGACCCTCGACATCGGCAAAGTCGTAGATGGGCACGATGTTCGGGTGTTCAAGTTTCGCCACAATGCGGGCTTCCCGTTCAAAACGGGAGAGAAATCCCGGATCCTCCAGAAATGCCTGGTGCATCACCTTGATGGCGACATAACGGTCGAGGCGCGGGTGGTACGCCTTATAGATGGTTGCCATGCCACCCTGGCCAACCTGCGCCACGATCTGATACGGGCCGATGTGCTGTCCTTCAGCAAGTGGCATGCGGGCGTTTCCTGTACGTGAACCGATCACAGGCATGTGCTACCTGGCCCAATTGTATGCGGAAAATGGTCCGCGCCGAGACAAATCAGTTTATGGACGGGTCAGACGTAGTCGTAACCGTCGTCACCGCGTTTTGGCGGAGCAAAGTCCACCGGTTTCTCAACGAGTTCGCCGTCATCGCCCACGACATAGACGAGCGTGTTTTTCGGCTTCTCCGGGTTGGACTCACCATCGTTATCACCACGCTTGCGCTTTGCGCGCCAGTCGTGCACCGATACGCCGGGGTATACGCGTGCCGACCTGCCATCACTGCCAGCATCGTGGTTTGCCCATGGCGAATGATTGCCGAATGAGCCCCAGTGCTGCGCGTGCCCGCGGTGATGTCCCTGCCTGCCAAACGCGCTGAAAGCTGCTTTCAGCAGCATCGGGACGACGAAAAACATCGGAATCCACAGCCACCAGGGGACCTTTAGCGCGCTGAGCACGATGATCAGGACGATGAAGGCGATGATGGGCATGAGGTTCACTGGCCCGCCGCGATGATGATGCCGATTCGATGAGCTCCACATGCTGCCGTTCTCCACGACGCTCTCAGTTCACTCCTTTGATTCAATACGATCAGGATGGACCGGGAGTTGCAGATTGTGACCTGACCGTTTGATCAGGATCAATGTGTCAGGCGAAGCTGCGGCGCTTCGAGAACATCAGGATTGACGATGTGTGGAGGAAGCTCACCTGCAAGCACCTGCGCGACATGGCTGGCGGCACGCCCTTGCAGTTCTTCCACGGCTTCGACGCTGTTGAAGGCCGCATGCGGTGTCACCAGGCAGTTGGACAGGCGCAGCAGCGGGTGATCGGGGGGCGCTGGCTCCTGGGTCAGCACGTCGAGCGCTGCACCGCGGATGATTCCGGCTGACAGCGCATCGGCGAGTGCTGCTTCGTCGATCACCGCGCCGCGCGCCGTGTTGATGAGAAAAGCACCGGGCTTCATGGCGCGAAGAAAGGCCGCGTCGACGAGACCGCGCGTCGAGTCGGTCAGCGGAACATGCAGCGAGACATAATCCGCCTGTGCGAGCGCCGCCGCCAGATCACGCGTGAGGACAATGCCGCCTTCCATGCCTTCGCGCGAGCGCTGAAAGGCAATCACGTTCAGGCCAAAACCGAGCGCCTTGGGTGCCATCGCACGTCCGATGTTGCCATACCCCACGAGCAGCAGTGTTTTCCCGCGCAGACGGAACAGGGGACGCCCGGCAGCCAGATTCCACACCCCGCGCTGCAGATCGCGATCGAACGTGACGACGCTGCGGGCACATGCCAGCAGCAGTGCCATCGCATGGTCAGAAACTTCCTCGACGCAGTAATCCGGCACATTCGAGACGAGAACGCCCAGCTCCGTAGCATGATCAACGGCGATGTTGTCCACGCCAACCCCGTAGCGCGCGACCGTCTGGCAGTGAGGTGCAGCGTCCAGCACGGCGGCACTCACACGTTTCCAGTTGGTCAGGATGGCGTCCGCAAAAGGGGCCAGACGCAGCAGGTCAGCTTCATCCCCGGTCTCGCTGACGATCAGTTCGGCGTCAACAGCCGACAGGACGCGCGCCTCAATGTCGAGCGAATCCCACGCGTAGTCCGTCACCAGCACACGAAAGCGCGTCATGCGCCCGGCTCACCTGCGCCGACCTCGGTCGCAAGCGGCCACATCGGCAGGACATCCAGGGTCAGGTCGTCACGCTGTCCATTGATGAACCGGTGATAACCTGCCGCCGCAATCATGGCAGCATTGTCCGTACACAGATTGAGCGGTGGGTACCGAACTGGCAGATCGCTCATCTGGCGGATTGTCTGGCGAAGCGACTGATTGGCAGACACTCCGCCGGCGATCAGAATTTCGACCGCGCCGAACTTCTCGGCCGCGCGTACCGTCTTTTCTGCCAGCGCCAGGACGACTGCGCGCTGAAAACTGGCAGCCACATCGTTGATCGACAGATCCTTGCGCAGCTGCGCGTGTTTTTCGCCGACCGTTTCGCCGCGCCGCGCTGACGGGTCTGGCGGGACAGTGGCCACGCGCATCACAGCGGTCTTGAGGCCGCTGAAGCTGAAGTCGAAGCTGTCGTCGAGCCGGGCGCGCGGAAAGTCGAAGGCTGTGGGTGTTCCCAGAGCGGCCGCCCGTTCGATGTTCGGCCCACCGGGGAAGGGCAGGCCCAGCAGCCGGCCGATCTTGTCGAAGGCTTCTCCCGCCGCATCGTCAAGCGTGCCGCCCAGCCGTTCATAGCGTCCATGGCCGCGCATCAGCAGGAGCTCAGTGTGGCCCCCACTGACGATCAGCACGACGACCGGAAACCGGACTTCGCGATACGGCTGTGTCAGCCACAGAGAGTAGACATGGCCTTCGAGGTGGTTGATGCCCACCAGCGGACGCTGGGTCGCCAGCGACAGGCCTTTGGCATAATTGATGCCGACCAGTAATGAGCCAACCAGCCCAGGCCCGCGCGTGACGGCAATTCCGTCCAGCCGCTCATAGCCGATGCCGGACTCGCTCATGGCTGAATCGACCACGGCACTGATCGCTTCCACATGGGCGCGCGATGCCACTTCCGGAAAGACCCCGCCATAGCGCGCGTGCAGATCGACCTGAGAAGCGACCACGTTGGATGCGATCGTCATGCCATCGATGACGACGGCGGCTGCTGTCTCATCGCACGAAGTTTCGATGCCCAGGATGTATGTCACACTTTTGTTCCCTGCTCACATGCAGTCACAGCGCAGAAACCTGCGGCGGTGCTGCGGCGTCCGGACGAGTGTCCCACGATCAACTGGCTGTCGCAAGGGCAACCCACAGCCTTCGGAAAGCGTATTGATTCTTTACAAACACATTCACATAATGAGTGTCCGGCGCGGTCACAACCCGCGCATGTACGAGGATGCATCTTTGGCTGACCCAATTCCCCCGTCGCCAGATCCCGGTGATGACGAGCAAGAGCGGCAGAACGCGTTCGACGATTTCGTCAACCACCAGCTCAATTTTGATGCACAGAGTCCGCAGTCAGACGACCTGTTCGACGAGGACGATCCGGAAAACGATCTCGACCTCGGCGCAGCGCAGACTGGCGAAGAACTTCTGCCATTCTCGCCCTTTCGACGCCGACTGAGTGACGATGCACGCGTTCCACCATCCTTCGTCCCGCTGTCTGCCGGCAGGACGGGCTTCCCACGGCCCAATCCCCCGCCATCCGGCCCGCCGCGTGTCTCGCTGCCGCCGCCAACCGATCGCCGCTGGGTGAATGCGGTCTACGTTCAGAATGGCACCCTGACGATCTATTCGCTGGTGGTGCTGAACATTCAGCGCGTGTGGGTGCTGCACAGCCTCGACCTGAAACTTGATCGCCGGATTCGGGTCATCCCCAATATCATGCCGGGGTGGGTAGCCGTTGAGCTGAACATGGGCCTAACTGAACCGGTGCGCGGTTTCGTTCGTCAGCGCGATCTCCGCCTGCGCATGCTTCCGCGTGTGACAGGCATCCCATCGCTGATTCATTCGGTTGTTCTGCAGTTGATCTACCGACCGTTCACACAGACGATTCTGATTCTGTGTGCGATCCTTCTGCTTGCGGCGGGCATCGTCTCGATCGTTGCGCCAGAGATATTGAGCGAGCCGGGCCTGACGAGCATGCAGCAGCAGATCACCGAGCAGCAGCGGCAGCTGGATCATTTGAACGAACAACTTCTGGATCTGCGTCAGCGCGAAGGCCGCTGAACCCGAAGATTCTCCGAATTTGAGCAAATCCACCAACAGATGGACGCCATTTTGGTCAACTGACCGGTTGACCGCGACCAGCAAAATCGTGTTTACTTAGGATGTCAGAAGGAATTTCCGTTTGTATTGGATGTTTTTCACAGCTTCTTAGTTTGATTTAATGATTTCAGGCGTAAACTATGCTTATTGATTTGTGAAAAAGGGGACAAGATGGCTCAAAGCAGCGTCGATTTTCATGTCGAATATCTTGAAATTTACCGACACTGGCATTCGGGCTCTGAGCAGTTTGCTTCGGGCGATGCGCTGGTAACCGCCCTTCAGGATGGCTGGAAACTGCTGGAGCCGGTATATGAAGAGAAGTACTGGCATGCAGGTACGCGGCTCGTCGTGGTCTATCACGGCTTTCTGGAACGTGATGGGGAGCGGATGCTTATGCCCGTCATCAGCAACCCGTTCATCCGCCGCGGAATTCTCCAGCGGGGGACGCAGGTGCGCCCATATGAAGAACTCGTCGCCCTGCAGCGGCGCGCTCGCCTGAACAGTCCGGCATGAAGCGTGATTGCCATGACCGCCTGTCTGCCTGAACGTTAAGTTACCCCCGCACGAACTGCGCGGGGGTTTTTGTCACTACTGGCGCTCTGCGGTCTCGATGGCGGTACAGTCTGGCCGGTTCGTCACCACCCCGACGGATATCTCGTACGATTCGCCAACCTGCGCTTCCTGCCAGATGTCGAAGGGCAGCTCACATTCATAACGCGCGCCGTCTGCGCTCAGCCGCACCACATACACTTCGCGGCGTCCGCTCTCCCGCTCTGCGCCGAGCCCGCTCCCGGTGCTGAGGTTGAGCTGGGGCCACATCGGGGCAGACGCCAGTGAGGCGCCACTCGCCCGCGCTTCGCGGTCCGGAACCCAGCGATTGATATTGAACGTGCAGTAATTGTCGTACACCGGCTCGTCGCGGTAGACCGTCGTACATTCGCGCCGTTCGCTGAAGGTGCCATCGCCATTATCGATGCGACGAACAGCGCACTCTTCGCCGTCAGGGACCTGGCGCGTGCTGCGCTGGCGTTCACGGCACGAAACGCCGTAGGCACCGGCCGGCACCTGTTCATCCCAGGCGCCATCGCTCACGCGCGTAAACTGTTCGATATAGACGATGCGCTGCCAGTCATGCCCTTCGACAGTGACCGTCACGGTTCGCTTGGCTGTCAGGGCGACGATCGCACCGATCAGCAGCACGATGACCACAGCGCCAATGGCGAGGATCGGCAGCCAGTTCGTTTTTCGCGGCGCGGCTGCAGGTGCAGCAGTGCCCAGATCCTCAGCCATGCGCTCGGCCGCAAGATCCCGATCGGCACCCTGGGCAAAGGATGCATTTTCTGCGCGCACTTCACTGGCGATCGTTTTGGCCTTCGTGGCGGCGTCCAGCGGCGATCCGCACTGCATACAGAAATGGCTGTCGCCGAGATTCGGTGTGCCACAGGCCGGGCAGATCAGCGTCGCGCCTTTGCGGACGTAATTTTCGACCCGGATCTTCTCCTCATCAGACGGGAAATGACGAGTGTTCGGGTCCTGGGCGGCGCCGCAGTTCGGGCAGAATTTGCGCGAAAGAGCGGGCAGATTCTGGGTGCCGCAGAACTTGCAGTCCCAGATCATTTCATAGGTGCCCAGTTCTTCCACGCGGCCGGGCCGGTTAGGGTCATTGGGGATCGGCGGCTGCATCGATGGTTCTCCACATGGTGACTAGAAGGAACACCCTCACTATAGCCAAAATCAGCGCAACTGCAGGTCGCTACCGTTTCGGAAAGCGCGTCAGAACCGTCGCAGGTTCAGGCAGCGGTGTACGGTCGCCCAGTCCCAGGGCAGCAATCGGTTTGCCCTGGCGCACGCGTGCGGCGCCGGTGAATACGGCAATGGCCGTCCCCGGTTCGGTCATTTCCAAACGCAGATAGGCCTGACCGGTCTGAAAGCCTTCGCTGTCGATGCTGCACGATGTGACCACGCCAACCACCTGGCCGCGGGCATCCACGATGGGGTCACCGGGGTGGGGCGGCCGGGCACCACGGTTGGAAAGGCGGAAACGGGTCACTTCCGCATCGCGCGACCCTTCATGGTCGATGAAGGCGCGCTTACCGACAAAAAATGGCTTCCAGAGTTTGACGTAGCTGCCGAAACCGGCATCGGCCGGGTTGAGCGTCAGCGCGCCGTCGAGCACGACGCCCAGTTCGTGCCCATAGAGTGGCAGCCCGGCCTCTGTACGCAGGCTGTCTCTGGCCGCAAGCCCGCACGGCGTCGCCCCGGCTTCGACGAGCGCCCGGAAAAGCTCCATCGCTGCGCCCGGGTGAACGAACAGCTCAAAGGCGATGCGCTCCCCGGTGTAACCCGTCCGCGACACGATCACATCCTGCCCACGCAGTTTCAGCCGCCCAACGTTCGCCCACTGCAGGCCATTCAGAACCGCTCGCCCGGCATCGTCCGTGAGCGAGAGCAGCAGATTTTTGCTGTTCGGCCCCTGCAGCGCGATGTCGACGCGGCAGTCACTGCCATGCTGCGGGTTACGCAGATCGCGCAGTTCGAAGGTGCTGCTGCCCGTGAAGGTTCGCCATGGCTGGCGCAGATCGATCTGCACGTCCCCACGCCTGACCGCGTTCAGCCACGCCCAGTTTTTGTCATTGTTCGATGCGTTGACGACGATCAGGAAGTGATCGTGCTCGAGCCGATAGATCATCAGATCGTCGAGCGGCACGCCGTTCACATCGAGGAAATAGGTGTAGTGTGAATCCCCAACGGCAAGCCCGCGGACATCATTGGTGGTGACGATTTCCAGAAACGCCTCTGCGCCGGCCCCGTATGCGTCAAATACGCCCATGTGGGTGACGTCGAAGAGGCCCGCGCTCCGGCGCACGGCAGCGTGTTCCTCGCTGACGCTGCTGTACCAGAGCGGCATGTCATAGCCTGCAAACGGGGCCATGCGCGCGCCCATGGAAACGTGAAGCGGGTGAATCGGCGTCGTCTTTGCCGATCCTGTGGCTTCCGGCTCGTACCACGCAAAAGCTGGCAGATCCGGAAGGTTGGCTGTATTGGCTGCGCTGCTCAGCCCGACCGCAAACGGTTTGCGGCTGATGCCATGAAATTCGGGAGGCGCATCGGTCGGGCCGAGAATCTGCACGTCGACCGGGCCCGGCACTTTGGCATACGGGTCGTTGACATCGACCAGCACAAATCCGTCAGACAGCGCCCGAAGCCACTGGGCGACACGTCGTCCGTGTTCGACATGCAGCAGCCAACCGCCTGCGCCCGTCCGCTGGAGCGTACCACTCGCCAGCGTGCTGCCGTCGGCGTTGAGCAGGGTCGTCTGCTGGATGCTGCCGGGCGCCAGTGCATGCACATCGCTGGTGACCACTGCATCCAGAAAATCTGCCGGGTCAGCATGGCCGATGTCCCGAATCGACAGGGTGTACGCGCCATCATCGTGCGCATCGCTGTACGACACATGCGGGTAGTCGTCCCCCCCGCTTCTGGTGTCAATGCCGATGGCGTCCGTCAGATCGCGAACCGCCAGTCGTGCGCATTCCAGCACGTCGAATGGCAGTTTGGCCCGCGGTTCAGGGCGTCGTTTGCCGGTATAGCTGAAGGGGATACAGGCAGTCAGCACATCCACGATGATATCTGCCAGACGAATGGTTTCTGCCTCGCCAAAGCCGCGCTGGGTGACCCACGGCGTGGCGATGCGGATGCCGGAGGCGCGCAGGGCGGCCACATCGCCCGGAATCGTGTTGCGATTGCAGACGATGCCCGCCAGATCGAGGATGCGTGCGGCCATGTCGCCGCTGAGAGGCGTTCCGTCTTGTCCGACGACGGTCTTGCAGTCGAGCAGCACCATATGCGTATCCGTGCCCTGGTAAGCAACGCGCATGCCGCGCTCGGTCAGCCGGGCTGCAAGGGTCGCTGCGTTGGCGACGGTCTGCCGCTGAAGTGCGCGAAACTGCTCGGTAGAGGCCAGTCGTAACGCGACGGCCAGCGCCGCCATCTGGTTGACATGTGGCCCGCCCTGTTCGCCGGGAAACACTGCGCGATCGACCTTGCCCGCGACATCTGCACGGTGAGTCAGCAGGACAGCGCCGCGCGGCCCGCCCAGCGTCTTGTGCGTTGTAAAGCTGATGATGTCAGCGAATCCTACCGGACTGGGATAGACGCCGGCAATGATCATGCCCGCGACGTGCGACACATCGGCCATCAGGTAAGCGCCGACTTCATCGGCAATGGCCTTGAACGCGGCCCAGTCCGGCGCCCACGGATAACTCGTGTAACCAGCGATGAGGATGCGCGGCCGATGTTCCAGCGCACGCGCACGAATATCGTCATAGTCGAGCCGCTCGGTCACCGGGTCAACGCCGTAGCTGACGGCCTTATACTGCCGGCCGCTGCGTGCGACCGGGCTGCCATGAGTCAGGTGGCCACCCTGCAGCAGATCCATCCCCATGATCGTGTCGCCGACGTTGATGAGCCCGCTGAAGATGGCGCTGTTGGCTGGTGCGCCGCTGAGCGGCTGCACATTGACGAACAGTTTGTCGGCCGGGAATTTCTCGGTCGCCCACAGCTCGGCGACACGGCGGCGGGCCAGGCTTTCGACGATGTTGGCGTATTCCGTGCCCTTATAGTAGCGCTTGTCGGCCTTGCGGCGGTATTCGGGAAGACGCGCGTTGTAATTGAGGATTTCCTGCTGTGACATCGTGCGCGTCTCATCCAGCGGGTAGCCTTCCGCGTAGATATTGTGGAACGGCGACATCAGGGCTTCCCGAACCGCGTGGGGCACCGTGCTTTCAGAGGGGATGAGAATCAGGGTGCGTTCCTGGCGCGCCGTTTCGTGACGGATCAGTTCAGCGACATCGGGATCGAGTTCGGCCAGCTCTCCCCGAAAGAGAAAATCGCTCTGCGGCATGGGTTTTCCTGTGGGTACGATCGACGGAACGCGCCTGATTGTAGCACGGAAGGCCGTGCTGCTGGGGCATGGCGGTTCGATTTTTGTGTCGCCACGGGCTAATCTGTACAGTCTGAATGTCAGGAGGCAGCATGACGACGCCACCTCGCCCACGCTCGCGCAAGTTCCCGCTGCTGGTGCTCGCCATCATCATCGTCATTGTGCTCGTCCTTCTCGTGGCTTACGTCCTGATCAGCCTGACGCTTGTCTGCTGTGCACAGCCGCCTACGCCGTCTATTGATTCCGCCCTCATCCTGTCCCCGTCTGACACGCGTGTCATCGGCTTCATGAGCAACCGCGACGGTGACTGGGATCTGTACCAGATGACGCTGGGCACGCGCGAGACAGTCAACCTGACGAACAACGAAGCCGACGATGGCTTTGGGACCTATTCGACCGATGGTGGCGGCATCAGCTTCATCTCCAATCGTGATCGCGCCACCGAGGATGAGCTGACGCCGTACCTGATGAATGCGGACGGAACCGATCAGCGGCGTGTGGCCAACGACCTGCCCACCATCATGAACATCCTGAGTACGGGCCGGCTGAACTGGGATGTGCGGGTGGGAAGCGCGGGCTTCGATGCGTTCGTGACGCTGCGCGACCTGAACCTCGAAGTCTACCGCCGGGAAGTCGCCGCAGACGGGACGGTGAGCGAAGTCAATCTGTCGCGCAACGGCGCGGTTGACTGGTTCCCGAGCATCAGTCCGGCGGGCGATCAGATCGTTTTTGGCAGCGACCGCGATGGCAATCAGGAACTTTATCTCATCGGGTTTGATGGCACAGGGCTGCGGCGGCTGACGGACGACCCCGCTGAGGACCTGCGCGGCACCTGGGTAGCCGATGGCTCTGGCATCGTGTTCTATTCCGAACGGGGACAGACGTTCGACCGCGGCGTCACCGCGCTCTACTGGCTCGACCTGACCAGCCCCGAGGCGGTAGC
>Ga0224722_1002349_pt1 | contig 10110 bp, 10 predicted proteins | sample Balambano_FR1_Me_FD_161646 | JGI IMG/M metagenome (GOLD analysis project Ga0224722, IMG submission 161646) | Freshwater sediment microbial communities from Lake Towuti, South Sulawesi, Indonesia - Balambano_FR1_MetaG | ecosystem: Environmental > Aquatic > Freshwater > Lake > Sediment | place...
GACGGGACAGACCTCAGCTGAGGTCTGTCCCGTCTTAGCCAGTGCCCAGAATTTCTTACCACCTTTGAGTACCCCTGCGGTTTCCAGTTCAAAGCCTGATTGTTCAGTCAGATCACGGTAGAAATGTAATATTTCTCTTGGCTGGACTTCCTGAAAGCGTTGGCTCACCACCGACAAGGGTGCGTGGGTATCTGAGCGGTAAAGTACCCGTTGCTCTTCAAAGGGCATAATGATGTTCTGCCCCCGATGATTCTGCGCCATATAACTAACATCGGAGGATTCAATCCGCCAATCCATGCCTGCCTGCTCTGCCCAAACTTCCAACGGTTGATTCGGTGTGAGTTGATTGCCCAAACCATGCCAAGGGGTTTGTCCAACGAATGCCATTGTTTCAACTAAATGTGCCATAAGATCTGTCCTTTAATGCTGCTGTAATTAATGTCTTGTTCAGTATTTATGCGTGCTGATGTTGGAACGGGTTTGATCCGCCAATACCAGAATCACCCCACCTAGTGCTGCACCTGCCACACCACCAAGCATCGGTGAAAAGCCCATCGACTTGGCGAGGCTCATACCCAAAACTGCTAAAGTGGTGGGAGCACTGGCAAGACTGAGTTGTAAGGGTTGTGGTTCTCGAAAGCGAGGGCTATACGATTCTTCTTCGGTATCCAAATACGACATTGTCGTTCTCCAATATTTGAAATGATTGTTTAAAACGCTGCTGTAGACATCATTTCGATATCTCTTGGCGTTGCTTCATTTCAGTAATATGTATTTGAAATAATTTGGAATCGTATGCTTGTTCATTTTTTACTGAGTTGTACAAAACAGCAGGACAAATCGAATTGACCTATGAAATCGTTATGATTATGATGAGCTTGCTGACCTACATCGTCAGTCGGTTTTGACAGACCGTTTACCCAAAGCACACTAAAAAGTCTATCTTTTTGGTGGGCGACCCTGCGTCTCCCCCTCTGCGGCGGAACGGGAGGGGGACACCTTCGGGTGTGCTGATCTTTTTGGGTATCAGTCTGTCAACCCCTTTTCGTTTCGCCACCATTATTTGACAGTGATGTGGTGAAACTTCTTTATACCCAAAGGAGTCAATCATGACTGTTTCTTTTTTAGCGTTTAGCTGTATTCCAATTCCATCTCGTTCATTTAAGTCGTACAGCATTTCTTTGCTTCGGCTGTGAAGATTTTTGCGCGTCTGATTTTAATTATTGGTGTAACGATCTGGCTCGGCCCTGCTTTTCTCGGTTTTGTGGCCTTGGTGATCTTATTCTATATCTTGATGGCATTAGCAGGTTGGAATAAACCACCCCAAGAGTAGTTTCGATCTTCAGATCATATTACACCGATCTTATTTTCAGACATCGATCATCCTCTTTTAATGACGAGAATCATCATGTCTCTTTTTTATCGTCTGCCCTTTATCGGCATTGCGCTGCTGGCTGCTATTTCTATGGCTGGTTGTGAAAGTAAATCTAAACGTGACTTTAATGCAGGCTGTCAGTCTGGTGGAACTGATCGTTCAACCTGCTCCTGTGTCTATGACAAGTTGGAAGCACATTATTCACCTCAAGTAATGGAAAAACTTGGTCAACAGAATGTGAATCAACTCGATCTACCTCAAGATTTTACTGAGCAAATGCTTCGTGCTGCTCAAGCCTGTCAGTCACGTTAGGAATACAGCATGCAAATCAAACATTATCTGATCGGGATTTATATCGTGATTGCCTTGCTGTTCTCAGCCTACTTAAAAGGTTGCAGTGCCACAGCAGATCGTAGTTATGCCTATAACTTGGGTAAAGCCATCGTCTGGCCGATCTCAATGTTCAATTAATCGTAATAAATCAATCACTGATTCAACAACAATAATTAGGATTCTTTTTATGAACAAACGTATCAATCATTTTTTACAAGCTGGGTCACTCATTATTGGACTGCTCGGAGCAACACTGGGCCATGCGGATGTAGGAAGCATGACTAAAGTCTACAGCAACCCTCAATCAGCACCACAAGTGCAACGCTGTAAAGGCAATAGCAAATGCAATGCCTTTTACGCTTTGGCAAAGGATTGGCAATCCATCCCAAACAATTTCAAGCTTGATGGCATCAATGTCAAAGCTTATGCCAAAGATGGCGATGGTTATGGTCTCTGGAAAGGCTTCACTCTAAATTCTGATCGCGCGATTGCTTTAGCAAATGCAGGTGATGCGGTGTTCTTCAGAGGTGGTAGTAGCTCCAAGGCAGATGAACGCATCTATGCACAAGGCATGGCTGTTCTACTCTATCTTGAGAATAGTTCAGCTCGATAGACATCAGATTCATTAGGTTTAACTTCTGCTCTTCGATCCAGCATCTTGGTCAACGCAAAATATCAAAGTCCTAGGGATTAAAGAGCAGAAAACATTTTAGGAGCTTGTCATGCCAAACATGAAGCCCATATTACTTTCAGCTTTATTGCTATCTTTGCTGAGTGGATGTAGCCCTTCGCACAAAGCTGAACAGAATAAAGCTAGTCAACAAGAACAAACAGACGTTGATCCAGAAACCAAACGTATTCTTGAAACAGATCTAAGTGAATTAGAAGTGAGCGTGCCTCAAACAGAAACCAATGAACAGGAATATGCTGATCCAGCCCTTGATCCAATTGCAGAGAATCGACCTGTACAGGAAGAGTTTGACATTAAGGTTTATCGAGCTGAGTCTCAAGGCACTATGAGTGGTTATATTGATAAAATTGACATCATTTCACTGAATGACTCGCCGACTTCTATTACTGGGATTCAAGTCAATCGCGGTCATTGTGGTGTTACTAGAATGTACGACTATAACAACATGCGTTATGGCTCAGTTGCGCTCGCCTATCCACGTTGTAAAGCTGAGTATATTCGTGAAGTCAGTGTCAGTACAGCCAATGGCACTTATGCTTATCGTATTCAATAAAGTAATACATAAGATGTGTAATTCAGTTTTTTAATTACACATCTATTGCAAGCTTGGTTTGTTCAATGCGCCTTATGAAGACATATCTCAAATTTTTTCTATTGTAAAGATAGCCCCAAGCCTTATGCTACCTAGCTTTTATAAATTAGATTGATTTTTATTAGAGGTTGTTAGAACCGACCTATCCTCCCTTAGTTTGAGCCAAACATCTTGTTAGTTTGCCCCCATTTTCTTAATCCTATCTCTATTTTTAAAGTTATAAAAAAGACCCTAGCATAATATTTTTATATACAGCTATGGCTCCTGACTAATTTCAGCGCAACACTGATAGTGCGACTAGGTCAGTGAGGTTGTGATGGTTTCATTGTGTTCTTAGCAATAGCACACGGAAACATCTTTACAGTTGTCTAGTTTCGGACTTTTAGCCTGATTCACGGCAATTGAAATTCTTCCTAAACCTGACTCACGGAATTACGTTCTAGTAATTTTGGTGGAATCTATATGATTAAAAGAATCATATATTTATAGAGCGAATTACACGCATAAAGGTGTAGAGCATATAAGGTGCGCATATGAGCAGCATTATCCCAATAACAAGTACAAGGAAACAGTTTGTTACTCCCTTGTATTCAAACCAAGAGTCTGGTGTCACTCCTGAAAACCTGTTTGATACTGACGAACCACATGTTCACTCACTGAATGTTTCTTCAGTTGTAGTATCTGAGCAAATAGAGCTTCAAACCGAACTTGAGATTAGCTCTAACAGTAAAAAAACTATTACTGAGAATTTTGCAGAGTCAGAAAACAGCATCCATGATGAACTCGATCATCTAGAAGAAATATTTGGACCAACAATACATATGGCTGATCACTACCACACCCTTTGTGAAGGGCGAGACTATCTGCTTACTGTAGTAGATCAACCACCTCACCTTCGTACAATCCCAAAAGAGATTAAAAAACTCTTCGATTGTATAAGGCTAACTACTCACTTGATTCATCGACCGGAACCAGAGCCGTTGAAGCAGTATTTTCGTGGTTCTACATCTTACTGGGCACCTGTTCAGCGAAATAGCATCCTACTGGGTTATATTAAAATTTTTTTAGAAGACCCAGATTTTGATACAAATGATGAGTATCACTGCGAACATTTTAAATGTGTTGTTGATGCTTATTTAATTTTAAAACCCTATAGAGATCAATTAATTAGTTTAAATTGTGATCCGAATGCTAAACTTATTAAAGTAGATGATAAAGCAGATGTAATAACAGAATTTACCTCAGCTCTACTACTTAATCAATTTGCTAAGCAACTGGATGAAAATTGCAATTCCTATCAATTTAGGGAGGCACAACGTAACCGTGACCGACAAGTAAGCTCTCAGTTTCTCTCTTCTACCAATTACATAAATCGCTTGCGCCAAAATAATGGCAGGCTGTTAGTAATTCGTATTGACATACACTTGCCTACCAATAAAAAAGATATGGCTCCCAAGAAGCTTAGTAAGCATTTCTTTGATTTTTTGCATATTCTTAGACGAAAACAAGGTCTTCATCTCACAGGGTATGTATGGAAGCTTGAATACGGTGCTCAGCAATCTTTTCACTACCATTGTCTATTTTTTCTTGATGGCCGTAAGCATGCTCAAGACATCAAGCTAGCTCAGTTTATTGGTGAAATCTGGGACAAAGTTATTGGTGGTAAAAGTTGCTATTTTAACTGCCATCATCATAAGTATCGAAATAGGTTTCGACACCCAGTAATGGGCCGCTTAGAACCATATGACAATGAAAGATATCAACGCCTTCTTTCAGTAATCCGCTATTTCTGCAAGAAAGATCAGTTCATCGTTCACAGGAACTGTAAGGGTAAAAGAACCCTAGGTATGGGGCAAATCAAAAAATCTAAAAAAACATATGCATCAGTTTAATGCAAAAATGAGGTTAGAAATGAACCAACTCGTTCAACATCCCAATACTATGCCTGAGATTACTTTAATGCCTCAGCTACAATCAACGGTTATTCCAACACTACAGACTTCTCATAATGCCTTTATGAGTCAAGCAGCTTGGCATGATCAAATCGGTAACCAGATTTTATTCAATTTGATTACACTTACTAAAAAACTTGAGGCGAATAGGCTCAAACTGTTAAAAGGCAGAGGCATCAATGCTCAACTCAATCCAGAGTTCACTCAATTTGCTGATCAGTGTGCTGGTTTCATTCAACGTATGAATTGGCTCAATCATTTTAAAGCAAATCCTTACTTACAAGCCTTGCTTGATGTTCATGCAAAATTATTACGGAAGAATCTTACTTTTTCTCATCCAACTCAATATTATAGTAATTTGTATCACTATCTCGTTAGTGATTTACTAAACCACAAATGTGGCATTAAAGCCAAAGAAGATGAGAATCTATTAAAAGCCGAGTTTAAAATACAGAAAAAGCTGTACAAAACAATGATTCGGTCTCATCAGCAGCTAAATTGCTTATTCGTTGAAATCCCGTGTCGTTTTAATGTTGGCGTACAATTGAATCTAAGCAGCCAAAGAGTGGAACAAATGTTCAGTGACAGCATTCAGCAGCTTTGCTCAAATCTGAGATCACATCTAGGACTGCGAAACAGGCTATGTAATATTCAGTGGCGGATTGTAAAAGCCTATGATGACTCACTGATCGCACATCTGCAAATATTTATCTTAGGTGAGCAGCATAATTACAACCAGTTGATCCAAGATGAGTGGGATCTGATGTGTGCAGAAATGATACTCCCTTATGATACCCAACTATTTTTTGCATTTTCTGAACACTGTTATTACAACGATGGCTTTGCACAAGAAAGATGGAACAATCTTATTGAAAGATATCAGGCACCTCTATATCTATACCGTTATAAAAACAATGGTGTAACATTTGAATGGTACACGATATCTGGTAATGTTTAACTAAAAGGTGGGTCTCCCACCTTTTCCATCTAGAAACATTTTTATCTAATAGCGTTCTGCACGACGACCATTTTCTTTATCTATAATTTTTTCTAGAAGTGCTTTATTTTTACGCAAATTTCTGAGTAATACCTCTTCAGAATAATCTGCTTCATAAGCGATTTTTAATTTCTTTTTTAACTCAACTGTGATGTTATTCGTATTTAATGCCCTTTGTAATTGTAGAAGGAAAAGCTGATCTTCTTTAAGAAGTTTAACAGCTTTACTTAAATGCATGCGTTCACCGTACAATGGTAAATCAACTTTACCTTCTTCATATTGTATTGCTTCTTCTATTGCATATTTAAACTGATCAATTCTATCAACACAATCCCTTAATGCTTCAAGCATTTTAAGCTGGGTATGGATTTCAAATTTTTCTACAATTATAGGAAAAACATGTTCAACAGCTTGTTTTGCATTTTTCCATTTGCCATTTGCCTTTGCATCTTCGATAAGAAAATCAAAAAAAATCTCTAATCTTTCATTATAATGATTCAGTTTCTTGCGGTCCGCACCTTGTGAACCAAGTAGCTGGTAAGGAAGCTTAGGATTATTAAGCGGTATGCCTTTAGCACTAAAACCAAACTTTTTTAATCGTTCAAAAAAATCTCTCAGACCTATCTCAATTTCTACATTATTTTTGTCACTTATAGCGTTTCTAAATTGATTCAGTTCTTTATAAAAAGTGAAATATGGTATTTGATTTTCGACACCTCTTGGAAGATTCTCGATTTCTGTATCAATAATTTTCTTTTTAATTGTGGTCAAATATTTTTCTTTGTCATCTTCAAAAGTAGAATCGACTGGAACCGTAAAATATTGCTGCAAATTTTCAGCAAAAAACAATCCTTCAAAAAGAATTTTTTCATAATCTTTTAAACAATGAAGAGCTTCCTTCTTTTTATCTTTATCAGCTTTCCCTAGTTCCATATTTTACCTATTCAAAAAAGACTCTAGCTAGATATTTTACAATACGGCTAGCGCTCCTGACCATTTATTTGCCACAGGCTAAACTTTTTTCATTCCTTAACTGAGAGATTAAAGATGGTAGAACGACATTACAGAGTAAAAGATTTGGTGAACTATCCCGAACGTCCTGCAAAGGACTATGTGGATCGTAGTGGCCGTAGACGTAAACTTTCTTATAAGCCTGATAGCAAGGGTCTATTAAACATCGCAGAATCCACTTTTTGGAAGATGATTCGTCGTGGTGATTTCCCAAAGCCAACATATTTAACAGCAAGCATGCCAACTTGGACAGAAAGTCAAATTAATTTATGGCTTGAGCAGAAAAATACCAAAGTCGCTTAATAAGAATAGCCTGTCACTGACAGGCTTAATTTTATTTTGATAAACACTTAATTCATAAGTGATTCAAGATAATCAGCCCACTCCTGCATCATCTCACGACGATTGTTTAAAAATTTTGTGCGGTTGTAGGCTGTACCATTATTGTCTTTTACTTTATGTGCCAGTTGATGCTCAATAAAATCAACACGCTGTTCTAGAATCTCATCCAGCATGGTACGAGCAGTTGCTCTAAAGCCGTGTGCCGTTTGTGTACCACCATAACCCAAACGCTTTAAAGCAGAATTAATGGTATTGTCAGAAATAACAGTTTTACCATCCCGCCCTACGAAAATATAATCACTGTAGGGATGTAGATCAATGATTGACTCGATCAAGTCAAAAGCTTGATCTGACAATGGCACAATATGAAGCTGCTTGGTTTTACTGGCTGTAAATTTAAAGCAACGCTCTTCACGATAGAAATACTCCTTTTTCAGCTTGCGTATCTCCCCAGGTCGCTGAAATGTCAGCACAGAGATTTTTAACGCTACCTGCGTGGTCAGCAAACAGCGTGTATAAAGCTTGGAGTAGTTCCAAATTTTATTTAACATTGGAGCTAGGTCATGCTCTTCTGTCACGGCTGCAAAATTTCCACCCTGTGGTTTTGGTAATTCAATATCTTCAATTGGATTGTATTGAATCAGCTTTTTCTTACGCGCTGATTTAAAGATCTGGTTGAGGTCTGATTTAAGCCGTTTGGCAACAGACAAAGCCCCACGCTCGATAATGCGCTTAAAAACCTTAATCTCAAGGATTTCCAAGGTAAGCTGTGGAAAGGTTAAATCACCAACGTAGGGATAGACATCGTGCTTTAAACGACGGATCGTCTCTTCATCCTGTTTTTGCTCTAGCTCACGTTTATACAACCATGCTTCAGCAACGATACGAAAGGTATTTTCTGCTTCTTTCTGTTTCTGAGACTTAGTTTCAATCCGCTCCATTGCTGGGTCAATGCCCTGCTTGATGAGTTTCTTATATTCATCACGAATCGTACGGGCATCATCCAGTGAAACTTCAGGGTAAGTACCCAAAGATAAATCGTTACGCTTACCTAAGAATGGACGTGTGTAATTGAATATCCAGTACTTGCTACCGCTTTGGTCTATACGCAGATACAGATTTCCACCATCTGACAGCTTATACATTTTGTCAGGATCAGGTTTAGCTTTTTTAACCTGTAAAGCACTAAGCTTGTTGATTCCACGAGTTGACATAATTCAGACATAAAAAAATGCAGTAAGAAATTATCTTACTGCATTTTTTACTACTTTATAACCACCGATTGGCGTAGTGCGTCAGGGCTTGTTATATCGTATATTTCCAACTTTAACCCTATAAATCATAAACTTACATAGTGTTAAACAGTGTTATAAACTTGAATTTGGCGGAAGCGGTGTCCGTATAACATATGTCTCACCCCGTCCACAATAATCCTATAAAAATATATTTTTCAATATGTTAACAAAATACCAGTCTAACCACGTCTTGTCTAATCTATCTCTTTCTAGTATTTTAAGAGGGGTAGGTTGTGGGGTAACTTGAAGATCATGCCAAAGAAAGCTAAAGAGCTATCCGCTATCAGTGTAGCAAAAATTAAAGAGATAGGACGACATTCTGTAGGCGGTGTTGATGGCTTATGTTTGAATGTCGAAGGCAATTCTCGTGTCTGGATTTTACGCGCGGTAGTAGGTAAACGTCTGGATAAAGATGGAAAGTTAAAACCCCATCGCCGTGATATTGGTATTGGTCCCTACCCTGAAGTTTCTTTGGCTGAAGCTCGCGCCAAAGCCACTGAATTAAGATTACAAATACGAAGTGGGATTGATCCAATTGCACAAAAACAAGAACAACTTGAAAAGCTACGTATTCAGCAATTACGGAACAAAACATTCAAGGAATGTGCGAAAGTTGTGATTGCCAATAAAACTCGTGAGCTCAAAAATGAAAAACATATTGGGCAATGGTCATCAACATTAGAATTCTACATTTACCCAACGCTAGGTGATCTCGCTATTAGCGGCATTACCAAAGTTGATATCGCTGAAGCCCTTAAGCCTATTTGGATTGAGAAAAATGAAACAGCCAGACGTATTCGTGGTCGTATAGAAACCATTTTCGATTATGCTAAAGCTATGGGATATTTTGAGGGTGACAACCCTGCTGAATGGAAAGGCAATCTTGAACCTATATTAGGTAACTTAAAGCAGGAATCACGCCCCCACCCATCTCTGCCTTATGAACATGTCTCTGAATTTATCCAATACTTAAGACAGAAAAAAGGGATTTCACCGAAAGCTTTAGAGTTTGCAATTTTGACAGCATGTCGGTCTGGTGAGATTTTTGGGGCTAAATGGCAGGAAATTGATTTTAAGAATAAGGTTTGGATTATTCCTAAAGAACGTATGAAAGCAGAAAAGGAACATCGTGTTCCCCTGTCTCGAGAATCGATTGCTTTGCTTGAATCCATTCAAGAACATACTCAGCTACAAGATTTTATATTCCCCGCTCCACGTAGCGGTGAAATGCTTTCTGATATGTCACTGACTACACTGATCAAACGTATGCACGAACAAAAGCTAAAAGAAAATGGCTTAGGCTATATTGACCCGAAGCAAAATCGAGTGATCACGACACATGGTTTCCGTTCTACTTTCCGTGACTGGTCAGCAGACAAAACTGACTACCCTCGTGAAGTCTGTGAACATGTGCTTGCGCATAAATTACCAGATGAAGTAGAGGCAGCTTATTTACGTGGAGCTTATCTTGAGAAACGTAAAGGCTTAATGGCTGATTGGGCTGAATTCTGTTATGTACACT
>Ga0224722_1002351_pt1 | contig 10095 bp, 6 predicted proteins | sample Balambano_FR1_Me_FD_161646 | JGI IMG/M metagenome (GOLD analysis project Ga0224722, IMG submission 161646) | Freshwater sediment microbial communities from Lake Towuti, South Sulawesi, Indonesia - Balambano_FR1_MetaG | ecosystem: Environmental > Aquatic > Freshwater > Lake > Sediment | place...
CAGCGGGAGGGGGCTGGGCAGCACCGCGGCTTCCTCTGTAGCTGCGCCCGGCACTGTGCGCGTGACAGCAATTTCAGGCTGCGAGCCTTCGGATGGACGGGTCAGCACGACGGCGACGGTGATGCCAGCAGCCAGCAGGAGCGCGCCGAAAACAAGGCGCCCTCGGCCGCGACGGGCCTGCTGCCCTCGGTTGTACACGATTTCAGGGAGATCCTGCTCTGTTGTGCGCGCCGGAGCAATCGCCGCTGCTTCTTCCAGATCGTTGATGCGCGGCAGCGGTTCACTCGTCTGCGGAGGTGGAAATTCAGGCGTCTGTTCAGTCAGTGAATACCAGTGGCGGTACAGCGGGTAAGCCGGATGCCGCTCAATGAACATTGCCCGGAAGAAATCATTCATCCGGTTCAGCTTGGTGCTGCGACGCAGGCTGCGATCAGCGTAGACGCCAGCGAACATCTCATAAAGTTCGCGCCACTGGTGAAGTGTGCCTGCGTATTTTTCACCCAGCGCCAGCGACGTCTGCTCTTCCTGTGTCCGATGCAGCGTCGCCAGATTATCCGGCGGCTGATCAGGCAGCTTTTCCACAGTCTGGGCGATGCGTCGTGCATTGGTATGCAGATCGGCACACGTCGCCAGCAGGCTCATCAGCCACGAGCGGTAGCCGGTGAGCGTAATCTGTGCGCTCTGTTCGGTCTCGTCGATGGCCTTGACCGCGTTTTCAAGTTTGATTCCCGCCGCGCGAAACTCCCCGTCTGTCCAGTCACGAACGGCCGCTTCGAGTTCGCGCAGGCTGTAGACGGCCGGAGAAAGTCCTTTCGCCTGCGCATTGCCTTCCAGCGACCGGCGCGTCTGCTCCAGGCTGGTCAGGCTTGAAGCAGAATTGACGGTGGTCAGGAGCGCCTGTGCCGCGTCCAGATCACGCCGCTGCTGGATGAATTCATCCAGCGCGCGAACGAGGGGATGGCGCGGCCCGGCGTCGCCGAGTGCCCGTGCGGCAGCATCGCGCCAGAACTGGGCATCGTCCATCTGATTTTCACGGGCGTCGAGCGCACCGTACAGCAGCGCGTTGGCGAAAACGATGCGCACCGATGCCGTAGACAGGATGGAGAGCGGCTCGATCAGGCCGCGGGTCATTGCCTTGAGATACGTTTCCTTGCTCGGCATCTGCGCGGCAAACTGATCGCGCTGGACAATTTCATCCGGCGTGTACAGCAGCTCGACACCGGTGAGCGCGTTCTGCGTTCGCTTCAGGTCATTGATGCCGCCGCGTTCGAGCCATTCGCGCATGATCTGCGCCAGTTCCCTGAGGCGCCGGGCTGCCAGCCGCTCGCTTTCCCCGCGGGCAGCATCCATCGCCTGAATGCCCAACCGCTCGGCGTCGACCAGCCGACCGCGGTCAAACGCTTCCCAACCATCGGCCAGTGCACGGCCCAGCGCACCGAACAGGGCATGCGTCTCGACATACGTCGCGCTGCTGACGACCGAACGCAACTGGCCAATCCAGCCTGCCAGTGCCGGGCTGATGCTGGTGACGCGTGCAGCCAGTTCGCCCAGGAGCGTCACTGCATTGGCTTTGCTGCCCTGCACTGCCGCTACTTCATAACCAGCCCACGCGGCGCGCGCCTCGCTCAGTCCTGTGACGATGCCGGTCAGACGCTCATCGAACAGGTTGTTGCTGTACGGCTCGAGCGCATCGTGCGCCATATCAAGCCAACCGGTGATGTCGCTGCCATCCGGCGCTGGAATGAACTGCTCGAAGCTGCTGAGGGTCTGGTAAAGACCATCCAGTTCCTGCGCAACGGCCTCCCACGCCTGCGCTGATGGCACGATCTGCCGGCAGTGATCCAGCGCGCCAAGCGCATCACGCGGGCTGCCAGTCGCCTGCTTGCCGATCACGTGCATATTGTCGGCGAGTGCCATGGCAGCATTGGTCGCGCGCGTCAACGCTGACACGGGCAGCACCTTGTTCGGCAGGTGATAGCTGGCATTGACGGCATCCAGCATATGGGCAAGGCCCGTCAGGTGATCCACGACGCTGCGAAACCCGTCGCGCAGTTCGATCACGCTGTAGGTGCTGGAGCCGGTCAGGCGGTCAAGCTTTGAATTGATTTCATTCAGGCTGGCGCGCTGTTCACTGACCATGATGCCGTCGGCGGCAAGGTTCGCCAGCGCCACCTGCAGCCGGTACAGGTTGGGACGCAGAAGCAGAATGTCCGGAATGTGCGCTGAAATGCGTTCTGCCAGCAGCCACTGTATGGCAAGTGCGCGGTCGTCGCCATCCATCTGGGTGACGAGAACACGCGCGGCCTCTGCCGAGTCGTCCTCAAAGAGCAGCCCAACGGCTTCCTGGATCGGACCGGCGGGCGATGCGTCGCCATCAATCAGAATTGTCGTCCAGTCCAGCAGCAGTGCGATCAGAATCGCCATGTCGCCGCGTGCCATCGGCTGAAGTTCTTCAAGCACTGCGGCTGCGCGCACCCAGTTACCGCTTTCCAGATAGATGCGTGCCGCGTCAAGATCAGCGCTGACCTGAAGATCGCGCATCCTGGCGTTGACTTCAGCTTCGACCGCGCGCGCTGCCGGAAAGCCCGGATCGGATGTGATGACCGGCTCCAGCGTCCTCAGCAGATTATAGAGTTCATCCCGACTCAGCTCCCGCCTGAGGCGATCCTGCACCCGGGCAAGCACGGCACCGCGATCGCGTTCAACCGGCAGGCGATACTCCGTCAGGTCGTGGCGCAGCTCATTAAGCGACTGGTAGCGAAAGCGCGGGTTGGGATGGGCCGCCCGGCTGATGATCGACTGCAGCCGTGAATGCAGGCGTTCGGCGTCTGCGCCAAAGCTGATGCGCTGGTCTTCAGCCGAATTCTGCATGCCGCCCCGCGGAAGCTCCACCCTCCCGCCGCCGGTGACGATAAAGTAAAGCAGCTCACCGACCTGATAAATGTCGGACTGACGGCTGACGCCCTGCGCGCTGACATCATCGCCATCGAGAAAAACCGCGTTGCCCCAGTCGATCACCTTGAGGCGGTAGGCATCACGATTCCAGAAGACATGCTTGGCGTCGACATCGTTATAGACGATGTCCAGCGCATGGGCCGCTTCCAGCAGCTCCAGCACGCCATCGACAATCACCAGCGTTTCCAGTTCAGGAAGCCGTTCACCGCGCCCTGCCAGTTCGAGCACCAGATCTGCCAGAATCTGGCCCTCGGCGCGTTCAATGACAATGTACTGATGGGCGATGCCACCCACATTGAACTGTCCACCGCCGAGCAATGCCGTCAGTGCCGGCTGCCCTGCCAGCCGCTGAAGCGCCCGCCGTTCGGTGAGAATGCTGACTTCCTGACCGGCGCGGATGGGGGGTGCGTCCTGCGGTGCAGGGCGCTTGATGACAACCGGCCGGTCACCATCCTGCGTATCCACCGCGCGCAGCGTTTCGCCCGAGCGTCCACGCGGGTAAATGTGATCATAACGATATCGATTGTCGAAAAGACCTTCGGTCATGCGTTCATCTCAAGGCCGTGCTGGCTGCAACTTCCCCCGGCAGCCAGCCGGAACAGGACGTAATTTTATCTCATCTGCAGGCGTCTGATTGTACGCCGACAGACTCCACGCGCAAACACAAGCCGTTGACCGGACGCAGGCATCTCCGTATCATGACGCGAAGACTGCCTGAACGGAAGGCTGCATATGCGCGTTCTTCTCCAGCGGGTTCAGCAGGCCAGCGTCACCGTCTCGGGCCACATCGTGGGCCAGGTGGACGAGGGTTTTGTGGCACTGGTTGGCGTCACCCACGGGGATGGCGAATCACAGGTACACCTGCTGGCACGCAAGACCGCTCATCTGCGTGTGTTCGAAGATGATGAGGGCAGGATGAACCGGTCTATCCTTGAAACCAGCGGTGGCATTCTCGTCGTATCGCAGTTTACGCTGTATGCCGATGCGCGCAAGGGCCGCCGGCCCGGTTTCTCGGATGCGGCTACGCCGGAACACGCCGCGCCGCTGGTCGAAGCCTTTGCGAGGGCGCTGCAGGAACTGGGCGTCGCACGGGTGGCACGCGGCATATTCGGTGCATCCATGCAGATCGCGCTGATCAATGACGGGCCAGTCACGATCTGGCTGGATAGCGATGAACTGGCGGGCTGATTCATGTGCCTGCCACAAGGAGAACTCCATGACCTACGAAATGTGGATGGAAAATCTGTCTCACAGCGACGCGGAACTGCGTGTCGAGGCTGCCAGGGGACTGGGCAACCTGCGTGATCCGCGCGCGCTGCAGGCGCTCATACGGGCGCTTGGCGATGAGAACGGCAAGGCCCAGTATGCTGCCTTCTCGGCCCTGGTCAAGCTGGGCGACCCGGAAGCCGCCGTCCCCATGATCGACGTTCTGCTGAGCGCGCCAGACTGCCGGCTGTGGGAGCTTCTGCGTCTGAACATTGGCCTGCGGCTGCGCTCCGGGCTGCTGGGGCTTGTGGCGCGCGGCGATGAAGCCACGGCGACGCGCCTTCAGCATGCGCTTGACGACATCAATTTTGACGAAACACAGCGCGCCTATCTGCTTCAACTCCTGGGCCGCACCGGCTGCGCCAGCGCGGTGGAAGACCTGATCAACCGCCTCGTCAGCGGGCCAGAGTCGATTCGTTTTGCCGCGGCTGATGCGCTGGGCTGGATTGGTGATGATCGCGCAGTGACTCCGCTGCTGGTCGCGCTGTCAGAAGCCCGCGCTGAAGACCCGGTGCGTGAAGTCGCAGCGGAAGCACTCGGCCGTATCGGCAACCCTTCGGCCGCTCCGGTACTCATCGCCGCCCTGCGCGACGATCATGAGTGGGTGCGCCGTGCTGCCGCAGTCGCGCTGGGTGAACTGGGCATTCGTGAAGCGATGGATGCACTCGGCGAACTGCTTGCCGATGAAAGCGTCATCGTGCAGGATGCGGCCTTCGAGGCCATCAAGCAGCTGAGCGACGAACGTTACAATACCGTCCTGTGACCATGATGCAGGCCAAATCAAAACAGGGAAGCGATGGCTTCCCTGTATCTGTTTATCGGGTTAAAGGTGAAAGCGTCAGTCGGCGGCTGCACTCGTGACGGGCGCGGGTTTGGATTCCGCGGGCGCAGACTTGGCTGGCGCATCTGCTGTGGCGGTCTTTTCTCCGTCCGCAGCCTTTGCCGGTGTCGTCGTGCTCGTTTTGGAAGCGCCCTTGCTGTCAGTCACGTAAAAGCCACTGCCCTTGAAGATGACCCCAGCCGCGTGGACGACGCGGACAACAGGTTCACCGGTAACAGGGTCGGCCGTCAGCGGGTCATCCGTAAATTTCTGACGAATCTCAAATGTGCTTCCATCCGTCCGTCGATAGGTATAGAGTGGCATCTCTGAAGTCCTCAACACACAGTCAGACTCATCCGTCCCTGTTTAGCAATCATACGTCACGAGTGCCAGACTGTAAACAGGACAACGTGCTTTCTGACGAAAGTCTTATGTGCACAGAAGACCACGATCAGGTTCCAGCCACCAGTCGACGGGCCTCCTGCACGACGCGAGCTGCCGTCAGCCCGTATTCCTCATAAATGCGCTGATAAGGCGCGCTGGCACCGAACCGATCGACGCCAATCCGCGCCCCGCCAATTCCTGTGTAGCGTTCCCAGCCGAGCGTTACGCCAGCCTCGATACTCACCCGCGCCGTGACCTGCGGGGGCAAAACACGGTCGCGGTACGCGAGATCCTGCTGCTCGAAAAGCTCGAATGACGGCATCGATACCAGACGCGCGCGGATGCCTTCGGCCTGAAGCTGCCGAACCCCCTGCAGCGCAATCGACACTTCGCTGCCCGTCGCCATCACGATCACCTGCGGCAGACCGTCGCAATCCAGCAGCGTATAGCCACCGCGGGCAACGCCAGCGTGGATCGCTTCCACACCGCCTATTTCTTCGCCCGTCAGCACGGGCAGATCCTGCCGCGAAAATGCGAATGCGACCGGTTGATGCAGCGTCATTGCCGTTTTCCACGCCGCAGCCGTCTCATTGGCGTCGGCCGGGCGCATGAACACAAGCTGCGGAATGACGCGCAGCGCCATGAAATGCTCGACCGGCTGGTGGGTTGGCCCGTCTTCACCAAGTCCAATGCTGTCATGGGTGAACACGAAAATGGGCGCGATGTCCATGAGTGCAGCCAGACGCAGCGTCGGGCGCATGTAATCGCTGAAAGTCAGGAAGGTCGCGGTAAACGGCTTGATGATACCGCCGTGCGCCGCCAGCCCGTTGACAATGGCACCCATTGCATGTTCGCGCACCCCAAAGCGCACATTGCGTTCAGCGGGCTGGCGATGACCTGTATTCGGCTCACCCTTGATCAGCGTCTTGGTGCTTCCGGCAAGATCTGCGTCGCCGCCGATCATGGTCGGCACATGCTTTGCAATTGCGTTGAGCACGGTTCCACTGGCGTTGCGCGTCGCCATTTTTTTGTCGGCGCTGAACACGGGAATGTCACGATCCCAGCCTTCGGGCAGATCTCCTCGCTGTGCCTGCCGCCACTGCTGTGCCAGTTCCGGGAATTCGCTGGCATAGGCCTCGAAACGCGCCTCCCAGTCTGCCTCCAGCCGCGCACCCGTGTCAATCGACTCACGAAAAAGCTCCAGCGCTTCGCCCGGCACGAAGAAATCTTCCTGCGGCCAGCCATAAAATTCCTTCACCAGGCGAATCTCGTCGGCGCCCAGCGGCGAACCATGCGCTTCGCTGGTGTCCTGTCTGTTCGGGCTGCCATAGCCGATCGTCGTGTGTACGGTGATGAGCGTCGGTCGTTCCGTCACCTGCTTTGCCTCGCTGATGGCATGGCTGACCGCTTCCACATCGTTTCCGTCAGCCACGTCCAGCGTGTGCCAGCCATACGCGCGGTAGCGCGCCGCGACATCCTCAGTGAACGTCATATCGGTGCGTCCATCCAGCGTGATGCGGTTGCTGTCATACAGATAAATCAGCTTGCCAAGACCCCAGGTGCCGGCCAGCGAACCCGCTTCTGCGCTGACCCCTTCCATCAGGTCTCCATCGCTGACCAGTGCATAGGTATAGTGATCAACGATGGTATGACCGGGGCGGTTGAACGTTTTGGCAAGGAAGGCTTCGGCCAGCGCCATCCCAACCGCATTGGCTGCTCCCTGGCCCAGCGGGCCGGTGGTTGTCTCAACACCGGGCGTCAGGCCGCGCTCAGGATGCCCCGCCGTGATGCCGCCCCACTGGCGGAATTGCTTCAGGTCGTCCAGCGTCACATCGTAACCGGTCAGGTAGAGCAGGGAATACAGCAGCATTGATCCGTGGCCGGCGCTCAGGACGAAGCGATCGCGGTTTGCCCAAACCGGATTGCGCGGGTTGTGCCGCAAATGACGGGTCCACAGCGAAAAAGCCATGGCCGCAGCGCCCATCGGCAGGCCCGGATGACCGCTGTTTGCTTTTTGCACAGCATCGATCGACAGCGTACGAATGGTATTGATGGCCAGCGACTGAAGTTCTGTATTCAAGATGACTCCACGGCAAGTTGGTGGACAGGGATCAGCCGCATTATAGCGCGCGCCTTCCCTTCGGGCATGCCACCTCATCTGTACGCTGCGCGTCACACCGCTATAATCAGGGAATCAGACGAACGGTAAGTTCAGGAGCGCGCTTCGTGCATTTCCGGAAAACTGCGATCCTCATGGTGATGCTGGCCGCGGCCATGACAGCCGCCCACGCGCAGGAGGCTACGCCCGAAGTGCCGGCGCGCGTGCCCTATCTGGTGCCGGTCGTCAGCGCCGTCTTTCCCCGCAGCCCGGCCGACTTCACGCAGGGCCTGGTGTGGGATGAGGGCCGTTTGTTTCAGAGCACCGGCCTCTACGGCGAATCACGCCTGCTGGAGCTCGATCCCGAATCCGGCGAAGTGATTCAGGACGTCGAGCTGGATGACACGTATTTTGGTGAAGGCCTCGCGCTTGTGGACGATTCGCTCATCCAGATTACCTGGCGTGAAGAGACGGCTTTCGTTTACGACGCTGAAACCTTCGAGCCAACGGGCACGTACACCTATGAAGGCGAAGGATGGGGGCTCTGCTACGACGGATCTGACCTCTGGATGAGCGACGGCTCCGATCAGCTCTTTCGCCGTGATGCGGTGACGTTTGCCATGCTCGAGACCGTTCCGGTGACCCTGTTCAATTCGCCGGTACCGATGCTCAACGAGCTGGAATGCGTGGACGGCACCGTCTACGCGAACGTCTGGCAAACCGATTACATCGTACAGATCGACCCGACGACCGGCGAGGTGATCGCCGTCATCGACGGCAGCCAGTTGATTGCGCCTGAAGTGCGTGCCACGTTCGAGAATGGCGCCGTGCTCAACGGCATCGCTTACGATCCGGAACGGGAAGTTTTTCTGCTGACCGGCAAACTGTGGCCGTCCATCTTCGAGGTCACGTTTGAGCGCACCGGTGACCTGGTGGAACGCTCAAGCAACTAGTCCCGCCTCCGCCGGGTGTTTCACCGGCAAAACTGAGTCTGAAGGGTTCGGCTTGCCACTCCTCCTGCTGACCGCATCTGCCCTGTTCGGGGTGGTGCTGCTGCTCAACAACCTGGTCAAGGCGATTGCCCGGCGCGAACGGGTGGCGTTCGGGGACGTCCTGCTGGCGTTTCTCGTCACGCTGCCCAGCGTAACCGCGCTGATCGTCAACAGCATTGCGGAAATACCGGATGCTCTCGTGTCGACGGCCACAGCCATCCTGGCGCTGGCGATCATCGGCATCAGCCTGTTCACCCTGCTGATTGAAATCTTTCGGCCGCAGCGCCTGCGCGGAAGCCGCGGCGTGCTCGGCATGTTTGCCGGACTGCTCATGCTTCTTTCATCGTTCAGCGTCCCCTTCCTGGCGGTCTATTTTGAACTCAGCGCAGATGCTCCTGGAGCGGCGGCTGGCGCCCTGTTGAGACCAGAGGCCACGGCTGAAGCGGTCGTCGAAGGCAGCAATGACCGCGCGACCCAGTTATTCAAGGCGATTCGTGACATCCTGAGCGAAGAAATTGATGCAGACGAAGCGGCCGTATTTGCTCAGCTTGACGCAGGGGTGCCGCTGGCGCGCATTGTTGAAGCGAACGGGGGCGATGTCGAACGCGTGATCGACCGGCTTACAACGATCCTCAGCGACAGTCTGCGGGAAGCTGCCGATCGCGGTGAAGTCAGTCGATTGCAGGCCGCGCTGCTTCTCAGCCAGATGGAGCCGTTCGTCCGTTTGGCGGTGAACAGTGATCTGAACGAACTGGGTGGGCGCTTTACGACCGGGCCGACGGCGACCGGCACGCGGCCTTCACTGCTCGACCTGCTGACCCCTTCACCAGAGTCATCCCCGGAACAGCGGACGCCCGCACCGGCCACCAACACGCCGCGCGCGACGGCGGCGCATACCGCCAGCCCAACTTCCAGCGCCACGCCCGAACCCACGCAGCGTCCATCTGCCACACCGACGCCTTCCCGAACGCGCTTTCAGTATGCGACGCGCACGCCGGCTCCAACGGCCACCGCCGTGACACCCTGCATTGCGACAGTCAATTTCAATCTGCGTCTGCGAAGCGCGCCATCGACAGAGAGCGAAACCCTGCTTGTGATCCCGTACACAACAGCGGTGGAGCTGACTGGGCGCTCGGCGGATTCGTCCTGGTGGCAGACGACCTATGAGGGGCAAACAGGCTGGCTCGACGGACAGTACCTGTCCCTGAGCGCAGGCTGCGCCAGTTTACCCCCCATTTAGATTGCGCTACAATCGAAGCTGCATCTGTGAAATGGCAAGGAGCGGGGATGATGGCCAAATCCAAGAGTGCAAACGGCGCGGCGCATGAAGTGGCGAACGAAGTCGCCAGCGAAGTGGCAGATGGGCTCAGTGAACTGGGACGGCAGGTTCGCAAACAGGCGGACGAAGCGCGTGAAGAAGCGGTCAAGGGCCTGAACGCCATCGCAGAAACGATTCGACAGCAGGCACGCGAGGCGGGCGCGCACGATGATATCCTGCGCAACGCCGACGATGTCGCAGCGGGGCTGGAACGAGCGGCGCAGTACCTCAAGGCAAATACTGTGGACGACATTCGCGAAGA
>Ga0224722_1002352_pt1 | contig 10092 bp, 5 predicted proteins | sample Balambano_FR1_Me_FD_161646 | JGI IMG/M metagenome (GOLD analysis project Ga0224722, IMG submission 161646) | Freshwater sediment microbial communities from Lake Towuti, South Sulawesi, Indonesia - Balambano_FR1_MetaG | ecosystem: Environmental > Aquatic > Freshwater > Lake > Sediment | place...
ATCTTCATGCGGTTGCGAACGATCCCGGCATCCTGGAGCAGCGCCGCCACTTTGGCGTCGTCGTAGCGCGCAACCGCCTGCGGGTCGAAGCCATCGAACGCCAGGCGATACGCGGGACGTTTGCGTAGGATCGTGATCCAGCTCAAACCGGCCTGGGCGCCTTCCAGCACAAGAAATTCGAACAGCGTTCGATCGTCGTGAACCGGCACGCCCCACTCGGCGTCGTGATAGCTGATGTAGAGTGGGTCGCCACCGGCCCACCAGCAGCGCTCTGTTTCGGCCATCGGTGTCCCTTGTCTTTGTACCTTCGTGCCTTCGCGCGTTGTGCTCCGGCCTCCGTGCTCTCCGCGCCCTCCGTGGATCCCTATAGCTCGCTCGCGTGCTGCTGCACCTTGCGGAGCGCTTCCACAACATGATCGACACCGGCGCGGGCGCCAAGCAGGGCGCGCTGATTGAGCCACACCGCCTCGCTCGCGGCGGCACGTTCGGCCACCGGCAGCCGCAGCGCGCCAAAGTCGAAGCGCTCGGGAAACAGCTTCGCCACCGGGTGGTTCTGTGGTGTTGGGCGGAAGATATCGTAGTTGTTCATGGCGTCATAGCCGCCCTGCACCGGAATACCCTCGGCATGCAGTGCGTCGAGGAGGCGCTCTTTGGACGCCCCGCCGAACGCCTGCGGCTCAATCCCGAAGATGTACTCGTAGCAGGCGCGCCGGGTGATGCGTTCGTCGCGCCGCAGCACGCGCACGCCCTCCAGCTCGGAAAGCGCCTCGTCCAGGTAGGCGGCGTTCTCTTCGCGCAGCCGGGTCTGTTCGGGCAGGCGTTGCAGGCCCACTTCGAGCATGGCGGCCTGTAGCTCGCTCAGACGGTAGTTGGCGCCAAAGGTATAGTTCTGCCTCGCGGCGTCCTTTGGGCGGCCGCAGTCGATCAGCGAATGGCATGTTTCCGCCAGAGTGTCGTTGTTGGTCAACACGATCCCGCCCTCGCCCGAGGTCAGAATCTTCGAGCTTTGCATGCTGAACGAGCCTAAGTGCCCGATCGCACCAACGCCACGGCCACGCCATTGCGCGCCATGGGCGTGGGCGCAATCTTCCACCACCACCAGATTATGGCGGTTGGCGATTCCCATGATCGCGTCCATATCGGCCACCAGCGCACCGAGATGCACCGGCATGATGGCGCGTGTGCGCGGCGTGATCGCCGCCTCCACAGCCTTGGGATCGATACAATAATTCTCCGGGTCGATGTCCACGATCACCGGGATGGCACCGGCCTCCATCGGCGCAAGCGCAGTGGCGGCAAACGTGTAGCCGGGTACGATCACTTCGTCGCCCAGGCTTATGCCTGCGGCCCGTAGCGAAACCACCAGCGTGATCGTGCCGTTCGCCATGCAGATGCCGTGTTTGGCGCCGTGATACTCGGCGAAAGCGCGCGCAAAGGCGGCGGCGTGCGGCCCCGGCTCGGGATAGCCGCCCCAGCGGCCGCTTCGCACCACTGCCGTCACAGCGTCGATCTCGCGCTGATCCCACACCGGCCACTCCGGGTAGCGCTCGGGCCGCACTGGTGTGCCGCCATTGAGTGCCAGATGAGCCATGGATTGGTCTCCTGTCCTAACGAAGCAGTCCGTCATTGTGTTGAACCGGGGCGCTGCTACGGCAACGCATCAGCCTTGCGAAACTGCGTGCGAAACGCTGGTGTGGTGTAGATCAGCACTTCATTCGTGTCGCAACGAACAGTCTCGGCCGGTTCGCCAAAGCGACCAATGATTGCCGCGCGATCAAGACGATGCCAGCCGGTGCTGGTTTCGTCGATGATAATAAACGCAACGTCGTGATCATACCAGGCGCGGTTGTTGATCCAGTAGAACGGCTCGAGTTCGGGCGTCACTTGCACCACCCGGATCTGTGCGTGGGATAAGACAGAGATGAACTTGGCCTGCCAGTAGTTCGCAATCCCGTAGCGCAGGTTGCGCGCGGTCATTTCGCTGTCCAGACATCGTACCAGTGCAGGATAGTAATGCACAAGTCGCGCAAGATTCGGTGTGCTGGTGTTCGAAATCGCCAGCGCCAGAAAGCTAAACAGCGCAACCAACAAAACCCGCCGCACAGCCTGCTGTGCCTGCCCTGACGCGATTTGATAGCCGGCTGCCGCCAGCATCGCCCAGCCGAAGCAGCAACCCAGCACCATCACGGGAATGATATACCGCTCGAAGTCTGCGCGCCCGCTGAAAACAACAGCGGCCAGATTGATGCCGGCAGCTACTGGGACGAACACGAGCGCAAGCAGGCGCGGTGCGGAAACAGTGCCTCTCCGATGCTGCCGGCATGCCCTGCCCGCCAGCACGGTGCTCAGCACCAGAAAGAGTGTCACGGCCACTACTGCCGGGGTACGGTTCGGATCGACCAGCACGAGCCAGGCGTACAGCTCGCCTACTCCTCGCACGATGTTCCCGGCATCGAAGGTGACGTACGATGCAAGCGCTGTGTTGCTGGCTACCTGCATACCAAGGAACAGCCCAAGCGCCGAACCGCTGAGCAATGCCAGGGCGATGCTCGCCAGCCGGCGCCACGAGGCTGCCCGAACAAAGCCGAGCAGGAATAGACTAATCACGGCAGGGGCGACAAGCTGCACCAGATACAGCGAGTCGGATGCCGCCGCCGCTGCCGAAAGACCCACCAGCAGCGCAGCGAGCACCGGCGAATCAGATGAAAGACGTTTCAGAACCAGCCCAAACACAAACACAGCAACGACCATGGTGCCAAAATGGGTCGTTGGCTGAAAGATTGAGAAGGTGAACGGCACATACGCGCGGGAGGCAGCCACGACGAACAGTGCGGTGCTGAACACAAGCAGCGCACTAGTGATGCGCGGCAGGTGTAACTGATATGCCACATACCACAGGCCCAGCGTCAGCGCGATGGTCTGCACGATGCCAAACAAGAGCAGTGCCGTACGTGGCTCGCCCGTGAGGAAATGCAGCCCGAAGTAGACCGGCATATCGGGAAAAAAGTATGGTGCCGGTGTCAGCTGCCACCCATTCAGCGGGGTATTGGTGGCAAGATCCTGGTAAAGCGCAGGCAGATAGAGAACATCGGCATTGAAGAGTTGCCGCGAAAGAAACGTATCGCCGCCGATCCGGCTGTAGGCAGCGGCGAGTGCCAAGGCAAGGGCGAACCACGCAACAACACGGAGCGGCCACTCCGCACGACCGCTGCTCGTCGCCGTGTGTTGAAGGCTTGGCCTTTGCACGCCTTCAGCGCCTCAGTGTTGCGAGCAACGCCGCCATCACGCGCGATCCGGCATCCGGCCCCACCGACATGCTTTCTTCGTATTGGGCGCCGGGATCGCGGTAATCCGCCGGGGCGACCCACTCGTCATCGGGCAGAATGTAGCCGATCTCGTCATCGGCCAGACCGGCAATGATTCTGCATGGGCCGGGCATGGCTTCTTTGAGCGCGAAGCCGAGCTGCGGCAGGAGCTCACCCGGCACAGCCGCGATCTGAGCCGGGCCGAGGTCGAGGCAGGCCACGGTTGTCTCGATATCGTCGCCGGGGCGCGGGCGCAACACACCGGCATCGCGAGCTGTAACGAGCAATGGATTCTGCAGCGGTATCCGCACCGGGGCACGACGTAACTCCAGCCGTTCGAGGTCGTGTGGTTCAGCAGCATCAAGCGCAGCAAGCGCAGTTTCGGCGTAGGCCCGGCCCATCGCCGCCGCCGAGGCTGGGGTGCGCTCGGTGGTGGCCGGCGAAAGCATGCCGCCGAGCGCACCGGAGATATGGAGCGCAACGCCGCCGGCAGCCTGTTCCACGGCAGCAACCGCATAGCCGGCATAATCGGCCGAAAGCAGGGTACTTTCGTCGGTGAGCACTTCGGGATGGCAGGCCAGGTTCAAAAGCGTAGCCACCACTTCGCCATCCGGCTTGACGAACTGCAACGCCGCAACGTCCTCGTCCACCACGGCCGGATCACGCAGGTTGGCAATGTAACCCGGCAAGCGCGTTGTGGCGGTTCGCATGCGCGCCGGGCAAGAAAAGGCCAGCGCTTCGGTCACACTGGCGACGATCGCCTGTTTGACATGCGCCAGGTAGGCTGTGTCCACACCGCTGGTGCGCTCGTCCGGCCCCCACAGTCCGAGCGTATCCGGCGCGCTGTGGGTGTGGGTACATGCAACGATCAGGGCGTCGCCGTCCAGACCGCGCGCATTGAGTATGGCGCGCACGTCGTCTACGTCTGGCCGCCCAAGGCCGATCAGGTCGCACGATACCAGCGCCGCCACACGCTCACCAAGCCGCAACGCCAGCGCACGCACGAACAGCCTGGTGTCAACGCCCGTAGCGCGGCGGTCGCGTCCGAAGCCGGCCAGGAACACCGGGCGCGCGGACCCTTCGGGGATGCCTTTGGCATTCGGATCAGGCGTGATGTCGCGTGTTGCCGCGCCACAGAGCAGGTCGGGAGTGGTCATTGTGGTTTCCGTTATTTATTGTTTTTGCAATCCTATCGGATTGTGAGAGAGGAAGCGAACACTTTTTGGGGACTGCGTCCCCAAGCCCCTGCTCCGGTTGGGTAGTGAACTCTTTCTTGGGAACTGCGTCCCCAAGCCCCTGCTCCGGTTGGGTAGTGAACTCTTTCTTGGGAACTGCGTCCCCAAGCCCCTGCTCCGGTTGGGTAGTGAACTCTTTCTTGGGAACTGCGTCCCCAAGCCCTGCTCCGGTTAGGAAGCGAACGCTTGTTGGGGGACTGCGTCCCCAAGCCCCTGCTGCGGTTGGGACGTATCCAATCCGACTGGATCGCCCTCATGGTGCGGCAAAGGTCGGCAGCAGCCCGGCGTTGGTGGCCTTGATATCTGCCCAGACCGCCTCGACATGGGCGGCATCCGGGCCGAGCGGGTTGGCGAGCAATGCCAGCATGGCAGCCTGTTCGTCGCCATGGAGGGCTGCCTGGATCGTGAGCAGCTCGTAGGATTTGACTTGCTCGGTCAGGCCATGCATACTGGCCGCCAATGGCGCAACCGGCACGGGGGCAGCACCGTGCTTGCCGACCCGGCTTGGCGTTTCCACTACCACATCGGCGGGTAGATCCGGAATCGCGCCGTCGTTGCGGGTGTTCACAACATGCGTCGCGCCGTCGTCAGTCCAGAGCGAGGCGATCAGCGCTGCGGCGGCAGTGGAGTAGTATGCGCCGCCACGTTCCATCAACTCGGGCGGCTTTTCGCACAGGTGCGTATCGGCGTAGCGCTCCATCAGGCGGCGTTCCACGTCCATCACCACCTCGGCGCGGGTTGGCACACCACTGTTCTGGCGCGCAATGATCTGCGATTCGAGGTAGAAATATTCGAGGTACGAGCTTGGCAGCGCGCCGAGCATCTGGATCAGGGCCGGCGGAAAGTGGATCGGGTCGTCGTCGCGCCGCAGTTCTTCGATGTAACCTTCGAGCACCCGCTGGGTCACGTCCTGACCATCCACCATCACGCGCCGGATCCAGTTGAGGTGGTTGAGGCCAACCTGCTCGATCTGGACATGCTCGGGTGGCACTGCGAAGCGGCGCGCAATCCCGCGCTGAGCGTTGATAGCATTGTTGCAAAGGCCCACCACCGCTACGCCGCCATGGCGCGTCAGCGCTTCAGTGACGATCCCGGCCGGGTTGGTGAAGTTTACCAGCGTGGCCTGGGGTGCAAGCTCGCGCATGTCGCGCGCGATCTCGAGCATCACCGGCACGGTACGCAGCGCTTTGGCAAAGCCGCCAACGCCGGTTGTTTCCTGGCCAACAAGCCCGTGTCGCCGGCCGAGCAGTTCATCCTGATGGCGCGCTTGGTTTCCGCCAACCCGCAGCTGTGTTACCACGAAATCGGCGTCGTGGAGCGCTCTGCGCCGGTCGGTGGTGAGTTCGACGCGAAACGGCGCGCCGGCAGTGGCGGCCATGCGCTGCGCGAAGGCACCAACCACTGCCAGCCGCTCGGCGTTGGTGTCTACCAGCCAGACTTCGCGCAAGTCCAGCGCGGCCGCGCGTTGAATGAAGCCTTCTACGAGCTCAGGGGTGTAGGTGCTGCCACCGCCGATCACAATAATCTTCATGATCCCTCCGGGGGATGTGAGGGGTACGACCCCTCGGGCACAATCAGCATCGCTTTGTCATCCGGGGGCCTGTGGCCCCCGGACCCCCACACCGGGCACGGGCGGGGTACGACCCCTCGGGCACAATCGGCATCACTTTGTCATCCGGGGCCACAGGCCCCCGAACCCCCACACCGGGCACGGGCGGGGTACGACCCCTCGGGCACTATCAGCATCACTTTGTCATCCGGGGCCATAGGCCCCCAGACCCCCACACCGGGCACGGGCGGGGTACGACCCCTCGGGCACAATCGGCATCGCTTTGTCATCGGGGGCCACAGGCCCCGAACCTCCTGCCAGACTGCTATCGTGATGCACAGAACCACATGATCCCACACCCGATTGGCTACGTCAGTTCGTGCGCGATTCCATAGGGGAGACCGTGCTTGCGAACATACTCCGGGAGCATGCGCTCGGTTTCGGCCAGAACCTGTTGCGGTACTCGGTCGAGCGGTACGCCGGCAGCTTCGAGTGCCTGCTGGAGCGGCTCGACGTGCTGACCCTGCCATGTGGCAGCGCGCAGGATGGCGGGGCCTACCAGATCGCCATGGGCGTGTCCGGCACCGATCGCGGGATGGGCTTCGAGTGCGTAGGCCAGATAATGCTCCGATCCCTCTTCGGGGCGGCTATGGCCAAGCAAGTTGCAGAGTTGCACTTCCAGCGCCAGCAGATGCAACAGAGCGCGCAACCCCGCCGGCTCGCCCTGTCCGGCCGCTGCGGCGATCTCGAAAGTACCAGCCAGGATCGTATCGGCTTGCAACGCCGCCCAGGGCAGCAGGCGTTGCGCGGGCGAGTTCTGGCCGCGCACCTCGGCCAGCCGCCAGTCCCACAGGCCGGTGGCAATCGAGAGCAGATCGCACACGCCAGCGGCGCGGATCGTGGGCGGTGCTGCGGCAAGCAGTGCGTAGTCGGCATGGAGCCGCTGCGCCGGGCCGGTCTCCAGATACACAACACAACCATCGCGCCGCACGCCACTTGCCCATGTCAGGTGTGCATCTACCGAAAGCGCGGTGGGGATCAGCGCCAGCGGCAGGCCGCGTTTCCAGGCCACATACTTCGCGGCGTCGGCCGCCAAACCGCCGCCGACGCCATACACCACTTCGGCGCCCGGTGGAAGATCGTTCGCAAGCTGCTGGAAACGCGCCTCGCTGGCTGTGCCAGGCTCCGCACGCCAGATCGCCGGCAGCCGCAGCCCGTGCCGCTCAGCCGCCGCCCAGGCCGGGCCGTTGGTGATCAGCGCTACGGAGCGCGCTTCGGCAAGCTCGGCCAGTGGCGCTTCGATGATTGCCGGCAGCGGGTAGATCATGGGTGCAGCTCCAGTTCTTCCGGACTTGCCACGCGGCCATGACGCTGGGAGAACGGCGGATCGGCCTTGCTCGGCCATAGCACAAGCAGTCCAGCCGCTGCTCGTGCGCCGAACCAGCGGTGTCGATCAACCGAGACTACTCCCGGTCGTTAGCCAGCCGGGCGCGCGCAGCAAGTTCGAGCGCCCATGCGAGCTGTTGCTCCAGTGCGCTGTACTCCACCGCTTCGATAGCGCCGGCGGCATACGCACCGCGTACGTGCGCCAATTGCCGTGCGAGGCGCTCGATTGTCGGCGCGCAGGCTTCTTCCGAGGCCGCCCAGGCAACACCGTACTCTTCGAGCTTGAATGCGCGCTCGGTCAGTGCTTCGAGTTCGGCGGCAGCTTCCGCAAAGACTGCGGTGTCGCCCAGCCCTGTGGCACCAACCAGTCGCCGCAAGATCGTTGCCCGTGCCAGCAGCAGCGTGCTCAGATAGTGGTGCAACTGGCGTGGCATCTCCTCGCCGGCCGGTAGCAGCAGCAGCATGTCGGTGCGGCCACGCTCGTCTTCGGCCACATACGGCACCACGGCGTGGGCAGCCTCGAACTGCACACTGATCGGCAGGAGTTCACCGCCGAGCAGTAATCGGTAGGCCAGGCATTCACCCCAGCCTTCACGCCGCCGCAATTGGAATCTGCCACTCTGCGCGGCAGTGAGGGCGACGCCGGTGCCGAGCGGTGCCGCCGCCCCCGCACCGGCGCTGAAAACGATGCTGCTCAACATGCCACGCGCCAGCCAGCCGCCTTCCGAGGCATCGCCGCCCATGGCCGCACCCAGCACTTCGTCGCCGCGCATGGCCACCACACCAACCCGCAGCCCGCCAAGGCTGACCTGCACATGGAGCACTTCACCGTTTGGCGCACGGTAGGCCACGGTGCCGCCATACGGTGCGGCACGCCGGTTGGCGATCAGAACATAGACATTGTGCTCGCCATAGCGCACCGCCACGTCTACGTCCAGTGCATCGGCCCAGGCGTGGCGTGCCAGCGCCCCCCCCTGCTCCACCACCTCGGCGATCGTTGCGCCGTCCACGTCGTCCGGGAGCCGTTGCGGTGCGTCGCCCAGGGCTGGGAGCTGATGCAGTGTTTCGTCATACACAATGTCAGCTGCGCCAACCAATGCCAGGTTTGGACAAGCGCGCAGTTTGGCGTGCGTTGCGGCCGCCATGATGCCACACGCCGGCACGAGCAACAACTCGAACTGCGCGAGTTCGGCCGGTGTGGCTGCGTCGATGTCGAGCACTGCGAAACTGACCCCGGCGCGCACGAGTTCCTGGGCGAGTAACTGCCCGCGGGTGGCGAGGTCGCTGCCGGCCAGCGCTGCAGCGAGTTCCGGCGTTTCGGGCACCCAGACCCGCCCACGGTTCAGATAGTCCTGCTGGTATGCCCACGCGGCGGCGCGCTCCGGCACGTGTGAGTAACCGATGGCGACGGTGGCAGGCGCACGGGTGTTGGCAAAGTCCTCGCCGACCGCGCCAAGCAGTGCAAACAGTGTTTTGGCGTTCCAGAAGCGCGGGCGGACGCTGCCGTCGCCACGCACTGGCGCTTCCATGGCCCAACGCGGAAAAGCCCCAGCCTGGGGTTCGTCCGGCCGGGCTTGGGTGAGTACATACACATTCATGGCCTGCGCCCCGCCGAGCAATGGCGCGCCGAAGACGAAATCCTGCGCGGCGCTGATCTCGGGCACGAATGCCGGGTAGCCGGGCGAAAGAGCTGCTGCCAGGCGAGTACGCCAGTGCGCGAAGTGGACATATTCTTCGAACGAGAGCCGGTAGCCGGCGCTGCCAACGAACGGGGCGCGTACATCTTCGGCATACACGTTGTGGCCCAGCCAGCCAACGGCGCGCGCGAGCCCTGGGGCATCTGCGATCGTGCCACCCGCTTCCCACGGTGCTGCCAGCAGATCATGGAACAGCGGCGCTTGCCAGCCATCCTCGCGCAGCCAGCCTGCCACCGTCGCCAGTGCTTCGGCGTGATACCAATCAGTGAAGGCTTCGAGTTGTGTGTAGCTGTGTAGTTCATCGAGCGTCTGCGGCGCATTCCAGTGGCGTGGGACGGGGCGCGAAGCGGCGTGCTCGGCGGCTTGCCCGCCACCTGGTTGCTTCCATGCGTGCTGCTGCAGCCACGCCGGCCACAGCGCATCGGTTACATACGGGTTGTAATCGAGCCGGAAGCGTGGATCGAGCCCGATATCGGCCGGCAGCATGCCGTCGCCGGGAGTCTCGTTGTCTACCTGCAGCGCGGCAACTGGCCCATCAGGGGCCTGCATGCCACACAGCGCCACAGCGAACGCACCGATCCAGCGCCGGGCAGCGTCCAGATAGATCGGGTGGAGGTAACACGCGCGCGGCAGATTGCTGTCGGAATGCCGCCATGGCTGGCCGTCAGCGCGCAGGGCGTGGATCTCGGGGTGGGCATGGAGCAGCCAGGGCGGAATGCCGCCACCAAGCAGTTCGGCGTCCACGAACGGCCCGGGTTTCAGGATCACCCGCAACCCGAGCCGGCCGCACAGCCGCACAAAGCCCACCACATCGCGGCGTAGGTCGCTCGTACCGGTGAGGTCGAAAGCGCCCGGCTGCGGTTCGTGCCAGCACCACGGCACGTAACTGCAGATCGTGTTGGCGCCGAGCGAGCCGGCCT
>Ga0224722_1002354_pt1 | contig 10088 bp, 9 predicted proteins | sample Balambano_FR1_Me_FD_161646 | JGI IMG/M metagenome (GOLD analysis project Ga0224722, IMG submission 161646) | Freshwater sediment microbial communities from Lake Towuti, South Sulawesi, Indonesia - Balambano_FR1_MetaG | ecosystem: Environmental > Aquatic > Freshwater > Lake > Sediment | place...
GCCGGTGTTTCAGTAATGAATAATATTGCGGAGGGTTTTGGTAGAATGAGTGATAAAGAATTCATTCGCTTCTTAGAAATAGCTGCGAGTTCTGCCAATGAAGTAAAAAGTATGCACTATTCGCTAGAGGATTTGCAATATCTACCACTCAAAAAAATTAAAATATTAAACGCTCAGGTTGACAAAGTCCGCAATTTTACGCTAGGGTTAATACGCTATCTTATCAACAAAAACAAAATTTAACACAAACCGACATAAACACTTTAACACACAAACACACAAACACATTACTTAGACAGCGTCCACACCCAATCCCCGCTTTGGTCAAAATATCCGATTTTGTCGCCCTGTTCCACCCGGAAAAGACCGTCGCCCGCATAGCTAATGTATTCATAATCAGGCTCTATAATCAGTTCTCCCTTCAAATTACTCAAACCCGTAAAACCTTCTATACGCACTTTGGCGTAGCCGTTTTCAAACCCATCAATCTTATCATATTTCGGCGGAATGATTTCAATCCCTTTGCGATTGATAATGCCCCATTTACCGTTCATTTGCACTACCGCCACGCCATGTTTAAATTCGGTCGCTTTTTCGTAAAAACCATTATACAAATTTGCCTGTTCGGTGATGTAATAAAACCGGTATTCATTATCGCGCACCAGCCCCCGCCCCTCGCGGAATTGCAGGAGCCGGTCCACGCTGGGTTCAATAATCAGATTGCCCTGCGTATCCACCAAACCTGCCCGGCGAATGCCTTTATAAACGACCGCCTTGCCATCCTGAAAATCCAGGCATTTGCTAAACTGAAAAGGGATGACCGCCTCGCCTGTGCGACTCAGGTAGCCGCAGGTATTGTCTTTTTGCGCCATCGCCCGCCCCTCGTGGAAGCTGGAGGCTTTGGAATAATTTGCCGAGATGACCAACTTGCCCGTGGTGTCAACAAAACCGTACCGTTCTTTTATTTTTACCACCGCCAGCCCTTCGGAGAAAGGCTGAATTTCGTTGTACGACTGGTTGGTAATCAGATCGCCTCGTTGGTTGATCACGCCGTAGCGCAGCCAGTCTTTGCTGTAGCCGACGATGGCAAGCCCGTGCCGGTTGAAGGCTTCGATGCTGGTGTAACGCGGTTTGGTCACAAAATTGCCCTGCCGGTCAATCAAACCATACTTGCCTTCCACCACCACACGCGCTACTTCGCCCGTAAAATCAAAGGCTTTTTCAAATTTGGGTGGAATTACAAATTGCTCCTGTTGGTTAAGATAGCCCGTGCCTTCCACCGTGCTTGCCCACGCCAGCCCGGCTTTGAAATTGCCAGCTTTGGTGTATTTAAATTCAATCACGGCATCGCCCTGTTTGTCAATAAAACCCCACTGCCGCCCCACTTTGACCGCCGCCAGCCCTTCGCTGAAATTCAACACTTCGCGGAACCGACAGGGAATAACCTCCAGCCCTTCGGCATCTACGAATCCCCAGAGTCCGTTGCGTTTCACCGCCAGCCGCCCCTCACTGAAAGAGCCGAGTTCTTCGTACACCGCATCCACCCGAAGTTGACCAAGTGTATCCACTAAGCCGTACTTGGGTTCCTGCACGTACACCCGCACGATCTGGTTGCCTGTATTTTCTAAAAATTCGATGCCGTCGTATTCACAAGCAATCACAGGGTTGCCATGGCGATTTACCATGCCCCATTTGCCGTTGCATTCTACCATACCCACACCGTTGACAAAATCCTGCGCGAAGCTGTACTGGGGTTCCGCCACTACCCTACCGGTACTGTCCACGTAGCCCCATTCACAACCCTCGCAGGTGAGAAACGCATCTTTTTGAAACAACTGATCGTACTGGGTGTAATCCACCATTGAGCTAAGCGTCTGTAAACCATTAAGATATGTAGAAAGACTGCCCAGTGTATTGGGTTCTTTCATGCTGCCGGAGAGCTTGCCTTTGACGCTCATGCGCGCCACGCCGTTGCGAAAAGTGCCGATGTAGGCAAAATCCTTGCGTATGACCTTGCCGATGCGGGTGAGCAGCCCGTGCCGCCCGTTGGAGAGTACACACCGAGCCACCGGCTGCCCGGCGTAGAAATCCTCAAAACGCACATCCCAAAATTCCAGGTCGGTGACCAGCAAACCGATGTCATTTTTCACCAAGCCATACACCCTGTCAAACCGGAAAGTGGTGCGCTCAAATTCGTGCCGGTTGGATTGCTCGATGCCCACCAACGTGAATCCTAAATTTTTTACCACATTGACAAAGGAAAAAGTCGGTTCGATCTGAATGCTGCCGTCTGCCAGCCGACGCAAGCCCCAGCGGTCGTTTACGGGTGAGTAAAACCATTCAAAATCATCGAGCAGGTAGTCACTCGGGTCGGATTTGCGCCCCGTTTTCCCCTCCGGCCTGCCGCCAATGCGGATGTTGAAGTGTTTGTCAAAATTGCCACTGCCGAGTAATTTGCCTTCGTCGTCAAAATCCAGCACCGACAAGGATTCTTCTGTCGAACCGGGCTTACGGGTGTAGGCTTTCACACGGTTGTCTTCGATTTCGATGCGCTGATATCTGGCATCTACCACTTCCTCTCCTTTAAAATTTACTACGCCAAATAGTGCGCCTTTTTTCACCACACCCACGCTTCCGCGCAGGGGAGCCATGTAATCGTACTCAAATTTGGTAATGAATTTGTCATTTGCCTGCACCAATCCCCATTTGCCTCGATAATTCACCCGAAAAAGGTCTTTTTCATAGGATTGTATTTCAAAATATTGTGGTTTTAACACCGCGCTGCCGCACCAGTCGAGCAAACCCAGTTGTCGGCTTTTTTTTACAATCAAATACTTACGCGAAAAAGCGTAATAATCATCATAATCGCCCTGGGTAATGATACTATTACAAGCCAAAGAATAAACAAACGTGCGGTTGTTTGAAATGAGTTTGATAAAAGTATCGGAAATACGGCTGTAGGCATCGTATTTGGCGGGTATCAGATTGAATCCGGTTTCATCCACGGCACCCCAGGCGCTGCCGATTTTGTAAAATATCAAACTGTCGTTGAAAAAACTAACTTCGTCGGCTATACTTTGCAGGGTTTCTTTGCCACTTGCACTCAGCAAGCCCAATTTACCGCCTCGTCGCACCAAAAACAGGTTATTTTGCGCCAGCGTCACCTCATCATAACGCGGTTCGCTAATGACCTTGCCCAGGTGATCCACGATGCCCCATTTTTCGGCACGCCGGTAGGAAATATACTGCCCGTTGAGTACGTTCACCCGTTCGTAGCCTCTCGGTAACACAATATCACCTCGCAGATTCATCACCGACCAGTCGCCGTCATGCATCACCGCAATCAGGGTAGAATCCAACACTTTCAAATCGTCGTACCACGGCGCAATGATCTCTTTTCCTTTCGCATCCAGCAATCCTACACCGCCCAAGCGCTGCATCACCGCGTAGCCGAAGCGTTTAAACTCGCCAATCGCATCGTAATTTGGTTGCAATACCACCTGCCCGTCGGCGTTGATCAAGCCCCATTTTTTATTCACTTTAATCGGAAAATAAGGCTGCGCCTGCGCAAGTGCACACCATCCGATGAGTAGGATCGCCGTCCATCTTATCCTCATAAGCCAAGTAACGTCTAAAAAAATCTGGTTGTAAGATCGCCTCCGCCCCGGTTCGTTGTTTCGCTCAGGTATGTGCTTTTTCTAACGCATTTTTGATGCGTAAAGTATTTGGTCGCGTGTGTAGGTCGTGTTTGGATTGTGATTTGCAGGCGTAAAGATAGGAAGAACCCGCCATGATTTACAAAATTTTCATATCAATTTTTTTCAACTTTGTTTTGCCGTGCCGCCTATTCGCAATCGGCGACTCCGTCCTGCCGAATCACATTCGGCAGCAACAGATCAAGTATGCCTTTATATATATTACACCAAAAAACCGATCTGCAAATACACTAAGTATTTCAATTTCTCAATTCTTTAATTTATTTTCCACTTCATTATACATTATTTGCACCCACTGCGTGTACATCTTTCCGGAAGGATGCAAGCCATCAGAGGCGACCAGATCGGGTTGTTCCAGCCCTTTGCGGGAAATGGGCGTGATGTCGAAATACGCAATGCCATACTCCCGTGTAATCGAAAGATTAACAGCGTTATACTCATCAATTTGTTTGCTAATGGTAGAACTATTCCGACCAAATGGCGTGTACGCATAGTCTGGAATGGACACGACAAATACCCGCCGCGTATTTCCTCCTGCCAGTTCAATCGCCTTTTTCAACAACTCCCGAAATTCGGTTTTATAAACTTCCATGTTAATTCCCTGATATTGATTATTCACGCCGATCAGAAGCGACACCAGTTCGTATTTTTCCCGCAAATCTGCATTTGCAATAGCTTGTTTCAACTGCCGCGTCGTCCAACCCGTGCGGGCAATAATCGTCGGTTCGGCAATTTTGACATCCGCCTTGCGCAAACGACTGACCAATTGCACCGGGTAGCGCTCTGCCTCTTCTACACTTTCGCCAATAGTGTACGAATCACCCAGTGCCAGGTAATACAGGGTATCAGTCATGGCGGTTGATGTCATCGTGGTATCTTTTTTCGCAAGGGTGTCTGTAGGATTTTCAACGGTCGGATGGTCGCTGCCCGATTCGCCGACACAAGCTCCTAAACTTATCAAGCTCCATAATACGATAAATATTTTCATAATCGGTACATTCGTTGATTAAAAATAGCCGGATTTTGTTAATATATACGTTTTCACCTAACCGATAAGTTCAAAAATGCGCAGAAAGCAACTGGATTTCCGCGAAGCCCGACCGGATTTCAACGAATATTTGCAATACATTCAAACGCATCGGCACCCCCTCAGCTTGCTCCTCGACGGCGTGGCGGATGTAAAAAACATCGGCTCCCTGTTTCGCCTGGCAGATGCAGCCCGGTTGGAAAAAATTTATTGCTATCGAATGGAAAGCGTCCAGCTCACGGGTGAGTTCAAGCGTGTGGCACGCTCGGCAGAGCAATTTGTAGAATATGAATTTCTACCATATTATAATGCGGTGGAATTGTTATTACAAACGCATCAACTTCTGGCATTAGAATGGACAAATGACAGTATCGAATATCATCAAGTGAATGTCAAACCACCCATTTTATTAGCCATTGGCAATGAAGAGCGCGGCATCTCCGACGAAATGCTACAAGCTGCCGAAACTTGTATTCACTTACCTATGTACGGCGTAAAAACATCCATGAACGTAGCCATGGCAACGGGCATTGCAGTGTACTCAATATTGGAAAAATGGAACAGTGGAGTTTTGGAATAATGGAGTGCAGATGACAACACTTCCACACTTCAGTTACTTATAAAGTATTCGCATCAATTTTATTTTTTATATTCTTTTCCATTAAATAGTAATAACCCACTAAACCCAAGCCGCCCATCAACAAAATCATTGAGCTATACGCAATAACACCATACACACCAATCCGTTCGAGTACATAGCCGAGTAAAGCCCCGATACCGACCATGATTGCTACGATGCCGTATTTCAAAGCATTTTGATTATCTCTAGTCGTTATTTTAAAAATACTTGCTTCTCTATTATGTTCCAACAAAGCCATTCGCTCCTTGTATCGCGAAGAATAATGCAAATACAACCAGACTATAATGGATGAAAAAAAACCAACGATCGCTACAATCGGTATAAAAATAGCAATAATACCTTCCATAAAAATTAAGAAATTGAGAAATTAAGAAATTGTTGGCTCACGAATCACTATGCACGAATCACGGTTTCTACGACGAGATTTTACAAAGATAGGTTGCAATTTTGCTAAAAAATACAGAATATTGTTCAAAACGCTGCCTATGTTACTTCAAATCAACCCTGATAACCCCGAACCCCGCAAAATTCAACAAGTCACCCATACGCTGCGCAACGGCGGCATCATCATCTACCCCACCGACACGGTCTATGGCTTGGGCTGCGATATTAATAACAACGATGCGGTGGAAAAAATCTGTCGCCTGCGTCGCCTGGAGCCGGAAAAAGCCATGCTGTCCTTTATCTGTAAAGATATTAGTCAAATTACAGATTATACCTTACCTATTGATAATCAAATTTTTAGAATCATGAAAAAGAACCTGCCGGGTGCTTTTACCTTTGTTTTGAAATCGAATAATGCGGTGCCAAAAATGTTCAAAAACCGCAAACGCACCATCGGCGTACGCATCCCCGATCATACCATTCCGATTGCGATTGTGGAAGCACTCGGTCGCCCGATTCTCACTACTTCTCTCCGATCAGATGACGAAATTATGGAATATTTCACCGACCCGATGGATATTTACAACGATTTTCAAAAACTGGTGGACCTTGTCATTGACGGCGGTACGGGCGGCAACACGCCTTCTACCATCGTAGATTGCACCGGCAGCACACCGGAAATTATCCGCGAGGGAGTTGGAATATTGGAATATTAACTTTTTTTTATTTGAAGTTTGACGTTAAACACTTGATTTGATGTTGATTTTTGCTCAACATAACGTCAAATAATAAACTTCAAACGAGAAACCAAATTTGTCAATGTCCTTACAATCATTCCTATAAAAGTGCACTTTTGCACGCACAAGTTCTATATTTGCAGCCGCCTGAATCATTTCATTATTCATTTTTCCATTTTCCGCATGAAGCCAAATTTTATTCTGATATTGCTTTTTATAGTCATTTTTTCAACTATTTCAACTGCCCAAGGCGGCACCGTGCGTGGCAATGTGTTTGACCGCGAAACCGGCGAACCGATTGCTTATGCCACTGTGCAAATCCAAACAACCAACTTGGGAGCTGTTACAAATGTGAATGGTTTTTTCACGATAGCCGATGTTCCGGCGGGTGCGTATCTATTGTTTGCCAGCTATGTGGGTTATGACAGCACGACCGTGAGCGTCAACGTTCGGGCGGGAGGCATTGTCTATCAACGTATTGACTTGACTTCCAGTGCGATTGAACTTGAAGAAGTGAACGTTTCGGGCGCACGCGAGCAGGCGCGCTCGGAGGTACAGGTATCGAAATTACAGGTCACGGCGCAGCAGATTCGCTCGCTGCCTTCCACGGGAGGTGAGGCGGATATTGCACAATATTTACCCGTTTTGCCCGGCATTATTTCCTCCGGCGACCAGGGCGGTCAGCTCTACATCCGGGGTGGCGCACCCATTCAGAATAAAATTTTGCTAGATGGAATGACCATTTACAATCCCTTTCACTCTATTGGTTTTTTCTCGGTTTTTGAAACCGAAGCCATCCGCAGTGTGGATGTTTACACGGGCGGTTTCAATGCAGAGTACGGCGGTCGCATTTCGGCAATTGTAGATATTAAAACCCGCGAAGGCGATAAGAAAAAGTTCGGCGGATTGGTGTCGGCAAGCCCGTTTCAATCAAAAATTTTATTAGAAGGTCCCATCAAAAAGTTGAAGGAAGAAGGCGGCGGTAGTACCTCTTTTCTGTTGACAGCCAAGCATTCGTATTTAAACGAAAGTTCTAAATTGTTTTATGATTACGCCACCGATACTTCGTTTTATGCTTTCGCGGTGGGCGATACGAGTTTGTCGAGCATTGGCGAAATCGGGCTGCCTTATACTTTTACCGATATTTACGGCAAGCTCTCCTTTGTAGGAAACAGCGGTAGTAAACTGAACGTTTTTGGCTTCAATTTCACCGACGAATTTAATTTTGTGAGCCTTGCCAAAGTCAACTGGGACGCTTCCGGTGGTGGTGCGAATTTCACGCTCATTCCTCAAAACTCTAATACGATTATTGACGGTGCAGTTTCTTTAACCAATTATAAAATCGGCTTGCAAGAATCGGATAATGCTCCGCGTACGAGCAGCATTGGCAGCTATACCGTAAATTTGAACTTCTCCTATTTCGGCGGCGACAGCGAGTTTAAGTACGGTTTTGACTTCACGGGTTTTAACACCGATTTTCAATTCCGAAATTTTATTGGGATTACCTTTCAACAACGGGATTTTACGAGTGAATTGGCAGGATATGTGAAGTACAAACAACGCCTGGGCGACCTGATTCTGGAACCCGGTTTGCACCTGCATTACTACGCTTCGCAGTCGCGCCTCTCCACGGAGCCGCGCATCGGTTTGAAATACAATGCGACTGACCACTTACGCTTCAAAGCAGCAGGTGGTTTGTACTCGCAAAATCTTCTGAGTACCGTAAACGAGTTAGACATTGTCAATTTTTTTGTCGGTTTTCTCGCCGGTCCGGAAGAAACCTTGTTTCAACCCGGCACCCGCGAAGCCACCCGCGACCGCCTGCAACGCGCTTTTCACGCTATCTTCGGAGTAGAATTGGATGTTGCCAACAATGTGACCGTCAACATCGAACCTTATTACAAAGGTTTTACGCAACTCATTAGCGTGAACCGCAACAAACTCAGCGAACAAGACCCTGATTTTCAGGTAGAAACGGGCGAAGCCTACGGCGTGGATTTTTCCTTAGAGCGCGAAACCCGCCGCACTTACCTGTGGGCGACCTACTCCTACGCCTACGTGAACCGCGACGACGGGCAGCAGGTATATCCCACCGTCTTCGACCGCCGCCACAACGTGAACCTGCTCGCTACCTACCGCTTCGGTAAAAATTTGAATTGGGAGTTCGGTGTGCGCTGGAATTATGGCTCCGGCTTCCCCTTCACCCAAACCCAGGGCTTCTACCAAAACATTGACCTGAGCGACCTCGCCACCACCGACATCCTGACGGGCAACTACCCACTGGGCACACTCCTAAGCACCACCCGCAACGGCGGCAGGCTCTCCGACTACCACCGCCTCGATCTTTCGCTCAAACGCACCTTCAATTTTTCTAGAAACAGCAAACTCGAAATCCTCGCCAGCGTAACGAATGCTTACAACCGAGATAATATTTTTTACGTGGATCGAATCACCAATAAACGGGTGAATCAATTGCCGGTGCTGCCGAGTGTGGGGGTGACGTTTGGGTTTTGAAATGAGTGAAAGGTGAGTCGTGAGACGTAAATTGTTACAAGTTGCTCGTATAATTGTTTACTTTTTGTGTGATAACTTTTTTTACAGTCTTCCAATTTATTTTTTTTAAGGAAATAGGATCACTTTGTAATTCAGCGTCTTCAAAATAAGTTAGACTTTTTATGATATGGAAAGCATTGAAATTTGGAAGTTTTTCTTGAAAAAATCCAACGAGTTCTTCTATTTTGTAAATTTCTAGAAGTGCATATAAATCATAAAAATCCTTTTTAGCACCGCGATTGCTGATAGCAATGAACTTCATTACTGCAATTGTTTCAATAGGCAATAATCTTACTTCTTCTACTGTGATGAAATCTTTTACAAAATCGTAAGGATATTTAAAAAAATCAATCTTTACTTCATCTAATACAATTGCCAATGAATTGGACTGCATAGAAACGTTACTTGTTTTGCCTATTTTTTCTAACTCAATCTCAATTAATTGATTGTCAAAATTATACGCAGTAAACAAATCTAAATCAATCGAAATACGATGCCCCAATTGCAAAGCCAGAGCCGTTCCACCCACTAAATTAAAATTAGACAAAGAAGGTAACGCCATCAACTTTTTTAAAATTGCCAAAGTTGCTGGATAGACTGCGGCTGTTTGTAGCATCGAAATTGTTCTTTTGGAATACTGAATAATGTGCAGCAAAAATTGAGGGTTAACTTATCTAAGTAGCGCATTTGTAAAGATTCCGCCTTTATTTTGTCTAATCCATAATAATGTAATATTTCACGCCAGTCTTCTAATCCGCCGCGTGTCAATACCCGCTCAATTACAAATCGGGCGTGTTCGTCCCAATTGACTTGTTGAAGGTCGGTGTCCCAAAATAAGGTTTTTGATAATTGCATAATTTTTTTAGTTTAAACAAATATAATCCAAAATAGACACAAAATCAAGTGACAAATTGAACTTTGAACAATTAAATCTTGAGCTATTTACTACACGATTCCAATTTCTTTTTCACACTTTCATACTGCACATACCCAAAATCATTGCCCCAGGCTTGATTGATGTAATTGAGGAT
>Ga0224722_1002355_pt1 | contig 10088 bp, 7 predicted proteins | sample Balambano_FR1_Me_FD_161646 | JGI IMG/M metagenome (GOLD analysis project Ga0224722, IMG submission 161646) | Freshwater sediment microbial communities from Lake Towuti, South Sulawesi, Indonesia - Balambano_FR1_MetaG | ecosystem: Environmental > Aquatic > Freshwater > Lake > Sediment | place...
CGCTGGAGGGCATAACGCCGTGAGTGATTACGACAAGAACCTGACACCGCCGCAGGACGAGCAGCCGCAGGACCCGTTCATTCCGCCGGGCGTGCTGCTGGGCCTGTCGCTGCTGGGCTTCGGCGTCGCGCTGGTGGTGGCCTTCACCCAGCCGACGTTCAACGTGATCGGCTATGGCGGGCTGGCGTTCGGCGTCCTCGCCTTCATCGCATGGGTGCTGCTGGCGCCACGACAGGCTTCCGGTGCACTGACCGGCCGGACGGCGCGCTTCGGCGGAACCAGCCTGCTGGTGACGGTGCTGCTGATTGTCGGGCTGGCAGCCGTCTATGTGCTGGTGCGCAACCAGGGGATCCGCGTCGACCTGACGCAGACCGACACGTATTCGCTGACGGACGAGAGCAAACAGGCGATGACGGCCTACGGGCTGGATCCGTCTGCGCCGCCGGTTCGCCTGCTCGCCTTCTACACCGGCGCACAGGCCAGCAGCCGTGACCGCGATACGGCGCTGTTCGATGACTATGTGGCCAACGCGGGCGGCAAGCTGAGCTACGAATTCATTGACCCGGATCGCAACCCCGAGCAGGCCAACCTGTACGGCATCACGCGGCCCGGGCAGATCGCGGTCGTTGCGGAAAATGACGATGGCACGCTGGATACCGAGAACGCCGCCATCGTCAGCGCAGCCATCCAGCAAGATCTGACCAACGCGGTGCTGCGGACGGCAGCACAGGGCGCGTTCGTGGCCTATTTCGTGACCGTGCGCGATGGCCAGGGCGACCAGATGGCGGCGCTGAAAGATGCGCTGGAGACGCGCTATGACTGGACGATCGTCGACGCGTCGCTGGCTGAGCTGACCAGCCCGAACGCCGAAAACCCGCTGAATGACCCGAACAATGACGGCGAGGTGATGATCATCCCCGGCGGCAGCGCGGCGCTCAGCCCGGAAGAACTGCAGATCGTCCAGGACTACCTGAACAACGGCGGCAATGTCGTATTGTTCGCGGGCAGCAACCTGAACGATACGCAGACGTCGTTGGCGACCGACACAGCGCTGAACGCGTATCTGGCGAGCACGTTCGGCCTGGAGATCAACCCGAGCGTGGTGCTCGACTTCACGCAGGCGTTCCAGTCGCCGCTGCGGCCGGTGACGACCAACCTGAACACGAGCGCCTACATCACGACGGCGGGCGTCCCGCGTGGACAGGGCGCGCTGATCTTTGAGACGCCGAACACGATCACCGTGTCGGATGCGCCGCCGGCCGATGTGACCGTCACGACGCTGGCGCAGACGACCGAGGCCGCCTACACCATCGACGACCTCAACCGCATCATCAGCGGGGACGACACGACGGTCGCGCAGGCCGAAGGTGATGCAACCGGACCGTTCGTGCTGGCGACACAGGCTGAACATGCGGCGACCGGCGCGCGGCTGGTGGTGTTCACCAGCACCAGCATCGGCACCGATGCGTTCTCGGTGCTGAACGTCGACAACCTGACGGTGGCGTTCAACAGCCTGGTGTGGACGACCGACTTCAGCAACTTCGTCAGCGAAGTGACCGTCCCGCAGCAGACGCGGCCGCAGGATGCGCCGGTCTTTGCCAGCGAGCAGGATCTGCGTAATATCAGCTTTTTGACGCTGGTGGTGCTGCCATTCGGCATTCTGGGGCTGGGCGTGTACGTGTGGTGGTCAAACCGCCAGCGCGGGCGCGTCCGGGTGACCAGCGAGCCATCGGCGTGATGAGTCGGTTCTGAATCGGGGAACAGCGAGAACAAAACATGCGTCTGAATCGAAGCACACTCCTCCTGATCGTCGCGCTGGTGGCCGTCATCGTCGTGGTGCTGCTGATCAACAACAATCAGGCCGTCGCACCGGGCGAACCCACGGCGATCCCCACGCAGTCTGCCGGAGGGCCGCTGTTTGCAGAGCTTGAAGCGGCTGCCATCACGCGGTTTGCCGTGCGCGACAATGTCACCGGCGCGGCGCAGGTCTACGTCAAACAGGATTCTGGCCAGTGGACGCTCGAAGATGGCACAGCCATCGAGCAGGATCCGATCATCGCGGCTGTTGAAGCGTTCGCCGGGCTGGATGCCAACGACACGTTCGAAAGCGCCGACCTGGAACAGTTTGGGCTGGTGAACCCGGGCACGACGATCTTTGCCAGCACCGGCGCGGATGCCGTGTCGGCGCTGCACGTGGGCGGCGGCAATTTCAACAACACCCGCCGCTATGTGACGGTGGCCGCGGCCGATATCGCCTTTGTTCAGGCGGAAGCCACGCCGGAAGCCACGCCTGTCGTCACAATCGACGGCGCAGTGATGGTCTCCAGCGTGCCCGCGCGCACGATCAACGACACATTTCTCGTGCTGCTGACCCCGGCACTGCTGCCTGAAGTCACGCCTGAAGCGACGGCTGAAGCCACCGAAGCGCCTGTGGCAGACGCAACCGCTGAAGCGACAGCAGAAGCGACGGCCGAAGCCACTGCTGCGCCCTGAGCGCGACGCTGCATGACGAAGACGGGCAGCTCACGTGAGCTGCCCGTCTTTCATTACAGGCCTGCAAGTGCCCGTCAGACGGCGATCTGAACGATGACTGGCGCCTGACCACCCGCCAGCGCCAGCATCGCGCCGCCGCCAACGCCCTGCAGCACATACAGCGTCGTGCCGTCGGTCGTCAGGGCGCTGCCCTGCACGCTGAGCGTGTCTGTGACCGATGCCGTGGCCCAGTCGTCGCTGCTGGTCAGCACAGAGACGCCGCCGGACTGCGTATCGAGGGCAGCCAGACGCCCGTCTGCCAGCAGCGCCAGGCCGTTGATGGCGGTCGGGCCGCCGCTGACGGCAACCGTCCCCACGTTAGAGGGGTCGTCGAGTGGAATTTTGAACAGCGAGCCATCCGCCTTGCTCAGCAGCAGGTATCCGTTCGGGTGATAGACGATGCTGGTGAGCGCGAGGCCTTCGCTGGCAAAGCGACTGTCGCTGAGGAAGGCGGCCGTGCCTGATCCGTCCACACGATAGACGATGCCTGCCCCGCCGTCGGTGATGTAGGCATTGCCCGCTGCGTCCAGCGCGATGCCCGTGGCGAGACTGCCGCCTTCCGGCGCGACCGCCGACAGATCGACGTTGAGCACCTGCTCGCCCGTGCCCAGATCATAGGCGAGCAGGCTGATCGACTGATCGACCATGGACAGCATCTGCATCGGGTCGAAGCCTTCGGGAAGCTGCGGCATCTGGGATGGGTCGAAGCCCTCGGGAAGCTGCCCCTGCAGGATCTGCGAGGGGTCGAAACCTTCGGGAAGCTGCGGCATCTGCGATAAGTCGAACCCGTCCGGCAGGTTGGCCGGGTCAAACCCGCCCGAACTGATGACGTAGAGCCGATTGGCCGCACGGTCGATGGCGACGCCGCTGGCCGCCATGAGCGCGTCATCCTGCACCAGCGGGGTCAGCGTGCCGTCTGCGCCGACGGTCGAAACGCCGCCCGCGAGCGAGCCGACGATCAGCGAGCCGGACGCCGGATCGTAGGTGATGCTGCTGACCGCCAGCGATTCGCCCTGCAGGGGGATCGTCGTCAGCGGGGCCGCGTCCTGCGCAAAGACGCTCACGGCAGTGGCACTCAGGGCGAGCGCCGCGGCCAACGTTAAAACTGAAGCTCGTAAACGCATGGTCATTCTCCTGTAACTGGCAACCTGCTTCCGTCGCTCTGAAGCATAGGCCGGCCATCTGGAGAACTTCTGGAGATCGGGTGGAAGTGGCGTGCAATCGGGGAGGCGTCGGCGGCTCAGGCGCGGCGGACGCGGCGCAGCAGGGCAGCGGGCACGGTGCGCGCTTCATCCAGCCGGAGCGCAAGCGCCGCCCCAAAGAAGGCGAGCCCGCCGGCGATCAGCCCTGTGCCCGCCGCCAGCACGGGTGACGATTCGCCGAACAGTCGAACGCAGGTGAACATCACAACGGCCATGGCCAGCGCCGACAGCCCTGCCCCGGCCGCCCCGCGCAGCACATGGGCATCACGCAGGCTGCCGATGCGCCGGCGCAGCAGCCACCACAGCAGCGCCGCTTCGGCCAGCGTCGTCAGCGAGTTGGCCAGCGCCAGCCCGGCGAACGGGCCCTCGCTCAGGCGGTTCGGGTCGCCCAGCAGGTCGATGAGCAGCAGGCTCAAGGCGATGTTGGCGACAACGGATGCCACGCCAACGGCCGTGGGAATCCACGTGTTGGAGAGGGCAAAGAACGCCCGCGCGAGCATTTCCAGCAGGCTGTGGCCGGCCACGCCGACGGCGAAAAAGCTCAGCGCCCAGGCGGTGGCAGCCGTGTTTTCAGGCGTCCATGCGCCGTGTTCAAAGACGATGCGAATGCCGATACCGCCGAGCAGGATCAGGGTGACGGTAGCGGGAATGGCCAGAAACAGCGCGCTGCGCATGGCAGTCGCCAGCCGGTCGCGAAAGCCGTCCATGTCACCATCGGCGGCCAACGCCGACAGCGAGGGAAAGACGGCGGTGCCGATGCTCTGCGCGATCACGCCGAGGACGAAGAACATCAGCGTCCAGGCGGTGACGAGCGCCGTTCGGCTGCCGGGGAGCATGGCGCTGGTGAGGATGACGTTGACCAGAAAGTTGATCTGCACGACGGCCAGCCCGAGGACGCGCGGCAGCATCAGCAGCAGCACGTCCCGTGCGCCGGGCACGCGCCAGTCTGGCAGGACGCGCAGCTTCGCGCCGATCTGTCGCAGGCCGGGAAGCTGGACGATCAGGTGGAGGGCCGCGCCCAGTACGGCACCGAAGGCCAGCCCGTAGACGGCCTGTTCAGGCGATGGCATCAGCCGGACGAGGACGAGCGCCCCGAAGATCTGCCCGAGGTTGTTCATGCTCAGCGCCAGCGCGGGCAGCAGAAAAACCTGACGCGCATTGAGGATGCCCATGAGCAGCCCGCTGATGGTGAAGATGACGACGGTCGACAGCATGATCCGGGTGAGCTGGGTGGTGAGCGCGGCCTGTTCTGGCGTCGCTTCCGGCACCAGGATCGTCGGAACGAGCCACGGCGCGGCCAGCATGAGCACGAGCGCCAGCAGGCCGCCGATGAGCGTTGCCAGCGTCATCACGGCGCTGGCCAGTCGCCATGCGCCCGCCTCATCGCCATTCGACCCGTAGCGCGCAAACACGGGAATGAACGACGAACCGAGCGCACCCCCTGCCACCACGGTATAGAGCAGTTCGGGAATGCGCTGGGCCGCGTAGAAGGCGTCCAGCTCGACGCCAGCGCCGAAGGTGACCGAGAGGATGACCGTGCGCAGCAGGCCGAGGACGCCGCTGGCCAGAAAGCCGACGACGACAATCAGCGCGGCGCGCGCGATCTGGCGGTTGGAGAGGACGCTGCCGGGGCGCGAAACGGCGTTCATGGCGTCGATGTTACCACACGGGTGGGATCCTCACCCCTGCCTCCCCTCTCCATTGCATGGAGAGGGGAGGCAGGGCAAAGGGAAGTGTTGAGGGGTGGATGTGCTCTCTAGGGATGAGCCGGAGAGAGGTCAGGACAGTGGGGTGGAGGTTACTGTCGTGCCGGTTTCGCCGGTCAGGAAGTCGCGCACGGTGGCATGGAAGCGTTCCGGCTCGTCCATCATCGGGAAGTGGCCACTCTTTTCGAACCAGGCGATGCGTGCCGACGGCGCAGCCTGTTTGAGCACCTGCGCCTGTTTGGGGTCGACGATGATGTCCTTTTTGCCGTACACGCCGAGGATCGGCATGGTCAGGCTTCCGATGTGCGCGCGCAGATCGGTTTCGCGCAGGGTGGTGATGCTTTCGATGAACGGCTCAAGCGTCAGCTTGGCGACGTCATCGGTCAGCATTTTGCCGAGGGTGCCGCCATCCCGCGCCATGAAGTAGCTGTAGCCGCGCAGAAACGGTCGAAACCCGGCTTGAAAGCCCTTGTAGAGGGCGGGCGCGCTCTGCCCGAGGCCGATCCACTGGCGATTGGCGGCCAGTTTGAGCAGCGGGCTGAGCGACTTGCCTTCGATCGGCGAGCCGACGACGGTCACCTTGACGACCCGCTCCGGGTGGCGCAGCGCCGCATTGAGCGCCACGGTGCCGCCCATCGAGTGGCCGACCAGCGGGGCTTTGACGATGCCCATGCGATCCATGAAGGTGTTGACCATCTGCGTGAAGTTGTCGACGGAAAATTCGCTGGCCTGATCGCCCGAATCGCCGAAGCCGAGAAAATCCAGCGCATACATGCGAAAATCGCGCCCGAACAGTTCGATCATGTCGCGCCAGACGGCCCACGAGTTCATCCAGCCATGCAGCAGCAGCACCGGCCTGCCGCGGCCGTATGCCTCATAATGAATGATGCCCTGATCGGTGACCAGCGTTGCCACGACAGATGCTCTGGGCGGCTAGCCCGTCTTTTCGATTTCTTCGACGATGGAATAGAGAAGCTGCAGCAGCACTTCCTTGACGCTTTCCTTGTTGGTGGCGGTGCAGCCGAGCAGCTTGACGCCGGGTTCGAGGCGCAGGGCGATGCGCAGTTCGTCGATGCTCCACGCGTCTGGCAGGTCCTGCTTGTTGGCAACGACGACGTAGGGCGTCGGGGCATAGGCGCGGAACGTTTCGAGGATGCTCTTGGCTTCGCGGAAGGTCTCCGGCTTGGTGCTGTCGACCATCACGATGAAACCGAGCATGCCTTCAGCCAGAATCTCCCACATGAAGTCGAAACGGCGCTGGCCCGGCGTGCCGAACAGATACAGCACGAGGTCATCATCGACGGTGATGCGCCCGAAGTCCATGGCGACGGTCGTCTGGCCCTTGACCTTGCTTTCAGCCTCCGACGTCACACGGGTATCGGTGCTGACCACGTCGATTTCGCTGATCGAGCCGATGAATTCCGTTTTCCCCGAGCTGAATGGCCCGGTGATCACCATCTTAACCTGCTGCATAGGTTATCGCTCTTTCCGAACCGACCAGAGAGGCCCTTTTCGCTGCTGCCCGAATCATACCCAAAATAAACCTTATCAGCCGCCCGGCGCGCGCAGCCGGTTGATGATGCGCTCGACAACGCTCTTTTCGACGTTTGGTGCGCGCACCTGCTGCGGTGTCGGCGTTGAACCGGCGCCCGGCCGCGGGGCACCGGACACGCCCGGCGGCGCGACGATCTCGACCAGCCCTGCCTGCTCCAGACCGTAGACGATCCGCCGGATTTCGATTTCCGACATGTTGTTGGCTTTGGCGATCTGCCGAATCGTGTTGCGCGGATTGACGAAGCTGACGACGCGCCATTCCTCGACGCTCAGGTGAATGCCTTTGAACTTCTCGCGCGGGTTTTCAGGGAATTTGAGCGCCATGTCGAGATTGGGCAGGTGCGACGTAAGCTGCTCGATCTCGCGGATGCGGCGCGCGCCTTCGATGATCACATTTTCCAGGTTGATCGGCACGACGATGCGATCGTTGCCGGGCAGCACGTTGTCTTCAAAACGAAACGGCCCTTCGGCCCAGGTCAGCAGGTTGTAGACACAGTCGAGCGTATGCTGCTGGACGCTGGCGACGATATCCCGCTGGCTGACGTAGTTGGCGTTGATGAGCAGCAGCGCGAGCGCCTTGTCGCTGGTGTTTTTCGCCCGTTCGCGGATGATGCGCGCCTGGTCATCGGTCAGTTTGCCAGACTTGTTGAGCACGGAGACGAGATTGCCATCCTGCGTGCCGAGCTGTGCCGCGATCAGCTTGCCGGCCTTGAAAGCCACGCGCGCCCGTTCAGCGCCCGGAACCTGGCGGAAGTTGCCGTTGACGTCCTTCTCGTTCGTCCGGACGCCTTCATAAATGGCGAGGGTGCCCGTCTTACCGGCGAGGTTGATGAGGTTGAGCAGTTGGGTGGTGCTGAAGTCACGAAGATTGCCCTGAAGCGGCATGAAAGCCCCTCACTCGACCGAAAACCCCAGATCTGTTTCCCGCGTCCGGAGCGGCTCGCCACACGGAATCGTGAAATCCGTAATGACGCGGGATTATATCGGCGCAGAAAACGAGCGTCAACCAGCGTGGCAACGCGCCTGATCGCATTGTAGAGCAGGTTGGCGGGTGCAAGTGTTGAGTTCTGAAGGCGGGGCTGTAACAAAAAAAACAGGGACGCCCTGAAATGGACGTCCCTGCCTGCTGCTGTGACTGCCGCCCGACGGTCAGACTTCGGGGGCGGCCAGTTCCTCGTCGGCCTCTTCGCCTTCGACCACACTGAACGTCAGGTGGTCGTCTTCCACGTCGATCCGCACGATGCTGGCCATCTTGAACTCGCCCGACAGAATACCGTCCGAGAGGCGATCTTCGACCTCGTTCTGAATCAGGCGGCGCAGGGGGCGCGCGCCAAATTCCGGATCGTAGCCCTTGGTCGCCAGCCAGGTGTCGGCCTCGTCGCTCATATCGAGCGTGATGGCGTGTTCGACGAGGCGTGTGCGCACCTTGTTGAGTTCCAGTTCAACGATCAGCTTGATCTCGTCCTGCGACAGTGCCCGGAAGAAGATCGTGGCGTCCACGCGGTTGATGAATTCCGGCCGGAAGACGCGGCGAAGCTGTTCGTTGACATTCTTCTTCATGTCTTCGTACTGCTGGCGGCTGTCGATCTCTTCCGACTTCGGCCGGTTGAAGCCGAGGTTGTTTCCGCGCTTGATGGTGTCAGCGCCCACGTTGCTGGTCATGACGATGATGGCGTTGCGGAAGTCGACGCGGCGGCCGCGGGCATCCGTGAGCGTGCCTTCTTCCATGATCTGCAGGAGCATGTTGAACGTTTCGGGGTGGGCTTTCTCGATTTCGTCAAAGACGACGATCGAATACGGCCGGCGGCGGATCGCTTCGGTGAGCTGGCCTGCGTCTTCATAGCCGACATAGCCAGGGGGCGCACCGACCAGCCGCGCCACCGAATGACGCTCCATGAACTCGCTCATGTCAAGCTGGATGAGGGCTTCCTCGCTGCCAAACATGAACTCTGCCAGCGCCTTGGTCAGCTCGGTCTTGCCGACGCCGGTAGGCCCAAGGAACATGAATGAACCGATGGGACGGCGCGGATCCTTCATGCCGGCGCGTGCGCGGCGAACGGCACGGCTGATGGCGACGATCGCCTCGTCCTGACCGACGATGCGCTTGTGCAGCGCGCCTTCCATCTGAATCAGGCGTTCGCTTTCTTCGCCGGCGATGCGCATGGTCGGGATGCCCGTCCACATGCCCACCACTTCGGCGATGTCTTCCGACATCAGCCGCGGCTGATTGGTATCGGCATTCCAGCCGACCTTCAGGCCGGACAGCGTTTCCTGAACGGTGCTGCGCTGGCGCCTGAGCCGGTCAAGCTCATCACCGGCCTCGCCGTCTTCCTCAAGCACGCGCAGATCGTCGTCGAGCTGACGCAGTTCCTCTTCGGCACGGCGCACATTGACCGCTTCAGGGCTCTTGTACATGCGCAGACGGGCAGCGGCCTCATCGATCAGGTCGATGGCCTTGTCTGGCAGGAACCGATCCGGCACATAGCGCGCGCTCAGGTTGGCGGCGGCCTCGATGGCGTCGTCGGTGATTTCGACGTTGTGGTGTTCCTGATACGGAACCTTGATGCCCTGGAGAATTTCGATCGTCTCTTCGATGGTCGGCTCGGACACCAGAATCGGCTGGAAACGGCGTTCGAGCGCGGCATCGCTTTCGATGTGCTTGCGATACTCGTCAAGTGTCGTCGCGCCAATGCACTGGAGTTCGCCGCGTGACAGGGCCGGCTTGAGGATGTTGGCGGCGTCGACGCTGCTGCCGGCCGAGCCTGCGCCGACGAGCATGTGGACTTCGTCGATGAACAGGATGCTGTCGGACGACTTCAGCTCCTCGATGACGCGTTTCAGGCGTTCCTCGAACTGGCCGCGGTACATCGTCCCGGCGACCAGTGAGCCGACGTCAAGCTGCAGGACGCGCTTGTTCATCAGCGGCTTGGGGACTTCGCCATTGACGATGCGCTGTGCCAGACCCTCGACGATGGCGGTCTTGCCGACGCCGGGCTCGCCGATCAGCGCCGGGTTGTTCTTGCGACGGCGGCTGAGCACCTGGATGACGCGTTCGATTTCGGTTTCGCGCCCGACGACCGGGTCGAGCTTGCCT
>Ga0224722_1002357_pt1 | contig 10083 bp, 9 predicted proteins | sample Balambano_FR1_Me_FD_161646 | JGI IMG/M metagenome (GOLD analysis project Ga0224722, IMG submission 161646) | Freshwater sediment microbial communities from Lake Towuti, South Sulawesi, Indonesia - Balambano_FR1_MetaG | ecosystem: Environmental > Aquatic > Freshwater > Lake > Sediment | place...
CGCTCGTCCAAGCCGCCCAAGAAGAGGGCATGTTGACAACGATTGCCCTACCGCGCGATTGGTGCAATTATGGGGAGATGATCGATACTTTCAAGGCCAAATATGGGCTGGAAGTCAATGAACTGGACCCCAACGCCGGTTCGGGCGACGAATTGGAAGCGATCCGCGCCAACAAGGACAACAAAGGCCCGCAAGCCCCGGATGTGATCGACATCGGCTTTGCCTTTGGCCCCCAGGCGCAGGAAGAAGGGCTGATCCAGCCGTACAAAGTCGCCACCTGGGACACTATTCCAGACGAGGTGAAGGACCCCGATGGTCACTGGTATGGCGATTACTATGGCGTGCTGGCCTTCCAGATCAACACCGATGTGGTGACAACCGTGCCACAGGATTGGGCCGATCTGCTGAATCCAGAGTACGCCGGTCAGATCGCCCTGGCTGGCGACCCGCGCACCTCGAACCAGGCCATCCAGTCAGTCTTTGCTGCGTCGTTGGCCACTGGCGGCTCGCTGGATGATGCGATGCCCGGTCTGGAGTTCTGGGCGCAGCTCAATGCGGCTGGCAACTTCGTGCCCGTCATCGCCAACGATGGCACCTTTGCCACTGGCGAAACGCCGATCACCATCCAGTGGGATTACCTAGCCCTGGCCGACCGCGATGCCTTTGCGGGCAACCCGAACACCGAGATCGTTATTCCAGCCTCCGGTGTCTTTGCGGGCGTCTATCTCCAGGCTATCAGCGCCTATGCGCCCCACCCGAACGCGGCCAAGTTGTGGATGGAATTCCTCTACTCGGATGAGGGTCAGTTGATCTGGCTCAAGGGTTATTGCCACCCGATCCGCTACAACGACCTGGCAGCGCGCGGTGTCATCCCGGCAGATCTGGCTGCCAAGCTGCCCTCCGATGAACTCTATGCGCAGGCCGTCTTCCCCTCGCTGGATCAACTGGTAGCGGCCCGCGAACTGATCACCACCCAGTGGGATACTGTGGTCAAGGCGGATGTGAAAGAACAGTAACCGACAATCCTTATCAATGGTAATCTCTCAATCGCCCTATGCTCTGAGACAGGGAGATTGAGAGATTTTTCCGTGGGTGATTATGGCTCAACAGGCTGCTACCACGCCGCTCGCCGCGCCACTGCCAGCGACCTCCGAGCGCACCTTCTCGTGGCACTGGGTCGGGCTGGTGCCCTTTGTGCTCTTTGCCGTGGCCTTTATTTTTCTGCCCTCGGCCAATCTCTTTTTGGGTGCGTTTCGCACGCCGCAGGGTGAGTTTACGCTGCAACATCTGCGCGATCTCAGTCAGCCCTTTATTCTGGACGCCTACTGGCTCAGCATCCGCATCAGCCTGGTGACAGCGGTGGGTGGGGCCTTCTTTGGCTTTTTGTTGGCCTATGCCTCGATCCTCGGTGGGCTGCCACCCTTTGTGCGTTCGGCCCTGGCGACTTTTAGCGGTGTGGCCTCGAACTTTGCCGGTGTCCCGCTATCCTTTGCCTTTGTCGCCACGCTGGGGCGGGTTGGCATGGTCACCGTCTTTCTGCGCGAGGTGCTGGGGCTGGATTTGTACCGCGGCGGTTTTAGCCTTTACAGCTTTTTGGGGTTGAGCTTGACCTACATGTACTTCCAGTTCCCGCTGATGGTGCTGGTCATCTCGCCTGCGCTGGATGGGCTAAAGCGCGAATGGCGCGAGGCAGCCAACAATCTCGGGGCGAGCAGTTGGCAATATTGGCGCTATGTGGCGTTGCCGATCCTCTTGCCGTCGCTGCTGGGCGCGACGATTTTGCTCTTTGGCAACGCCTTTGGAGCCTATGCGACTGCCGCGTCGCTCACTGGCGGCTCGCTCAACCTGGTCACGGTGTTGATCGGGGCGCAGATTCGCGGGGATGTGTTGCACAATCCGGGGTTGGGGTATGCCCTGGCGCTGGGGATGGTGGTGGTAATGGCGATTACGCTGGTCGCTTACACCTGGCTGCGCCAGCGCACCTCGCGGTGGTTGCGCGAAGGGTAGCCCCTCCTAACCTCCCCCAGTGGGCTAACCTTTACCCACATCGTTCAACAGCGGCGTGTGGTAGCGTGCGTGGCACTGACCTCGATCGCTCGCTGAACGAACCGACGTCTGGTCAGTGCCGCGCACGCGGTTCCCCCCGGCCCAGTGTCATCCATGTGCGCGGCACTGACCAGGCGATCTGGGGTAGGTGAGTTTGCCTGGTCAGTGCCACGCACAGACCGTGTGACGCTCCCCACTTGTGGGTAAAGGTCAGCCCAGCGGGGGAGGAACGGTGGTTGAGTATAAGCATATAGTTCCCTCCCCAGTTGGGCTTCGCCGTGAGCTTAGCCGAACGGGAGGGCTAGGGTGGGGCCAAATTTCATTCAACCCCCCACGATTCAACAGAAGGTGATGTAAATGCGGCTGGAAAAACTATGGTCTTGGCTGTGGATCGGGTTGGGTGTGCTCTACTTTTTTCTGCCGCTCTTGGCGACTTTTCTCTTTTCGCTGCGCGCCAAGCGCGATGAATTGACCTTCACGGCCTATGTCAATGTGATCAATGACCCTAAGTTTGTCAGCACCTTTCTCTTTTCGCTGCAAATGGCGGTGTGGACGATCATCGTTGGCATCCTGCTTGTGGTACCCACGGTCTATTGGGTGCAGTTGCGTGTGCCGCGCGCTCGCCCCTTTTTGGAACTGGTGACGATGATGCCCTTTGTCATCCCCGCGGTAGTGCTGGTCTTCGGGCTGATCCGCACCTATGCGCCGCTCTTTACGTGGACGCTGGCGAGCCGGGCGGTGTTGGTGGCCGGGTATGTCGTCCTTTCGCTGCCCTATCTCTACCGGGCCGTCGATACGGGTCTACGGGCCATCGATGTGCGCAGCCTGACCGAAGCGGCGCAGAGTCTGGGGGCCAGTTGGCCGGTGATCCTGCTGCGTGTCATCCTACCGAATCTACGGGTGGCGATTTTGAGCGGGGCCTTTCTCACCCTGGCGATTGTGATCGGCGAATACACGCTGGCCGCGCTGCTGGCCCAACCCGCCTTTGGCCCCTATATGGCCCTGCTTGGCCAGAACCGCGCCTATGAACCGGCTGCGTTGGCGATCATGAGCCTGGCCCTGACCTGGGGTGCACTGGGGTTGATCCAACTGTTGGGGCGGGGCCGCCAGCAGCAAAGCCAGTTGGCCGGGACGAATTAGATCAATATTTTTTGCAGAGTAGGCATGAAACCTAACCCCCTGACCCCCTTCCCTATGAGGGAAGGAGGAACCTGTCTGGCATAGCGACGTGTTTAAAATGTCACCGCGAAGTCAGTCGAGTTCCCCCTCTCCCCGCGGGAGAGGGGTCAGGGGGAGAGGTCTACCTCAATCATCAACAATTTGGGGCGCAACCTATGGCGTTTCTGGAATTGACGGGGATTCAGAAGAGTTTTGGGCGCACCGCGGCGGTCAAGGATTTTAACCTGGCGGTCGAGCAGGGCGAGTTTGTCTCATTCCTGGGGCCAAGCGGCTGCGGCAAGACGACTACCCTGCGTATGATCGCCGGTTTTGAGCAGCCCACCGCCGGGCAGATCATCATGAACGGGGCCGATCTGACGCGCAAGCCGCCCAACCAGCGCAACATCGGCATGGTCTTTCAATCCTATGCGCTCTTCCCCAACATGACGGTGGCTGATAACATCGGTTTTGGGCTGAAGGTGGCGGGGAAAAGTCGCGAGGAGATCAAAGCCCGCGTGGGCGAGATGCTGGCCTTGATCAAACTGGAACAGTTGGGGGAACGCTACCCTTATCAACTGTCGGGCGGGCAGCAGCAGCGCGTGGCCCTGGCGCGCGCCCTGGCGATCCGTCCGCAGTTGTTGCTGCTTGATGAGCCGCTCTCGGCGCTCGATGCCAAGATCCGCGTGGCGCTGCGCACCGAGATCCGCGCCATCCAGCGCCACCTGGGCATCACCACCATCTATGTGACCCATGACCAGGAAGAGGCGATGTCGCTCTCGGACCGCATCGTCGTCATGAATCACGCCCTGATCGAGCAGGTGGGCACACCCTTTGCGATCTACAACTTCCCGCAGACACCCTTTGTCGCCGCGTTTGTCGGCACGCTCAATACGGTCGAGGCGGAGGTTGTCGATCCCGCCGCTGGGCTGCTACGGGTGGATGGTCAACCGGTGCGCACGGTGCGCGGGCTGACCAATCACAGCCCAGGCCAGAAAGTAACCATTGCTCTCCGTCCTGAATTACTCCACCTGGGGACAGCTGGTGCGCAGACCAACCAACTGGCCGGGCAGGTGGAGACAATTACCTTTCTTGGCTCGATTGTGCGCATTGGCGTGCGGCTGGGTCAGAGTATACTCAACGTGGATACCTTCAACAACCCTCATTTGGCCCTGCCTGATGTAGGTGCGCCAGCCACCGTCACCTTTCCCTCGGAAGCTGCGTTGGTGTTGGGGACGGCGAGAGCATAGCTGTGCCTACCAACCCTTTCCTAATCTCCCCCAGATAGGGCTTAGCTTTACCCACATCGTTCAACAGCGGCGGTAGCGTGCGTGGCACTGACCCCGATCGCTCGCTGAACGAACCGGCGTCTGGTCAGTGCCGCGCACGCGATCTCCCCCGGCCCAGCGTGCTCCATCTGCGCGGCACTGACCAGGCGATCTGGGGTAGGCGAGTTTGCTTGGTCAGTGCCACGCACACACCGTGCAACGCCCCCTCGACGCTCCGCGTCGTCAGCCCACTGGATGCCAGTTGACCTGGTTTATTTCGTCATCTCAGCTCGCACCACCGCCAGCAGGTCGTCGACCGTGTGAAAATTGTGCCGCTCCACCAGCCAGCGTGCGCCGATGCGGATCGCCAATCGCTCGGCGATGGCGCGCGTCGCCCCATCCGCAATACTGCTGATGTCCCACACGCTGACCACGCCCATCATGCGGCGGAGCATTTTGACGCCGCCAAACCCCGCTGTATCACGCAAGAGGTTGAGCAGATAGCGACGGCGAAATTCGGCAAAGGCTTTGTCACCACCGGGGTAACGCCAATATTGCGGTGGGGTCAGTTCGCCGCGATTGTTCTCGACCCACAGTGCCTCCAATTTTTGGGCAAATTGCTGCCACGTTGCACGCACCATCTCCAGCAGATAGTGTTGATATTCGGCGCGCACGGTTGGGTCCGGCGTGTGGCCGTAGTGTGACAGCGCGTTGAGCACCAGGTTCTCCAACACTGCGCCCACATCAAAGCCCATTGGCCCAAAAAAGGCAAACTCCGGGTCAATGACCCGTGTATCCTCGGCGTTGAGCATGATGCTGCCAGTGTGCAGGTCGCTGTGGATCAACGCCTGGGCATGGGTCATGTAGCTGGCTTTTAGTTCCGCCGCGGCGATTTTGAGCGTACTGTTACGCCGCACCGCCTGCACCTCGTCATCCACCAGCGGGTTCCACTGGTTCTCTGGCGACTCCATCAGCGGGTTGGTGAAGACAAAATCCTCTTGAATTTTGCACAAGTGCGGGTTGATGTATTGCGCCTGCAAGGTCTTCTTTTCCAACCCGGTCAGATACAGATCGGAGGTGAAGAAGAGGTTGCGCGCCATAAAGGTGGAGATGTGGTCGGCGAAATGTGGCAACCGTTGCCGCGCCACCAGCGCCTTGCGCATGATCTGGTGCTGGCCCAGGTGCTCCATGATCACCAACGACATCTCATCATCGGTGTCGTAGATGAGTGGGGCGAGGCCAGGGGTCAGCCGGTTGTATTGCAACAGTGCCTGCGTCTCGAAGCGCATCCGCTCGCGCGTCAACGCCCAGGACTCGCCGAGGATGCGAAGATAGGGCAACGCCTGCTTGACGACTACCGAAGCCGCCCCATCCACCCTCCGCACGATGTAGACCATGTTCAGGTTGCCGTCGCCCACCTCCTGGGCGGTCAGTGGCGCGCCAGGTGGAAAGATAGTTTGCAATGCCGGGCGGCTGTACACGTAGTCGATGATGGTCTGTTCATTAAGCGCCTGGTAAGCCATCTTATTACCCTTAAAACGTTTGCCGCATAGTACGCAGAATCTGCATACTATGCGGCAAACGCCTCGACTTCGCTTTTCACACGGCAAATGTATGTGCTTTGCGAAATTGCGTCAAACGCTTCCACAATGTCGGAAAGAGGGCTATCGGTCTGGTTCGTCTTCAGCCAGAAAGTCTATAGAGCGGATACCCAAATCCTCGATGCCCTTGATCATCCGAGCGCGGAGTTCTCGGAACCGATGCACAAATAGGTAATCGCTGAGTGCCTGATTGACGATATCATCAATCTTCTCTCGCAGATTACAAACTGTACCCAACCAGAAAGTGCGGGCGGTCAGCACAAAAAGCCCTCATCACCCCCGGGTGCCCTCAGGGCGCGCACCAATGGATGTTCGGCGGCGGTTCGCCGGGCGTTGCTTTACCGATTGACTTGAGCCTTCCTGTGCGTGGGCTTCCATATAGGCACGCAATAAGTCATTAATCTGCGTTTGATACCCTCGACCGCGCCCCCGAAACCACGCCAGTACATCTTCTTCTAACCGCAAAGTCAGTTGCACTTTTTTCGGGCGTGGCTGTAGCCCACGACGCACCACGGCCTGCGCAACCAAGTCGGGCGTCAATTCGGGGCTATCACTGAAGTCGATGTCCTCATCGCGCATGGCATCAATGCGCGCCCAGTCCGTAGCCGAGTTCTTGATAGTAGGCTTGTTCTTCATAGGTAGTTGCTTTCCGTAGCGAGATGATACGGACCAAATCCTCTTCTTCGGTGTGAATAATCAGCACCACGCGTCCGCGTAGTAGACCAAGGGTAGCAAAGCGTTGTTCACCGTACTCAAAGCGATCATCGACAACCGTCACAACATTGCCCGCAAAGATAGTTGCGGCGTCGCTGAAGTCGAAACCGTGTTTGTGTAGATTACTTTGGCGTTTGGCCTCATCCCATAGGAATCGCACCAATTCATTGTAACGACAAATTGTCGTCTCGTCAAATGCAAAATGCCATGATGCCGCTCATTTTGAGCTTTCCTGGCTGAAATTTATCCGGTGTGTCACTGGCTTGGATTTTTTGTCTTTGGCCTTCGCGTTTGCTCATTCGTGGCCGGCGAACACCAAATTTAGTGGGGTGGGGGCGAGCGGAGAGACGGCTTGCCGTACCCATGAAGCACCTGCGGGCAAGAAACCCAAACAACCCCTGATCCCCCCACCTCCACACAATGAATGTTCGGCGGTTTTTGTATTGTCTGCTTTCAAAAATGCTCTGATTAAATCCAAATAGTTCTATTTTACATAACTGTTCAGTGAAAATTATTTGTTGAAGCTCTGCTATTTGCTAAATAAGTTTGATTGTTCAAAAGCTTCATTTTCTAGTCTGCCAATAATCTGGAAATTTTGCGGGTTTTGAAGAACATAAAAATTGCCTTGTTTAATCAGGCTACCATTGCAAACAACTTGCAGATCGTTTTCATGAGCATGAATAGCAGTATTGTATGCTTCACCAACTAATGTCATGCGAACGCTACGCGCTTGTCCATCTATGCGTCCCAACACTCGTATCATGCCAGGTTCAGCCATTTGTGAGCGAGAAAGGGAAACAACATATCCACTCAGTGAAATGTCCTCTGGATTGCGCTCACGAAATACTCGTGCAGCTTGTGCAATGTAAGGTATGAGCGCTTCAGGAAATGCAATAGTTTTGATTGGAGTATTGATAGATGATCTCAATGCGTATGACCAACTAACACTCACTTCAAATGGACGGTAACGAGCAATTTCTTGTTCCTCTCCAACAATTGCTTCACACAAGTTTGCGCTGACACCTTCTGAGACAATCTCCTGAAATGGTTCAAATAAAAAACGTCCACGCTGATGTGTTTCTTGAGTAATCCTTTGTAAAGCATCCAGGCTTCTAACAAGGTTTAGCACAACCTGGCGTTCAAATGGAATTTGTTCTTCAGCAGTTAATACGCCAGGTAAAGGAATCTTTCCATTTGATACAGAAGATTGAATAGGTGAAATCAACTTTATTAAGTAGCTCCCTCGTTCACTTTGACCTAAACGGAGACGTTGCATATAGCTTGTTACTCTTGATGGAGTGCGATATGGAAAAACTGGTCGCTTTTCAATAGTTGCCCATGCCGCTGCCTGCGCCATATTGTATGAACGTTTAGGTAAAAATGCACCATCTGAAATTGGTATACTACTACTTGCACGATTGAGTTCATCCCATGTAGCCGCACGGATTATATCTCCAACAGCAATTGTATCTAAATCTTCGATAAGTTGCAGTTGTGAGCGATTTTCGGCACTTGCAACGGTTTTTATGAGTCTACCTACTGCTACTGCGTAGTCTGCCAGTCTAACATCCAGGGGAAGCCAAATACGATATTTGCTGTCTGTATTACCTGTGTACTCCCAAATTGAAAACGTATCTTCTTCGCGCCGAATTTCATGCCAGTGAGCGGCAAGTAGGTAATTTTCAATCTCTGATGGAAGCAACGAACTAAAAATCTCATGATCCAGTATATCAACTAGCATAGTTCGCTTTTTCCCTGCGCAAGCATTTCCATTATTCGTCGCAATTCATCAACAGTGAATCTATTCTGTATTGGGATTTTGACGGTTACTGTTTCAGTGTTTGCAGTTTCGGGCATACCACGCAAGCACATCCAATAAGCGCAATGGTATAGAGCTAGTGACTCGTTTAGGTGAACTAGCCAGTAATTTGCTTGTTCAGGAACATGGACAACCACTAATATTCGTGGCTCCATACTTCTTCGACGAAGATCATTGTAATTTTTTATTTTCAGCGGGTAGTGAATGTGATTGTCTTGTTGCGGTATATGTGTATAAGTGCATTTGAGCTGCATGTTTAAGCTCTCAATAATTGGATATTCATTCTCCCTCCCATATTGGACAATTCTGACATCTACACTATCGAGGTCTATTTGTATTCTTTCAACGCCGAAACCAGCAGCTGAAGCAATTGAATGAACATAGGCAATGCTAAATTGCTCCTGTTGCGTAGTCCGGGGCATGACAAACACGCTCATTGGTTGCGCCTATTTAGTTTATGTTAGTGTAGCTAATGTTGCATTCCACATAAAAATCTACGGGGATTTTACAGCGTTGCTCGAGATCATTAAATTACTCATACCGTTTAGGTGCCAGCCGAACTAGACTTCTACCCCGTCCGCATAAGCACCGAGAAGTGTCAGGTTTCTGTCATGCGATGGTGGTAGCAACTGTGCTACACTATGGCCAAACAGAACAGACATTCTGATTTTACTGACAAGAAGATCTACCGTACAGTATACTGGTTTCCACTGTCCTTGTCGACTCAAATTTTTTGCGAGCCTTTTGCCATGGAGCTCAAGATGATTCTTATGCTTCCGCGCCTTCCGCATCGCGCAGCCGCAGGGCATAGATGTTGATGATCAGCGCCACGAGCAAGATCACCCCGCGCACCCACAGCCGAACGTAGATGTCTAGTTGTAGCTGGTTCAGCCCATTGCTCAACACGCCAAAGATCAGCAGGCCGATCACCGTGTTTTTGATGCCGCCTTCGCCGCCAAAGAGCGAAGTGCCGCCCAAGACCACCGCCGAGATACTGTCAAGCAACATATCGTCCAACCCGTAGCCCTGGGCACTGCCCAGCCGCCCCGTGTTGAGCATCCCCGCCATCCCGGCGCAAAAGGCCGAAATCGCCAGACACGAGGCGACGATCTTCTGCGTGTTGATGCCGCTCAGGCGTGCCGCCTCGCGGTTGCTGCCCGTCATGTAGACATAGCGGCCAAATTTGGTGTAGGTCAGCACAAAATGGCCGATCAGCAGAGCGCTGATGCCCATCAGGATCACCACGGGCAGTCGCCAAGGGTCACTTTCACCCAGATACTCGCCGCCGAGAAATTGCAGGGCGGGGGCCAGCGTGTAGATAATTTCACCTTTGGTAAAAAATTGCCCCAGTCCGGTGGCAATCTGCATCGTCGCCAGCGTCGCCATGAAGGAGGGCAGCCCGATGCGCGTCGTGCTCCAGCCGTTGAGCAGCCCCAGCGCCGTGGCAAAGAGCGCCGCCACGATCACGGCCAGCAGACCG
>Ga0224722_1002358_pt1 | contig 10082 bp, 6 predicted proteins | sample Balambano_FR1_Me_FD_161646 | JGI IMG/M metagenome (GOLD analysis project Ga0224722, IMG submission 161646) | Freshwater sediment microbial communities from Lake Towuti, South Sulawesi, Indonesia - Balambano_FR1_MetaG | ecosystem: Environmental > Aquatic > Freshwater > Lake > Sediment | place...
GACTGGACGCGGGAGCGGATGATTATCTGGTCAAGCCCTTTGAAATGGAAGAACTGCTGGCGCGGCTGCGGGCACTTCAGCGTCGATCGCCTGCGCTCCAGGTGCAGCAGCTTCAAATTGGGCAGATTTTGCTTAACTACACCGATCGCACGGTCTACTGTCAGCAGCCCGATGGCAACCTGGAACCGATTTTGCTGACGAATAAAGAGTTCCAGCTTCTCGAATACTTTATAAGCCATCCGCATCAAATCGCGACGAAAGATCAGCTCCTATCGCGAATTTGGGAAATGGATGCCGAGGTCGGCAGCAATGTTGTCGCAGCGCAAATTCGGCTATTGCGACGAAAATTAACCGAGAAGGGGTGCTCTGATTTTATTGAAACCTTACCCAGCATGGGCTATCGGCTACACCCCCACTATGCAAAGTAAATTTGCAGAAAGTTTGCAGAATCAATATGCAGAGTAAACCTTTTCATTTGTCGCGACGGCGGCTCGCAGCCTGGCATACCGGAGTCATGACGCTGATTGTTGTGTTTTGCGGGTTAGTGATTCATCGACTGGTTGTTCATGCGCGCTGGCTCAGCCTGGTTGGAGAAGTGCAAGAATTTGCCAGGGCGATCGAAAATCAGATCGAGCCGACCCTGAAACAACCCGGAGTGTTTGAACCAGCGACCTATCAGCAGTTGCCCGGTTTGTGTGCTGCATCAGCGAACTGTTCATTCGATACGGCGTTCTCCAATCCCCCCAATTTCTCCAATCGATCGCCGCTTCCCGCAGCAAAAGAGGTCGCTGATATCGAGGTTTTAGCCGAGCTGACCGAACAGCCGTATTGTGTTCGCTTTTGGACTGATTCTAAGCAAATTGTTGGCTATTTCTCGGTTCCGACTGATAATCCAGTTTGCAGAGAACCGGGATTTTGGCAGACTCGAAAGGATAGCCGGGGAGAGTACTATCACAGCTCCTATTTTCCACTGCGGACGAATTCAGGCGACACCTGGGGGTCGATCCAAATTATGCGATCGATCGGGGATTTAGATCGATACCTTTTATCGGTTGAGATTGCTTTAGTCTTTCTCACGCTGGCTGCAATTGGGCTGATTGGCTTTGCAAGCTGGTGGCTAGCAGGGCTGGCGATGCGTCCCGTAACACACTCCTATCAACAAATGCAGCAATTCACAGCCGATGCTGCCCATGAGTTACGCACTCCCCTGGCGGCACTACAAGCGATCGTCCAAACTGCCCTACGCTCTGACCATCTGACGCTAGCAGACTCCAGAGAAGCACTGCAAATTCTAAATCGCCAGAGTCATCGGTTGACGAAGCTGGTGCAAGATTTACTGATGCTGTCCCAAATGGAGCAACACGGGTACACAAATTCTTTTGCGCCCTGCTGTCTGAATGAAACAATCACCGATTTAATCGATGAGTTTGAAGCCCTGGCAATGGCAGCAGAAATTAAGCTGATCGCAGAAGTTAACACCGCTGAAATTTACGTTTCGGGCAATGCGGAACAGATCTATCGAGCTGTTGCAAATTTATTGAGCAATGCAATTCAATATACCCCTGCAAAAGGTCAGATAACGATTCAGCTCACGGCTGACCCCTCTCACGCAGCCATTTGCGTGAAAGATACGGGAATTGGAATTCCTGCGGCAGCATTGCCCCATCTGTTCAATCGATTTTATCGCGTTGATCAGGAGCGATCGCGGCAAAAGGGGGGCACTGGGCTGGGACTGGCAATTACCTGGTCGATCGTGCAGGCGCACCGGGGCACAATTCGGGTTGAAAGTCAGCTCAACCAGGGCAGCGTTTTTACCATTTCTTTGCCCCTGCTGTCGGCTCAATCTCGCCAGGCGATCGATCGCGCAAGCCAATCAAAAGGTCATCAGTCATAAGCCAGCTATAGTTAAGCCAGCTATAGTATTGATAGTTCACGGCAGAATAAAGCCCACTTGGGGAAATAAAGCCTTTTGAAGGTTCTTAAATCAATTTAATGAAGAAAAGTATCTGAACTTATCGCTTGATTACAATCTGAGCGCCTGCGCCAAAAGGCATAGTCTCGAAGTGGTAGCTTGATGTTCATCAGATCACGCCAACCAAACCCTTTGAGATATGTACGATAACAATACGCGAAAAGATTGGGTCGCTGCTGCAGTAACCGCTGGGATTGGTGCAGGAATTCCTGCCACTTTTGCTGTAAGCCAGGGTCAACATCCCCTCATCGCTCTGGTGCTTACAGGTTTTGCGATCGTCACTGCTCTTATCATTGATCACTACTGTTAAGAGATTTTTGGTAAGAGAAATCTCCGAGCGATCTAAGGGCAAATTACTCCGGATCAGCCTCTAAGCCATTCTTTTCCTGCCATCTTTAATCTTGCTTCTACCTACGGTAAGCCAGCTTCAAAAGAAGCTGGCTTTCTGCTTTTAAACCAAATTAAAAGAAATCGCATAGAATGATCTGCTTGAGGCGGCTCACTGGTCGCCCTACGCTATAGATAAATAATGAGCGGGAAATTAGTGGATCGTCTACCCTATCCCTGGTACTAGCAGCTATCCTGTAACCTCTAACCTTTTATCAGTTAATGGTTGTCAGTATTGGTGAGTCAGTATTGGTGAGATAGAGGGGGTCTGGGGCTTTTTCCCAGGGTGGGGGCTGTGCCCCCCTCCACCCCCAAATCCGTCATTTGATTGCGCCCAGCGACTCAATCTCTATCCTGCTCAATCCTGCTCCAGCAGCGCTTTTACGACTCGGCTACTGCATTTATGCCTGATCTGAAGGAGGCTTCTATGATTCATCCCGTGCTGACCCGTTTGTCTCCCCGCTCCGCAATGCTGCGAATACTCCCGTTTCAGCGATCGTTCTCCAGGGGGAACGGCGATCGATCGACAGTGCGGCAAGTGTTTCTGCTCATGGTGTTCACGCTGGGTTTAGGTACGGGCAGTTTGGCAGAGCAAGTTCTGGCGGCTGACCCCGCAAGTGAAGGGAACTCCCCACCTGCCTCCTTGATGCTGGCGCAGGCAACCCCCGCTAGCGGCACTCTGCGGCTGAACGACAGCGGTGATGCTGTAGCCGACCTTCAGCGGCAGCTCACGCAATCAGGCTTTTTTAGCGATGAAATTACCGGATTTTTTGGCACTGCGACCCAGGCAGCCGTCCGGGAGTTTCAGCAATCCCAGGGATTAGAAGCCGACGGCGTTGTTGGCAGTGCAACTCTGGCAGCTCTGGGGCTGGGCAGTTCGGCAACAGGCTCTGCAACAGGCTCAGCCAGCAGTGCCCCACGCGATTTGCTCCAGCTCAATGATTCAGGAGAGCAGGTGGCAGAATTGCAGCGTCGGCTTGCGGCACTGGGCTATTACAGCGGCTCTGTTTCGGGCGTGTTTGATGGCGCAACTCAGTTTGCAGTGATTAGTTTTCAGCAGGCAAACAGTTTGACCGCTGATGGTGTGGTGGGTGCAGAAACAACGGCGGCACTGCGTCGCACTGGAAGGCAAGGGGCGGCTCCGGCATCGGGTGCCTCGGCTGCTCCAACTCCCACGCCAGGGGCAGGCAGTTCTTCTGGAGCAAGGTCAGGGGGGCTGCTGCGGACTGGTTCTAGCGGCGCGGCAGTAAGTACGCTTCAGACTCAGCTTCAGTCGCTCGGTTTCTATGTGGGAACCGTTTCGGGCGTGTATGATGCTCAAACCGAAGCTGCCGTCACCGCATTTCAGCGATCGCGTGGTCTGGTGGCTGACGGCATTGCAGGACCGCAGGTCAACGCCGCTTTGAGTGGGGCAACAGGCATCACCAGAAGCGCTGGACAAGCTGGTGCAGCCAATCAGCCCAATAGCCCTGCCCAGGTGCAATACATCCAGCAGATGCAGCAGGCACAGCTCGCCGCTGAACAAGCCCGTCGCGAAGCCGAACAAGCTCGCCTGGAAGCCGAACAAGCGCGTCTGGTCTATCAGCAGAACCTTCAGGAAGGACGCTATAGCACCGTGGAACTGCAAAGGCGGCTTCAGTCTAACGGCTACAACCCCGGTGACGTGAGTGGCATCATGACCCCCACGACCGAAGGCGCAGTTTCTGAGGCACAGCGCAGCTATGGGTTAAGCGAAAGTGATTTTCAGGGCGTGGGCGGAATGCCGTTGTTTTAGAGCGATCGGTTCAGGTCGTTATGTTAGGTCATCATGGCTTCTCTGCAATGGAACTTTACGATGAAACGTCAAGCGATCGCCCCGGCAGCGCATTTAGCAGCAGCGCCAGCAAAATCAGCACAATTCCAACCGACTCACTCAGGGAAGGAATTTCGCCAAGCTGAGTCCGGGCAGCAAAAACCCCCACCACCGGAACCGCAAGCGTCCCCAAACTGGCAGCTCCGGTTGGCAATTGCCGCAGCGCATAAAACCACAGCAGCCAAGCCAGCGCACTGCCGGGAAGAATGTTGTAGAGCAGCGCGATGATAAAAGAACTCGTCCACTGCACTGGGCGATCGGACACGGTGAGGGCAATCAGGATCAGGGGAAAACTACCAATCAGCATTTGCCAGGCAGTAAAGGAAATCAGCTCGATCGATCGCCTCTGGGTCAGCCGCTTGAGGAAGATGGCACTCATCGCCCAGCAAATTCCCGACAGGATGCCCAACCCTTTACTGAACAAATCGCTGGTGAGACTAAAGGGCAGCAGCACCAGCAGCAATCCCATCAGCGCAAACCCAACGCTGAGCCACTGTTTGCCGTGCAGCCGTTCTTTGAGGAAAATCCAGGCAAACAGCAGCGCCCAAAATGGCATCGTGTAGTTGAGAACTGCAATCTTGCCTGCTCCGCCGCTCACCAGTGCCCAGTGAATCAGCCCGATCACTCCGGTGGTTTGCAGCAGCCCAAACACGATCGTCTCTGGCACTGCCTGAGGTTTGAGCGATTTTCCCTGAATCAGCAGCACCAGAAATAAACTCATCGCCCCAAAAAACGATCGCAGGGCAGCAAAATCAAACGGCGGCGCATCCTGAAGCGCAATTTTCATTATCACCCAGTTGTAGCCCCAGACGATCGCCAGCGCGACGAGGGCAAGAAATGCGAGATGCCGTTTAGCAAGAGCCATGCGCAATTCTCTGGTAAGCGGTTGCAGATTATTCAGCGGTCGGAAAAACTTTTCGATCGTACCGCAGGATTTGAACAGGCTGCTGCTGAAACTCCGTTTGGGCGATCGGCTGCCAACCCTGCCGCTGATACCAGTTCACCAGCTCGGTCTGCTCTGTCCACAGATAAACCCAGGGCAACTTGAGGCGATCGGCTTCTTCGATCGCCCGCTGCACCAGCAAACGCCCAAGCCCTTGCCCTCGTTTTTCTGGAATCACATACAGCGAAGCAAGCCAAGGCGACCAGTCTACATAGCCTGGTGGTGCTTCGGTTTTGCCGTGCATTAATGTCACTGTCCCGATCAGGCTGTGCTGAGAAAAGCCCTGCTCCAGCGCCACGATCGTCAAAGGCAATCGATCGCGATTCAAATGCGTTTCCAGCTCTGCTGCAATTTGCGCTTCCGTTTCCGAGGGATAAAACGAATGCCATTCCTGATGCAGCCACCTGGCGATCGTGGGGATGAAGTGGGGATAGTCTGCTAGATAGGTGAGCAGCAGAGAACTTTGCATCAGGCTTTTGCATCAAGCTATGGTTGCAGGCTGAGAATTAAAGGAAAAAAGGACGATCGCCAATGTGCTGCTTGCAAATCTGAATTTGCTTGATGGCAGAGGCAAAATGCCAAAATTGCATCTTACTCGCTAAAAACTAAGGTGTCAGTCTTCAAGTCTGCTTCACCCGATCGCAAGCAATTTGCCTGAGTCTCGCATGAATTAACCTGAAACCTGACACCTGATGGCTTAATCCGCCAATGTCTTAATTAGGCAGCACTCGATTTGTCGATTAGTCAGCCGTTTAGTCAGCCGTTGCTAGCTCGGTTGCGCCGCGTGTCCGACGACGGGTGAGCGAGTTAAATAGCATTTGACCGATCGCCTTAATCAAGTTGCCTTCCAACTCGTTGAACATTTTCATATTCATGCCAAACGCATCATTGGCTTCTTCCACAATGCGATCGGCGGTCGCTTCATCGATCGGCAGTTCGTCCAGGGTTTGGCGATACTTCGCTTTGAATGCCTTCTCGTCAGGAATGTCCTGAAACTCGTAGAACGCAGTGCCTTCGCCCTCTGCCAGGTTCATTGCCCGCACAGCAATATTCTTGAGAATTTGTCCGCCAGAGAGGTCGCCCAGATAGCGGGTGTAGGAGTGGGCAATCAGCAGTTCGGGTTCGGTGTTCGAGATGTCGCGGATGCGCTGCACATAAGCTTCGCCTGCGGGGGAAAGGCTGATTTGCTCTTTCCAGTTGTTGCCGAAGTAGTAGCGCATGTCCTGTTCCAGGCTCGCTTTGCGGTTCAGCTCAGAAAAATAGATTTTAGAAACGATCGGGTGTTCCCGGTGACGCTCCATTTCTTCTTCCATCGCGGAATACACGAAGTAGAAGTTTGCAGCGAGCTTGCGGTAGGAATTTTTCTCTACCACGCCCTTGAGAAAGCACTTTACAAAACCGACGTTTTCCGCCATCGTGTGGGCTTTTTTCGTACCCTCTCTGAGCTTTGTTGCGAGATTACTGCTCATGCTAAAGTTCCTACTTAACGTCTCAACTAAGTTTGATATGGATAGACGAGTGACCGAAATCCGACCACCACACCTGAAAACACGGTGCCTGAAAAACACGGTGCCTGAAAAATACGGTGCCTGAGAAACTATGTCGAAAGTTGCACCTAGATTGTTACAGTAAACTGATTTGATGAGCGTTTGTGTTAAAAATTCTTACGTAAGTCGGCTGGTTGGTCGCAAAAATTAAGCTTTGCAAGGGAAGCGTTTTAAGAATTGAGGGCTTTGAAATCCGGATTAATCCGCTGAGAATAGAAGAGTCCCCAGAAAAGAATTTATAGAGCGGCAAGACTAAGAGGCAAGAACGATCGTGACGCAACGGGCACTGCTGTTAATTAACCCACACTCTCGTCGCGGAGCAGCATTCAGCGAACAGGTCAAACGATCGCTCGAAGCACACAATCTCGACTTAACGACCGTTGAAGCCACACCCGATCGCTTTTCAGAGGTGATCAAACAGCATCAGCATCAGGTGGACTGTGTGATTGTGGGGGGTGGGGATGGCAGCGTCAATGCCACGATCGAAGGACTGCTGGAAACCCATTTGCCTGTGGGCGTGCTGCCGCTGGGCACAGCAAACAACCTGGCACGGACGCTGAAAATTCCGACTGATTTAGAAGGAGCCTGCGAGACGATCGCTCAAGGCAAAATTGAGGCGATCGATCTGGGCTGGGTGAACGGGCACTACTTTTTTAATGTAGCAGGCATGGGGTTAAGTGCCAGCATTAATCAGCAGGTTGAAAAACATCTGAAGCGTAGACTGGGCGTGATTGCCTATGCCATGACTGCCCTGAGGCTGATTTTTAAACAGCGACGACTCCGCGCCGAGATCCACTGCGATGGTGAAGTAATCCGCGTCAAGACTTATCAGATCACCGTATGCAACGGGCGATATTACGGCAGCGGCTTGACGGTGGCAGCAGATGCGGCGATCGACGACCAGCGGCTCGATCTGTGCAGCCTGGAGATTCAGCACTGGTGGCAGGTTTTCTGGATGATTCCGGCACTAACACGCGGACAGTATGCTGCAGGACGCGGAATTCGGATTTTGCACAGCCGAGAGTTTGCCATCTATACGCGACATCCAACGGCGATCGACACAGACGGCGAGATCACAACCGCGACTCCGGCACAGTTTAGGGTGATTCCGCAGGCAATCCGAATTTTTGTGCCTTAGCACTAACGCTGCGAAATGGGTTCCGACACACCCTGGAGCGCCTGAATCGATCGTCGTTTGCGCCAGATTCGCCAGCGAATGTCGTGAAACAGGGTGTAGAAGCAGGGAATAATCACCAGCGTCAGCAGCGTCGCCACCGAGAGTCCGGCAAACACAACCACGCCCAGCGGCTGCAAAAATTCTGCTCCTTCGCCGATGCCCAAGGCTAGGGGAAACATCCCGACGACCGTGGTGATCGTGGTCATGAGAATGGGCTGGAGACGCTCTGGCGCAGCCCTCAAGATTGCCGTGTAGGGATCAACGCCTGATTCAGCACGAATCTGGTTTGCCAGCTCGACCATGATGATTGCGTTGTTCACCACGATTCCCACCAGCAGCACCGCGCCCACAATCACCGTTGCGCCGATCGCCGTCTGGGTCATAAACAAGCCCAGAATGCCGCCAGAGAGTGCCAGCGGAACCGTCAGCATAATTACCAGCGGATCGATCAGCGAGTTGTACTGCACCGCCATCACGGTGAACACCAGGAAAGAAGCCAGTCCGCCCAGCAAAATCACCGCATCCCGAATTTGCCTTGCCGTTTCCGCGCTTGCACTCGGCAGGAAAGAAATCCCTTCCGGCAACTGAAGCTGACTGATGATCGCATCTTTTTCCGCGATCGCATCGCCCAGACTTGCGCCTTCCGAGAGGTTTCCGGCAATCAGAAACACCTGTCGCTGATTGATGCGCTGAATTTGTCCCGGAGCCTGTCCCGGCTCAACCGTCGCCACTTCCTCCAGACGCACCAGGCTGTTGCTTTCCGTGAATAAAGGAATCTGCCGCAGTGCCTCCGGTCGCTGTACTCCGCCATCTGCGAGCTGCACCCGCACATCCACCAATCGTTCGCCCCGCTGGATCTGGGTTGGAATACTGCCTTCGATCGCCGTCTGGATGGTTTCACCAATATCCCGCGCCGAAAGTCCCAGAGCAGCCGCTCGTTCCCAATCAGGGCGAATCTGCACCTCTGGCTGGAGCGGGTCGCCATCAGGACGGTAGCTTGCCAGGGTTGCCTGCTGATCCAGCGCCGCAAGAATCTGTGCGCCTGCCTGCCGCAGGGTTCGCTCGTTCTCTCCCTGAAGTGCTACATCAATATCGCCGCCGCGCACCGGAGAGTTATTCAGCACCAAGCCGCGCACCGAGTCTGGAACCAGTCGCAGTCGGGTCTGCACCAGATTCAGCTTGCGGAGTTCACCGTTCATGCGATCGACAAATGCCTGAATATCTGTTCCCGGTTTCAGCGTGATGCTGCTGGAGCCACGCAGGGGATTTTCGCTCGTGTTGCTGCCAAACAGGGAGCCGCCTGCGGTTGTGAAAACATATTCTGTTTCCGGCTGCTGCTGCATTAGCTCATTCACTGCCGTCATCACCTTGCGGTTGTCTTCTAGCGGTGTTCCCGGCGGAAACTGAGCAAATAATCTTGCCTGTCCAGTGTTGATGCGCGGCAAAATTTCCTGCGGGATCTGGCTTGCCATCACCACACTGCTGCCGCCCAGTAAGAGGACAACGAGGGCGATCGTCAACACCCGACGCTGCAGCACCCGCCCTAAAAAGCGACCGTAGAGTGCGGTTCCGTCTTCAACCCGCCGCCGGAAAGTTCGCAGCAGCCAGAAATCGCCCACCCGACTCGACCACCGCACCGCTAGCAGACGAGACGTGAGCATGGGCACAATCGTCAACGCGACAATCAGCGATGCTGCAACTGCAAAAGACACCGTCAAAATCAGCTCGTTGAACAGCAGCGCAATAAAGCCGCCAATCAGCAGAAACGGAACGACCGAAACGAGGTTTGTGGTGGTGGAAGCCAACAGAGCCGATTCAAGCTGCTGACTGTTGCGCTCTGCTTCTTCAATGATTTGGGCACGAGACTGAACAGGATGATTGCCGTTCCCGTTCTCATAGCCGTTCTTATATCCATTCTCGTAGCCATTCTCATCATCATGACCATTGCTGCTTGCGGGTGACGTACTAACCCCTTTCACAATGCTCTCCAGCATCACGATCGAGTTATCCACCACAATCCCCACGCCCAACGCCAGTCCACCCAAACTGAAAACGTTCATCGACAAGCCAAACAGCCCCATCAGCAAAACTGCCACCAGCGTCGCCAGGGGAATCGCCAGCACAATGATCAGCGTTTGCCGCAGCGACCCCAGGAACAGCAACACGGCAACGGCTGCCAATCCTGCCCCAATCAAGCCTGATGA
>Ga0224722_1002359_pt1 | contig 10081 bp, 7 predicted proteins | sample Balambano_FR1_Me_FD_161646 | JGI IMG/M metagenome (GOLD analysis project Ga0224722, IMG submission 161646) | Freshwater sediment microbial communities from Lake Towuti, South Sulawesi, Indonesia - Balambano_FR1_MetaG | ecosystem: Environmental > Aquatic > Freshwater > Lake > Sediment | place...
GTTTTTGTGGTGTTCCCGTGCTGGGCGTGAACATGGGGCGGCTCGGCTTTCTGACCGAGATCGCGCCGGATGAATGGTCACGCGCCCTTGATACGCTGCTGGCGGGGCAATACTGGATCGAATCACGCATGATGATCCAGGTTGCAGCGCAGCGAGGCGGCGAGACACTCATTTCCAGCGACGCGCTGAATGATGCGGTGATCTCACGCGGGGCAGAATTGGGCTTGGTGCAGGTGATGGCGTATATTGATGGCGGCTGGACGACAACCTACACCGCCGACGCGCTCATCATCGCCACGCCCACGGGTTCGACGGCATACGCGCTGGCGTGTGGCGGACCGATTTTGCCGCCGGAACTGCGGAATATCCTGCTTGTGCCGGTCGCGCCGCATTTGAGCCTGGATCGCCCGATTGTGCTGCCGGAGGGCGCAGCGGTGGAGATTGTCGTCGCGGAGGAACAGCAGACAGAATTGTTTCTCGCGGTGGACGGGATCAAGCTGTGTGACTTGCAGGCGGGTGACCGCTTGCAGGTGAAAGCCAGCGACTATACCAGCCGCTTTGTGCGCCTGCGCGAAAAGACGTATTTTTATCGTTCGTTATTAGACCGTTTGGAACCGCGAATCAGCAGTGAACCAAGATGACTGATACGATTACCCATGAAGAAGTGACCTACTGCGCGGTGCATACCGACCGCGAAACGGGTTTGCGCTGTAACAAGTGCGGGCGGCTGATGTGTACGGAATGCGCCGTGCCAACGCCCGTCGGCTACCGCTGCAAGGAATGTGTGCGCGGCGTGGAAGATAAATTTTTCACGGCGACGCAAAGCGATTACCTGCTGATGTTCGCCGTCTCGTTCGGGCTTGCAGCGGCGGCGGCAGGGATTTGCAAGGCGATCAATCTGCCGCTGCTGTTCGCGCTGCTGCTCGGTTTGCCGGTTGGCGGCTTGATCGCCGAGGCGGGTTTACGGATCACGCGGAAACGGCGCGGGCGCTATTACGCGCAGACGGCGACAGCGGGCGCGATGATCGGCGGGCTGGCGGCGGTGCTGATCGTCAGTTACATAAAATTGCAGGCAGACCTGGCGCAATACGCAGCAGCGGTAGGCATTGAAGCGCCCACGCCGACGCTTGAGATATTACTGCGATATACGGTGCAAGAGTTTGGCGCGTTGATTTTCGTCGGGCTGATCGCGGTCGCGGTGTACGGGCGGTATCGGATGAGGTTGTAAAGATGCTGCAAGAAATCCGTATTCAGAACTTCGCCATCATTGACCGGCTGGAACTGACCTTCGGCGCGGGCTTAAACGTGATCACAGGCGAGACGGGCGCGGGCAAATCCATCGTCATTGATGCCGTGGAACTGCTGCTCGGCGGCAAAGCCGATCCGTCGTTCGTCCGTTCAGGCGAGGAACGCGCCTTGATCGAAGGCACGTTCGGGCTGGATGATCGGACGCAGGCGGTGATCGTGCCAATTTTGCAGCGCGACGATCTGATCGAACAGGAGACTGAGGCGGTTGACGAGATCGTGATCACCCGCGAACTGCGCTCGAACGGACGATCCTCCGCCCGTGTGAACGGCGTGACGGTGAATCTGGAAACGCTGGCGGAAATCGGCGAAAAGCTGGTGGATGTGCATGGGCAAAGCGCTCACCTGTCGCTGCTCAAGCCTTCGTATCATATTGACCTGCTGGATCGCTATGCGAATATGATGGACGCCCGCGAAGCGCTCGGCTCGGTGGTGGCGCGGCTGCGCGATACGCGGCGCGAGATCGCGCATTTGCTGGAAGATGAAGCCTCGCTGAAACGACGTGCGGAACGGCTGGCACATGAGATCAAGGAAATTGACGGGGCAGAACTGACAGATGGCGAAGATGAAGCACTGAAAAATGAGCGCAGCCGTCTTTCCAACAGCGAACAGTTGGCGCGGCTGTCCGGCGATGCGCTGAGTTTGCTCTACGGAGATGACGATACCCCTGAACAGATGGGCGCTGCCGATCAGATCATGCAGGCGGCGACGCTGCTGGGCAAGCTGGCGCATATTGATGTGGCGCTGGAAGAGGATCACAGCACGCTTGAATCTGCCGCTGAACAGGTGGATGAAGTCGCTACGACCTTACGCCGTTATCTGGATCGCGTTGAATACAATCCTGAACGGCTAAACGAGGTTGAGGAACGGCTGGAACTGATCGTGGGGATGAAGCGGCGTTACAATGCCGCCGATATTGAGGCGATCCTCGCGTATGCGGATCGCGCCCGTGAGGAACTGGAGGGGCTGGAAAACAGCGAGGAGCGGCTGGCGGAACTTCGGAAACAGGAGACGAATATGCTCAAGCATATCGGCGAACTGGCGGAACGCATCAGCCGCGCACGGAGTGCTTCTGCAAAGCAATTGAGTGACGGGATTGTGCGCGAACTGGCGGATTTACGGATGGAAAGCGCCCGCTTTGAGACACAGATTGACCAGCAGGATGACCCCGATGGCTGTTATGTCGGTGAGCGACGGCTGGCATTCGACGAATCGGGGATTGATCATGTCGAATTTATGATGAGCGCCAACCCCGGCGAACCGCTGCGCCCATTGGCGAAGGTCGCCAGCGGCGGTGAGGCGGCGCGAATCATGCTGGCGCTCAAGCGGGTGCTGACGGCGGCGGATCAGACTTCGACGCTGATTTTTGACGAAATTGATCAGGGGATTGGTGGGCGAGTCGGGTCGGTTGTCGGCGAAAAATTGTGGGAGCTGACGGGCAATCATCAAGTGATGGTGGTGACGCATCTGGCGCAGTTGGCGGGATATGCAGATCGGCATTTCCGCGTGATCAAGCGCGTGGATGGCGGGCGGACTATCACGGAGATCATGCCGCTAACAGAAGAGGCGCAAAAAGACGAAGAACTTGCCGCCATGCTCGGCACGCTGAATGAACCGGGGTTGCAGAGTGCCCGCGAACTCCTGACCAGCGCAGCGCAGTTCAAGCGTCAGCGCCGCCCGCAGACAGAGCCACGCGGGTAAAACATGGCTGCTACCGAGACTTCGCCCCACCAATCAGGCGTAAATAGCACCTTCGATGCAGAAGATATTGATCTGCCTGCCTATCTGGATGCGCTGCACCAACTACTGGACATGGAAGAAAAGTCATCCCTCGGACGACTGCCTGTGATCGGTATCGTGGCGCGGGCAGGCATACGCCTGAAAAATATGCGTCACTTCTGGTACTTATCCAGTGTGATCGCGCTGACTCTCACCCAACGGCAGGCGGCGCTGTCCGAGCAACTCGATTCGCTGCTGAAACAGGCGGGGACCGACGTATGAGTCCATTTGTAGAAACTTGTTGTGTTCTGTAGCAGAAATCGTTAAGATCACGCGACTAAATACATACGATTCATTGCTGAACCACTAAGGAGACGTTCGTATGGGCAGGTCGAAAACAACGCGTGTAAACCCTCCTTTACTAACGTCAGACCCAACGCAAAAACCTGGTTCATCACACGACATCCCCGAATCGGGCTTCAGCGCAACACAAACCGAACCTTCACCGTTAAAACATAACCCTGTGATTCATCTTCAGCGGATGGTCGGAAACCAGGCGGTACTGGGTCTGCTTCATCAAAAACGCAGGTCGTTCACGTCGTCGAGACCAATTGCGGACAAGGGATTCCTGCAACGGAAACTGCCGTCGTATGCGGCGTTTATAAAAGGCGGAAAGAAGATTACCAAACAGGATGAAAGTATTTTTACAGGACTCCCTGCCCAAAAAGCGTTAAATGAGGTGAGAAAAACGTTTCCTGCTTCCGGTTTCGACACCAAGGCGAACATTCTTGCGGCATACCAGGCTTATGAGCAGTCACCCTCTGTGCAGACCTTGATCGAATTATACGATACCATCACCTATTGGGAAGTTCTCAATAATGTCAACGCTGATCAGGACTGGTATCAATCTGTCAGGTTCTATGTCGGCGGCGTGAAAGACAGTATCCAGCAAGAGATCAAGACAGAGACCAAAAACCAGTTTGGTACCCAGCAAGACCTGGATCAACTGGAGAACGATACCAAAAGCCGAGATAAGGAGGATCAGGAATGGCGTGTTTTCATGCCGGATTATATGAAGAAACTCGGTATCGCACCCCGTTACTTTCACAAACACCTGATGGATTATCCGGAACGGCTCGAAAACCTGCAAAAATTTTACGTCGGCATACAAACGGGTGCGTTGAAAGATGCAGAAACGACTTATAAACTGATTAGCGATATACCGGGCATGTATCTCATCAAACCGATGATCGTGCATCATTTTGCAGCAGGTGCCGGATTAGGTAGTCTAGTCGGAACACAATCCCAGCAGAACGGCGAACTGACGGACGAGGAAATAGACGCGATAGAAACGTATTCCAGCGGAGAATATCTCAATATGAACGCGGATCTACGTGCCACCGGGAGTATGCCCGTCCTGAGTAATGATGAAACTCCAATGGATATCAATCAGTTCGATTCGTTTTTGAGCTGGCATGAAATACTGGGAAACCGAAAAACTGCACGCAAAACGACATCGGAGTTAGCGGTTTCCGGCATGAATAAACTGCCTCCGTTCAAAGGCATCGCCTATCGTGGACTGGTCTGGCAGCCGGGGGGTTATTTTGATGTTATCCAGCCTGGAGCGATGATTGTTGATCTCGCCTTCCAGAGCGCGTCACCATCACTCAAGGGAGTGCAAGCATTTATGGATTCACAAAAAGGAACCAAACATGTTTATTTCATGATTCACACGAAATCTGCCGTCAATATCATGGCTTACGCTCAATTAGCGAAAGAAGGTGAAATTCTCTTTAAGCCAGGGGCGAAGTTTCAGGTGAAAGCGGTCTGGCATCATGATGGGCGGGGAAAGGTTCCACCGAATGCGCCGGCAGAAGCTCAGATGATTCTTCACCAACAGGGCACGGAGAAAACAGCAGGTTTTGTAAATGACCAAGGCTACCCTCTTTCAATGGGGGAGGGTACAGGATTTAACAAAGAACAAGCAGCCAAAGACTATAGCCCTGAGGAAATTGGACAAATGGAATGGCATCAGGTCAAGGTCATCGAAATGAACGAGGTATAGACCCGGTTTACCTGCACACGCCCTCCCCCCTGAGTGTCCATGATTTGCCGCCCGTTCATAACAGGCGCACAGGCTTTCCGTGGACGACGGGATCACCGACTCCACCGCAAGACGCAACTTATCCACGCATCACCATTGTTACACCATCGTACCAGCAAGGGGAATTCCTCGAAGAAACGATCCGTTCCGTGCTGTTACAGGGGTATCCCAACCTCGAATATTTTGTGATGGATGGCGGCAGTACGGATCATTCGCGTGACATTCTCGACACTTATGCCCCGTTCCTGAGTGGATGGTTGAGTCGGGCGGATGGCGGGCAGACTGACGCGATCAATCAGGGGTTCGCCCGCAGCAGCGGCGACATCATGGCGTACCTTAATTCGGATGATGTGCTGCTGCCGGGAGCGCTGTTTCGCATTGCCGAAGCCTTTATGGAGGATGCAAACCGTCAATTCGTCACCGGCTTTCGCAAGGTGATCAATGAACAGAGCGTGTTCACGGGCAATTTCATCCGTGACCCGGTGAATCGCCACTATCTGCGCCATTACTGCACAATCAGCCAGGAAACGACCTTCTGGCGGCGGTCGGCGTGGCTCAAACTTGGCGAACTGGACGAGTCGTTTCAGTTTGCGATGGATTATGAATACTGGCTTCGGGCATTGCAAACCGGATACACGTTTCATCTGATTCCGCACTATCTGGGTGCGTTCCGCGATTATGCGACGAACAAGACACGATCTCAGCGGGAGACGTATTATCAGGAGATGACGCGCCTGTACCGGCGTTATGGTTTGGGCAGCGATCAGGCGGCGATTGAAGCATCGTTGGGACCGCGCTGGCGTCCACGCTACCGCCTGTATGAAGCCCTCGGACAAATGCGCTGGTCGAATGATCCGCGCCGCGTGATTGCAACCTGGCGGATAATGGAAAATCCGCTGATATGTGATGTTGTCCTGACGACGTGGTCATTCGGACGAGGTTATCAAGCGGCACGGCGCGAAAAAGGCAGCCTTATGTCCGCGCTGCGGGACGGGATAAAGCAGTCAGGCGACTATCTCGCGGCGCTGAACACGAGCACAGAAACGCTGCTGTTGGCGAAGTCGAGCCAGGATGTGTGCTTTATCCACGACTATACAGCCGATACTCCGCTTGATCACCAGAGCGCCAACCAGATTGTCTTTGGCGGCGGCTGGCATCCGCTGGAACGGTACGAGACGATCAACTATCGCTGGTGCAGCGGGCAGGGGAAATTTGCGGTTCTGAACGGAGACGGCTTGCCCCATACCCTGAGACTATCGGGAGCGTCGCCGGGTTCACAGTCAGAGGTATTTCTTGAACTGTGCGCGGAAAACGGCGACATCCTCACCAGCCAGCGCATTGAAATGGAGCAGTTTGAGTGGCGTATTCCCCTACCCCCAACATGTGCTGAGATCACCTGGTATGAACTGCGCTGGCAGGGCAACCGGCTGGTGGCGGATAAAACCGATAAGCGCGAGCGAGCATTTCACCTGACGGAAATGGGCTGGGATAGCCCTGTGGCAATCGCGCAAGACTCGCAGCGTCTCTTTCAGCAGCGGATTATCGCGCTGTTGAAGCAGCCCTCTTACAGCCGCGTTCCCCTATTCGGCAAAGCAGCGCTGGCGATCCAGCGCTTATGGCTGTCCCACAACACGATGGTGGCGCAAACGCATTTATGGGAAACGTTGGTGCACTTTGAACACGATACGAATCTGAAATTCGGGCGTCTGCTGTCTCAAGAACGGAACAAGAGGCAGTACCCATTTCGCTGTGTGATTGATTGCAGCACGTATTACATGAACAACAACGGAGACAAGGCAATGCTGCACACGCTGGTGCGGCGCATACGCGAATACTCCCCCGATGCACTTATCAGCGTGATCACAAATGATCCGGAGGGTATCCGTGAGATTGATCCGCTTCTTGAACCAATTGTCGTTGGAAAGCGGGCGTTATGGCAGCCGGATAAAGCGTGGCTGGATGGAATTGCGCCGGATCAACTGGCAATCGTATTTGAGACGCAGAACGCCGTTCGGCGAGCCTCATCAAGACGATACTGGGGGTTGGTGCGAACGGCAGACGAACCTTCCAGTCGTGGCGGGGCATTCTGGCAGTGGCGCATTCACCAGGCAGATGCGGTGTTTCTGATGGGCGGTGGCTATTTTACTGATGCGTTTGCCCATCATGCCGTCGCGCTGATGACGACGCTTGACGAAGGGATCGCCGCCGCTAAACCTGCGTTTATCGTCGGGTGTGGCTTTGAACCTGCCAGCGACGAATGGCTCACCAGCGCCGCCCGCGAGGTACTGCCGCGCCTGAGCCTGATCGGCTGCCGCGAAGGGCTGGTGTCTCCCACGCTGCTGGAACAATTCGGTGTCGAGGCGGATCGCTATCGCGTTACCGGTGATGATGCGATCCAACTGGCGTATGAAGCGAGACCTGATCAATCAGGCGAACATATCGGCGTGAATATTCGCAATCACAGTTACAACGTCGTCAGTGACCCGCAGATCGCCGCCCTGCGACGGGCGCTGCTGGCTGCGACTATGCGGTTTGACGCGCCGCTGATCTCGCTGCCAATCTCGAATTATCAGCCGTCGGATGGGGAAGCAACACGGGAACTCCTTAAGGGGATGCCGTCGGTGATTGATCAGGCAGAGCAGATGGACACGCCGGAAAAATTGTTCACGGCGGTGCGAACGTGTCGTATCGTCGTCACGGGAAGTTATCATGCGGCGGTGTTCGCATTGGCGATGGGTATACCGGCGATCTGCCTGTATGCGTCGTCACATTACCGCCACAAAATGACAGGATTATTGACGATGTTCGGCGGTGAACCGTTTGCGGCGGCTCATTCGATAGCAATGGATGCGCCAGACCTTTCCCAACGGCTAAAAGAAATGATCACCGATACATGGGAAGCCGCGCCGTCGCTACGCCCGATGCTGCTGGAGGCGGCGCAGCGGCAGATTCGCCTGAGTACTGATTTTTATGAGGCAATTTTTCGGGAGATTGATCGGGCGAGAGCGCAGACACCTGCCCCTAATGCCAGTAACAACGGTCTGCGTAAGGAAGATGCCGATCAACTGCTGGCACTGTATGTAAAGATGAAAGGGATTAAGTGAAGCTGGCGGACGTGCTGGCGCACGTCCCCACAGAATTACCCGTGTTGTAGGGATGTGCGCCAGCACATCCGTCCGAATTATTCTGCGCCGTTAACTGGCATGACTTCGCCCAGTACCTGTCCCCGCTGCACGACATCGCCCTGAGAGACGGCAAGGCGCGATACCGTACCGTCAAACGGTACGGTGATTTTCAGTTCCATCTTCATCGCTTCAAGTAGAAGCAGGGTTTGCCCGCGTTCAACTGAATCGCCGACGGCAACCAGCACGTCGCGCACCTGCCCCGGCATGGGTGCTTCGATCTGCCCACCCGCCGCGCCTATCACGCGGCGTCCTCGCCCGGGCATTGCCTTCTGAGTTTCACGGGTGAAGGCGAATGTTTCGCCATTCACCCAGACAAAGCGAGAATCGTTGGCTGAGGCGGTATAAATCAAGGTCTGCTGATCATCAAGGTTAAGCAGAAACGCGCCATCCCCCAACGACTGAACCTGACAGGCATAGGGCCGTTCGCCATGACCATCCTGAATGACTGCGTTGATGCCGCCACCAGCCCTTTGCTCAAGGCGCACAGCAACGCGGTCAACACCAAAGCGATAGGTTACGGACACGCGAAAAAATCGGGCTTATAGCGTGAGGCATACTGATCGAGCAGCGCCGCCTGATCACGCGGAAGCACGATTTCGAAGGTCAGCACACGGCTGGGCGGCAGCGCATCAATCCAGTAGCGGACATCATAGTTGACGCCATTGAGCAGCAGCGAAAACTCGTATAGCGTGGTCGAACCGTTGGTGCAGGCATTGGTCTGCGCCCACGAGTCGTAGTCCCCAAAGGCACTGGCAAACCAGTCATTGTTAAAAAACTCGGTGAGCAACTGCCCATCGAAGCCCTCGTCAAAGTGCAGGTACTCCGCCAGCGCCACGCCGCTAACATCCTGCGCGTACCAGTTCGCGGTCGTCCGGTCAAACTGTTCCTGCCCGCCAGCCAGCCAGATATTTGGCTCAAAGACGCGATCGCCCAACTGAAGCACACCGTAAATTTCGCGCTGCTGCGGCGTACCAGTCGGCTGGGCGTCCTGCGCCGCCACCACTCCGACGAGAACGACCATCAGCGCCAGCACGATGAAGACAACTTTTCGCATTTATAATACTCCCAATCGAAACCTATCCCGATTATCCCATGAATCATTGCCTGGCGCATAAAGATCGCCTGATTTCTGCCCTGCGGTTGGGTGTTCGGCAAGCGCCGCCGCGATCAGCGCGAAGTCAGCCTTAAGCGAAGGGTGATCGCCCTGCGAGGAGAGCATTTCAGGCAGTTGACGCTCGATGAAGCCGGTATCCATCCTGCCTTCCTGAAATTCAGGACGCATGATCAGCGCCCGCAAAAAGGCGATATTCGTTTCTACGCCAAGGATAACCGTCTGTGCAAGCGCGGCATCGAGGCGGCGAATCGCGCCTTCACGGGTGCTGTCATAACTGATGATCTTGGCGATCATCGGGTCATAATAGTGGGTGATGTCGCCCCCTTCACTAACGCCCGACTCGACGCGAATGCCGGGTATATGCGGAAAGATCAGGCGGTGCAGCGTTCCGGTGGATGGCAAAAAGCTGCCCGTTGTGTCTTCAGCATAAACGCGGCATTCGACGGCATGTCCGCGCTGGCTGACCTGCGCCTGTGCGAACGGTAACTGTCCGCCCGACGCCACATGAAATTGCAGTTTGACGAGATCGTGACCGGTGACAAGCTCAGTCACGGGATGCTCGACCTGCAAGCGCGTGTTCATTTCGAGAAAGTAGAATGTCGTTTCGTCGTGTGCGTCGGCGATAAATTCCACCGTCCCGGCATTGACGTAGCC
>Ga0224722_1002362_pt1 | contig 10078 bp, 11 predicted proteins | sample Balambano_FR1_Me_FD_161646 | JGI IMG/M metagenome (GOLD analysis project Ga0224722, IMG submission 161646) | Freshwater sediment microbial communities from Lake Towuti, South Sulawesi, Indonesia - Balambano_FR1_MetaG | ecosystem: Environmental > Aquatic > Freshwater > Lake > Sediment | place...
TTCTCAGCTTCGTCAGATGAAAGAGTCATCAAAACACCTGTCTAGCAGCCCAACCAAACAATTGATCAACAAGATAGATTAGCGTTGCAGAGAGCGTAACCATCAGAATGACCGCGATCGACTCACTAATGAGCTGTTGGCGAGAGGGCCACACTACTTTGTCCAATTCTTCTCGTGCCCCCTTGAAGAATTCAACCGGATCGAATCCTGCTTTTTCTGTGTCTGCTTTCTTGACTTCCTTAGACTCTTTAGGAGTGTCTTTGGAATCCTTCGACACCTTTTGAGCCTTAGCGTCCGTCTCGTCTTTCTTTGCCACAGCCCTCTATCGCCTCATTCAAAAAGGTTCGTCCCTTGCTTTTCAGCAAATCCTCAACCTTCGTCAATCGAAAGAAATCAACTGAAAGAAAGAGAACCAGCGCGCCCTGGAGGACTCGAACCCCCGACATCAGGTTTTGGAGACCTGCGTTCTACCAACTGAACTAAGGACGCACGCGGTTAAGGTTATTCAGGAATGCCTTTCCTAGTCTAGCAGTAAAGGGTGATTGGTAACCAGCCTGTTAGAAATCCGATTGGGGAGTGCAAACCGCATTTTATTGCCATTTTCTGCAAACTCCCTGAGTCACCAATCACGAGCACTCGCAGAGACTGGACTACTCCAGAGGGCGATCGAACCGCTGCTTGAGTCGAGTTGCTTTACCAACCCGTTCACGCAAGTAGTACAATTTTGCCCGCCGTGCTCTACCGCGACGCATGACTTTGATGCTGGCAACACGCGGCGAGTGCAGCAGGAAAACCCGCTCTACGCCAACGCCCTGAAAAATGCGGCGCACGGTAATCGCGTGATTAATGCCACCCCGACGAATGGCAATCACTGTGCCTTCATAGGGCTGAACCCGCTCTTTGCCGCCTTCTTGAATTCGTACACCGATCCGAACCGTATCCCCAACATGGATGGTGGGGAGATCTTGCTTTAAGTGTTCCGCTTCGATCGAGCGGATAATCTCCTGCGCGTTCATCTGACCCCAGCAAAACTCACAATTGACAATCATAGCTTGGAGAGAGGGAAAAGTCTAGGGGTTTGTTTGAGAGTGGGTGGGTGAGTGGGTGAGTGGGTGAGTGGGTGGGTGAATGGGCTTTAGAATGGGAGGCGATTTGAGACAAGTAGTTATGGGAGAGTCTACGGGGTTGGATAGTTTTGCACCGCTGCTGGGGCAACCTCAAGCGATCGAACTGTTGAGCCGAGCAATAACTCAGGAGCGGATTGCGCCTGCTTATTTGTTTGCAGGAGCGGCTGGGGTGGGGCGGAGCTTGGCTGCAAGCTGTTTTGTAGAGCCGCTGTTGGCGCGTCAACCGCTGGAGCCGATTCCTGAGGGGCTAAGACAGCGGATTCGTCAGCGCAATCATCCTGATCTGCTGTGGATCGAGCCAACGTATCTGCATCAAGGAAAATTGATTTCTGCGGCTGAAGCGGCTGAACTGGGGGTTAAACGCCGATCGCTTCCCGAGGTCCGGCTGGAGCAAATTCGTGAGATTGCCCGGTTTCTGAGTCGCCCACCTCTGGAAGCGCCGCGATCGGTGATTGTGCTGGAGCAGGCAGACAGCATGGCAGAAGCTGCCGCGAATGGGTTGCTCAAGACGCTAGAAGAACCCGGACAGGCAACGCTCATTCTAATTGCACCCAGCCCAGAATCTTTACTGCCTACCCTCGTGTCTCGCTGTCAGCGAATTCCGTTTTATCGGCTGGATACTGAAACGATGGCGCAAATCCTGACTCAGGTGGGACAAGGAGAGATTTTGAACCATCCTGAGATTTTGGCGCTGGCACAGGGGAGTCCTGGAGAGGCGATCGTCCACTGGCAACAGCTTCAAACAGTGTCGCCTGAACTACTGTCTGCGGCTTCGTCTGTGCCTGGAACTTTAAAGGATGCTCTGGATCTGGCGCGTCAGATTGCTCGCAGTCTGGATGCGGAGGCTCAGCTCTGGCTGGTGGACTATTTACAGCAGCATTGTTGGCGGAAAGGGCAGCCGCAATATTTGTCTTTGCTGGAGAATGCCCGCAAGCAGCTATTGCAGTATGTGCAGCCTCAGCTTGTCTGGGAAGTAGCACTGATGAAAATGCTGAAGCTTTGACAAAGCGTGTTTATTTTATTTCCCAAGTTTGGTAAGGGTGTTTGGAGAGGTAAGCGTTGTAGTAGCGCGGGTCTTGCGTGACTTCTTCGCCGATCCATTCGGGAGCCTGGATCGGGTAATCTGCATGAGGCAGCTCGACTTCTGCCACGATCAGTCCTTGATTTTCGCCGTAGAATTCGTCAATTTCCCAGACGAGATCGCCGATCGCCAGCCGATGTCGAGTTTTTTCAATCTGGGGGCGATCGCAGAGCGTATCAAGCATTTCTGCTGCGTCTGCCACGGGGATGGGATACTCATATTCAGCGCGACCGATGCCGATCGTCTCCCCCTTAATGGTGAGATAAGCCCGATCTCCTGCAATTCGCACCCGAACGACGCGCTCTTTCGTCGCTAGAATGTAGCCCTGACGATAAAAAGTTGCTGCTGCATTCGATCGCCAGCGATCGCCTTGAACTAAAAACTTTCGCTCAATTTCGATACCCATGATGGCTGCCCTCCTCTAGTGCGTTCAATGGTTCAGAATGGTTCGGAACTGATGCTTGCTGAGCCAACCACAACCCTGACGGACTATGCAATCGCGCTGGAGTCAGCTTTCCTGGCAGTTGCTGTGCTGCGAGAAAATGCCTCAAGCTTTCAAAAATCGCGTCTGTGCTGGGCAATTGCGTTTGGCGGTGTGGCGATCGCGGCGACGGCTGGCGGAACCTGTCATGGTTTTGCCCCAATTTTAACGCTGTCACTGCTGAATCGCCTGTGGAGCCTGGTGGGATATGCGATTGGCTGCGCCAGTTTTTTGATGCTGCTGGGAACGATTTTCAGCACTGTGGCAGGATGGGCGCGGTGGTTTTTTCTAGTAGTCGTCAGCGGCAAGGCAACGGTTTATTTTTCACAGGTGGGACAATATCAGCAATTCGTGCCGATGGCGATCGATTATCTGTCGGCAATGCTGGTTGTGCTGCCGCTGCAGTTGTTTCAGTTTCGGCATCAGCGTGAAAGTGCGATCGGGATCGTCTCTGGTATCTGTGTTTCTGGAATAGCGATCGCAATTCAGGCAATGCAGATTTCGATCGCGTCCCATCTGAACCACAACGATCTCTATCATCTGGTGCAGATGGTGGCTCTGTATCTGCTCTATCGGGGAGCGAGGCTTTTGAAGGATCGTTAAATGCGAATGACTCGATTCTTCATAAAGCAAAATCAGCGACGCGACTCTTTACATCAGTCTTTACAATAGATGGATAGACTGTAGCAATCTTGCTGCTGATCGCCTCTGACTGAAGCCTGCTTGAAGCTTAATTTTTGAAGCCTATGTTTGAAGCATTATCCGATCGTCTGGATGCTGCCTGGAAAAAACTCCGGGGGCAGGACAAAATTTCTGAGTCGAATATCCAGGATGCTCTGCGGGAAGTGCGGCGTGCCCTGCTAGAGGCAGATGTCAACCTTCAGGTGGTGAAGGATTTTGTCGCAGACGTGCAGACCAAGGCACTGGGCGCAGATGTGATTGCGGGCGTAAATCCGGGTCAGCAGTTTATCAAAATTGTCTACGACGAGCTTGCTGCCCTGATGGGCGAGACAAATGTGCCGCTGGCAGAAGCAGAAACCTCACCGACGATCGTCCTGATGGCAGGTCTTCAGGGAACGGGTAAAACGACAGCGACCGCAAAGCTGGCACTGCACCTTCGCAAGCAAAACCGCAGCACGATGCTGGTGGCAACGGATGTTTACCGTCCGGCGGCGATCGATCAGCTCATTACCCTGGGTAAGCAAATCAACGTGCCCGTGTTTGAGCTGGGCAAGGATGCCAATCCGGTCGAGATTGCGCGGCAGGGGGTCGAAAAAGCCAAGGCAGACGGCATCGATACGGTGATTATTGACACGGCAGGTCGTTTGCAAATTGACCAGTCAATGATGGCGGAACTGGCACAGATTAAGGAAACCGTGCAGCCCCACGAAGTTTTGCTGGTGGTGGACGCGATGACCGGACAGGAAGCCGCCAATCTAACCCGGACGTTCCATGAGCAAATCGGGATTACGGGTGCGATCCTAACCAAGATGGACGGCGACACGCGCGGCGGGGCTGCTCTCTCAGTGCGGCGAATTTCGGGACAGCCGATTAAGTTTATCGGGGTGGGGGAAAAAGTCGAGGCACTTCAGCCTTTTTATCCCGATCGCATGGCGCAGCGAATTCTCGGCATGGGCGACGTGCTGACGCTGGTGGAAAAAGCCCAGGAAGAAGTTGACCTGGCAGAGGCAGAAAAGCTTCAAGAAAAAATCCTCACCGCAAAGTTTGACTTCACCGATTTCTTGAAGCAAACCCGCCTGATGAAAAACATGGGGTCGCTGGCGGGCATCGTCAAGCTGATTCCGGGGATGGGCAAGCAGATCTCAGAAGACCAGCTCCGCCAGGGCGAAGAACAGCTCAAGCGGGTGGAGGCAATGATCAACTCCATGACCGTCGAAGAAAGACGCGACCCAGAACTGCTAGCAGGTTCCCCCAGTCGCCGTCGGCGGATCGCCAGAGGTGCGGGCTACAAAGTCGAAGATGTTAGCAAGCTGATCAGCGATTTCCAGAAAATGCGAATGCTGATGCAGCAGATGGGTCAGGGCAATTTCCCTGGGATGGGAATGCCTGGCATGGGCGGCATGGGCGGTCTTTTAGGTGGCGCACCAGCAGGCGGCATGGGCAATGCACCTCCTCCGGGATGGCGCGGTTATCCGGGTGGTGTCCCTGGCAAGAAGAAGAAAAAAGAGAAGAAGCGCAAGGGTTTTGGCTCTCTGTAGGCAAACGCTCAGCGAATTCTGGGTAGACTGTAGCGCAGACTGTAGCAAGGTGTAAATTCCTCGATATCAGGAGAACATCTCGTGATAGGCTCATAGCTGAAGGGTTGAATTGCACCCGATGTCCTATGCCTTCCTCAGGGGGCAGGTTAAGAAGGGCACCATAATATTGTTTCTTTTCCTGAAGAACTTCACGAAGATTCATTTCATGAGTTTATTCAGGTTGCCATTGTCTGCAATAAAACTGAATTAAGGTATCACTAGGAGCGATCGGAGATATGGGCTTCATCGGCAAAATCATCGGCGGAATCTTCGCTTTTTTAGGCGGCATTTTTAAGAGCGCTGGCAAGATTGTAGGGTTGGGTAAATCAGACTACTACATGGAAGCAGCACCGCTTCCGGCAGGCGCATCAGCCCAGGCTGAGCCTGCAAAACTCGCATCGGCAAAAGCAGAACCTGTCAAAGCACCCGCAAAAGTTGAAGAACCAAAAGCAGAAGCAAAAGCAGCAACGGCTGTTGAAACGGCTCCTGCAAAAACTGACCTTGCTCCGGCTTCGCTTGAAACGGTGAAGGCAGCGATCGCAGAAGCACCCGCAAACGGTGCAGCGGCAAACGCTAAGAAGAACGGGAAAAAGGCACGCAAAGCAGAAGCAGAAAAACTTCCTGCTCCAGTCAAAGCGGCTGAAGCTACACCAAAAACTGACCAAACCTTTGCTCCCAATTACCTGATTCAAACCAGCGGCAGCCGTCGTCGTCCTGGTCCGAGCCTGGATCCCTTCCGCAACCTTGCAAAACAGGTGAAGAGCTAGGCACACGATTCCTACAGGTATTTATCAGGTTTTCATTGAAAGTTCCTGGTTACAATCACTAGACCGCTAGCAGGAGGCGATTGCCTCCTGTTTTTATTTGCTGTTCAAACACTCTCTAAGCCAGGGAAGTGGGTGCAAGTGCCTTCTCCAATTTCTGGAGTCGAGCCGCTTCCTCTGGGTAAACGAGCGGATAAAGCCGGGGAAGTTTCCCCGTTTGCGCCAGAACCGATCGCACTTCTGAATTGCTAATTTGTGCCAGCGTCCGTTTCGATAGGAGCGCGATTGCTGCTGCAATGCCGATCGCCTGACCGACCCCTGCGTTAAATTCAACAATGCGACCCGCCGAACTGGCCAGCCCCACAAACCCAGAAGCCGGACTGATCACTGCCAGGTTAGGCACACTTCTGACAATCGCATGACGCATTCCCACGTTAAACAAGGGCTGCTGAAAATAAATTTGCTGGATCCCTTTTGCCTGGGCACGCTCCTTCAGTCCCAGAATGCCGCCGCGAATATCGAAGTGGTAGCCAAAGGTTCCCAGCGCCTCAGCCGTGGGGATACCGCCCATTAGCATCTGAGTTCCGCTGAGAGGCTGCACGGTATTGGTGATATTGCCCGCGTGGCGAATGTAGAGTTCTGGCATCGATCGCACCCGCGTTGCGCCCAGGCTTTTAAACCAGCGATCGATAAATGTCATCTCCTTCAGCATGGCAGGGGTGGGCTTTGCCCCCGATCGCGCCAGTGCTTCAGCCTCAGCAGCCGTTGCCCAAAACAGCAGCGCATTCCAGGCAAGCCGACCATTGGGGAGTCGCGCCACGTTTGCGTTATCCAGAATCGAGAAGCTTTCTCCCAGCGAGAGCTTTGTCCCGCGAAAAGCATGATAGGCGATCGACAGAGCCTTGGTGGGAACATCGATATAGTCAGGACCAATCCACATCGATCGCGGTTTGCCAAACTGATCCAGGAGTTCCAGCCGCAGCAAATTTGCCAGACCCGCATCGCCATCTGCCGCAACATTGAGAAAGCGCTGTGCCTCTGTGTCCGATCGATTGCTGAATCGCTTGATGTACTCCAGTTCCATTTGTTTCAGCGCGAAAGGCTCCAGTCCTTCAGTTTCAAACACAAGCGAAACCGACAGTTCTGAATCGGGTAAGCCCAGCGTGCCAAATCCGGGCAGTTTCGGCACGCCTGCCGCCTGAGCTAGCTCAGCATTGACCGTAGAATCGATGAAATGTTCAGCCGCATAAACTTCCCCTTTCGTCAGTCGAATACTGCGCAGCCTGGTGTCTTCTTTGTTCACCGACTCGATTTCAATCCGGCTGAGAATATCCACGCCAGCCTCCCGCAGCATTTGCCGCAGCACCACATCTGCCCGTCGCGAATCGAGCGCAACCTGGATCACGCCCGTTCTTTGCAGAAATTCGCTATACAGCGTTGAGCCATCGCCAAAGGTGGGCAGCCCAAACCGATCGCGCACTTTTTCCGGAACCTGACTGCGATCGAGGTAAGCCAGTCCACCCCTGACCAGATGCCCGCCAATGCCCTGCTGCGAGTCTCCCTTAAGCATCAGCAGAGAGCGCGGAAAAACGCCCATGCGTCGGCGGTATTCTCTCGCTGCCGCGACCAGTGCAAGAATGCCAGGCACTTCATCGCCAAAGCCAATGAAATCGTAAGTGCGAGCAACAGAAGGGGTTCCAGAAGTCATATTACGGTCTTTAATGGGATAGCAGCAGTGAGATCGCAAGTGAGATTGCAGCAGGGATGCACACTGGGGTGAATTCGCATCATTCAAATTTGGCTTAAACAAATCCAGGTGTAAAGGAATTTATGGCAGCAAATGTCCCTAACTCTGATTCAGACTGGCAAACCTGGGAGGACACCCAGGCGCGAGCCGAACCCGCTCAAGAACACTATCAAGCCGAGATCGAGGCACTCAAAGCAGAGCTGCACCAGACTCGACTGGCGTATCAAAGCGCGATCGAAATGGCACAGTTTCAGGCAGGCTTTCTGGCGCGAACTTCCCACGAGCTGCGATCGCCGATTAACAGCGTCATCGGTTTGCATCAGCTCATTTTGTCGGATCTATGCGATAGCCCGGCAGAAGAGCGAGATTTTGTCGCACAGGCACACAGCGCCGCGCAGAAAATGCTGGGCTTGATGGATGAGCTAATTGATGTCTCGCAGCTTGTGCAGAATACCACTCGTCTGAATCTGGCAGCCGTTTCTCTGCAAGAGATTTTGGCAGGGGTGGAGCAGGCAACACACCTCCAGGCAAAGAACCGTAATTTGCAGCTTGAGATCCAGTTTCCTGATCCGTCTGTTTTGGTTCTGGCAGATGCACGACGGCTGAAACAGGTTTTGCTCAATCTGGTAGACATGCCCCTGAGCGTCATGCAGCAGGGCTTTGTCCGGGTGACGACTCAAACTTTGCCTGAGACAGTGCAGCTTGAGATTGCCGATCAGCGTCCGGCTGACTTTTGGCAGGAGTCGATTCATGCTTTGCAGAACGTCGAAGGAACCGATCGACTGCTTCTCAAGGAAGATATCGGCAAACCGACAGACAAAGCAAGCACGCTGGAAGCCCTGAGCCGATCGCCCAATCCGCCTTCGATGGGACTGAGGCTTTTGACTCAGCGATCGCTTCTGGAATTGATGGGAGGACAGCTCACACTGCTTGAAACGCCGATTCTGGCGGATGGGACGGCTGCAGACTCAACGTCGCCACCGGGAATAACGCGCATTCAGTGTACACTGCCGCTGGCAATAATGTCCTGAAGTTTGCTCAAGCTGAGCGGAGACAGCATAATGAGTTGAATTTTGGTTGAATTTTGTCGGTTCACTTTTGTCTGCTAAATTTTCTTTGAGGTTAATGCTGAATTTCATGATGCTTCCCACCCAGAAACTCAATCGGCGATTGGTTAGTAGCAGTCTGATTTGTAGTAGTTTGGCGATCGGCTTCAGCCCTGCCCTTGCTGCTGCGACCGATCGCCCAGTCCGCCTCTCTGAATCGCCTGACCTTACCGTGGAGCCATTTCAAATTGCTCAGGCTGGTGTGAGCGTCACCGGATCGGATGGCAATTTCACTGGACAGGTGGTTGTGAATACCTCAGTTCAAACTGCCTGGAACGTCCTGACGGACTATAATCGCTTTTCGTCCTTTATTCCCAGCGTGGCTTCAAGTCGGGTGCTGCAAAACAACGGCAACCGCAAAGTGTTTGAGCAGGTGAACGTCATTCGGGTATTCCCGTTTACGCGCCGCAGTCGGGTGGTGATTTCTTCGGTGGAGAGCTATCCGCAGCAGATTGCCTTTTCGCTGGTCGAAGGCGATGTCGAGTCGCTGCAAGGCGTTTGGCGCATCCAGCCCAGGGGCAACAATCAGGTCTTAATTACCCATCAGGTGACCGTTGATCCAGGCTCGTCTCCCACGAGAGGGCTGTTTTTCAACATCTACAAAAGCACGCTTGCCAACACGCTTTCCGCTCTCAAGCAAGAAATGGAACGACGAGGAAGCTAAATGATGTCCCAGAATCGATCGGACTGGACGGGAAAAACTGCTATTATCACGGGCGGATCGAGCGGCATTGGTAAGGCTCTGGCGCAGCGTTTAGTCCGACAGGAGGCAAATGTGGCGATCGTGGCACGTGACTCGGCGAAGCTAACTCAGGCACAGGCTGAGATTTTGGCTCAACGGCTCAACGAAAATCAGCAGGTGTGCATCTATTCTGCTGATGTGTCCGATCGCCTTCAGGCAGAACAGGCAATGCAGCAAGCGATCGAGGCGTTGGGCACACCCGATTTACTCGTCACCTGTGCCGGAATTGCCCATCCCGGATACTTCCAGGAATTGCCGATCGAAATTTTTGAGCAGACGATGGCGATCAACTACTTTGGGTCGCTTTACTGTATTCGGGCAGTGCTGCCTGCAATGACGACCCAGCGCCACGGGCAAATCGTCCTGGTTTCCTCTGGCGCAGGATTGATTGGTATCTATGGCTATACTCCCTACAGCCCCAGTAAATTTGCCCTGCGTGGACTGGCAGAGGCGCTTCGAGGCGAACTCAAGCCGATGGGGATTGGGGTGGCGATCGTCTATCCACCAGACACCGACACGCCCCAGCTTGCTGAAGAAAACAAGACCAAACCCCCCGAAACGAAACGCATCACCGCAACCGCCGACACCTGGAGTGCAGACGGCGTTGCGCGTGAAATTATCACCGGAGTTGAGAAACAGGCATTTACGATCGCCCCAGGAACTGAGATGAAGGTGCTGGCAAAGCTGCATAGTGTGATTGCGCCGGGGTTGAATTGGTATTTCGATCGGATTGTGCGGCAGGTGGGGAGGGGTGGGTGAGTGAGTAGGTGGG
>Ga0224722_1002363_pt1 | contig 10078 bp, 11 predicted proteins | sample Balambano_FR1_Me_FD_161646 | JGI IMG/M metagenome (GOLD analysis project Ga0224722, IMG submission 161646) | Freshwater sediment microbial communities from Lake Towuti, South Sulawesi, Indonesia - Balambano_FR1_MetaG | ecosystem: Environmental > Aquatic > Freshwater > Lake > Sediment | place...
GTTCTAGCGGTAACTTCGGCAATGAAAAACTCTAATAACCTTATCTGAATTTTTCTATTTAATTTACATCTAGTTATCTTCATAAAAGTAGATTATCACAAGGCTAATCTACTACAGCCCCTAAAAATATTATTCTGCGTATAACTTGCCAATAGTTGTGGATTATTTTGAAAAGGTTGTAAAGCACTTGGTATATTGTCATTCCATGTGATGATTTGTGCAAAACAACTTTGTGTTATGCTGAAAAAAATGGCTGTACATATAAATCCATTCAAATAAAACATCACATTCCTTTGATTTTTCTTAGTGATATAGTCAGTGGCATTCATCAGTAAATGATAGAGCCTTGCTATTAATAAAAGTTTTTGTGTTTAAAAAACAGTCGTATTGTGTAAAACTTTCTTGAGCATCGAAACCTTAGACAAAGCGTTATCTATGCAAGTAAATACTTATAGCGGTTAATGCTGATCAGTTAAGTGTAATTTCATTATTACTGAATTAGAAATTCCATCTCTTTGTTAAAAAGCAACTTAGAGTAGTGCTACGCCGTATTTGAATTTTGTATCAAATCGCTATAAATCTGATTTACGCTCAAGTCATTTATGTTCTAATAGATCAGTTTTTTCAAATCTTAGAAATCTAAAATGTCTGAACAACGTCCAACTGTATCTGTGCGCTATTATCTTAATTTAGAAGAATCACAAGATGGTTTTGCTCTTGTCACTTTTGGTAAAAAGACCTTTAGTCGTTTTCTAACGCCTGTTATTAGTATTGCGATTATTGGTTGGGGAATCTATTTGGGTTTCTCAGGCGTAGGGCGTTATTACGTTGCATTGGGTGCCTTTTTTCTGATTATGCAGGGATTGATGCGCTATTGGTTGTTACCGATGTTGTTTAAACGTCAATTTGTTCGCTATCAATTTGGAAAAAGTGAGCAAGGTCTTGATCTATATCAGGATCATTTTGAACTCTATGCAACAGGCAAAAAACAAACAGCGCAGTATGCCGAGGTACAATCTTTTGCAATAGGTAAACTGACTTATATGTTAGAGCTGAAAAACCATACGGTCATTATTGTTCCAAAGCGTGCATTCACTGATCCAGCAGATCAAACCAAATTTGAAAACAGTTTTAAAAAATAACTTCATTCGCGATTTAAGGAACAAGGAGCTTTTATGAGCATACGTCCGTCAAAAATTGTTTGTGTAGGCAGAAATTATGCTGAACATGCGAAAGAACTAGGTAATACTATTCCTGATCGCCCAATTTTATTTATCAAGCCACCGAGTAGTCTAAGTAGCTTAGCTCAAGGTATCCATTGGAATCAGGCTTTGGGTGAATGCCATTTTGAATGTGAAATTTGTTTGCAGATTGCACATCCATTATCGCAGGAAACAGATGCTAGTAAAGCATTAGAAGCGATTGGTGCTGTGACTTTAGGATTGGATTTAACTTTACGTGATTTGCAAAATGACTTAAAAGAGAAAGGACAGCCTTGGGAACGAGCGAAAGCTTTTGACGGTGCATGCCTTTTGGCAGACTGGGTTGAAGCAGATGAAATTGGCGATTTACAAGAGTTAGAACTTGTTTTGCTGATTAATGGCGTTGAACGACAACATGGTTTTAGCCAAGACATGATTTTTGATATCGGTGTTTTATTGGTTGAGATTAGTCAGTCATTTAGTTTGGAAGCAGGTGATGTGATTATGACGGGTACACCTGCTGGCGTAGGCGCATTAACAGCAAATGATCAATTGACCATGAAGTTAATCACTCAATCGGGTGAATATGATTGGGATACCTTTGTACAAGCATAATGATTAAGAGCAAGTGCTGTTATAGTAAATAGCTTCTACCTAATTTCGTATGAGCGAGATAGCAAATAAAGAAAAGACCTCAATTGAGGTCTTTTCTTTTACTTCTGCTCAAAAATAGTCGATAGAGGAATGGAAAGTTTGGCGGCTAAATAGTCGTTACTTTCAATCAGAGATGGACCTAAGCGTTCCATCCACTCATCATCTTGATGGATATTTGCCACATCATGACGTAATGGTAGTGGATAAGGCAGTGCTGTGAAAAAGCTCCAAAAATCAACTTGAGCAAGATTTCTGACCAATACATATTCATCATTATCGGTACGTTTTACTAAATTTTGCTGTTCTAGCTGTAAGATATACGCAGGTAAGCGACCTAATTCACCACGTCCAATAATATTGAGAAGTTCTTGCTCACTGACACTTTCTCCAATTTGTTGCTTTTTATAAAACAACTCCAATATGTCCAATAACATTAAGATGGGATGACGCTTTTGTTCTTTATCTGAATGAAAAGCAGTTAGGGCATAACTTACTTCTACACCTAATAAGATAATGTTCCAAGACAAATAAATCCAAAGTAGAAAAATTGGAACAGCAGCAAAAGCACCATATACAATTTCATAGCTGGTGAAATTACTCATGACCCAACCGAAGAAACGTTTTAAAATTTCAAATACTGTTGCGCTAAAACATGCAGCAATAACAGCGGAAAGAATAGGGACGCTACGATTGGGGATAGTCCAATATAAAATGAAAAAGCCGACAATTGTAAGTAGGAATGAAATGAGCCATAAAAGGAAAGAGCCATCTAATTGATAGCCTGCAAAATTATTACTGAGAATATTCATTGAAGCGACAGTAGATGAAAGTACAAAAGCACTGCCTAGAATAATTGGACCTAGAGAAATAATCGTCCAATAACGCATAAAACCAACAAGACCTGTTCGAGTTTCTTTGACACGCCAAATACGGTTAAACACATTTTCAATAGACGTTAGCATGAGTACAGTGGTCACAAACAGAAACAGCACACCAATAATGGTGAGATTACTGGATTTATCTGTAAATGCGTTTAAGGCTTTGTCAAAGGCGATGGTACTTTTAGGTAGAAAGTTACTATAAATGAGTTGCTGTAATTGTTGTCGAGCAGGCTCTAAGGCTTTAATTGAGGAGATAATGACTAAGAAAACAGTCAACATCGGAACAACGGCAAAGAGTGTGGTGTAGGTCAAACCACCTGCTTGTTCTCGACAGCGATCAGCTTCGAAACGTCGTAACACAAACACAATAAATTGAAACCATGTTTTTTCTAAAAAAGGCAGTTTTTTTAGATAACGATTTAAGATCATGGGTTCTATCCTAGTTATTTTTAATAAAATCCTGTGTAAGTACAGGATTGACTACAGCTCAAAAGATGAAAAATGTCGTATAGTGTTCTTTTTAACAAAATTCATTAAAGTGATGCAACCTTACGTTCTTGTTCTTTATTACAGTAAATATGGTTCAACTCGAGAAATGGCACATTTAATTGCCGATGGAATTGAATCTTCTGGCATGACAGCTCGTATTCGAACTGTTCCTAATCTTTCAACTGTAGTGACGCAAGCAGAGCCAAGCATTCCAGCAGATGGGGATATTTATTGTACTTTGGATGATTTGACGTATTGCTCTGGTTTGGCACTCGGTTCACCTACTCGCTTTGGTAATATGGCGAGTGAGATGAAATATTTTTGGGATCAAACGACGAGTTTATGGTTGAATGGCGCTTTGCACAATAAACCTGCATGTGTCTTTACGTCATCGGGTTCGATGCATGGTGGGCAGGAAAGTACCTTGCTTAGCATGTTACCGCCATTATTCCATCATGGCATGTTAATCATGGGATTACCGAATTCAATTCCAGCTTTGTCGAATACTAAAACAGGCGGTACGCCGTATGGGGCAAGCCATGTCAGTGGTCCTCGCCATGATCAAAGCCTAAGTGCAGATGAGAAAATCTTATGCGCAGCGCAAGGTAAACGCTTGGGTGATGTTGTGAAAGCTTTGCTCGGGAATGTTTAGATCTAAAAATGGGAGCATTTGCTCCCATTATTTTATTTTTTAATTTGCCAATCGTAGATTTTTTTCTGATAGGCATACCACATCATCCACAGTCCAATCAGTAACATTGGTACAGTGAGAATCTGACCTTTGGTCATCCAACCGAATAGAATGAAACCTTGATCTGCATCAGGTTGGCGGAAGAATTCCATAAAGAAACGTGCTACCCCATAACCCATCAAGAATAATGCTGAAACCGCCATACGTGGACGAGGTTTAGCGCTAAACCACCAAAGTATGATAAATAGAATTAGACCTTCACAAAGGGCTTGATAAATTTGTGACGGATGGCGAACTAAGCCTAATGGATCAGTTGGAAAAATCATCCCAAATGGATAGCTAAGGTCTTGAACTTGGCGACCATACAATTCACCACCAATAAAGTTACCGATACGACCAAACATTAAACCTGTAGGCACACATGGGGCAATAAAGTCCAAGGTTTGAAACCATGTTTTCTGATATTTCTTACACCAGAATAACATGGCGATCATGACACCAAGGAAGCCACCATGGAAGCTCATACCGCCAGTCCAGACTTGGAATAACCAAAGAGGATGTTCTAGAAACTTACCAAACTCGTAAAACAAGACATAGCCGATACGACCACCAAGTACCACGCCCAAAGCACCATAAAACACCAGATCTGAGACCATGTCGGCAGTCCAACCATCACGTTGTTTAGCACGATAAGAGGCTAAGCCCCAGGCGCATAAAAATGCCAAGAGATACATGAGTCCGTACCAATGCACTTTGACTGGTCCCAAGCTCAGCGCAACTGGATCAATATTTGGATAGGTCAGCATTGCTGTTCCTCAATTTAGAATTTGAAATTAAGTTTTGAGCAGATTGTAGCGGAATGATGTGAAAAATGTTGTACATTCAATGTGTAAAGATGTGAGAACAGAATTAATGTGTATTGTCGCTTTTGCATGGCAGGTTCTTGATGATATGCCATTATGTTTAATTTCAAATCGTGATGAATTTTATCATCGACCAAGTGCTGTTTTACATCAATGGGATAACAGTTCGATTATTGCTGGGCAAGATTTACAGTCAGGTGGAACATGGATGGGAGTTACTGAGTCTGGGCGTTGGGCAATCGTGACTAATTTTCGCAATGGACGAGATAAAAACCAATATTCAACTTCACGCGGGCATTTAATCCAGTCTTTTTTAGAAAGTGAGTTAGCCCCCATCCGTTTTGCACAACAGTTAGAACAGCAGCAACAAGATTATGCTGGGTTTAATTTATTTGTCGGTGATCGAGAGCAAGCCGTTTATATCAGTAATCGTGGTGAAGCACCACAAGTCTTAGCCAATGGTGTTTATGTTGTTTCTAATGGATTAATGTCAGAAGATTGGGAAAAAACCAAACATTTGCGTAAACGTTTTACTCAAGAATTTTTACCAATGTTGCAACAATCAACAATTACTGAATCCGATGTGCAATATTCAGTCTGGGATATTTTGGAAGATGAACGGAAAATCATTCCAGATTTGTTGCCAGATACAGGAATAAGTGTGGAAATGGAAGAATTATTATCTTCAACTTTTATCCAAAGTCCGATTTATGGAACACGCTGTTCAAACTTTTTAACTATGACCAAGAGTGAGTGGAATTGGATTGAAAAGACACAGCAAGGTGAACAGCAGGGTTGTATCATCCAGATCAAAGAAGCAATTATATAAATAAAAAATGCCGACATAATGTCGGCATTTTTTATTAGTGTATTTCGCTTATTTTTTAGTTTCAGCTTTTTTCTCAACAGATGGCAGAATGTCAGCTGTGATATAGCCAACACATGCGCTATAACCACCATTATAGTTTTCTAAAACTTTTGCTTTTAATTCAGCCGAGAGTTTAGAACTATCTCCAGGATGTTGGAAATTACTCATGATATAAGTCCAGCCATTTATTGAATCTACGGCATGTAAACCCGTTGATTCTGCACCTGCAGGTGTAGAAAGAATTCGATCTAAGGTTTTGGTATCTACATTATAAGCCCATAAGAAGTTATTGGTATGATTACCACTATCTTCACCAATAAATAATGTACGGAAAGTTTCAGAAAATTTCAGGTTATCTGGGCTAGCAATAGTATTAGGATCAGCGGTATTACCTAAGCTATCAACTACGATGTCCTTACCCATGAGTAACATATGGCTTTGATATGGAGTCCATTCACTATTAATTATATTATTGAGGTGATCAACTTGACTACCTTTGAGGTCATGGGCAAGTACGCCACCTGCTTTTAATGTACTTTTAAATTTAATATTATGTTCTGCAACCCAACTAGATTTGCCTTCAATCATTGAATCTTGAATATTCGCAAGTGCTGAGTAAGCAACTTTATCTTTAATATTAACTGTAGTACCTTCCATTTTCGTAAAACCCATACTACCGCCTTTTAGAGCTGCGTAGCGATGCGTTTCAAGGAATGCTGCTGCGAGTTCAATTTCTTCTTTAGTGAAACCATTATTGGCATCTTTAAGTTTGATCCATAATGGTTTTCCATCAAGAATAATCTTTGTATAGCCTGTTAAATCAGTTGGAGCAATAGCTAAGCTTTCCATAATGTTTTCGGCTTTTATCCCTCGAACATTAATTAGGTCTTCAATAGCCTTGCTATTAGTGTGACCGAGTTTGATCCATTTAATCGTAGCTGTGGATGTTTCATTTAACTCGGTTGTATATTTTGCAACATATAATGTACCAGCAGATAAGTCTTTTTCTTTATCTGCAATGAACATAAAAAAACCACCATTTGTATAATCATCGCCCATAATTACAGTGCGATTATCTGGCATAACTTCAATCAATTCATGTGAGATACGACCTAAACAGTAGTGCTTAATTGCTTTAGCACGACCTTTGCCATCAAGAATAATCTCTGGCAAATGACCGTAGTTATAGGCATTTGCAGTATTTTCATTACCATACAAGTTTTTACTATACGCTCTTAACGTTGCAAGGTCAGAACCAATTTGGTCAAATGCATCTGGTTCATATTCTTCACTTGAAAGATGTGTATTCCAAGGAGAAAGACTAGCGCCACATGTAATCCATAAGCCGTGAACTTTAGACATATCAACGTTAAAGTATTTTTTTAATGCAAGATGGCCAGTTTTTGGGTCTTGATCCAATGTTAATACTGCAATTGGTGATGGCAATTTACCGTACATATTTTGCTTAGCAAGGTTCTTCGTTGTATATTCAAATTGAACAACATGGAAGACCGGATTCGTGACTCCAGATACAGAAGCACCATCTATATGAATTAAAGATGAACCATCTGGAGAGTCAGAGAAGAATTGGCGTTCTTGACCTGCTACAGAGGTATCTTTAATCGCTTGATTGTTAATATCATAGTAACTACCAGCAATAATTTTTCCGCCGTCAATATTATCAACTTGCATACCTGTACGGAAAAACTCTTGATAACCCAATTTGTATTCTGTGGTTGTATTATCATCCCACGTAATCGACAAACCAGATTTAACTGAAGTTGTAGCCATCTCTGTCACTGTTGATGGAGCCGCCATAGGCGTAAATTTTGCATTTTTAAATTTGGCTACTTTCACTGGTGGGGTCACAACACTGTCGTTGTTATCATTGCAGCCTGCTAGCGCTGCTGCAGTACCCATTGCGCCTAGTGGTAAAAACGGAACACCCGCGAACCATTTTAAAATATCACGACGACTCGGCTGATTTGTATTGGCTGTCATAATAAATCCATATCTTTAATAAATGGTAAATAAATCTTGATTGATTCTATGGAGAGTAGATGACATTTTTTTGACACTTTTAAGGCAATTTGAAGACAGTTTAAATTATGTAAATTTATGAAAAATATAATGATAAAGTAAAAACTCCTGATATTTACTCAGGAGTTTGTCATATTTGCCTTTGTCAGGATGATGCTTTTCTTTTTTCTAGTATTTTTCCAAAAAGTAAACCTAACTCAAATAGCATCCACATTGGCACAGCAAGCATAATCATGGATAAGGCATCGGGTGGAGTGACAAACATTGCAACGAAAAAACATCCAACCACAATAAAACGGCGTTTTTCGATTAGAGTTTGAGTGCTGACGACACCAATCAAAATGAGTACTAAAGTGATAATTGGAATTTCAAATGTAAAACCAAAGACCAAAAATAACTTTAAACAGAAACTTAAATAACTATTAATGTCTGTCATTGGTGCAACTGTTTCAGGAGATACACTGATAAAGAAATGTAAGATCGCAGGTAGGGTAATGAAATAGGCGAAAGCAACACCTAGGTAAAATAACACAATACTACCTAAGAGTAATGGAATAGCTAAATGTTGTTCTTTTTCATAAAGCGCAGGTTTTATAAATGACCAAATCTGATAAATGATGTAGGGCATTGCCAACATAAATGCGACAAACAAATTTAACTTGAACGGTGCCATGAACGTTGCCGTAACATCCGTTGCAATCATTGTTGAGGATGCGGGAAGCTGTTGTCGTAAAGGTTCAGAGAGCCATTGATACGTTTGATTTCTAAAAGGTAATAGGCAGAAGAAAAGAAAAATGGTTACACCAACAATTTTAAATAGATATTGGCGTAGTACGATCAAATGCTGCATAACAGGCATTTGTTGGAGATTTTCTTCAGCATTAACTGAAGTAGCAGGCAATTGGCTCATACGGCAATCTTTAATTCTGTATTAAATTTTTCAATTGATAGATTATGTTCAACATCTTTGTGAAATAAATTTTGATGCTGAATACTAAAAGGAACAATTGAACTTGAAACATAAGGAACATAGTGGATGATCTCCAATGTTTCAGTCGATATCTGTTCTGAAGGCTTGGTTTTTAACTCATCCAATTGCTTTTGCAGTCTGCGTTCAAGTTCTGTTATTTTCTCAATTTCTTTTTGCATTTCTTCACGAAATTCAGAAAGTTTTAGCTCACGATCAATTTCATTCTGAATATTGTTGATAAATTTTTTAATTTTCCCATACCATTTCGCCACAAAACGAGCAGCTTCTGGCAATTTATCAGGACCGAGTACCAACAATGCAATCACTGCAAAGCAAAAGATTTCGGTCATTCCCAAGTTCAGCATAATTCTGCTCGCTTAGCTTTTTACAGAGCTTTCAGCATTCTTAACTTGAGCATCAATCGTACGAGGCTCATTGAGTGGTGCAGCCACTTCATCATCTTTAATTGATTTTTTAAAGTCTTTTACTGCACCGCCAACATCTTTGCCTAAGTTTTTAAGCTTAGCTGTACCAAATAATAAAATAACCACAATTGCAAAAATCAACACATGCCAAATTGATAAACCAGCCATAATTTTATTCCTATCAAACTTTGTTTATATCTCAACAGTTTGGCATGACAAAGATGTGACACTTATATTGCAATTTTGCGACAAAGAGTTGTAATAATTAGTATTGGTGAATGGAATTTTTTACTTTTTGGTTTGTAATCAATGCTTAATAGAGTGAGGTATTGTTTGCTAACAAGAGGGTGTTTTTTATTCAATCTTGATTTAAATCACTTGCCCTAGGTTTTAGCTAGGGCAAGCTATTTTTAGATCAAACTTGCTTTAAATAGCTGCATGGCTTGACCACGGTGACTGATTTTATTTTTATCTGCTTTGCTTAACTCCGCACTCGAAAGATTGAGTGCTGGCAACCAAAACAGTGGGTCATAACCAAAACCATTTTCGCCACGAGCTGCTTCTAGGATTTCACCTTTCCAAATGCCTTGGAAAATCTGTGGAAGTGGATCTTCGGCATGAGTGACCAGCGCCAGTACACAGACAAACATGCCTTCAATGGTTTCGCCATCTTTACGGAAAGGCACAAGATCAGCCAACAGTTTTTGGTTATTGGCAGCATCATTACCATGCTCACCTGCATAGCGTGCAGAGTAAATTCCAGGTGCACCACCTAAGATGGGTACACAAAGTCCGGAATCATCTGCAAGCGCAGGTTTACCTGAAAGTTTAGACGCATGACGTGCTTTGATAATGGCATTTTCAACAAAGCTGAGACCATCTTCGATCGCATCTTCAATATCTAGTTTGCCTTGAGGGATGATTTCAACGGGAAGATTAAGTTGTTGAAAGAGATGTTCAAATTCGACAACTTTGCCTTTGTTATTACTTGCAAG
>Ga0224722_1002364_pt1 | contig 10077 bp, 9 predicted proteins | sample Balambano_FR1_Me_FD_161646 | JGI IMG/M metagenome (GOLD analysis project Ga0224722, IMG submission 161646) | Freshwater sediment microbial communities from Lake Towuti, South Sulawesi, Indonesia - Balambano_FR1_MetaG | ecosystem: Environmental > Aquatic > Freshwater > Lake > Sediment | place...
CGGCTGATTTTGCCGGTGGGGGAGGAAAACCGGAGGCAGCATCTTCTGCTTCTGCAAAAGTCGGACACGGGGGAGGTAGTTCGCCATGACCTCGGTGAGGTGGCGTTTGTCCCTCTGATTGGCGCACAAGGCTTCGGACTCCCCGATGACCTCGGCGAAATGGATATTTGACCCTCTCCCTGCATGGTATACTTGGGAAAACGATGACCTAATGACCTACCATGAAAGGTGTCTATGAACGTGGCAGATGTGGTGTATATTGACGGGGATTTTGTGCCAAAGGCGGAGGCGACGGTGCCCCTTTTTGACCACGGTTATCTCTATGGGGACGGTGTTTTTGAAGGGGTACGTGTCTACAACGGGCGTGTCTTCCGCTTAGACCCTCATGTGGACAGATTGATTTTCTCGGCAAAGGCACTCGCGTTTCCCATGAGCGAAATGACCGCCGATACGGTTCGGGGCGCGGTTCTAGAGACGTGCCGACGCAACAACCATATGAACGGCTATATCCGTGTCACCCTTTCACGGGGAACGGGCTTAGGCTTAGACCCAAAGCACCTGAACAACAAACCACGCTTAGTTATCTCCACGCAAGAACTGCGCCTTTATGGGAACGACCTGTATGAGAACGGCTTGAGCATGATTACCTGTGCCACCCGTGTTCCTTCCCCCGATGCGATTGACCCGCGTATCAAATGCACGGGCAAGTATATCAATAACATCATGGCGAAGATGGAGGCGAACCGTGCCGGGGTTGGAGAGGGCTTGATGCTCAACCAACTTGGCTATGTGGCAGAGGCGACTGGGGATAATATCTTTGTTATTAAGGACGGTAAACTGGTCACACCGCCCCCCTCCGCAGGCTGTTTGAAGGGAATTACTCGCGCCTGTGCCATGGAGTTAGCCGAGAGCATGGGGATTCCGGTACGCGAGGAGAACCTTACTCTCTATGATGTGTATACCTGTGACGAGTGCTTCCTGACCGGCACTGCGGCAGAGATTATTCCAGCAGTCTCGCTAGACCAGAACCCATTAGGCAACGGTAAACCGGGAAATCTTACCCGTCGCCTGATAGCCGCTTTCCGCGCTCACACCGCCGAATCAGGGACACCGCTTGGATAGAAAAAAGCCGAGGGAGTCGTCACAACCAGCGAACTTTATCCGCGAGGGGGTGACGCTCTCCGGTGGGCCAATCAATCTGGGGGTAGCCCAGAGGAAAGAAGCCTAATAAGCGTGAGGGTGGTTCCAAGCCGACAAAGCGGGCAACATGGTTATGCACCATCACTCCTTTGGAGAGCCACATTCCCCCCAATCCCAGAGCAGAAGCGACTAAATGCAAATTCTGAACGGCGCATCCTACCGCAATCACTTCGTCCTCTTCGGTCATCTTTAGAGAGCCATCCTCTAATAGTTCCGGGGTCATACCAATGGAAATCCAAACGGGTGCGCTCCAGACACGCTCTCGGTTCGCCTGAATCGCCTTTTCTTGTGGTATCTCGCCTCGTGTTTCGGTAGCCAGTCGGTAGGCTTCCCCGAATGCTTCCCCTAACGCCTGACGACTCTCCCCGGTGTATACCGTGAAACGCCACGGCTCTGTCTCTCCATGACTGGGAGCCCAGTTTGCCGCTTCCAATGCTTTTTCAATGAGTTGTGGAGGAACCGGGTCGGGCTTCAACCGTGCCACTCCCATACTGCGCCGGTTTGCAATCGCGGCACAGAGAATCTCGATTTCACTTTCGCTAAAGGTTCGTCCCGGATAGGTAATCAACATCGCCTCCACATCTATTCATGTCACTTAAAACATATCGCCGACCAATTTAGTCGGCGATATTGTAGCACAGCAGGAAGCGATTGTCAAAAAGCGGAATTACCCGCGATTATTGTACGGATGGTAAACCCTTACTCGTCATGCCCCACCATAGATTGCGTAGACTCTCCCTTTCAGATTCAGGGATATACACTGAGATAACTTTTTCATTTTCACGCCATGTAAGGATTTCCCATGAGGCACTGACATTCCATATAACATCTTTGCCATCCATTTTGACAGTAATCTTGTCTGAGTTTTCCAGTTTTTCGGACGGTAGGGGAGATGTTTCCGTCGCCGTGGTAAGTACACGCCCCAACGGACGATACTTCTCCTGTTGAAGTAGTGCTGTTGCCATAAGGACCAATGAACTGGTTTTGACCTTCTCGAAGTGCATTCCCACGTTTTCAGACACCAATATGTTACGAGCACGCCAAACTTCGCCTGATTCAGCATCCACAACAATTTCAATTGCCCTCTGAAGTTCACCGTCCTGAACGATATTATAGACGTACTGGTGTGCAAGACGATGTATGGGTGAATACAGGGCAACTTGAAGCCAACCGGACGAACCAGCAAGCCAATACGGTTTAGGTTCCACATTCCCAATACCAGAAATACTCTTAAACGCCTCGTCTGCTACCATACGTGCTTTTTCCACAGATATCAGTCGTTGCTGTGAGGGTTTTTGTACTATCTCAGAGGAATTGCTCCAACCAACTAAATCACCAGTATCGGCATCAAGAAACACGCCAACCCCAGGTACCAGAACCGGAAGGTCGTCTACATACTTCGTGAAACGGAAGAACCATTGTCTAAAACTATATTCGTTTTTCGAGGTTTGGTCGTTAGGAGGTAGTAGAAGACGCGACTCAGTTAATTGATTGACATTAACGGGAACACCAAGTTTTGCGCTGAAGTCTATTGCCTTCTGAAGTGCCTCCTTTTGAGACATCGCCCGGCGAAGAGAGGATTTATTTTTCGAGTGGCTACCTACAAGACTGTCTCGAAACGCCACCATTCGTCCAGAGGTATCTATCTCAGTTTCTATTCCCTCGCTCCATAACAACGAACACACCTGATATCCTGAGCGGTTAACACGCCAATGGCGCACTTTCTCTAAAGAAACTTCTTTTCCCAGTGTCTGTTCCAGACGCTTTTTCTGTTCCAACACTACTCTTTGTTGTTGGACGGAGGACATTTGATTGTAAGGAGGTTGAGCGACACTGGCTCTACTCAGAACGATTATCGTTACAACCAGTACCCAAAAACTTATCTTCATCTTTAGTAAACCTTCCCTCACAGATAGATCCCATCTTACTCTCTTTGTCAAAAATATCGCCGTCTAAATTAGACGGCGATATTGCTACACAGCTTCAGTGAACTGTCAAAAACATACAGACACTATCTGCTTAAAGCTTCACAGGCTGCTCGTTCTTGGGCGTTATAGGCAAAATATTTTGCACAGGAAGCATAGGCGCGCTTTGCATCTTCTGCGCTAGCAGCTGCCCCTTTCACTGCCGGGGTAGGATAAGCCATATCGGCTTTGAGATACTTCGCGTGACCATCACAGAAGACATAGTTTGCTCCCTCTTGGTGACGGTCTGGAATTTCCCAACAGATTTCTCGGAAAGTTCCACTGGGGTATGCAGAGGTTCTCAGGCGATACCGCTTGTTGTAGCAGTCAAAGTTTTGGGGCGGGGCAATTCGTCCATTATAACCGCCACCGTCACCAATAAAAACGGTACTTGCGGGTGCATCCATCTCTGCCAAGCGAGGATACCGGTAGAACCGTTGTGCGGAAGGAATCCCTCCCACATACCCATGGTAACTCAACATTGCGCTATAGCCGTAAGAGAAGGTATAGCGGTTTGAATCGGTGTTATCGGGATTTTTGAAGTAAACATACTCCCCTTTGGAGCCTGCATCGGGACAATGCCACACACCGTCATTATTCGTGACATCTTTCGTCGCTCCATCCACTCGTCCATTTTTGACATAGGGGGCAAGTTTCGCATGCCAACACCCATCCATTAGACCGGAGCGGGCATTATTGTTCAGTGTTCCCACACAGTCTGCACCCACCAGTGGTCTTTCTGCACCTGCCGCCGCCTGACCGTAGAGTTCTACCCACGCAGGCAAAGCATCATCATAGTCTACTGCATACATTTGAGCAGACAGACCAATCTGTTTACAGTTGGAAAGACAGACAGTAGCACGAGCTTTGGCACGGGCTTGAGCAAAAACAGGGAACAAGATAGCGGCTAAAATCGCAATTATAGCGATTACAACGAGAAGTTCAATCAGCGTAAAGGCGCGTTTCATCGGGATTACTCCTTAAGAAAATAGGCAGGTCACTCCTTTGATGTCTACAGTGACCTGCCAAAATGAGTATATCCTCTTAACATGCGCTTAAAGTTAAGAGAGTATTAAATTTTGCTTAAATATTTGTAACCACGAAACTTTAGAGGCGGTTCCCGATTTGCCGATGGTTTGGGCGAACTGTCAAAAGTCTTGGGTTAATCGTATGCCTGTTGGCGATGCTCTCCTAAGAGGCGACGTTGGCGTGGGTTCGCTTGTGCTAAGATGTGTGGGCTGAACTGGAACGTTAGATAGGGCGAGAACTGTTGCGCCATAAACCGATGCGAATAGTGTACCTGAAGCAGATACCGGGTGCGGTCTGATTTATTTTCGCTCCCTGTGTGCCAGATTTCGCTACGGAAGAACAGGACATCTCCTGCTTTACACAGCACCGGTTCGAGTTTCTTCCCATGCCACTCCGGTTCTTTGTCCTTGCCCCAAGATAGTGCCCGCCCTGACTTGTGACTACCGGGGATGACATAGGTAGGACACAGGTCTTCGGTGATGTCATCCAAATAGTAGTGGGCGGTGCAGAGGTAAATAGGCAGTTTCACCTGACCGGAGAGGATGAGTTCTTCAGGAACCGTGATATAGGTGCGGTCTGTGTGGGGCGACCACCCATTGTGACCGGGGTACGAACGCCATGCGGTTTGCCCCATAACATGGCACTGGTCGCCCATGGTTCCTTCGGCAAGACTGATAACCGGTTCGCGGTCAATCAGGTTCAGAAAGGTCAAGTCACGGTTAAAGACACACTTGAAGTGGTCGGTTTTCCCTAAGTTGTCAAAGCCAAAGGGGGTCAGACGGTCAATTGCGCCGCGCACCTGTGCCACTTCGTCGGCATTCAGCACTCCGGGAATCAGGGCAAAGCCATCTTCATGCAGTGCCTCCACCATCCCCGAAACATCCTCGTGAGCAAACGTCTTTTGACGATATTCAAAATCAGACATAGATTCGCTATCTCCAAACTTTCCCGATAAGGATTGTCGTTACTTTCAACAGTCTATCCCTGCTTTTCCTGCGAAATTCTGGATAACAGTCCCCCCACGCGGATATTCATATTATCCCCTGTTCGATGGATAGATTTGCGGAGCCGTTGGTATCGGCGCAACGCTACCATTTGCCCCAAGTTGAATTTTCAGGAGGTTAATCAGTCTCTTCTTCAGGGGGCGTTTCGGGGAGTTCGTCAAGCGAGGGCCACTGCTTGTGCCACTCAGTTGCTCGTTCGTAGGCATACGCGACGTGTACAATGGCATCTTCCCGGTAGGGCAAACCGACCACCGAAAGAGAGACTGGTAAGCCATTCTCACGCATTCCACAGCGTAGCGAAATTTCGGGGTAGCCACAGAGGTTGGTATGAGCAAGCGAAGGTCCGGTCAATGAAGGGGTTATATAACAGTCCACCTCTTGGCATGCTCGATACATCGCTTTTTGCAGATGGGCGCGGAGGCGCAAGGCTTGTACATACTCTGTAGCGGAGACGGTGGAAGCCACGCGGAAGGTATTGGGCCAGTTCCAGTTTGCTTGTTGGGCTAATTCGCGCAGACCCCCGGACAGCGTTAATGGCGTAAACGAAGCCGAACCTTCTACTCCGATAATCAAGGAGATAATCGCATCATACGCCGGGTCTTTGGGCAGGGTGATGGGGATAAAGCGTATCCCCTGTTTCTCCAGAACGGTTCGCGCTGTGTTGTAAATCCGAGCGTTCTCCTCGCTTCGGCTAACCGTGGCAGTCCATGCCGTTTCGTCTATACCGACCCGGAGCGTTTCCCCCTTCCGCCCCGGTTCCCAACGGAAAGGAATTCCCTCAATAGCGGTTGGGTCGAAGCCATCCGCCCCGTGAATCGCGGCAAAGACCAACGCACAGTCCTCTACCGTCCGACACATCGGACCGATTTTATCCAGAGTCCACGAAAGAGCCATCGCTCCGTGCCGCGAAACCCGCCCATAGGTTGGACGTAGCCCGGTGACCCCATTTGCCGCGGAGGGGCTGATGATACTACCATAGGTCTCTGTTCCGATAGAGAACCCGACCAGTCCGGCGGCAGTCGCACTTCCCGGTCCTGCGGAGGAACCACTGGAGCCACGCTTAGGGTTCCATGGGTTGCGCGTTCTCCCACGCATCCACACATCTCCCATTGCCAGTTCGCCCATCGAAAGTTTAGCGACAAGTACCGCTCCGGCTTCCTCCAAGCGACGCACCACAGTTGCCTCAGTATCCATCACCTGAAACTCGTAAGGTTTCGCGCCGTAGGTGGTTGGAATGGCTCTGGTGGCGAAGAGGTCTTTCAAACCGTAGGGAATCCCATGTAATGCCCCGCGATACTTCCCCCCGGCAATCTCGCGGTCTGCTCTATCTGCCTGAAAACGCGCTAACTCCTCGGTCAGATTTACGACACAGAGAAGTCGGTCTCCGTACCGTTTTAGACGCTCCAAATACATCTCGGTGAGGGTGCGAGAGGTGATTTTACGCGCTTTCAGAAGTCGGGAGAGTTCCACCACACTGGCATAGGCAAGGGATTCTGGTTCGCCATTATACAGGGGGTTTTTCCCACGACTGAGTGAGACTTTACTGCCTCCTTTGGGAATCACCATACCGGGAAGGCGCGGCGTGAAGTGCGTCGCCGGTTCCATATCCACCGATAAAGGACTACTCCGAATGGTTTTCAGACGTTCGCGCATCTGCTCCATCGAACCAGTCATCAGTTCTCGCTCGGCATCGTTTGTGAGAGACAGGTCCCGTCCGGCAATCTTATCCGCGATTCGGGTATCGTCCACCATAATTGCGTCTGCTTTTTTTGTCTCCTCCTTAGGGCTATCCTGCACCCGACCCTCCTCCTCTGCATGAGCCTCTGCATGAGCGGTTTGCGATGCGGTTCCGGTGACGATAGTTGTCCCACCAACCACCATTGCTCCACGCAAAACCGCTCGACGACTCCATGTTTTTTTCAAATCTGGCTTACTCCTCCAACCGATAGAATCGCTTTCCATTCTCGGTAAATAGTGCCTGTTTTTCTTCCGAGGAACATCCTGCCACTAACATTTCCAATGTCTCTACCCAACGGGGATAGGTGGTGGCGAGGGTAGAAACTGACCAGTCACTCCCATAGAATACCCGTGTCCAACCAAACGAATCAATCACTGTCTCTACATAGGGGCGCAGGTCATCGGGTGTCCAAAGGGCATGGTCGGCTTCGGTGACTAACCCAGAGATTTTGCAATGGACATTGGGGAGAGCAGCGAGTTCATATATCTGCGTTCGCCACGGTTCCCAGACCGCCCCCCGAATATCCGGCTTCCCGATATGGTCAAGAACAAAACGCACTTCGGGACAACGGCGCACCAGTTCGATAGTCTCCGCCAACTGATGATGCCGGATACAGATGTCAAAGGAGAGATTATGGCGGGCAAGTAGCCTCACTCCGGCGAGAAAATCGGGACGCAGACAGTACCCCGGTTCGCTCTCTCCCTGTAGCAGTCGGCGCACCCCCCGCACTAACGGCTTATCAGCGAGACGCTCCACGAGGGGTTCGACTGCCTCCCCCTGTTCCAATGGTGCATGAGCAACAATCCCGGCGATTCGGGGTTCCTCTGTTACCAGCGAAGCCACCCAATCCGCCTCGGCTTCTGCCTGTTCCGTACCTCCTCCACACTCCACAAAGACTATCTTTCCTACTGCAACTCCTGCACACGCTGTTCGATAGTCCTCTGGGAGAAAGGGACGGTTAAGTTTCTCGTTTCCATCCAACCAAGCGTAGCGCAGATGGTTCGGGTTCCAAAAATGGACATGGGTATCGGTTATCGGGAAATCGGGCATTTTCTTGAACTTTCGTTGTCAACAATCAAAAACACTCTCTATTTCACTGTCTATGGCGGGGAATTCCTGTAAAATAAAGAGAATTTGAGCGTGGAGCAGAACGTATTATGTTTACCCAACTGAGGATGACAAACTTCAAATCGTGGCAGGATACTGGTTCGGTTCGTCTCGCTCCGCTTTCCGCCTTTTTTGGGACAAACAGTTCGGGGAAAAGTAGCCTCCTGCAAATGCTACTCCTGCTCAAGCAGACTGCGGAATCGAATGACCGCAAGTTAGTTCTCAAAACAGGAAGTCTGCAAGAGGGGTATGTTAACTTAGGGACACCGAGCGAGATTACCCACCGTGATACAACGGAGATGCTGCTCTCGATTACTTGGAAGTTTTCGGATGACCCCTTGTCTATTTCGGTTCCTCACGAATCACGCACCATCTCATTGGATGAGTTGGAGTTCAGCACGCAGATTCATGCGGAGCCGCAAAAAATTTATGTAGACCGTCTTATCTATCAGGGGGATAATGAATTTTGGGTAGACCTGAAGCGCGGAGGGAATAATCGGTACGCCTTCGCTTTGAAGATAGCAGGGCGCGAACCACCACGTCCCCAAGGTCGTCCCCGCGTTAATATGAGTCCTGAAAAATGTTATGGGTTTTCGGATGAGGCGTTAGGCTACTACCCGAACACTGGCTATCTCAGCGATATGGTTTTGCGATGGGAGAAGCAGTTCCAAAAACTCCACTACCTGGGACCGCTTCGTGAGTATCCCCAACGCAGTTATATTTGGGGAGGGGAGCGTCCCACCAACGTTGGTTTGCGGGGGGAGTTGGCGATTCCTGCCCTGCTTTCGGCAAAGGCTGAGCGGGTTTACTCTGGGAGAGGAAAAAAGCCGAAACTGGAAGAACGTATCGCCCAATGGTTGGTGGAGTTGGGCTTGGCACACTCCTTTCGCACCCAACCCATTGGGAGTAGTGGCGCACAGTACGAAGTCCGTATCAAGCGGGATGCGAATAGCCCGGAGGTGCTTCTTCCCGATTTGGGTATTGGAGTTTCCCAAGTTCTCCCCGTTTTGATACTGTGCTATTATGTGCCTGAGGGGTCTACTATCATTCTGGAGCAACCGGAACTGCACCTGCACCCATCCGTGCAGTCCGGTTTAGCCGATGTGTTTATTGATGTGATTCAGAAACGGCAGATTCAGATTATTTTGGAAAGCCATAGTGAGCATCTGTTGCGGCGACTGCAACGGCGCATCGCGGAAGGTAGCCTCCCCTCCGAAAAGACGGCGATATACTTTAGTAACTTGCAGGATGGGGTTTCCCATTTAGAGGCACTGGAGATAGACACATTTGGGCAGATTCGGAACTGGCCCTCTGGTTTCTTCGGGGATGTGGCAGGAGATATGGTGGCGACACTGGATGCCAGTATAGAAAGACAAATCAGTAAGAGTGTGCGATAATCAGACTTCTCGCGAAGCAAAATTATCCAAGATTGTGGATACCAACGTCCCCCTTACTGCCGTGACCACTGATGTTCACATTCCGCTTTTGTGCAGACAGGCCTGTGTTCAATTGATTGCCCGCATTCTGCGCGGGGAGGTTATTGTTGTTGTTGACGACCAGAACGAGGTGTTACAGGAGTATCGGCGTAACATGCACCCTGACCCGAATCCATCGGCAGGGCTTGCGAGTCAGTTTTTAATGTATCTTCTCACCCACCAATGGAACCGCGAGCGGGTCTATCGCGCCCCTCTGGAAAAAGATAGTCATGGTAACTATTTGGATTTCCCACCGGAGTCCGCATTAGCAACATTTGACCCTTCAGACAGAAAGTGGGTGGCAATCGCAGTACGAGTCAACCGGGAAATGGGGCAAGATGTTCGCATCTGTAATGCCACCGATAGCGACTGGTTGAACTTCAAACAGGTTTTTGCACAACTGGGGATTCTAATTGAGTTTCTCTGTTGAGCCACTATTGGCATGAGGGTATGGTATGCAACAGTTTCTTTTGCAAAAGTCTTGGTTCGTCGGCATTCGTTTTGTCTCTTTCTTAGTCGGGGGTGTTGTGGCGGGGTGTAGTCCAGCACCGGAAACACTT
>Ga0224722_1002366_pt1 | contig 10074 bp, 9 predicted proteins | sample Balambano_FR1_Me_FD_161646 | JGI IMG/M metagenome (GOLD analysis project Ga0224722, IMG submission 161646) | Freshwater sediment microbial communities from Lake Towuti, South Sulawesi, Indonesia - Balambano_FR1_MetaG | ecosystem: Environmental > Aquatic > Freshwater > Lake > Sediment | place...
GCCGAGCGCCTCGTGCAGGATCGGGCCGGCCGGTTTCCCGAACCAGTCGCCGGGCAGGTTCGGAATGAGCAGAATTCGACCTGACGCTGCATCAAATGTCGCCGGAACGCCCAGCCCGAGTCCGCCAAACTCGACGCTGTCGATGCCGACCGCCTCTGCCAAATCACGGACGACGCTCACGATGCGCTGCAGCACGGCGTCTGGCCCAAGATTGGCCAGTGTGGGAATCGTCTTTTGCGTGACCTGCGTACGCAGGTCAGGATCCCAGACTGCGCCGGCGATCTTCGTGCCACCCAGGTCGATGCCCGCAAACAGCGTCATTTCCGGATCATCCGCGCGCATTCAGCCACAGGTCGATCGGCTTGCTCAGGTTGGCCGGCGGCGTGTACGTCGTGAAGTCGATTTCGCGTCCTTCTCCAGCAGACTGATATGCCGCATAGATGATCTTCAGCACTTCCATGCCATCGTGTCCCGTCTCGATCACCTGCTCACGTCCCTGCACCACGTTGATGAAATGCTGGATTTCCTGCGGAAAGCCGTAGTTCCACTCTTCCTCAAAGCCGGTAAACGTCCAGCCCTGGGTGGTGTCAGCCTTTTCAACGGCATAGCCGTAGCCAGTCTTGCTGTGGGTGATGAGCGCGTTGCCCTGAATGAGATCTGCCTTCGTATTGCCATTGGAGCCAAGGATCTCGCAGCGGTCGTCAATGCCGCCCGTTTTCGCCCAGCTGTTTTCGAGCACTGCCATCGCACCATTCTCGAAATGCAGGATGCAGATGCTGTGGTCTTCACCGAGCGTGCGGCCCTTGTGGACGAATGTCCCCATCGTGGCGATGACCCGCGTGACTTTCGGCTTGCCCAGAATCCAGCGTGCAAATTCGATGGAGTGACACCCCATGTCGAGCAGCACGCCGCCCCCGGACAGGGTAACGTCCCAGAACCACGGCATGTGCGGCCCGTCGTGCATTTCACTCTGTTTGACGAGAAAGACATCGCCCAGCGCCCCTTCGTCCACGAGGCGTTTCGCCCGAAGGTACTTGGGTGAAAAACACAGCATTTCACCATAGACCATGTGCACACCTGCGCGGTCGACGGCATCGAGCATGCGCTGACCTTCTTCCAGCGTGCGCGCAAACGGCTTCTCGATCAGGATGTGTTTGCCTGCCGCGGCGGCGGCAGCGACGAGTTCCTCGTGCAGGTAGTTTGGAACGCCGATCACCACAGCGTCGATATCATCGCGCTCCAGCAGCCGCCGATAGTCGTCGTAAGCATCCGGAATACCATGATCGTTAGCGAAGGCAGCCGCTTTGCCCGGCGTTCGGGAAGCCACGGCGACCAGCTCAGCGCCGGGCGTCGCCTGCAGGCTGAGCGTATGAATGTGACCGATGAAGCCGGACCCGATCAACCCAACCCTTACTGTGCCCATCGTCTACTCCACCCGTTGAATGATCCGGCCGCCCGTCTTCTCTTTCAGGATGCGCTTGGTGCGGCCATCAGGCATCTTTTCCTCTTTGATCAGGAAATGGGCATCGTCGAAGTCGCGCAGCAGCGTGCTGGCGTCAGATTCGGCGTCACCGCGCCAGTCTTCGAGCAGCACTGGCTCCCAGCGTTTGCTCTCGGCAGACCGGTACGCGGCATCCATGATGGCGTTGACCACATAGCCGTCATAGAACGTTTCCATCGGCGCCTTGCCGGAATCGATGCTGTTGAGCATGTCGGCAAACATCTCGACATAACCGAGCGCGCCTGTTTCGTCACCGACCGGGAACATCCAGCCCGTCGTGCCTTCGGCCTTTTCGGCGACATAGCCACCTTCCCCAACCGCCGTAAACATGTCGAAGCCAGTTCGCAGCCAGTGATTCAGCCAGATGGTCCCTTCCGTTCCGGTGACCTCGTCGCGCAGATCCATCCCGCCGCGGAAGCTCCAGCTCACTTCGAACTGGCCGACCGCCCCGGAAGCGTAGCGCACGAGGCCGATTGCGTGGTCTTCAGCCTCGATCGGGTGAACCTGTGTGTCTGCCCAGCACATGACTTCAAGCGGCTTCACCTGCTTGCCAATGAAGCTGCGCGCAATCTCAATGCAGTGGCAGCCCATGTCGATGATCGCGCCACCTCCCGACTGACTCTTGTCCCAGAACCAGTCGCTGTGCGGGCCGGGGTGCGTCTCGCGGCTGCGTGCCCACAGAACCTTGCCGAGCGCCCCGTTTTGCGTCGAGCGAATGGCGCGCAGCGTCTTGGGCGTGTAGACGAGGTCTTCAAGATAGCCATGAAACACGCCGGCTTCCTCGACGGCGCGCAGGATGCGCAGCGCCTCTTCTGCTGTGCGTGCGAGTGGTTTGGTGCAAAGGACGGCCTTGCCAGCTTTCGCCGCAGCAAGGATCGCTTCCTCGTGCAGGTTGTTCGGCAGTCCAACGACGACGACATCCGTTTCCGGGTCGTTGATGGCGGCATCCATGTCGGTGGTGAAGCGGGGAATGTTCCAGTCCTGCGCAAACCTGCTGGCGCGTTCCTCAGAACGGGAATAGACGACGCTGACCTGATCGCGGCTTCGCAGACCGTGCAGGGTCATCGTATAAAACATACCGATCAGGCCGGTGCCCAACATTGTGATCTTATGCATTTTGCATCCCTGCAATTATCCAAATGTCTAAATATCCGCATATTTGGAGATGATAGCGCCATCGCCAGTCAGGCGCAACATCCCCGGTCAGGCCGGACGTACCCTGAAGTTTTCGAACGTCGCGGCAAAGCCCTGTCCGGTTGGCGCACAGGCCATCACGCCGACGAAAAAGTGACGCGCATCGCTCAGCCAGGCCTGCCGGATCATGCGAAACGGTTCGTCGTTGACGGCGATATGAACTTCCAGCGTGCCGCCGCGCCGCGTGACCCGTACTCTGAGAGAGGTGACACCTGCAGGCAGCGGCTCCAGCGAATAGTCAGAGGTATCGCGTGTGACGACTGCGGCGGCGTGCGGGCGTCCGTCAAACTGCTCGATGCCGCACTTGAGCCAGGTGGTTTCGTCCTGCCTGATCATGAGGCCAGACTGGTCGTACAGTGCGCTGTATTCGCCGCTCAGGTCAACCGATGCGTCAAAATCGCCTTCAATCCACTGTCCAAAGCAGTGGCCGCTGTCGCGGATACCACCGTCCCAGGTCTTGCGCCAGAAATCGGTCTGTGGGGCGCAGATCATGCGAATCTGAGTCTCGCTTGCTGCCCACTGGGGCGGTTCATTCAGCCATTCCATCATGCGGGTTCTCTCTGTACGACGATCTGCCACAGGAATGCTTCTGGTGTCACGCCGGTCATTGACGAACGCTCCGCTGCCTGCCATACATCGTCAGCAGGATGAGCAGGATCGTGCCGAGGATGATGAGCTGGAACGCTTCTTCGATCCGCAGCGCCAGCAGCAGCGAGTCGATCACCTGCAGGACGAGCGCGCCAGCCATCGTGCCCCAGTAACTGCCCTTGCCGCCGGCCAGCACCGTGCCGCCGACAACCACAGCTGCGATCGACGGGAACAGAAAAGGCTGCCCCAGATTCAGGAAGACCGTCTGCGTGAAACCGAGCAGGACGAAACCGCCAAACGCGGCCAGCATTCCGCTGAGGCTATACGTGAGCGTGACGACGAGATTGACGCGAACGCCGCTCAGCCGGGCCGCCGTGCGATTGATTCCGACGGCGAACAGGTGCTTGCCATAGGTGGTGCGCTCCAGCAGCAGCCACATGCCAAGCCCGAGCACAATCCACAGGATGATGACGCCGGGAATCGGGCCAATGAGCGCCTGCGAAAGGAGCTGGCCCATGGCAGGCGGCGTCCGCCCGATCAGTTCGCCGCGCGTGACGAAATAGATCAGCCCGGTGACGACGCCCGCCATCCCCAGCGTGATGACCAGCGGCGGCATGCGCAGCAGCGACACGCCGATGCCATTCAGCAGGCCTATGCCGGCGCCGACCAGCAGCACCACGCCCAGCGCCGGCAGGATCAGTTCGTTCTGCCCGTTGGTGATCCGGTAGGTGAGGATCGCACCGAGCGTTACCAGAGCGCCTGCAGACAGGTCGATGCCTTCGCCGCCGCTGATGATCACCAGCGTCTGACCCGCCGCAATGATCCCGAGGAAGGCCGCCAGCCGAATGATGTTGACCGCCTGATCGCTGTTGGCGAAACCAGGCGCCAGCACACCGCCGATGAAGAACAGCAGAATGGCCAGCAGGATGGCCACCAGCGGAGGTGAGACATTTGGCAGGCGCCGGCGCGCACGCACCAGAGAATCTGTCGCTGGCGTCATTGCAGCAGCCTCCTGATCAGGCTGACGATTCCGGGGATCGCCAGCGCGACGATGATGATGAGCGCGTCGACGAGCGGTCGCAACCACGAATCGAGATCGGCAAAGGAGATGATGTTGCCGATCAGCCCGAGGATGATGGCGCCGATGATTGACCCGACGACATTGCCCTGCCCGCCGGACAGCCGCGTGCCCCCAAGCACGACCGCCACCACGCTCGGCAGCGTCATCATGTCGCCGGCGCGCGGGTTCCCGGTGCCCGTGCCCAGCGTCAGCGCGAGGCCAGCCAGCGTCGCAAAAAGCGCCGAGAACAGGTATGTCGTGAATTTCACGCGGTTCACGCGCACGCCCGTGGCATAGGCGGCGTCCGGTTTGCCGCCGGTCGCGAACAGAAACTGCTTGTAACGGGTGTTGGAAACGAGCACCCAGAACAGCACCAGCAGCGTGATCACGATCAGCGCCATGGGGATGACAAACTCCGGCGTGACTTCCAGAGGATTTCGCCAGAAACTGGTCAGATCACGCGGAAGACGACCACCCGGCTCAGGCAGAATCTGCAGCGCGATGCCGGAAAAGATGAAGCTGGTAGCATAGGTGGTCACGATGGGCTGCAGGCGCAATACCGTGACGCCAAACGCATTGAGCATGCCCGCCAGCGCCCCCGCTCCAAAGGCGAGCAGCAGAGCCCGCATCACAATATCGGCGCTGGCGTCCTGCGGAATCTGCGTCGCAAGGATGGCGCTGGTCATCGACACGATCGCGCCGACCGACAGATCGACCCCGCCAGCGATGATGACGAATGTCTGTCCTACTGCCAGCAGGATGGCGGGCATGAAGACGCGCAGATTGCCGTTCAGCGGGCCAATTTCGAACAGGTTATCCTGCAGTGCGCGGTTGAGAACGATCATGACGACCAGCAGCAGCAGCGAAAAGAGCCACGGGTTGCGCCCCAGCGTGCGCGTCAGCGAAGTGTTCAATGCGCTGCTCCCATGCTGGCGCCGACCAGATTTTCGCGTGTGAGCTGTTCGCCCGAAAGCGCTGATGCAATGCGCCCGTCGTGGAGCACCAGCACGCGGTTGCACAGGCCGAGCAGCTCATCATCATCACTGCTGTAAAACAGGATCGCGGTGCCGGCCTGCCGAAGCTGGTCGAGCAGCACATAAAACTCTGCCTTCGCGCCGACATCGATGCCTTTGGTTGGGTCGTTGAGCAGCAGCAGCTTTGGCGAACGCAGCAGCCATTTGCCGATGACCACCTTCTGCGCATTGCCGCCGCTCAGGCTGCTCACCGGCGCATCCAGCGAGGCCATGACGATACGCATTTCTTCGGCGATACGGGCGCCATCCGCCCGCGAGCGCGCGACGCGAACCGGCGTGCCATATTCGCTCCATGAGGGCAGGAGCAGGTTTTCGGCGATGGAGCGGATGAGCAGCAGGCCCTCAGTTCCACGGTCACCCGGGACCAGCGCGACGCCGCGCTTCATCGCGTCGTTCGGATGTCTGAAGTGCGCGCTCTCGCCTGAAATGAGAATCTGGCCCGTGCTGCGGATCGCGCCAAAAATGGCCATCAGCAGGTCGGCCTGGCCCTGTCCCTGTAACCCGCCAAGGCCGAGCAGCTCGCCATCCCGAAGCTCGAGGCTGATGCCGTGCAGCACAGAGGTGCTGAGTGCTTCAACCTGCAGACGCACGGGCTGGTCTGGCGAAACCAGGGCGGCTCGGTCGCGATCAAGCGCCGTCGCCCCCTCGATCATCAATGAGACGAGTTCACGCCCGGTGGTTTCGGCAATTCTGCGCTCGCCAACCGTCCGTCCATTGCGCAGCACGCTGGCACGGTCGGCAATTCGAAAAATTTCTTCCATGCGGTGCGAGACGAAGACGATCGCCATGCCGTCCGCCTTCCAGCGCGCGACCAGCTCAAACAGGCGGTTGACCTGCTGGCTGTCAAGGCTGGCGGTCGCTTCGTCAAGGATCAGCAGACGGGGCTGAAAGCTGAGGGCCTTCAGAATTTCGACGATCTGGCGTTCGTCAGGCGTGAGGGTGCTGATCAGCGCATCCGGCGTCAGATTGGGCTGATACAGGCCGGCGAACAGGTCGAGCAGCGCCTGCGTCTTCCTGCGCATCTCGCCGCGGTTGACGAAGCCCGCACGCAGCGGCTCATGCCCGAGCCAGATGTTTTCGGCTACCGTCAGATCCGGGATAAGGCTCAGCTCCTGATACACGGCACTAATGCCCTGCCGCCGCGCTTCGGAGGGCGACCGCATGATCACCTGCTGGCCATCGAGCGTGAGCGTGCCGCCATTCGGCGTGACCAGACCGGTGATGATCTTGCTGAGCGTGCTCTTGCCGCTTCCATTGGCGCCCAGCAGCGCCGTCACTTCCCCTGCGCGCACACTCAGATTGCCGTCTGTCAGCGCCCTGACGCCGCCATACGTCTTGACAGCATGTTCGATGATCAGTTCGATTCGTTTCATCAGCAATCAGGTCTCAAAAAAGAATCGCAGCATTCTAGCGGAAAGCCCACCGCATTCGCATACGATGGGCTTTCCGTTTCAGCACAGGCCGTAATCGACGCTTACGTCGAAGCGACCATGAAGCCGTTTGCTTCTTCCTGGGTGATGATGCCGTCAAGCGTATAGCTTTCGGGCAGGTCGGCAACCAGTTCGAACTCTTCAGCGAAGTTGTTCGGCAGGACGGTTTCTTCGCCATCCATGTTCACATAGGTCCACTCTTCGCCGAGCACGACATACGGAATCGGAACATACAGCGTGTTGCCGAAGGGGCCGGCGAGCTGTTCTTCATCGATGGTGTTGCCCATCAGCAGTTCCACAGCCACGCGCAGGCCGCTCGCGCCGATGCCGGGCGGATTGACCACACCGATGCTCTGGAAGTCCGGCCGATCTTCGAGAACCGAATTCCAAAGCTGCAGATAGCTGGCGCGCGCTTCGCCGGTGGACAGCGGCCATTCATCCGGGTTGGCCGTCTGAATCGCCGTCAGCACGCCAGTTGCCATGCCGTCCTGCGTCCACACGCCGTCAATGTTCGGGATCGACGCGAGGAAGTCACTCATCACCTGCTGGCCCGTGGCCTGATCCCACATGCCGCTTTCGCGCCCGACGACGTTGATGTCCGGGTACTCGGCGAGGACTTCTTCGACGCCGGTCATGCGCGCCGTGTTTGCCGGGTGTCCAACGAAGCCTTCGATCAGCACAATGTCGCCCTGACCGCCGAGCGATTCCGCCAGCCAGCGGGCGCTGATGCGAGCCCACTCGGTCTGGTCGATGACCACATTGACGATGCCTTGACCGTCAATTTCCTGGTCAACCGAGACCACGACGATGCCTGCAGCAGCCGCGTCTTCAAGCGCCAGACGCAGGGCTTCCGCGTCACCCGGGTTGACGATGATCGCATCGACGCCGCGATTGACGAGGTTCTGGATCTGCTGTTCCTGGCCGGCAGCATCGGTGTCTTCGCTTTCGATCACCAGTTCGATGTCGATGCCGAGATCCGGGTCGTCAGACAGCTCAGCCGCCACGTCTTCGATGTTCTGGATCATCTGCGTGCGCCATTCGCTGCCAACGAAGCTGTTCGAAATGCCAATGGTATAGGTGGTATCCTGTGCCGAAGTCGCCATTGCCCCGATGCTGAGCGCACTCAGGGCTGCAACGGCCGCGGCTGCCAAAATCTTCCTGCTCATGTCTTCCCTCTTTCCTTCTGAACGAAAAAATTTGTGAATATCGGCTCAGTGTTGTATAACGAACGTTAAACAACAAAGCTCCGTATATCCGCACATTTTAGCGGCGCCGCCGGTGTGAGTCAAAAAATGCCCAACCGCCAGATCCATCTTGAAGACCTGACGATCACGCCGATCAACGTCGCCAGCCCGATCCCGCTCTACTACCAGGTTGAAGCGGATCTGCGAAACATTCTGGCCAGTGGGCAGGTATCGGCCGGGGATCTGCTTCCGACGGAACATGACCTGGCGAACGCCTATAACGTCGGCCGTCATACCATCCGCACGGCGCTGAGCCGACTGGTTCAGGACAATCTGATTCTTCGACGAGCGGGTCATGGTACCGTCGTGCGCGGTTCTGAGGATCGGCGCCAGTTTTCGCTGGCACGCAGCTTCACGCGACAGATGGAAGCCATGGGGCTGGTGCCTGAATCCCGCGTCCTGCAGTGCGACAGCCGAACGGTGCAATCGACCGACCCGAAACCGCTCCAACCCATGCTGGGCGCGCCGGTGCTGTTTCTGAACCGACTGCGCCTGGGCAGCGGCGAGCCGATCGGCATTCAGCAGTCCTACATTCTTCTGGAGCGCTGCCCTGCCCTGCCGATGACGGACCTGACACGGCAGTCGCTGTACGCAGTGCTGGCCAATCAGTTCGACCTGCACATTACGCGCATCACCCATGCGGTCAGCGCGGCGACGGCCGATCGGAAACAGGCAGACCTGCTGCACATTGAGGCGCGTGCGCCCCTGCTGGTTGTCAACACGACTGCCTATCTTGAAGGCGAAACCCTGATTGAGTTCAGCCATAGCTGGTACCGCGCCGACAAATATGAATACACGACGACGATGACGTCATCGTGAACGGGATCGATTCAACTGGTAAGGTGCGTACCCAGCCGTCTACCTCATGAACGGCTCAAGGAAGCGCTTCGACTGTCGGATCGAGCGCAGGATGTCATCGTGCGAGCCTTCGTATGCGCGATCTTCCACTTCGATGGCCACCGCGCCTGTGTAGCCCACATCCGTCAGCGCAGCGAAAAATGCTCCCCAGTCCACATCACCGAGGCCCGGCAGCTTGGGACGGTGCCACCTCACGCCCATAATGCCGCGTTCGTACAGCAGGTCGGGGTCGATACGCGTGTCTTTGGCGTGGACATGCACGAATCGACTGCCAAATTCCCGAATGCAGCGCACATAGTCAATATGCTGCCAGACGAGATGTGACGGGTCGAAGTTCAGGCCCCAGGATGCACTTGGAATCGCAGCGAACATGCGCCGCCACACGTCCGGTGAAATGGCCAGATTCTTGCCGCCCGGCCATTCATCCAGAGAAAACAGCATTGGGCAGTTCTCGATGCCGACGCGCACGCCCTGTCCTTCAGCGAATGCAATCATGGGCTTCCAGACCGCCTCGAAGTCGTCCCATTGATCCTCGATCGGTCGCGCAGGATCGCGGCCAACAAACGTCGTCATCGTGTTGATGCCCAGCAGTGCCGACGCTGCGATGACGCGGCGAATGTGGTCGATATATGTCTGCCGCTCATCGGCATCCGGGGTCAGCGGATTGGGATAGTATCCGAGGCTGGAGATGCCAACGCCGTATTTTTCTGTGAGCGCCCTGACCGAAGCCGCTTCAGACGGGCCAAAGTTCGCGACGTCAATATGCGTCACGCCTGCATAGCGGCGCTCGGCCCTGCCAACAGGCCAGCACATAACCTCGATCGAGTCGAAGCCATTTTCTGACGCAAACTGAAGGTGCTGTTCGAGCGTCCAGTCCGGCAGAATTGCAGTGACATACCCAAGCTGCATAACTTACTCCCGTCCTCAGACTGAAACCCAGCGCTGTTCCGCGTGGCTTTGTGCGATTCGGTCGCACAGCACCATCTCGTGATGGCCATCTTCAAACGTCGGGAACGCACGCGGCGCTGTATAGTCGCCGGCACCGATATAGGCATAGATGACGCGGTAGAGCTGCTTGAAGGTATCCGGAAAGCCTTCGGTGTGGCCCCCTGGCTGGCTGGTGATGCCGCGCGCGCTGTCGCTCATCAGCGACGGATCCTTGATC
>Ga0224722_1002367_pt1 | contig 10070 bp, 8 predicted proteins | sample Balambano_FR1_Me_FD_161646 | JGI IMG/M metagenome (GOLD analysis project Ga0224722, IMG submission 161646) | Freshwater sediment microbial communities from Lake Towuti, South Sulawesi, Indonesia - Balambano_FR1_MetaG | ecosystem: Environmental > Aquatic > Freshwater > Lake > Sediment | place...
CACCTATCAATATCCCCCAGAACAATGTCAATGGAACCAATCATTGCCACTACGTCTGCCACCATACGCCCCTCCACCATCTTGGGCAGGGCTTGCAGATTGTAGAACGAGGGTCCTTTGATTTTCACGCGGTACGGTTTGTTGGAACCATCGGACACCACATAGTATGCTTTTTCCCCACGCGGACCCTCCACCGCTCCAATCGCCTCTCCCACAGGGGGGTGGTAGCCTTCGGTGTAGAGTTTGAAGTGGTGAATCAGTGCCTCCATCGAAGTGTCCAATTCCTCACGCGGTGGGGGCGCAATTTTGCGGTCACTAGTACGAACCGGGGCATCCGCGCCCAATTCGTTTACCTTTGTCCATGCTTGACGGCAGATACTCAGCGATTCCGGGAGCTCGGCAAGGCGCACTCGGTAGCGGTCATAGACATCGCCAATCTCCCCGACACAGATATTGAAGTCGAACTGTTCGTAGGACGAATAGGGGTTGCTCTTTCGTAGGTCTAAGGGAACCCCGGAAGCCCGCAAACTCGGACCTGCCATCCCGTAGGCAATCGCATCGGTAGCCGAGAGAATCCCAATCCCCTTGGTACGCTCAATCCAAATCGGGTTATTGGTCAGCAAGCCATCGTAGAGGGCAATTCGTTCGGGGAAATAGTCCATAAACTTCTTGACCCGCTCCATCCACCCGGTCGGCGGTTGTCCCCGCAGACCACCGGGGCAGATCCACGATGTCTTAGTGCGTACCCCGGAGAGATGCTCCTTGATTTCCAGAATCAGGTCTCTATCTTGCCATGTGTAGAAGAAGATACTCATGGCTCCGATGTCGAGCGCATGGGTTCCAAGCCAAAGCATATGGGAGGCGATACGCTCTAACTCGTTGAGCAACACCCGGAGGTACTGTGCCTTCGGCGGGATATTGACATTCATCAACTTCTCTACCGCAAGCGAGTATGCCAGATTGTTACACAGATTGGAGAGATAGTCTTCGCGGTCAGTCAGCACCAGTGCCTTGTAGTACGACAGGTTCTCCATGGTCTTTTCGATACCCGTGTGCAGGTAGCCGATATGCGGGGTGCATTTGACCACGGTCTCGCCGTCCAGTTCCAGTACAAGGCGCAAAACGCCGTGTGTAGACGGGTGCGATGGTCCCATGTTAATGGTCATCGTCTCTTGGTCGGTATCCGGGTCGTAGTACCGCTCCAGTTCGATGCCCGTTGGCACGCCCTTTCCGGCTTTGAACTCCGATTGTTTTACAAGGCTTAGTGTCATAGTCTCTGCTTCCTAAGCGGAAGGTTATCCCTGGTTATGCGATTCTATGGATGCGAGGCACACCCGCACTGGGTCAGTGTAAAGTACCCCGCTAATCCCTTGACCGTCCTCACGGACGGGTTCATTCTGCCTTCTCGTCCGCGCTCGCGAAAGTGTTGGCGAGGACGACCATTTCAGAGCGAGGTACTTTACACTGACCTAGTGCGGGTGTGCCTCGCATCAACTATCCCTTTGTCTTCTCTACAGAGACAGCGTCAATGCCTGCCCCACGTTCCCCCAACCCTACGTAACCTGTCTGACCCAATTTTGTCACGAATTCATGTCGTGAACTAACTTGCTATAACTCCTCTAACTATTGGGTGTTTACCCCTTGTTCCCGGACATTGTGCGAGAACTCGACCTCCTCACCACCGAGGGGAAAGTCTTTTCGCAGAGGGTGTCCCACCCAATCATCGGGCATCAGGATACGTCGCAGGTCGGGATGCCCATTGAACTCGATACCGAACATATCAAAAATCTCGCGTTCGGGCCAGGTCGCCGCAATCCAGACATCGCTTGCCGTATCAATCGTAGGGTCGTCCTCATCCACCTGCGCCTTTACCACAATACGCCGATATGTCGCCGTAGAGTAGAGCGAATAGACCACCTCAAAGCGAGGTTCCTTACCAAATCCAATCAGGTCAACCCCTAGGATGTCGGAAACCAAGTTGTATTGGCATTCGGGATGGTCGCGCAGGGTCAGCAGAATATCCACAATGCGCTCTTTTCGCACAATCAGAAAATCCTGCTCGCGGAACCGCTTTGCCACCACCACCTCATCGCCGAACTCGGCTTCCACCAAAGCCTTGAGTTCTGGGCAGATTTCCGGGTTTAGGTTCGACTCTTCAATTTTCCCTAAGTCGCTTTGGAAGGTTCTGTCCCGAATCATCAGGTCCGAACCGGAAAGTCCCAAGCGAACGTCTGCATCTACCACAACTTACTCCTCATGGTTGACACGGGTTAAAAACCCGCGTCTAAATGGCATTCTGCCCAGCGTCCGTGAGCATGACTCTTAGGCGTGGGTTTTTAACCCGCGCCGACAACATGTACCTAACCAAGTCGAACGGTTTCTTCTTTGTCTATCTTCTCTTGCAGTTGGCGGATAGCGTAAATCAGGGCATCGGGGGACGGAGGGCAACCCGGCACATAGATGTCTACCGGCACAATCTGGTCTACCCCTTGCACCACGGCATAGTTATTGAAAACCCCACCGTTGCTGGCGCAGTCACCCATAGCGATCACCCACTTGGGTTCGGGCATTTGGTCGTAGACCTGCCGCAGAACCGGAGCCATCTTCTTACAGACCCGCCCGGAGACAATCATCACATCTGCTTGACGCGGAGAAGCACGGAACGCTTCCGAGCCAAAACGCGCCAAGTCGAAGCGGCTATCGGTAGATGCCATCATCTCAATCGCACAGCAAGCCAGCCCGAAAGTTGCGGGCCACAGCGAGTTTTTCCGCGCCCAGTTCACCAACTTGTTCAGGGAGACGGTTAAAAACGGTTGTTCGGTCTCTACTCCCATTCAAATGCCCCTCGTTTCCAAACATAGAAGTAACCGACAAAGAGAATTGCAACAAAGACCAACATCTCCACCAGATTAAAAAGAATCAGTCCCCCACTGTTGCGAAAGGTGACTGCCCACGGATAGAGAAAAACGGTCTCAATATCAAAAACAATAAACAGCATGGCAATCAGATAGAACTTAATCGGGAATCGCTCTCGTGCCGAACCGATGGGGGTGACACCACACTCATAGGGCATCAGTTTTTGGGGAGTCGGGTTCTTCGGTCCGAGGTAGAAGTTCAGCACAATAAATGCCGCAACCAAGACCACGGCAAAAACTCCCATGACAAGCACAGGAATATATGAGTTCAGCAGAGATACAACTGCCTGCCCGGTGGTTTCCACGCTGTTTCCTCGAATCTAAAGGGTTTAATAGGACACGGTGTCTGCTCTACCAAATAAACCTTACAGACATTGAGAAGTTTATCACAAACGCGAAACCGAAGTCAATTCACCGGACATAAGTTTCCGCCCCCTGTTCCTCACGACCTTCCTGACATCCTCTTCTCCTTCTACCTTATGTATGTCTTACAACTGCCCTGCGGAGATACGGCACAGATAGGGTACAATACCGGCGAAATTCACCGCTTCTGGTGGCTCATGTCTTGTGTCTCTCGTTTTGTGATGGAGTTGAAAACACTATGTCGCTCGCCGCTGTAACCGCTTTAGATGGACGCTATAGCCGTCAAACTGCTGCCCTCTCTCCGTACTTCTCCGAGTTTGCCCTGATTAAGTACCGTGTCTTAGTGGAAGTGGAATGGTTAAAAGCACTTGCGGAGGAGTCCACTCTGCCCGAAGTTCGCCCCCTGACCCCGGAGGAGAGTACCTTTCTGGATACCCTCTTTGCCGAGTTTACCGAGCAGGAAGCACAATTGGTCAAGGAGATTGAGCGCAAAACAAACCATGACGTTAAAGCCGTCGAATACTATCTGAAGCAATGCTTGGAAGGCACATCGCTCACGGATATACGGGAATGGATACACTTTGCCTGTACCTCGGAAGACATCAACAATATCGCCCATGCTCGGATGCTGAAAGATGGGGTAGAGCAGGTCTTTCTTCCGGCGGCAGAGGTTTTAGTGAAAGATGTGGGGGAGCTAGCCTTAGAGACCGCCGATGTTCCTATGCTGGCACGCACGCACGGACAACCCGCCTCCCCCACCACATTGGGAAAAGAGTTAGCCGTCTTTGTGCATCGTTGGCGACGACAACTCAAGCAGTTGCAACACCAAGAGTATTTAGGCAAGATGAACGGGGCGGTAGGAAACTTCAATGCCCACACCGTCGCCTACCCCAACGCCCCGTGGACAGAGATTGCCGAGCGATTTGTCACAGGTCTGCACCTGACCTATAACCCCCTGACCACACAAATAGAGTCGCATGACTATCTAGCAGAGTGTTTCCACAACCTAATTCGCTTTAACAATGTTCTTTTGGACTTTGACCGGGATGTTTGGACATATATCTCGCTAGGCTACTTCCGGCAAAAGACCGTCGCGGGTGAGGTTGGTTCATCCACCATGCCGCACAAGGTCAACCCGATTGACTTTGAAAACAGTGAGGCGAATATCGGTCTTTCCAATGCGATTCTAGACCATTTGGCGAACAAACTTCAAATCTCTCGTCTGCAACGCGACTTGTCCGACTCCTCCGCGATTCGGAATGTCGGAGCGGGAGTTGGTCATGCATTCTTGGCGATTTTAGCCGCGCACCGTGGCTTAAACAAACTGACCGTGGGAACGACTGCTTTGGAAGCCGACCTACAAGAGGCATGGGAGGTACTAGCCGAACCGATACAAACGGTGATGCGAAAAGCCGGAATCGCAAACCCCTATGAGCAGTTAAAAGACCTGACCCGTGGTGCAGAGATTGACGAGATGGTGCTTCGAGAGTTTATACTGGGCTTGGATATTCCCGAAGAAGACCGTATTCGTCTCTTAGCGATGACCCCTGCCGCGTATGTCGGGCTTGCCCCCGCGTTAACTCGTCAGTTAATTGAAGGATAGCCCCTCCTTCTGAGTGGGGGAGGGGATAGTGGCAGGACACGACACCGCGAAGAGGTTTATGCTTCTTCCAATCGGGCAACTGCCTCTGCGATGCGGGCTATTCCCTTCTGGATATTTTCCATCGAGGTGGCATAGGAGAGACGCATATAGTTCGGTGCGCCAAAACCGCTACCGGGAACCACCGCTACCTGTGCCTCAGTCAGCAGATAGTCCGCGAAATCATCTCCGGTGGTTATGTGCCGCTCGCCGACACGCTTGCCCAACACCCCAGAGATATTCGGAAAGACATAGAACGCCCCTTCCGGCTTGCGGCAGGTAATACCGGGAATCGCATTTAAGCCATCCGTTATTGTGACGCGGCGACGGTCAAACTCTGCCACCCACTCCTTCAGAAACTCCTGCGAACCGGTCAGTGCGGCAAGTGCGGCATACTGTGCAATGGAGGTAGGATTGGACGTAACATTATCTTGAATCCGCCCCATCGCTGAGACAATCTCCGCCTCTGCTGCCGCATATCCGATACGCCACCCGGTCATGGAGTAGGTTTTAGACATCCCATTCACCGTAATGGTCTGCTTTTTCACCTCTGGGGAGAGGGAGGCAACACAGAGGGCATTGTTTCCATCGTAAGTAATCTGCTCATAGATTTCATCAGAAATCAGGTAAAAGCCCTTAATTACCGCCAATTCTGCCAGCACCCGGATTGTCTCCTCCGACCACATCGCTCCGGTAGGGTTAGACGGTGAATTAAGCACAAAAATCTTTGTGCGCGGGGTAATTGCCTTCTCGATTTGGGAGATTGTGGGTGCGAAGCCCGTACTATCAGAGGTATTCAGAATAACGGGAACCCCCTGTGCCAACTTCACTTGCTCCGGGTATGACACCCAATACGGTGCGGGAATAACCACCTCATCGCCTTCGTCGCAGAGGGCTTGGAAGATATTATAAAGCGAGTGCTTCCCCCCGCACGACACAATAACATTGTTTGGCTTATACTCCACCCCATTATCACGGGCAAACTTCTCACAGATAGCATTTTTCAGGGCAGGAATTCCGGCAGAGGGCGTGTACTTCGTGAAGCCTTTTGCTAATGCCTCCACAGCAGCATCCTTGATATGCTGTGGGGTATCAAAATCGGGTTCACCGGCTCCAAAAGCAACTACATCGAAGCCATCGGCTTTAAGTTGATTGGCTTTTGCGGTAATCGCCAACGTAGGCGACGGCGCACAGGCGATAGCACGGCGCGACAAGGGGTTAGCAGACACATTAGACATAGTATCTTTAGTATAACCTGCTGAATCGTTCGGGTCAAACGTTCGACTGCGAAATACAGCGAACGATTAGAAGGAGAACGATTAGAAGGAGAACCGAAAAAGAAAATTAGCGGTTCCACGAATGAGAGACTGGATAGATAGGGAGAACATGGTATAATCCATGTCGTTTGCGGGTCGGTAGCTCAGCGGTAGAGCAGTGCCCTTTTAAGGCATTGGTCCTGGGTTCGAGTCCCAGCCGACCCATTCAAACCCCGCATAACCCTCTTGCCAATCCATTGGCAACCGCGATACCCTTTATCACCATGTCCCCTGTCAACAGGAAGGGTTGGATAGAGGGGAACCGATACACTTGGGTATTCAAGTAGCATGCCAGTTCCCCCCGTAACACATCCTACAGGAGTAGAGGGGGCGGTAAACCCTCGTGCGGAGTGAACCGACTGCAAGCCTCTCGATGGGGCGTGGCAGTCGTTATCAGGTATCGGGTTGGTGAGACTAAAAGTAAGGAGTAACCATGATGACAGTTACATTATCGCCAGAACAGATTGAAAACGTTGCACAGATAGTGTTGGAGAAGATGTGGGAAGGCAGGATACTTCTACCCGGTACACCCTCTGTGGATTCGGAGTCTGCCGCCATGGAGGAAGAAATCTCCTCAGAAATTCTCGCCGCACTCGCCGAAGCCCAAGCCGCTGCCGACCGTTTAAATATGTATCTGGATTCTATTCATCACGAGATGCAACTCAGCATTATCGAACTGCGGGAAGCCCATGAGACAATGGCGGCAATCCGCAAGATCGGCGAACGGAAGGAATCCCTTAGGCAATCTGATAAGGAGGGACTGTTCGCAGTATGAGTGATGCTCCTAAGAACTTCTTTGATGCGGTCGTCAATTTGACCAAGACCATCAACAATACAAACCTCCGGCTTGAGCGTCTGGAATCGGATATGCGTGACATTCGTCAGGAGTTAGCCTCCTTACGCAAAGAGGTCAATCTCAACAATGTGGAACTGCGTGATAAAGTCGCCGCCCAAGGCGCACGGATTGCCGCTCTGGAAGAAGGACGCAAGACCGTTGCGGCGGAAGTGGGTGCGGCTCTGACAAAAACAATCGCCCAATGGGAAAACGACCAACTGCGTAAAGAAATCGAATCCCTGCGGAAGTCACTTCCTACCAAAGAGGGAAAAGATTAAGGGGGTTCTACTAACCCTATCAAACGGGACTGGAACGTGATGTATTAGGCGAAGGCTCAGGGAAATGGTGAGAATTCTAAAAGGCAGATGATGCGAAGCTTTCGGGTTGACAAGGTGTTTTGATTTTCCATTTGGGGGATGCAATGAGCGAAGAACCTTTAGCAGAGGGAACTTTCCCTCAGTCAAGTGATGCTATGATGGTTGATAAAGGACCGCCAGTATCTACATGGCTTGATTTTTTGAAGGAAGTTCCCATTGGGACGGACCGCTTTATCTCTGATGCTACCGAGTACGGACTGCTCGGCAGTCGTAGTGGTCATCAGGGTTTTGGAGGCGGGATGGTTGGCGGGGGTTTTGGAGCTCAGATGACGCATGTGCCAATTCCTGACACACCCGAACCAACTCTATTGTTTTGTAGTGGTCGGTGTCTGAAGGAGACTTTTTTCCAACAGATATCACATAAAGTGCTACACCCCGGTATTGACTCCCCTGCGATTTTTATTTTTCGGTGTAACAATTGTACGGAATTTCGGCGTGTTTTTGTTTTTCACTGCAAAGTAGATGCCCAAGGAGACTTATATCTGAGAAAGATTGGACAGGAGCCAATTTTAGCCCGTCCACTGGATACCGCTTTTAGGGATCGCTTGCGACGAATGAGCAGGGAATCTTTGCAATTGTTTGAGTCTGGTTATGAATTGGAAAGCCAATCGTATGGGGTTGGTGCTTTTGTATACTACCGCCAAAGTATTGAGAGAGTTAAGAACAATCTTATCGGGTTGTACTTTCGTGCTTTTGAACAATCAGGGTTATCAGTTGATGATGAGACACGAGAGCAAATCAGGCAGCGTTTTTTACAAGCATCTGCGGAAACACGATTCGAAGATTCTCTAAAGAAGCTCCCTGCACATCTGCCTGAGGAATTGCAAATAAAAGGTCAGAATCCGTTGAAATTGATTCATGGCTGTTTGAGTGAGGGGATCCATGAGTTGACCGATAAAGAGTGTTTGGAACTGGCATCAACCGTGCGGCTTGTTTTTGAGGCGACCATTCAAAAATTGGAAGCGATTTCAAGAAACACCCGACAGCTTAATGACGCGATAGATGCTCTTATCCAACGAGAACAAGCAAAACAGCTGAAAAGTAAGTAAGGACATCACACAACTGGCGTGGGAACCAGTAAAAAATCACCAGACGCAGAGAATCCGTCCGAAAAACATATAGACAAGACTATTGTGTTTGCCTTTGGAGATAACACCAATGTCTTTTTAAGAAAGGTTTAGTGAACGGGCGTAGGCATGAACAGAGTATCTTTTCTCCCTTCCCCTCTGCCGCAGAGTTTTTCGTGAGGATTTTGAGAAAGTGGGTCAAAATCGTCTCCGTTGACCGTACAATGGGAGGTAACATAGAAATATTCGGCATCTTTGTTGAGGCACGCAGAGGGCAAGGAATGCGACTGTATGAATCGTTATAATAATGCGGCGGGAATCAAGTCTATCGTTATCACACTGGCGTTCGTCTTTCTCTTTGTCGTTGCGGTTCTCTTAGACTTGCAGTATCTCTATCTTATGGCGGTTACACTGGCGGTTTTGCCGTTAACCTCCTATCTGCTTGCCTATCTTTTTGCCACTCGTTTTACCGCCACTCGCGCCCACCCTGTCACGGTCAATGAGGGAAAGCAGTTCCCGGTTACTCTCAAGGTTGAGGCGCAGGGAGGATTGCCCCAAGCGGCTATCCGGGTGGCGGATATTGCCCCCGAGTTTTTACAAGCCACGGAACTTACCGATGAGGTCGGGGGAGAACGTCCCTTGAATACGGAAATCGCTTTGCCACTGGACTTTTGGGATGGCAAAAGTGGAGAGCGTTCCTACGGATTACTCCCCTTGAAACGGGGCGTGTATGCTCTGGGTCCGGCGCGATTGGAAACCACTGACCCGTTGGGACTTTTCTCCTTCTCAGCAAATCTACCCGTGGATTCGGAAGTGGTGGTTCACCCGGAGCCGATTTTAGCCCGTGACCAAGCCGTCGGAGGGGAAGGAACTTTTGGGATTCGGGAGAGAGACGGAAAAACACGTCGCGGCGAAGGCATGGACTTTCATGGGGTGCGTGAGTACCGCTCCGGGGATGCCTTGCGACGGGTACATTGGCCCACCACCGCACGAACCGGGAAACTCGCCGTGGTGGAGTTTGAACGGGCGTACCAACAAGATGTGGTGATTGGTTTGGATTTAGCCGCCGGAACCGATTATGGTGTGGGACGAGATACGACCTTGGAGTATGCGGTGAAGGTAGCGGCAACTCTGGTAGCACGTACTCTGCTCGCGGGCGGCGGGGTGACACTGATTACACAACAGCATAAGGCTGTGGTCAAGCCGCGTGAGGGCGACCCGGATGCCAGTCGCTTTATGCTGTTCGATATTTTGGCACGGGTGCAGGCAGATGCCGAAACCTCGCTCGGTGATGCTCTCCATGCAGTTCGCTTGACCGAAGGAACCCACTACACGATTCTGACTTCGCATGGCGACCCGCGCCTTTCCGCGTTTCTGAGTACCCGAATACGACATGGGGATTCGGTACAAATCTACTTTTTTGAACCCTTCTCCTTTGGAGGGCAATCGGTTCCCAGTCCTGCCGTAGCCGGAGCCGACCTGCGTGTGATAGAAAAACAGCACTCCCCCTGGGAAAATGGAGGCAAGCAACTTGAGTACCTTCTTCGCGAATACAAAT
>Ga0224722_1002368_pt1 | contig 10067 bp, 2 predicted proteins | sample Balambano_FR1_Me_FD_161646 | JGI IMG/M metagenome (GOLD analysis project Ga0224722, IMG submission 161646) | Freshwater sediment microbial communities from Lake Towuti, South Sulawesi, Indonesia - Balambano_FR1_MetaG | ecosystem: Environmental > Aquatic > Freshwater > Lake > Sediment | place...
GTCGACACCGCGGGAAACGTCTCGGAGCCGTCGGCGGCGGTCTCCGCCACACCGGTGGACCAGACACCCCCCGGTCGCCCCGTTGATCTCGTTGCCGTGCCCAGCGCAGCCGATATCGGCTTGGACTGGTCCGCCCCGGCGGATCTCGACGTCGCCGGCTACGAGGTCTACCGATCCACCAGCCCGAACGCGGCCACCACCGGAGCCCGCATCGCGCTGATCACGGCAACGCAGTTCACGGACACCACCGTCGTGCCCGGCACGGATTACCACTATGCGGTGATCACGGTGGACCAGGCCGGTCTGCGCTCCAGCCCCGCCGACGTCGGCCCGGTGAGCGCCGGCGATACGCTGCCGCCCAGCGCGCCGGCAGGCCTCAGCGGTGTCGCCGGTGATGAGCAAGCGATCCTCAGTTGGACAGCGCCACCGGAGCCGGACGTCGCTCGCTACCGCATCTACAGGTCGACGTCCAGCCCCGTCGCTATTGGCCCCGGCACCCTGCAAGGCGACGTCACTGCCACATCGTTCACCCAGACCGGCCTCACCAACGGCACCGCGTACTCCTACGTCGTGACCGCCGTCGACGCTGCCGGGAACGAGTCGACACCGTCGGCGGAGGTGCAGGTCACGCCCGCCGACACCACCCCACCAGGCGTCCCCACCACTCTGCAGGCAGTCGCGGGGGACGGCCGGGCCACGCTGACCTGGAACGCCTCGACCGGGGACGTCGTGCGTTACGTGGTCCGTCAGGACGGGGTGATCGTCGGCGGGGTCGACGCTCCCACGACGACCTTCGAGGTCGCCGGACTGACCAACGGCGTCGCCGTCACCTTCACCGTCTCCGCCGCCGACGAAGTCCCGAACGAGTCCGCGCCCAGTGGGCCAGTGACCGTCACCCCGATCGACACCACGCCGCCGGCGGCCCCCGGCAATCTCGCCGCGACGGCTGGCGATGCTCGCGTCGACCTCAGCTGGACCGCACCTGCTGACCCGGACGTCACCTCGTACCGGGTGTATCGCGCGACCACGAGCCCAGTAGCGATCGCGCCCGCCGGTCTGCAGGGCGGGGTCAGCGGCACCACCTACAGCCAGACGGGCCTCACCAACGGGACGACGTACTACTACGTGGTCACCGCGGTTGACGCGTCGGGCAACGAGTCGCCCGCTTCGTTGGAAGCGCCGGCACAACCCCAGGCCACCTCCGCCCCGAGCATCCCGACTGGCGTGACCGCGACGGCCGGTGACAGGCAGGTGACGGTCGCGTGGACGGCATCGACGGGGTCGCCGGCCTCGTACGAGGTCAGCCGGGACGGCACGGTGGTCGGGTCGGTGCCCGCGCCGACGACGACGTTCACCGACGCTGGTCTCACGAACGGCACGGCCTACGCCTACCGCGTGCGGGCGCTCTCGAGTGCCGGTGTCGCGTCAGAGTTCAGCTCGGCGACCAGCGCCACCCCGACCGGCACCCTGACGGCCCTCCCGTCGTCCGTGGTGGTATCGGTGGCGAGCGGCCGCAGCGCGTCGAGCACCGTCAGCCTGACAGCCTCGAGCGGCGCGCCAACGCTCAGCGTCACCAGCGACCGACCATGGCTCGGGGCCACGACGGCTCCCGGCAGTGTGAGCGTCACGATCAACGCTGGTGCCCTGACCCCAGGGTCGTACAGCGGCCAGGTCACCGTCAGCGCACCGGGGTACAGCTCCGCCGTCGTCCCGGTCGCCGTGACCGTGACGCAGAACTCGGTCGTCGCCGAGAACGCGCTACCCGGCTCGCCCGCGAGCGAGTGGGACGTCAGCGGCTCCGGCGATGCGAACTTGCAGGGCTTCGCGACGGATATCAGCGCCGATATCGGTGGGCGGGTCGACTTCAAGATCGACACGACGTACAGCAACTACCAGATCAAGATCTACCGCCTGGGCTGGTACGGGGGCAACGGAGCGCGCCTGGTTTCGACGGTGCCGGATGCGCAGACAACGTCGACGAACCAGCCGAACTGCCTGACCGACGCCCGCGGGCTCGTCGACTGCGGCAACTGGTCGGTGTCGGCCGGGTGGGATATCCCGGCCGACGCGGTCTCCGGGTTGTACCTGGCTCGACTGGAGCGGGTCGGTGGCTCCGGCGCCAGCCACGTGCCGTTCGTCGTGCGCGACGACGATTCGCGGGCGGATCTGCTCTTCCAGACCGCGGACACGACCTGGCAGGCCTACAACCGGTACGGCGGCAACAGCCTGTATGGCGGGGGTGGGCCAGGCACGGGTGGCCTGTCCGACGGGCGCGCCTACGCCGTCAGCTATAACCGACCCTTCACCACGCGCGCCTACTCCCCCGAGGATTGGATCTTCAACGCCGAGTACCCGATGATCCGCTGGCTGGAGCGCAACGGGTACGACGTCGCCTACACGACCGGCCTGGACGCGCACCGGTTCGGTGCGACCTTGCGGCAACACCGAGTGTTCGTCTCGGTCGGTCATGACGAGTACTGGTCAGGGCAGCAGCGCGCCAACGTCGAGGCCGCCCGCGACGCAGGCGTCCACCTGGCCTTCTTCAGCGGCAACGAGGTGTTCTGGCGCCACCGGTGGGCGCCGAGCATCGACGCCTCCCAGACGGCGAACCGGACACTGGTCACCTACAAGGAGACCCACAACTACCCGAACAATGCCGACCCGTCCGACGAGTGGACGGGAACCTGGCGCGACCCGCGCGACGTGGCGAACAGCGCGAACAAGCCGGAGAATGCCCTGACCGGGCAACTGTTCGTGGTGAACTCCGGCACGCGAGCCCTCGAGGTGCCAGCCGAGGACGGCCAGCTGCGGTTCTGGCGGAATTCGTCTGTGGCAGCGTCACCGGGTGCGGACACGCTCGCCGGCGGCATCGTCGGGTACGAGTGGGATGAGGACGTCGACAACGGGTTCCGGCCAGCCGGGCAGATTCGCTTGTCGGAGACCAACGCGACCGGGCTGGACATCGTGTCACCGGGCAGCCACGGGTCGTCCTTCCAGTCCGGCAGCGCCACGCACTCGCTCACGCTGCACCGTCACCCGCAGTCCGGTGCCCTCGTGTTCGGCGCCGGCACGGTCCAATGGTCCTGGGGACTTGACAGTTCGCATGACCGCGGGAGTGATCCGGCGGTCCCTGCGGTCCAGCAGGCGACCGTCAACCTGTTCGCAGACATGGGTGTTCAGCCGCGCACGTTGCAGGGCACGTTGAACCCGGCCTCCGCGTCGCCTGACAGCACGCCGCCGACGGTGACGATCACGTCCCCGACGGCTGAGGACCGGCTGCAGGGTGGTTCGTCGTACACGGTCGCCGGGAGCGCGGCGGATGCCGGCGCGGGGCGTGTCGCCGGAGTGGAGGTGTCCACGGACGGTGGCGCCACCTGGCGCCGCGCAACAGGTCGGACGTCGTGGACCTACTCGTTCACCGTGCCCGGCGACGTGGGCAGTGCCGTCACCATCCAGGCCCGCGCTACCGACGACAGCGTGAACACCGGCACACCAGCGGCCGTGACGGTCCCGATCGCCGTCCGGGACTGCGCGGCAGCGCCATGTTCCCTGTGGGAGGGTGGCGTGGTCCCTCCGCAGTCGCCCGACACCGGCTCGATCGAGCTCGGGTTGCGCTGGGTACCCCAGGTCAACGGCGAGGTCCGCGGCGTGTCGTTCTACAAGCACGCGGACAACACCGGCACGCACTTCGGACGGTTGTGGTCGCTGTCTGGTGACAAGCTTGCCGAGGTCCAGTTCACCAACGAATCCGGCAGCGGATGGCAGACGGCCCAGTTCAGCCAGCCTGTCTCGGTGTCCGCAGGGCAGACCTACGTCGTGTCGTATTACGCCCCCAACGGGCGCTACGGTTACACCAACGGCTACTTCGAGCAGGCTGACTTCTCGAACGCCCCGCTGATGGCGCCGCGGTCCAACCCGCCCGTCACTCAGAATGGTGTGTACCGCTACGGCTCGTGCGCTGCCGGCTGCTACCCCGACAGCACCTACCAGGCATCGAACTACTGGGTTGACGTGCTCTTCCAAGCGGGAGACGACACGACCCGGCCGACCATCACGACACGGACGCCAGCGCCCAATAGCACCAGCGCTCGCCCAGGGGACAACGTCGTCGTGCAGTTCAGCGAGGCGATCCAGGTCGCGACCGTCAACGGCACGACCGTGCGCCTCACCGACGGCACGGGTCAGGGTGTTGACGCGGCCGTGTCGTACGACTCCGGCACCCGTAGTGCGGTCCTCGACCCAGTCCAGTCGCTGACCCGTGGCGCGACATACACCGTCACCGTCCTCGGGGGAGTGGACGGCATCGCCGATCTTGCGGGCAACCGGCTCGCGGCGACGGACTCCTGGTCGTTCAGCGTGCCGGAGGCCACCGGCTGCCCCTGCACCATCTACGGCACTGGCACCGGCCCGGGGAGTCCGACGCCCGTCTCCGGAAACGACGGGCAGGCCATCGAGGTCGGTGTCCGCTTCCTGTCCCAGGAGGACGGCTACGTCAGCGCCGTCCGGTTCTTCAAGGCCAGCGCAAGGTCGACCACTGTGACGGGCAAGGTGTACTCCACGTCCGGGGCGCTGCTCGGCCAGGGCCAGGCGTCCTTCACGGCGTCAGCCAGCGGCTGGCAGGAGATTCCTCTGCAGTCGACTGTCCCGCTGGTGGCGAACCAGCCGTATGTGGCCTCGGTGTACAGCGGCAACGGCGACTACGCCAAAGTGGCGGACGCCTTCATCACCGCGCTGGTCAACGACCCGCTCGTCGCCACTGCCGACGCTGCTGGAGCCCCGAACGGGGTGTACCGGTACGGCGAGGGCTTCCCCGCGAACACCTGGCGGTCCACGAGCTACATGGTGGATGTGGTGGCCGGGCTGGGAGCGAGCCCAGGCGACATCACTGCGCCCGTGATCGTCGACCGCACGCCCGCAGCGGGAGCCAGCAACGTCGCGACGTCATCGACGGTGAGCATCGCGTTCAACGAAAGTATCGACCCCGCGTCGGTGACCGGCACGAACGTACGGATCTCGACGCAGGAAGGCGCAGTCAGTGCTTCGGCGGTGGTGGCTGGCACGACCGTCACGCTCACCCCCACACAGCCACTTGCCGGCCGAACCGAGCACACGGTGACGGTGCAAGGTGGCGCGGGCGCCCTGACCGACCTTGCCGGGAACCGCGTCGGATCGACTCAGTCGTGGACGTTCACCACGGCGGCGGACCTCACCGCATCCGCGAACGCTGGTGGACCGGTTCTCGTGGTGACCGGCACCGGTGGCTTCGGTGACTACCTCACCGAGATCCTGCGCGCCGAAGGCCTCAACCACTTTGCCACGCGACGGCTCGCGTCACTGACTCCTTCGGTGCTGGCGGACCACCGCACCCTGCTGCTGGGGAGGACGACCCTGAGCGCCGCTCAGGTCACCATGCTCAGTGACTGGGTCCAGACGGGGGGAACCCTCGTCGCTATGCGCCCAGATCCGCAGCTGGCGGGACTCCTCGGAGTCATCCCGCAGGGAGGGACACTGACCGAGGGGTATCTACAGATCGACACCGCTTCGAGGCCGGGATCGGGCATCGTCGCCGAAACCATGCAGTTCCACGGCAGCGCAGACCTGTATTCGACGAACGCCGGCACGCAGACCCTCGCGTCGCTGTACGCGACGGCCAACCAGAGCGCTGGGGCGCCAGCCGTGACCAGGCGACCAGTGGGCAGCGCCGGTGGTGCTGCGATTGCGTTCGCGTTCGACCTGCCGCAGTCGGTGGTGCTGACCCGCCAGGGCAACCCGGCGTGGGTCGGCCAGAACCGGGACAACCAAGCTGGACCCGACCGATCCAGCGACCTGTTCTACAACGCGCTGAGCGACGGTTTGCCGGATTGGGTCGACCCCGCGAAGATCGAGATCCCGCAGGCGGACGAGCAGCAACGTTTCCTGGCCAACCTCCTGCTGGACGCCTCCAAGCTTCCCCTGCCGAGGTTCTGGTACCTGCCCGACGGTGCACGGGCGGCGATCGTCGACACTGCGGACGAGCACAACAGCGGCCAGGTTGCCCCGAGGTTCGACGCCCAGACCGCTGCGGGACCGGTGGGGTGCGCGCCGCAGGACTGGACATGCGTCCGGTCCACAAACTATCTCTACCCGGACTATCCGGCGCTCGACGCCGCTCAGGTGCAGGCGTACGAGACACAAGGCTTCGAGGTGGCCCTGCACGTCAACACGAACTGCCAGACGTACGACCGCGATCAGTACCGGCTCGCGCTGGACGCGCAGCTCGCGGACCTGGCAGCCCGGTACCCGGGGTTGACTCCGCCGCAGACCGTGCGTGACCACTGCTTGATGTGGTCCGGGTACACCGTCGTGCCGGAAGAGCAGGTCAGCCGCGGTATCCGCATGAACACCAACTACTACTACTGGCCTCCCGAGTGGGTGGGTGACCGCCCTGCGCTCTTCAACGGAACCGGTTTCGCGCAGCGCTTCGCCACGCTCGACGGAGCCATGATCGACTCCTACCTTGCCGCCACACAGTTCACCGACGAGTCCGGGCAGTCCTACCCGTTCACCGTCGACACCCTGTTGGATCGCGCACTCGGGCCGCAGCAGTACTTCGGCGCCTTCGTCGGCAATCTGCACACCGACCGCACCTTCAGCCAGACGTTGGACGGGCAGGTCGTGCAGGCCGCTCAGTCTCGAGGCGTCCCTGTCGTCACTGCCCGCCAGCTACTCAGCTGGACCGACGGACGCAACGGGTCAACCTTCCAGGACCTGACCTGGGACGGCACGGCGCTCGGGTTCCGTGTCGACCGGGCGTCGGGCGCGACCGGACTGCAGGCGATGCTGCCCGCGACGGCCGCCGGCAAGCGGATCCAGGCGATCGTCGGACCCACCGGCGCGAACGTGCCGTTCACCCTGCAGACCATCAAGGGCGTCGAGTACGCGTTCTTCGCGGCTGCCGCCGGCAGTCACGGCGCCACCTACGCCGCCTGACGCCCGCTGAAGGAAGCGGATGTACCTGTCGCTGCGCAACGCCCCGGCCACCGAGGACCGAGGTGGCCGGGTTCGCGCAGCCGTGCCACGGACCGTCCTGCTACTGGGTTTCACCAGCCTCTTCACCGACATCTCCAGCGAGATGGTGCTGGCGGTGCTGCCCCTGTACTTGACGCTGCAGCTGGGGCTCTCGCCACTGGCGTTCGGGTTCATCGACGGGCTGTACCAGGGGGTGTCCGCCGTTTCCCGGCTCGGGGCGGGTGTCCTCTCCGACCGGCTTGGTCGCCCGAAGGCAGTGGCCGCCGTCGGCTACGGCTTGTCCGCAGCCACCCGGCCGCTGCTGCTGATGGCGCAGTCGGTGACCGGGATGGCTGCGTTGGTGTCGGTCGACCGCATCGGGAAGGGGATCCGGACAGCACCACGAGACGCGATGATCGCCGCTGCGTCACCGATGCCGGACCTTGGTCGGAATTTCGGCGTGCATCGCAGCATGGACAACTTCGGCGCCATGCTCGGGCCGTTGCTGGCGTTCGGGCTGCTGATCCTGCTGCCCTACAACTACGACGCCGTCTTCGTCGTCAGCACGGCGTTCGCGTTGATCGGACTGGCAGTGCTGCTGCTCCTGGTCCCCAGCGGATTCCCGACGCGACCGGGAGCTGTTGCGCCGCCGAGGCTGACCCGGCACGACGTCCTCGATCTCCTGCAGCGGCCGGAGTACACCCGCCGGCTCCTGGTCGCCGGCGCCGCCACCGTCTTCACGGTGAGCGACGCGTTCCTCTTCCTGACCCTGCTCCAGCGCGACGACGCCTTGGCGCGCGCCTTCCCGCTGTTCCCCGTCGGCGTCGCGCTGGTGTACATGGTGCTCGCGGTTCCGGTCGGCCGGCTCGCCGACCGGGTAGGCCGAACCCGCGTCTACTTGACTGGACACCTGCTCGTGCTGGCCACCTATGCGCTGGTTGCCAGCGCGGTCCCGGTGCCAGTAGCGGTGGTCGGCACGCTCGTCCTGATGGGCTGCTTCTACGCCGCGACCGATGGGGTGCTGTCCGCGATGGTGGCGCCCACGCTGCCCGATGCCGTCCGAACGTCGGGGCTCGCGCTGGCGCAGACCGTCGTGGCGCTCGCAGCTCTCGTGTCGTCCGTCATGTTCGGTGTGCTGCTGCACTACCTCGGCACGGGCTTCGCCCTGACCCTCATGGCGACGGGGCTGGTGGCGGCAGTGATGGTCGGTGTGCGGGTGTTGCCCGGGGTGGCTGGCACCATGTCCCGAAGCCATGAGTGACAGCCGCGCATCGACCCACGAGGAGCCGACAGCCGACCGTCGCCGCGTGCTCGCTGTCCTGGCGGTTGCCGGGGTGCTGGTCGCCGGCACCGCCGTGTTCCTCGTCGATGCAGTGCGGGAGGATCGGACGAGCACGCCGACAGCGGGCGTACCCAGCGCATCGATAGAGTCATCTGCGCAGAGAGTAGTGTTCCGTCGCACCTCGGTGGACGACGCCTACGGCACTGTCGGCATGACCCCCGCTGCTGACGGGTCGAGCAGCATCAGCAGCACCCGTCTGCGCTGCGAACGTATTCACGTGAGCAGCGCGGCCGGAATCTGCCTGGCTGGCGACCGCGGCGTCGTCACCAGCGCGCGCGCCCTGCTGCTCGACGCCGACCTGGACGTGGTGCGCGAACTGCCCGTGCCGGGTATCCCCAGCCGGGCCCGCGTGTCGCCCGACGGGCAGTGGGCAGCGACCACCACGTTCGTCTCGGGCCACTCCTACGCCTCAGACTCGCTGTCGACGGTCACTTCCCTCTATGACGTGGCCGCTGGACGGTCGCTGGGCAACCTCGAGCGTTGGGACACGCGCTATCGGGACGAGCCGTTCTCGGCCGTCGACCTCAACGTGTGGGGGGTCTCGTTCATACCGGGCGAGGACGCCTTCTACGCGACCATCAAGACCGGTGGCCGGGTGTATCTGACGCGCGGCGAGGTCGGCGAGCGGCGCCTCACGATGCTCGACGTCCAGGTCGAGTGCCCGTCCGTGTCCCCGTCCGGGGATCGCATCGCCTTCAAGCATGCGATCGGGCGCGGGCAGTGGCAGCTGAAGGTGCGCGACCTGGCTACCGGCGAGGAGGTCGTGCTCGCCGAGACCCGCAACGTCGACGATCAGGTGGAGTGGCTGGACGACGAGCGCATCCTGTACGGCCTGTTCCGCGAGGGCTCGGCCGAGACCGACATCTGGGTGGTCCCGGCGGACGGCAGCGGCCAGCCCGAGGTGTTCCTCCAGCTCGCTGCCTCGCCCGCAGTGGTGCGCTGAGCCCTCGATGTGCGGGCGTGAGGGCTGACCGTCCAGGGCCGCCGCCAGACGCGGACTAGCTCAGCGGGAACGGTAGATGTCTCGCCGGTGCCCGACCGCGACAACCAGGACCAGCACCAGCCGGTCGTGAATCTCGTACACGACGCGGTACTCACCGGTCCGCACTCGCCATTCGCCTTCTCCACCGACGAGCTGCTTGGCCCCAGGCGGCCTCGGATTGACGCTCAGCAGCTCGATGGCGGCCTGCACTCGGCGGCGCGCTGGAACGTCGAGCTTTCGGAGCTGACGGGCAGCCGCAGGAGCGACCTGCACGGCATAGGTCACGTCAAGCCAAGGTCAACCTTGACCTGCTCCCAAGGGATCGCACGCTCTCCGGCGGCGAGGGCGGCTCGGGCGGCCTGCGCCGCCTGGATATCTAGCAGGTCCTCTGCTGCGTCCATCAGGCGCTCAAGATCGTCCGCATCAATGACCGCGGCCACCCGCCGGCCCCGGCGGGTCAAGAACACAGGGTCGTGGGCAACCCGCGCCTGATCGACCACATCCGCCAGCCGGGCGCGAGCCTCACTCACGGTTACATCCGCCACACTCGCAATCTACGCGAAGAGCGCGCTCATGTACAACGGCCGTGACTCACAGCCGGGTGTCCCGCACCGTGATGATCTCTGCGTTGGTGAGGGCGCGGTTGTAGACGCGGATCTCGTCGAGCTGGCCGGCGAACCATTCGCCCCACACGCTGTTGCCGCCGATGCGCAGCGGGCTGGTGCTGGTGGCGACCGGTCCGGTGCGGGCGACGGT
>Ga0224722_1002369_pt1 | contig 10063 bp, 11 predicted proteins | sample Balambano_FR1_Me_FD_161646 | JGI IMG/M metagenome (GOLD analysis project Ga0224722, IMG submission 161646) | Freshwater sediment microbial communities from Lake Towuti, South Sulawesi, Indonesia - Balambano_FR1_MetaG | ecosystem: Environmental > Aquatic > Freshwater > Lake > Sediment | place...
AGGCGACCGCCTTCGCCGCTGCGACCTGGTTTTGCCGATACGCCGATGTTGGGTGACAAATCGCGTTTGCCAAGCACTTCGCCTTTGCACAGCCACACTTTGATACCGATTTTACCGTACACGGTTTGCGCCTCTTTCAACGCATAATCAATATCTGCCCGGAAAGTATGCAGGGGAGTTCTGCCTTCTTTGTATTCTTCGGTACGTGCCATATCCGAACCCGCCAGACGACCAGAGATGCGCACTTTAATGCCTTCGGCTCCGGCACGCATGGTGGATTGAATAGCCATTTTGATGGCGCGCCGATAGTTAATCCGCGCTTCAATTTGTTTGGCAATGGTTTCGCCTACGATATTGGCATCCATCTCCGGTTTACGGATTTCGATGATGTTGATTTGTACATCTTTACCCGTTAGCTTTTTCAACTCCTCGCGGATGCGGTCCACTTCCTGCCCGCCCTTGCCGATGATAATGCCCGGACGCGAGGTATGCATAGTGACCGTGATGCGCTTGAGCGTACGCTCAATCACGATACGCGCGATGCCGCCTTTCTGAATACGCGCATTGAGGTAGGTACGAATATTTTCGTCTTCCACTACTTTCTGCGCATAATCCTGCGTGCGACCGCCAAACCAGTTGGAGTCCCAGCCGCGAATAATGCCTAAACGATTACCTATTGGATTTGTCTTCTGACCCATATTTATGGTATAATGCTGATTGTCAAATATTTAGACTTAGATACTTAGAGATCAAGAGACCTAGTGATGGTTCATCTGTTTTCTTTCACTTGGTCACTAAGTCTCTCGGTCTCTTGGTCTTTTAGTCTCTCGTTCATTCCGTCACTTCTTCTTCCACATCTACTGCTTCCGGCGTTTCTTCCGCCAGTGGAATACGATTTTCCAGAATGATTGTCACATGGTTGCTGCGCTTGCGAATGCGGTGCGCTCTACCGTGCGGGGCAGGGCGGACGCGCTTGAGCATACCCGCCTCATTCGAGAAAATCGTTTTGATGTATAAATCATAATCGTCGGCACTTTCGGCACCGTCGAGTTTATTTTCCCAGTTGGCAATTGCCGAGCGCAACAATTTTTCCAGCCAGATGGTGGATTCCCGCTTGGAATAGCGTAGAATGTATAAGGCATCCGTCACCTTCTTCCCGCGAATATTGTCCACCACCAGCCGCATCTTGCGTGCCGAAATCGGACAGTTTTGTAATTTAGCGATTGCTTCCATGAGCTTTTATTGTAATTGCCTAAATAAGGCAAATGTATTTGCTGGAATGTCGTGTTTCAAACAAAGCAGTAGTGCAAACTGCCTACTGCAAACTGCCTACTTTTTCCGGTTACCTGCGTGTCCTTTAAAATTACGCGTCGGCGCAAACTCTCCCAGCTTGTGCCCCACCATGTTTTCTGTCACAAATACCGGTACAAACGTTTTACCATTGTGCACTGCAATCGTCTCGCCCACCATGTCCGGGATAATCATCGAAGCCCGCGACCAGGTTTTGATCACCTGTTTGCGGTTCGACTCTTTAGATTTCAGCACTTTTTCGTACAATTTGTGGAACACGTATGGTCCTTTCTTAATTGATCTTGGCATTGCTTGCTTTTTTTGGCAATCCTATATTAAGCGTTTTTGTTCTTTCTTCTCGAAATAATGTGCTTCGTCGAAGCCTTGTTTTTATTGCGCGTTTTCTGCCCCTTCGCAAAAATACCCGTGCGCGAAGTAGGGTGACCACCGGAAGCGCGACCTTCGCCGCCGCCCATCGGGTGATCTACGGGGTTCATCGCCACGCCACGCACGCGCGGACGCTTGCCCAGCCAGCGTTTGCGACCTGCCTTGCCGAGGTCTTGCAAACCATGATCGGGGTTGGAAGTTTCGCCCATCGTCACTTTACAGGTAAGCAGGATGCGACGCACTTCGCCCGAAGGCAGTTTGATAATACCGTATTTCCCCTCCCGACCCGTCAGCGTGGCGTACGTACCGGCACTTCTTGCCAATGCCGCGCCCTTGCCCGGTTGCATTTCGATAGCAAAAATATTGGCACCCAGCGGCACATCGCGCAGGAACAAAGCGTTGCCCACATTGGGCGCAGCCCCCTCACCCGACACGATTTTGCCTCCTACTTTCAAACCATTCGGTGCCAGGATATAGCGTTTCTCGCCATCTTCATACTCTACCAGCGCAATGTAGCAGGTACGGTTCGGATCGTACTCGATGGTTTGCACGGTAGCCGTCATACCATCTTTATTTCTTTTAAAATCAATGACCCGATAACGGCGTTTATGGCCTCCGCCGCGCTGTCGCATGGTACGCCTCCCCGAATTGTTGCGCCCTCCGGTGCGTTTCACCGGTTCCAGCAGGCTCTTCTCCGGCGTATCCGTTGTGATTTCGGTGTACGCATTTCCGATTCTAAAACGAGTACCCGGTGAAGTCGGGTTATATTTTTTTACTGGCATTGCTGTAAATTTTAGACGATAGACGATAGAAAAAGCATTACTACGATCTAACAGCTTAATATCCAATATTTTAATATCTCAATATCAAAATATCCTAGTATCCAAACTACAGATCGCCGAAGAAGTCAATTTCCTCGCCCTCTGCAACCGTTACAATCGCTTTTTTGAAAGCCGGTTTTTGCCCGCGCAGGTAGCCCGAACGGGTCAGGCGGTTGCGCGTTTTCGCCGGGAGGATCAGCGTGTTGACCGATTCTACCGCAACGTTGAAGCGTGCTTCGACGGCTTTTTGAATTTCAATTTTGTTCGCATCCTTTGCCACGATGAAGGAGTATTGCTTGAGGCGTTCCGACAAGCGATCTGCCTTTTCTGTGATGATGGGTCGTATTAAAATGGTCTTTGCCATTGTTCAATATATTAAGAATTGCTAAGCAAGTGTTTCTTTAATCTTTTCAATGGAGCCTTCCGACAAGATCAGCGTGTTGGCGTGTAAAATCTGGTACGTGTTCAAATCCACTGCCTGAATCAGCGTAGCTTTCGGTAAATTTCGTACTGACAGCAGCACTTCCTTTTCATAATCTGCAGTTACGAATAAGGTCTTTTTGTCCTGCAATTGCAAAGTTTTCAAAATATCGTAAAACGCTTTAGTCTTGGGCGTTTCAAACGAGAAATCTTCCATTACCATAATAGCACCGGCGGTTGCCTTGCTGGAAAGTGCGGATTTTCTCGCCAGCACTTTTACTTTCTTGTTCAGTTTTTGGCTGTAATCCCGTGGTTTCGGACCAAATACCCGACCACCACCCGGATACAGGGGGTTGTTGATATCGCCTTTACGGGAGCCACCGGTACCCTTTTGACGGTGCAACTTGCGCGTAGAACCGGAAATCTCGCTGCGTTCTTTCGATTTGTGCGTGCCCTGGCGCTGGTTTGCCAGGTATTGCTTCACGGAGAGATATACGGCGTGTTCGTTCGGCTTTACTCCGAAAATCGTATCCGGCAACTCAATCGTTCTACCGGTTTTTTCGCCCTGAATATTTAAAACATCCACTGTCATGGTGAATCAATTTGAGCCGGTTTCCCAGCTTTTTACCATTTATTTGTCACTAAAATTGACTTTGGCAACTTAGTCATCCATCAATAAGTGTACGTGCAGATAGCGTCTGGTATCTAGCATCTATCGTCTGGCATCTCATTTAGGCTTCTTCTCCAAAATGATAATCGAACCCTTGTGACCCGGAATGGCACCTTTTACCAAAATGAGGTTGCGTTCCGGCAGAATCTTCACTACCTGTAAATTTTTTACCTTCACGCGCGATCCACCGTCGCGACCCGCCATGCGCAAGCCTTTGACCACTTTGGACGGAAAAGACGAAGCACCGATGGAGCCGGGGTGGCGCAAGCGGTTGTGCTGACCGTGCGTCTGCATACCTACCCCGCTGAAACCATGCCGCTTCACAACGCCCTGGAAACCTTTGCCTTTGGAAGTGCCCACTGCATGGACTACATCGCCCTCTGCGAAAATTTCTTCCACTTTGACCACGTCGCCCAGGTTTTTCGCCACTGCGTCAAAATCCCGGAACTCGGTTACCTTCTTTTTCGGACCCGTGCCTGCTTTTTTGAAATGCCCGATGAGCGGGCGGGGCGTATTCTTTTGTTTAGCTTCGCCATATGCCAGTTGCACCGCCGAATAGCCGTCGGTATCCTCGTCTTTCACTTGTGTGACGATACAAGGCCCCGCTTCAATGACGGTACACGCGACGTTCCGACCTTTGTCGTCGAAAATGCTGGTCATACCAACTTTCGTTCCGATAAATCCGTTCATTCGTTTTATTTTAGTGAGCAGTGGGCAGTAGAAGCAGGCAGTTTTGAAGAATTATTTCAAAAGATGCGACTACGGTACATCCAACCACCGGTTGTTGTCAAAATGAACCCAGAAATTGTTCTAAAAAAAATGAAAGAGAGTGGACTGGCTTATTGTAAGCGAACACACCTGAGATGCCTGCCTACTAAAAACTGCCTACTGTCAACTCTTAGGTCAACTTCACCTGAATATCCACGCCACTTGGCAACTCCAGCTTTGATAGGGCATCTACCGTTTTCTGGGTGGGCGTGAAAATTTCGATGAGGCGCTTGTGGGTGCGCAACTGGAACTGCTCGCGAGATTTTTTGTTGACGTGCGGAGAACGAAGCACCGTAAACACTTTCTTCTCAGTGGGCAGCGGAATCGGTCCAGCTACAACAGCTCCGCTGGCGCGTACCGTTTTCACTATTTTCTCCGTTGATTTGTCCACCAGATTGTGGTCATACGAACGGAGTTTGATCCTGATTTTCTGATTCATGCCTGTTTATTTGAAGTTCAAAGATTCAATGTTAACAGGTTTGAACAAACCGTATTGAACCCGTAAACTTTTAAACCCTTGAACTTTGAACTTTTAAACTTTTACCGCGCCTTTCGATTTCTCGATGATTTCGTTGGCGATGTTCGTCGGAGCCGGTGAATAGTGCGAAAACTCCATCGAAGAGCTGGCACGACCGGAGGTGATGGTACGCAACTGGGTCACATACCCAAACATTTCCGAGAGCGGCACTTCCGCCTGAATGGCAACGGCACCACCGGGGCGACCCTCCTGCCCTTTGGGCATCCCGCGCCTACGGTTCAGGTCACCAATGACCGGACCCACATATTCTTCGGGGGTTACCACTTCCAGTTTCATAATCGGCTCCAACAAGACCGGTGCGGCTTGTTTGGCAGCTACTTTGAAACCCTCTTTGGCACACAATTCAAACGCAATCGGTTTGGAGTCCACCGCGTGCATCGAACCGTCATAGACGCGCACTTTCATGGAATCAATGCCGTAGCCCGCCAGAATGCCGTTGTTCATCATGGAAGTGAAACCGTCCGTGATGGGCTTCATATAGTTTTTGTCAATGGAACCACCGACAATTCCCCACACGAATTGCAGTTTTTTCTTACCGCTTTTAAACTCTTCACTTTGCAAGAATTCTTCTTCCGCCGGGCCGAGTTCAAATTCCATATCGGCAAACAAACCGGAACCACCCGTTTGTTTTTTCAACTTTTCGCGGTGGTTGACCGTGCGGGTGAGGGCTTCTTTGTAGTTCACCTGCGGTGCACCCTGGTTACATTCTACCCCAAACTCGCGGCGCAGGCGATCCACAATGATTTCGAGGTGCAACTCGCCCATACCGGAGATCACCGTTTGATTGGTGTCTTCGTTGTAACTTACTTTGAACGTCGGGTCTTCTTCCGCCAGTTTCGACAGACCGGTTCCCAATTTATCCAAATCTTTTTGCGATTTCGGCTCAATTGCCAGGCTGATTACCGGCTCCGGGAATACCATGCTTTCCAGTACAATTGGGTGTGCCGGATCGCAGAGCGTGTCGCCCGTGCGAATATCTTTAAAACCAACGGCTGCTGCGATGTCGCCCGCTTCCACGCGCTCAATCGGGTTTTGCTTGTTGGCGTGCATCTGGTACAAACGCGAGATGCGCTCCTTGCTGTCGGAGCGTGTGTTTTGCACGTAAGAACCGGCCTCCAAACGACCCGAGTACACCCGGATGAAGCACAAACGACCTACGAACGGGTCGGTTGCAATTTTAAACGCCAGGGCTGCAAACGGATCGTCCACCGAGGGGCGGCGCGAGATTTCCTGGTCGTTTTTCGGATTGGTACCCTTCACTGCGTCCACATCAATGGGAGCAGGCAGGTAATAACAAACCGCATCCAGGGTAGCTTGTACGCCTTTATTTTTAAAAGCCGAACCGCAGAATACCGGCGTAATAGCCATGTCAATGGTGGCTTTGCGAATGGCTGCACGAATTTCTTCTACCGTAATCGAATCGGGGTTGTCGAAGAATTTTTCCAACAACGCGTCGTCGTATTCCGCAACTGCTTCTACCAGTTTTGCCCGGTGTTCATCTACCTGCTCCTGCAAATCAGCCGGAATCGGAATTTCGTTATAGGTCATGCCCATATCGTTTTCATTCCAGATGATCGCTTTATTCATCACCAAGTCCACCACGCCCTTGAAGTGTTCTTCCGCACCGATGGGAACCTGCATTGCCAGTGCGTTGGAACCCAACTTCACCTTCATGTCGTTGATCACGTTGAAGAAGTCGGCACCTACCCGGTCCATTTTATTCACAAAAGCCAGACGCGGCACTTTGTAGCCATCCGCCAGGCGCCAGTTGGTTTCCGATTGCGGTTCTACGCCGTCCACTGCACTAAACAGAAACACCAGCCCATCCAACACGCGCAAAGAGCGGTTCACTTCCACCGTAAAATCCACGTGACCGGGGGTGTCAATGATATTGAAATCGTAATTTTGACCTTCCACTTCCCAGGCGCACTTGGTAGCGGCGGAGGTAATGGTGATCCCGCGCTCCTGCTCTTGCTCCATCCAGTCCATCGTAGCGGCACCTTCGTGTACCTCACCGATTTTGTGCGACACACCGGTATAATACAAAATCCGTTCGGTCGTCGTGGTTTTACCCGCATCAATGTGCGCCGTAATCCCGATATTTCTGGTGAATCTTAAATCCTTTGCCATGATATTTTTAGTTAGATTTTAGATATTAGCGGTTAGACGTTAGATAAAAAGCGTCTATGGTCTAATGTCTATCGTCTAAATTCTTGAAAGTTTACGCTCGGAAATGCGCAAATGCACGGTTGGCTTCTGCCATTTTATGCATATCCTCTTTCCGTTTAACGGCAGCGCCCTCGCCCTTACTTGCTGCGATCACCTCTGCTGCCAGTTTATCAGCCATGCCCTTGCCGCTGCGGTCGCGGGCAAAGCGAATGAGCCATTTCATGCCGATGGATACTTTGCGTTTGGCGCGAATTTCCGTTGGAATTTGAAAAGTAGCACCCCCGATGCGGCGACTGCGCACTTCCACCTGTGGCATTACGTTATTGAGTGCGCGTTTCCACAAACCGTGCTCGTCCTGCTTGGTACGCTCTTTGACCAGATCCATCGCATCGTAAAACACACGGAAAGCCGTACTTTTCTTACCTTCCCACATCATATTATTGACAAACTGCGTCACCATCGGATCGTTGTACCGCGGGTCGGGCAGGATGATTCGTACTTTTGGTTTTCTTTTACGCATTTCTTTATTGTGTTCATGTGTTCGAGTGTTTGTGTGTTAATGTCCCTTATCACGTGAACACATTAACACATAAACACATTAACACAATGTGTTATGATTTTGGACGTTTGCTGCCGTACTTCGAGCGGCTTTTCTTGCGGTTGTTTACGCCTTGTGTATCCAAGGCACCGCGCACGATGGTGTAGCGCACACCGGGCAAATCTTTCACCCGACCGCCGCGCACCAGCACGATGGAGTGCTCCTGCAGGTTGTGTCCTTCTCCTGGAATATAAGCAATGACTTCGATCTGATTCGTCAAACGTACTTTCGCTACTTTGCGCAGGGCGGAATTGGGCTTTTTTGGGGTAGTGGTATACACCCGGGTGCATACGCCGCGTTTTTGCGGGCACGCATCCAGGGCACGCGACTTGCTCTTGGTTTCTACCTTTTCTCTCCCTTTGCGCACTAGCTGATTAATCGTAGGCATACGTGGTTCTGATTAAACTTTTTCGTCTTACAACGCGATAAAAAAATCTGCCTTTTTCAAAAGCGATTGCAAAGGTAGCGGTTTATTTTATAATTGCAAAAGAGGAAGAAAAAATATTTTTGATTTTCGCACTAATTTTTTTGCAGCATAGCAGGCATCGTTCAATTATGGTTTACATTGTTTATCATGTCACAACCGCTTTCAGCATATCGCTGCTGATCTCCAAGCGTTCCGCTCTTTCTTTTTCTTGCAATTAAACCGACATTTGGAAAAAAAATCCGGCGCAATCTGTTTCATCTGTAAAATATTGAATATTTTTGTATTTGCAATTCAAGAAGCTTCGTTAAGAAAGTCCCCTGTCCAAACAAATTAACCCTCCCAAGTTTTCTGGTGCTACTTTTTGAGGCGACTTACATTACAGGTTGATAGGAAGGACACTTTTTTTTATAATCAAATTTTACAACAAATGATGTTACGATCAACATGGATTTGTCTGGTACTATTTTGTATTTTTTCAAAAGGGTACGGACAAAACGCAAAGACAACCTTTACACTACTGCGTGAATTACCAGGTACGGAAGCGAAAAACAAGGAAGACCTGCCGCGCCGCTACCTGCAACTCGACCGAGCAGCCCTCGACGCAATCACCGAGGAAGCACCCAGCCAACTGGCGGTGCAACTCCCGCTGCTCAGCGGCACTATCACCGAACTGACGCTACAACGACAAGACGTTACCGCATCAAATTTTACCCTGCGCACCTCCGGTGGAGAGAAAAAGGTGCAAAATTACCAACCCGGCTTACATTATCAAGGACGGATTGAAAGTATCCCGAATTCACTCGCCATGTTGAGTGTATTCGAACAAGAAGTGATGGGTACGCTGATCGTGGGGGAGACAGTGTTTACCTTTGGAAAGGCGCGTGCCAAAGAACGCCCCGAAGCAAACGCCTATTTATTATTGAATGAAAACAGCATCCTGGCGAGTGGCACCGGCGCGGATCAGCCGTTTTGCGCTACCAGTGACGAGGTCAGCGAGGAATTGAAAGAAGTAATGTCGCGCCTTTCTAACCGGGACAACCGGGTAGAACAACTCCATAATCTGAACAGTGCTGCTGATAAAGTGGTGAATATTTATTTTGAATGCGATTATAAAATGTTTCAGGATCGGGGCAACGATGCTACGGCAACTGCCAACTACGTGACCGCTTTTTTTAATGTGGTAAAAACCCTGTACTCTCTGGAGCAAATCAACGTGAATATTTCGCAGATTTTTGTGTGGACGACCCAGGATTCCTACCCGACCACCAGTTCGCTCAATGCACTCAAAGCCTTTGGCAACAAAATGGGTACGACTCCTTTTAATGGCAATATCGCCCAGCTGCTGTCCACCAACACCCGCAACCTCGGCGGCATTGCCTGGCTGGATGTGCTGTGCAGGGCTCCTTTTTATTCGTCTTCACAAGGCACTTACGTGGGTCCGTTTTCTTATACCAATATTACCAATAACTATGCGGCGTTTCCAACGTACTCCTGGACGACCTTGTCGGTAACGCACGAACTGGGGCACAACCTGGGTTCGCCCCATACCCACAGTTGTAGCTGGCCCGGCGGTGCCATTGACAATTGCTACTGCCCGGAAGGAAGCTGCGGATTTGGACCCGAACCCACCAACGGCGGCACGGTGATGAGTTATTGTCATCTGACCGGAACCACTACCTTAGGCACCTGTACCATTCCTACCCTGAATCCGGGGGTGAATTTGAATTTGAGTTTTGGTACGCTGCCCGGCAATCTGATTCGGGATCGCGTGGCGAATGCAACTTGTCTGGCAACCACCACTTCCTGCGCGCTGACGGCTAGCCCCACTACACTCAACTTTACTGCCGCCGGCGGTAGCCAAGCCATTAGCATCACTACTCCCGCCGCCTGGACGGCTTCGAGCAACGCCACCTGGCTCACCCTGAGCAGCACTTCCGGCAGCGGCAATGCCAGCGTGAGTGCTACGGCGCAAGCC
>Ga0224722_1002370_pt1 | contig 10062 bp, 6 predicted proteins | sample Balambano_FR1_Me_FD_161646 | JGI IMG/M metagenome (GOLD analysis project Ga0224722, IMG submission 161646) | Freshwater sediment microbial communities from Lake Towuti, South Sulawesi, Indonesia - Balambano_FR1_MetaG | ecosystem: Environmental > Aquatic > Freshwater > Lake > Sediment | place...
ACCAATAAGTTTGTCCTCTTTGGGCATCACTTTGCGGCGATTGCGGCGGCAGGTCCGCTGATTGGTCCCGTCCTTGCCGCGCAGTATGGCGTGGTTCCTGCGGCACTCTGGATTCTGGTGGGGGCAGTATTGGGTGGAGCGGTACACGATTTTGTGATTCTCTTTGCATCGGTGCGGCGTAACGGTGACTCGCTTGCCAAGATTGCCCGCGACGAGACCGGACCCGTAACCGGGGCAATCGCATCGGTGGCGATTCTCTTGATTCTCCTGCTTTCGATGGCGGTGCTGGCAATTGTGGTGGTGAATGCGCTCGCAGAGTCAGCATGGGGGACGTTCACGGTTGCCGCAACGATTCCCCTTGCCCTCTTTATGGGCTTATGGATGTATAAGATTCGCCCCGGCAAGGTGGGGGAGGCTTCGGCAATTGGAGTCGTGGGGTTGGTTGCCGCAACCTTAGCCGGTCCCTATCTTGCCGATTGGGGAATCGCGCACTGGTTCCAACATAAGCGCGAGGTGATAGCGATTGCCCTGCCCGTCTATGGGTTTATCGCCGCAACCTTGCCCGTTTGGATGCTTCTTTGCCCACGAGATTACCTTTCGACATGGGTCAAGTTGGGCGTTATCTTTATGTTGGCGGGGGGGATTCTGATTGTCAATCCAACGCTCCATATGCCGCTTGTCACCCCATTTGTGGCGGGTGGCGGAGCAGTGGTTCCCGGACCGCTTTTTCCCTATCTTTTTATCACGATTGCCTGTGGAGCCGTGTCGGGCTTTCACTCCCTAATCGCCTCTGGGACAACCCCCAAGATGGTTCCCGACGAAGGCGCGATGAAGTTTATCGGTTACGGTGCAATGGTGACAGAGGGCTTTGTCGCGATTACTGCATTGGTAGCAGCGTGCGCCCTGCACCCCGGCGACTACTTTGCAATGAACTCTGGGTTCCTCCAACCGATTGTGGAGAAGATGGCAGGCAATATTGATATGGCGGTTGTCTCCTCCGCATTGGTGGAAAAGACAGGCTATGCTCCCGTCGAAATAGCCTCCCTCTCCACCCAAGTGCAAGAGCAATTGGTCGGGCGTACTGGGGGCGGTGTTGCCTTAGCCGTCGGCATGGCTTCTATTTTCGGCAAGATACCGGGCATGGGAATCCTCCTGCACTACTGGTATCACTTTGTTATTGTCTTTGAGGCACTGTTCATTCTGACCGCCGTAGACACCGGAACACGGGTAGCGCGGTACTTGGTGCAGGAGAGTTTGGGTAAGGTATGGAAACCGCTTGGGGATAACCAGTCGGTTCCGGCGGTCATGTTTGCGTCGCTGATTGTGGTGAGTGCATGGGGTTGGCTGGTCTACAAAGGAACCATTATGAGCCTGTGGCCCATGTTCGGGGTAGCAAACCAACTCTTAGCAGTGGTGGCGTTAGCCGTGGGAACCACCGTCCTGCTGAAGATGGGACGCGCCCGCTACGTCTGGGTGACACTGGTTCCGATGGCATTTATGGTGTTCACCACAACGATTGCGGGTTTTTTAAACATCTTCGCCCCGTGGGGCTTTCTCTCGGAAGGGTTTATCAAAAAGTACGGTTCGCTCTTTTCGGTTATCAACATCGGTTTAACGGCTATCCTGTTGGTCTGTGTCGCAGCAATTCTCACCACCTCGGTTCGGAAATGGCGCGAACTCTGGAAATCCGGGGGAACCGACGAAGAGCCGAATCCGGTCAAAGGGGAACCCCTTCCGGCGTAGGGAGAAAATGCAATAGAATGGATAGTGATGGTGAGGGGATGATGGTGAGGGTGACGAGGGGTTAAAACCCCTCGCTGAGAGATGGTCGTCCTCGCGGACGAAAAAAACAGTGAGGAATCCGTCCGTGAGGACGGTTCAAAGATGTAGCGAGGGGTTTTAACCCCTCGCTTTATCATTGCGTTGGTGGGGCTTTTTGCCTACTTCCCGTTCTGGAAAACGTTCTTTCTGCAAAATCGTCTCACGCTGATTTTGGCAATCTTCTGCCTTGCCGGGTTGGGGGAAGCCGTGGCATGGCTGACCGATACACGAGTATTCTTCTTTGCTGACCGATACACGAGTATTCTTCTTTACGTATACCCTGACCGCAGATAGTCTCTCGGTCTATGATCCATTCTTAATGGATGCTGTATCCGTCGGGATGAGGTGGTAAAGGTGACAACGTTTGCCCCCGGCGGTATCGAACTCCCGCATACGATGGGGCATGGGCTACGGATCGAGGATAGCAACCAAGAGATTCACTTTGTCGCCGCTCTCCCCGTTTACCGAGAGGTAGCGAACACATTCCACCCCCTCAATCGGGAAGAATAACTTCGTGTCCTCATACCTGCGACCTATGATTACGGCATCTCCTTCGGATGAAAGAAATCCGAGGAACCTTGCCTTCGGTTCATGAGCGCATTAGTCCCTCCCGCCATGCAAAAACCGCTGCCTGAGTCCTATCAGCAAGATGTAGTTTACCAAGGATGTTGCTGACATGAGATTTCACCGTCTTTTCACTGATAATGAGTCTGTCGGCAATTTCAAGATTATTCAATCCTTCAGCAATCAGACGTAGCACCTCGATTTCGCGCCCGCTTAGGCTGTCTGCGAGTGATTCCTGACCACGTTTTTTCCCGTTCAGTGCCTGCATGACCTGTGCAGCAATGCGCGGTTGCAGAAACGCTTCCCCACGGGATGCCCGATGAACCGTGGCAATTAGTTCTTCGGGTCCGATGTCTTTCAGTAGGTAACAGAGTGCTCCTGCCTTGATGGCGGGAAGAATGTGTTCGTCGTCATGGTATGATGTAAGAATGACGACTTGAGTCCGGGGAGTCAATTCTTTGACCCGACGTGTTGCCTCAACCCCATTCATCTCTGGCATCACAAGATCCATCAAAATGACATCTGGCGCGAGTTCTGATGCCCGTTGCACCGCTTCCACACCCGAACCTGCTTCACCAATAACGACAATATCTGAGCGGGTTTCTAGCAAAGCACGAATCCCTTGACGCACAATGATGTGGTCGTCTACCAAAAGGACACTGATTGTTTCAGACCTGATTGTTTCAGACATTGTTTAATTCCTCATTCTCGCCAATATTACAACGAACGCGAATTTCGGTACCGCTTCCGGGTGCAGTAATGATGTCGAATGTCCCTTGCGGGAGCGACAGGGCACGTTCGCGCATACTACTCATTCCCAACCCATTTGCCGATTGGCGTAAACGGCGGTCAAAGCCTAAACCATTGTCCGTGATGACCAGCAGAAGCGAATCCAGTTCCTGGACGGTTAGAGTAATCGCAACATCGGTGGCTCCGCTGTGACGGGCGATGTTGGATAGGGCTTCTTGAGCAATACGTAGTAGGGATAGTTCCACTGAACCGGAAAAACGGCGACTATGCAGACAATCTGATATCGTAAGTTGAACTGTAACACCAGTTCGACGCTCCCAACTATAGACCAACTCTTGGAGATGTACTGCCACGCTTCGATTGTCTTGATAAGAAGGACGGAGTTCTTGAATCAAGGACATCAGTTCTTGTTGTGACTGACGAGCTAAACTTTCGGCTTCGGTTAAACGTTGTGCCGCCACTTCGGGTTGGGAGTGAATCAAGACACGTACCGCGCCCAACTGCATTACCAGCGCAAAAATCTGCTGTTTTACCGTGTCGTGTAAGTCGCGTGCCAAACGATTGCGCTCTTCTAGTGTGGCGATATCCTGACGCAACTCCACCAGACGGCTCAATTCTTGTGCCGTTTGATTCAGGCGTAGACTCAGTTCTGTCAATTCGTCGTTTCCCTCCAGAGGAACCTGCGCCGTAAAGTTTCCTTCTCCCCATTGCTGGGAAGCAACTGCCATCTTCGATATTCTTCGGGTTAACGCACGTGACGAAAAGTAACCAAAAAGACTCCCAATAATGCCAGAACAGATAAGGGCTAAACCTGCGGAAGGTAACACCGCCAACGCCAAACCTGTGAGAAAGCCTATCAGAGAGAAGGGGGTAGTAACACGGACAAAACCCATTCCAAGAACCTTTCCCGTCCTTGAAAATATGGGGGCAACCGCAACAATGGTGCTTTCCGAGATGCGTATTGAAAGACGCTCGCTACGGGTTTCACCCCTTTGGGCATTCAGTAGCAGATTCTGTTGCTGTGTAGGGAGTTGATTTTGGAGTAACTGACCACTTACAAACGATTCTGGGGGGGAGGAGGCGAGAATCACACCACGGGCATCGGTAATGGTTGCTTCAATAAACTGACGTGGTGTTGCCTGAACCCCGAACTCAAACATCAGTCCTGAATCGTCATTGGAGGGTTTCTGTACTATTGTCCGTTGCTTCAGAAGCCACGCCTCCAAGCCCGCCGTATCGTGTAGCGGGGGTTCTAAAAAGCTAGCAATTTCAGGCGATAATTTTTGCATATCATCCTGTAACATCTGAGGATAAGCAGAAGAAAAGAGGACGATAAATCCTACCACCAGAATCAAGACACCAACAATAACGGCTGTACCGATGACATTGGCAACGATGAATTGTAATGTCAGGCGAGTTTGTAGCCGCTGATGCGGTGGGATATGTAGAATGGGTGATAATGTTGTCATTTTCGTAATAATCATAGGAGTTACGCAGTTGAAGATGATTTTGAGAGGTAGAGCCTCAGAAAAATCCCTCCGCCACGAGAGGAAGTGCGTAACTCCTAAATCATTGAATGTAATGTTAATTAAGAGAGTACCGCCTCAACGAGACCGATGCCACGGACTTTTGATGGAATCTTCCTCCGTCTGTAGGCGGATTTCTTACCCTCTAAGATTCCATCAAAAGGCTGAAAGTAAAAGCCGTCTCCCGTCCGATGTCTCCTTGATGTGTTTCCCCTAAAATACAAACCGTAGCGTCGTCCTAAAAATACAGGAGAGGCGACGGATATTGAAAGGAAACTCTTGCATGAACGTGAAGCAGCTGTATCGCTGGAAACTTATTGTTGCCGCTCTTGGCTATCTTCTGCTCACCCCATCGGTTGCACAGGATATCCCCCAAGCCGAACAGGAAAGTCCGGCTCTTAAGCGGTCACGAAGATTTTCACTCAAAATCGGTCCCGAATTGAGTCTTTACCGTGCTGGGACGGCACAAATCGCGAACCGTTTTGGAAGTCAATGGACTGTCTTCGGACTTGGACTGGGGTCCGTCGAAAAAGTGAAAACGGGTACTCAGGCAGATACGGACATCAATTTCTTCTTCGGAAACTCTGGAAATAACCGTGCCACTCTCATTCCCGCACAAGTTGGAGCACGCTATGGACTTCGCTTAGGGCGTGATGTGGTGGCTTATACCGGAGTATATGGAGGTTACAGCGCGATAAATGTCCGCTCAGAACCCGATAATGTTCGTTCTGGATGGCGTTTTACACCATTGGGAAGTGTGGTGGCAGGTATTAATCTGAATCAACGCGCTTATGCCGAGGTGCGCTATTATCGGTTCGGCTCTGTAAACCGATTCAACTTCTCCGGCACGAGTTATAGTATCGGATTGCGCTTCTAAGGAGACAGAATGATGAAAATACACAACGTTTTTCCCCTGTTGGGGCTATTCCTCCTCGTTTCTTCGCTCTTAACCGGATGTGGTGGGGGTAGTAAATCAACAACCGCAACCGGACAAGATGCCTTTATGACGATTGACGGTGTACGACGGCACTACATTGACTACGGGGGCAGAGGACAGACAGTTCTTTTGCTTTCGGGATTAGGAGATAATGCACATATCTTTGACGACTTAGCACCACGGTTGACCGACAAATACCGGGTGATCGCACTAACACGACGCGGCTCTGGGCGGTCAGATAAGCCCGCAGATGGCTACACTCTAGACACCTTAACCGACGATATTAAGAATTTCCTTGATCGCATGGGAATCTCTGGTAAGGTGCATCTTGCGGGTCACTCCATTGCAGGAATCGAACTAACCCGCTTTGCGGCTCGCTTCCCCGAACGGGTGAGCAAACTGGTTTACCTTGATGCCGTTTACGACTATACATTAGCCGCGGATGCAGAACCACCTCAACTGCCACCCGGTGTGACGGAGGAAGATGTAAACACACTTATTGCCCCCGAACCAACCCCGGAGGATGGAGCCTCTTTAGAAAGTGCAATAGCGTTTCAGCGAGGTCAACATTCAGTCTGGTCACGAGCAATGGAAAATTCGTTCCGAGATTCGGTCGAAGTCCTTTCCGACGGAAGTGTCCGTCCGCGCACTGGGGATGAGATTACACAGCAGATGCTGGCTACTGCACAACAGTACAAACCAGAGTGGGATAAAATCACCGTTCCTGCATTGGTTCTCGTGCCGATACCCGGACGAATCGAGCAGATATTTCCATACCTTCCAGAAAGTATAACGGATACCGTGCGCCTGTTAGCCGAATTAGTGTTAGAAGGAGATGTTTCCTCAAAGCGGGTGCAGTCTGGGGAGTTCCGACAGAAAGTAGCCAATGTACAAGTGGTGGAAATACCCGATGCTGAGCATTATGTCTTTGTGCAATATCTGGACGAAACAGTTCGCCTAATGCGGGACTTCCTCTAAGCAAACAAGCATCACTCTCTGGAAGTGTGAAGACCCTTTATACCCTGCTATTCCTAATGTTTTAACCTTAGGAATAGCAGGTTTTTTTATGAAATCTATTATGTTTCGCTTGTATTGCGGGTTCGCCCGGTTCCAGCATTGGCGCAGGTTCCAATAGCAAATAGCCATTAGCCAATCCCTTTAACGTTGCATCCGGCGAAACGGTAAGGTACACTCTCCTCTTGGAGAAAAAACCATGCGATTGCGGCAAATCCTGTCCGCCAAACTGCACCATGTCACGGTGACTGCCGCCGACATTAACTATATCGGTTCGATTACAGTAGACCAAGACCTGCTTGACCTTGCTGATATGGTTCCCGGCGAGTTCGTTCACATCTGGAATGTCACCAATGGGGAACGGCTACAAACCTATACCATTTCCGGCGAACGTGGAACGGGAATGATCTGTATGAACGGTCCCGCCGCACTACGTTGTCAGGTCGGACATAAACTGATTGTCGCCTCATTTGTGCTTACCGACGAACCCGAAGCGGTTCACCCCAAAGTAGTTTTGGTGGATAGTCAGAACCGTTTCACCCGCTTTGCCGACGGGGGACAGGGGCAGATAGCACCCGGAGAGAGTAGCGAATAGTTCCGAATCACTAAAGAGTGGTTGACAAAGACCCCCGAACACGGTAACAATACCAAGATAGTATCGGTAACTGCCAATGAAGGTATCCTGACAAAGATGTGTCCTACAGAAACCTGACGGCAGAATTGCGCCGCCGAAAGAACGGAATGGCGCGGGAAGACTAAAACCGGTGGAAGAGACACAAAAACTACCCCCTCCCGTTACTCTGCGGGATGTACTGCTTATCTTAAAGCGGCGTATCAGTATCGCTCTCTTTACCTGTCTCACCGTGATTGTCGTTACCCTCTTTGCTACCGCCCAGATGAAAACGGTCTACGAATCGAAGGCGCGAGTGCTGACAGACCGCCCCACCGACTATGCGATTCCAAACTCGGCAATGGACTTACTGACCGGAAGCCGAGGAAACCCTCTGAACACCGAGATTGAGAAGATTCGCGCACGTCCCTTTATCGAGAGGGTTTTACAAAGTGCCGGACAGAAGGATGCAGACCCCGAAGATTTCCTAAACCGCCTGAAACTGGCGGCAGTCGGCGACCAGATTTTAGAGATTTTAGTCCGTGCAGAAACCGCCGAAGAGGCGCAGAAACTGACAAACACTGTCGCCGAAATCTATATTGTCCAAGCCCGTGTGGAATACGATGACCGTATTGATGTGACCCAAGAACGTCTGATTGAAGCACGTGATAAAGCAAAAAAAGAAAAACAGGATGCAGAGGCAGAACTGAGTGCCTTTGATAACAAAATCGGTGTTTCGGATCCCAGTTTGCTGTTCCGAGAGCGTACCGCGCAGACAGTTGCGGCACGGAACGAGTTGGAGATGGAAAGAAAGAACCTCGAACTCCTCTACAAAAGTTTAGCCGATTTGCAGAAGCAGATTCAGACGATTCCCAAGGAGATAGTGGGAGGGTATTCGCTGAACAAAAACCCGGTCATTGATAACTATCGTGTGGAGATTGCGGGATTAGAAGCAAAACGGAAAACGATGCTTTTCGACTTTGCCCCCGAAAGCGAAGAGATTAAAGCCGTAGACAACGAGATAGCCGCAAAACGGGAGGCGATTACAAAGGCAGAAAAGTCGCTCTACTCCACTGGGTCGAAGGGAATCAGTCGAAACCCGGATTATGCGAAGTTTCAAACACAAATCCATGATACAGAGTACGCTATCGCGCACAGCACGGATAAAATCGCCTCTCAGGAGAAACGAGTTGACCGCTTAGAGGCGGAACAGAAGCAACTTACTCTCCAACAGAATGTCTGGGAGGGGCTGAAGCGAAAACGTGACAGTGCCAATGAGGTATACGAACAGGCACGATTGGGGCTTCTCAAGATGGAAGCTACCGGTCCCATGAGCGCACCCGTAATTAAGGTGCTGGATGCGGCACAAAAGCCAAAGCAACCCATCAGTCCCAAACCCTTGCTGAATCTCATCATGGCGATAAGTCTTGGTCTATTCTTGGGGGGAGGAATGGCACTTCTTGCCGAGTATATGGCTTCGGGGGGCATGGGTGCAGAGGTCTACGACCCCGATTTGCCGCTTATCGGCGGTATCCCCCTCTTGGGCAGTGTTCCTGTGGCACTTCCCGCGCCCTCCGAAAAGTCGGGGCTTCCCGCCTTGGTTGGGAATGCACCGGTGGCAACGATTGACTCCCTGCGCGAAATCGGTTTCACTCTGGCAAACCGACACCCCGGCGAACCCATTCCGGTGATTCTGCTCAGTGGAACTCGTAGCGACGACACTACCGCCGCTCTTGCCGCACAACTGACCGCCACACTGGTGCGCGATGGTTTGCGGGTAACTCTCGTGGATGCAGACCGAGCAAATCCCCGACTCAATCGGGTGTTTGGCAAACCAGATGCTCCCGGTCTCTCCGATGTTTTGGCAGGACGGGTTAAAGCAAAAGAGATTCTCTATGTAGGGGCAAATACCAATCTGCGCTTTATGGCGGCAGGGGCAACCGATGACCCTACCCCCATGTCGGAGGCAGGCTTACGAAAGGTGTTCAAAGAGTTAGCCGGAGAGCGAGAAACAGACTTGGTGGTCGTGAGTGGCCCTACGGTTTGGCACGCCTCGTTGATTGCCCCGTTAGAGAAGGCGGCAACCGGAACCGTCTTGGTTGCCCCCGAAACCGCCGACGGCGCACCACCCGCAGAGAGTGTGGCACGGGCGCGGCGACTGCTCTCCAATGGATATAAACCCCGACTCTTGGGAGTGGTAATCGGATTTGAGGATAGCGCAAGCGAAATGGAACGAGAAGAGGTAACAGGTTGATGTATCCGCAGGAAAAACCGTGTCTCCCCGGAAATTACGCGAAGCAAAAATCCACGTGGGTAGCAGTCGGGATGGCTATTCTTGGGCTAATGGGAAGGGTTGTCTCCCCCGTGCAAGCGCAGGTATCTGAACCATTGAAGGGCGGCGAAAATCCTCCGGCTAAGCAGGTGGTAGTCCAACCGGCAGCACCCACCCGCGAAACACCTGCGGAAGTCGGCGACGACTATCGGCTGGATGTGGGGGATTTGATTGCGATAGATGTCCGTCGCCATGAAGCCGTTTCACGCACGGTCAAGATTCCAGCCGATGGTCGGATACGCTTGCCGCGCCTGATGTCCGCGATTGAGGCAAAGGGTAAGACCTGTGCCGAACTCGCCGAACTGTTGACCCAAAAACTGACCGAAGAGGGTAAGTTAGTTCTGCGCCCCGGTCAAGTCACGGTGAATGTGGCGGAGATGCGGATTCGGCGTATCTATGTTCGCGGAAATTCGGGACGTAGCGGCGACTTCGACCTCAAACCCGGTTGGCGGATTACGGAACTGATGGCAGTTATCGGGGGAGTTCCCAACCCGGAGCGAATCAAGGC
>Ga0224722_1002371_pt1 | contig 10061 bp, 5 predicted proteins | sample Balambano_FR1_Me_FD_161646 | JGI IMG/M metagenome (GOLD analysis project Ga0224722, IMG submission 161646) | Freshwater sediment microbial communities from Lake Towuti, South Sulawesi, Indonesia - Balambano_FR1_MetaG | ecosystem: Environmental > Aquatic > Freshwater > Lake > Sediment | place...
TTGAGAAGCTAAAGGCAAACGGCGTGCATTTTGAAGGAGCAAAGACCAGAGAGCTTGACCTCTGATACCGGGATTTGCTTCAGCATATAGCGCAGCAATACCCGCTACATGAGGAGTTGCCATACTGGTTCCGTTCAATCTGCTATAACCCGTTGTCATAGAACCTGCTTTGGTTTTAAGCACATAGCTGGAGTAGATATCCACTCCTGGAGCAATGAGATCGACCTGTCCACCATTAACAGAGTCTCCCTGGCTAGAAAAATCTGCGACTTGTTCCTGAGCATTCAGGGCAGCAACCGCCATCGCCGCAGGCGCATCCGCAGGAGTATTGACGGCTGACAGTCCTGCTGGACGTTGACGACTGTTGCCTGCCGCTGCGATAACAAGGGAACCTGCCTTCAACGTTCGCTCCATAACTTTATGGTAGAAATTACGAACATCGCCGGGCTTTCTAGGCGATCCTAAAGACATCGAAATCACATGACAACCCTGTAGAATTGCCCATTCAATCCCTTGTAAAATTTCACCAGGCAGCCCCTTCGGTATGGCTGGGCGATCGTCTAACACTTTAGCAACATAGATTTCAGTACCGTAAGCAACCCCATAACGCATCCCAGTCTTAGGGCTACGCGGTCCACAAGCTGTGCCTACGCAATGAGTCCCGTGTCCATTCAGGTCTTGAACTGGAAGCAAACTTCTGTTGCTTTGCACAAAAGATCGACTGACGATCGTGCGTCCCTGAAAGTCAGGGTGATTAAGCTCAAAGCCCGTATCCAAAACAGCGATTTTAATCCCTTTACCGCTGTAGCGAGAATTCAATACATTGGTAGCTTGGAGTCCCCAGGTTGCTGCTGAAGTATCCGCCCAAATTTGACTTGGAGTGAACTTCAAGGACGGCCTGTCCTGATCTGCAAATTGGTCTACTAGATTGGAGATACCGTCCCGATAACCCTGCAAATACTGTAGCGAAACTTCCCCTATCAGATTGGGTTGCGGTTTAGTGATGACTCGATCGCCAGCATCCATCAGCGCATAAAAATATTGCTCTTGCTCAATATCTAGAATAGGAGACTCAACATCTGCGCTTACAGTAATCAAAGATTGGAGTTGCTCTACGTCAATTGGCCGGTTAATAATTGCAACGCCCAGGGTTTGAAGAACGATGATATCAGCTTCCCTAATACTATAGGAATTCTGCTCAAGATCGGTTGATGTTACAGCGCTATTTAAACTAGTGAGTTCTTGTAAGAGCTGAATTCCTTCGTCTACTTTGTCCTGTTCTAATAAGACGAGTTGTCTACCTGTAAATTCCGGGTTGGAGGAGGACGTGTTGAAAAAATCCATAGCTAATTAGGAGAAAACAGTTTTGTTTTGGAGATCAATTGATCAGCAACACTAAGTAATCAAATTAAGATTAGACCGCGCTTGCTGATCTAAGCCCAAAGTAGCTGCTCTAGAGATTGGTTGACACCTAACAATCATTAGGAACTCTCTTAAGAAAAACTGAAGCAAACGTTCAAGGAGTGTGAAAATTTTGATGAAGCTTTGATGAATCTTGCCTGATTGACGAAAAACGATCGATAGTATCCTTTAAGGGCGTTTTTTGGCATCTACCGCGTCAGCCGCTAACGATTCATTCATCACCTTAGTTATTACCATTTCAATCATCATGTCATCCTCTTCCAGTCCCAGAGAGGACGTGTTCCCTGATGTTGCTCAGCAGTGGGATCTCGATCGCCTTTATGCTGCCCTGGCTAAGGCAAAACAGCGTCCACTGACTTATACAGAACAAGCTTGTTTACGAGGTTTATTGCAGGGAGTCAGCCCCAGCGATATTGCAATTCAACTCAACCGCCAGCCTCAAGGATTGCGAGTCGATCTCACTCGCGGGTTGTATCGCCACATTGAAGCCTTGACAGAAGTTGCAGTCAAGAACTGGCGGGAAGTCGCGACTGTTTTAGAACAAGGCTACAGACGCACAAGACAGCCCGGAGCTTCGAGCGCCAGCGATCGCCCTCTGGTTTTGCCGGTTCAAGACTGGGGTAAAGCGCCCGATGTGTTTGCTTTCTTTGGACGTACTCAGGAATTAGCGCAGCTAGAGCAATGGGTTAGTCGTGATCGCTGCCGACTTGTTGCCGTTTTAGGAATGGGTGGCATGGGTAAAACCAGCCTGTCACTCAAGCTGGCACAGCAAATTCAGGATCAATTTGAATGTGTGATCTGGCGATCGCTCCTTGATGCTCCACTCCCCTATGATCTGCTCACGGATTTACTGCAGGCACTATCCGGGCAGCAGCTTATTGCTGCATCGACTGATATCGACACAGCGATTTCTCAGCTATTGAACTACCTCGAAGCTCGTCGCTGCCTGCTTGTGCTGGACAACGTTGAAACCGTGCTGCAAGCCGAAAGTTCAACAGGACAGTATCGTCCGGGCTATGAGGGCTATGGTCAGCTCTTGCATCAGGTGGGTATGGTGCTGCATCAAAGCTGTCTGCTGTTGACCAGTCGAGAAACGCCTAAAGAAATCGCCCAGCTTGAAGGCAGGATGCGCCCAGTTCGATCGCTCAAACTTTCCGGCTTGGCAGGCGCAGAAGGAAAACAGATTTTTGCTGAAATTGGTGAGTTTGCTGCATCTGAATCCGAGTGGCAGCAGTTAATCGATCGCTATAATGGCAATCCCTTGATCCTTGAGCTGGTTGCAAAACACATTGTCGATGTGTTCAGCAGTGACATTGCTGCTTTTCTGCAGGAGGGTGCTCCGCTGCTTCACGATCTCAAGGATTTACTGGACTGGCATTTCAATCGTCTTACGGCATTAGAGCAAGAGGTCATGTATTGGCTGGCAATCAATCGCGAGCCTGTCACGATCGCTGAACTCAAGGAAGATATTCTTTCACCAACTGCTAAAAAGCAAGTTTCAACAACGCTTCAACTACTCCAACGTCGATTTCCGCTAGAGCGCAGGGAGAATTGTTTTACTCAGCAGCCCGTAGTTATGGAATACGTTAGTGATCAGCTGATTGAAAGAATCTGTAATGAAGTTGCCACGCTTGAAATTCAATGCTTTAATCAATATTCGTTTATTAAAGCGCAAGCAAAAGATTATATCCGAGAGAGCCAAAAACGAATTTTTGTTGAGCCAATCCTGGCAAATTTGCAACCTCGTTTTCATACCAGAACGGCGATCGTTAATCAGCTTCAACAGCTTTTGCAGCAGATACGAGAACAATTTGCGGATTTTGCAGGCTATGCAGGAGGGAATTTAATTAATCTGCTCTGTCATCTCAACGTTGATTTAACAGGGTATGATTTTTCGAATCTCTCCATCTGGCAGGCTTATCTGGCAGAAACCCAACTGCGTCGTGTCAATTTGTCAGGAGCAAACTTGGCAAAATCTGTTTTTGCTGAAACCTTTGGTGGCATTTCCTGCGTGACGTTCAGTCCAGACGGGAAACAGCTTGCGACCAGCGACACAAGCGGCGAAGTGCAAATTTGGGATGTTGCAACAGGACAACAGCAGCTTGCGCTCAAAGCAGATACAGTCTGGACATGGGCAGTTGCCTTTAGTCAGAACGGGCAAATTCTCGCAACGGCTGGCGATGACTATCAGGTGAAGCTGTGGAATGCCCAAACTGGGGCGTGTCTACAGATTTTGCAGGGACACAGTAATACGATCAACGCGATCGCCTTTAGCCCGACTAGCAATCTTCTGGCAAGCTGTGGACAAGACGCAACCATTCGTTTATGGGCAGTGAATTGCTGCTCTGAAACCCAAGCTAAAACCCAAGATGCTGCCTGTGTTGGAATTCTTCAGGGACACCAGGGACGAGTGTGGTCAATTGCTTTTAGCCCGGATGGACAAACGATCGTCAGCGGCTCAGAGGACGGCACCCTCAAACTTTGGGATGTTCGGACTGGAGCCTGTCTCAAAACCTGGACGGGGCATGATCACTGGGTTAAATCTGTTGCCTACAGCGCGGACGGAGTCTGGATTGCAAGCGGTAGCTTTGATGGCGCGGTGAAAGTCTGGCAGGCTGCGACCGGAACCTGCTATCACACCTGGCAGAATCATCAAAACACCGTCACTGCAGTTGCGTTTTGTCCTGCTGCCCCTGCTGAAGGGCGATCGAAAAATTTGCTGGTCAGCAGCAGCTATGATCAGACCCTTAAATTCTGGGATATCGCAACGGGAAGCTGTCTGAAAACCTGGCAGGCACACCGTAATCGGATCTGGTCGGTGGCTTTCAGCCCTGGCGGAAACCTGCTGGCAAGCGGCGGTGAGGATCACTCCACTCGCTTATGGGATGTGCAGACGGGATATTCCTGCAAAACCTGGAAAGGGCATACCAACGGCATCCTTTCCCTGGCAGTTCGTCCAGATCAAAGCTTACTCGCAACCGGGCACGAAGACCAGACCGTGAAGCTGTGGCATCCGCAAACGGGGGAAGCGCTGAAGACGCTGCGGGGACATACCAATCGAGTTTGGTCGGTTGCTTTTGCGCCTCCAACGGCAAATTCTGCCGCTCCTGAAATTCTGGCAAGTGCCAGTGCCGATCGATCGCTGAAACTCTGGAATAGCCGCACTGGAGCGTGTCTGCGCACGTTTCAGGGACATCAAAGCTGGGTCTGGTCGCTTGCGTTCAGTCCCACAGGCGATCGGCTCGCAAGCGGCAGCTACGACCAAACCATTCGTTTATGGAACCTGCACAGTGGCGAATGTTTGAATACGCTCACAGGGCATACTGCGCCAGTGGTCAGCGTCAGCTTTAGCCCCAATGGACAGTGGTTAGCCAGCAGCAGTTTCGATACCCTGATTAAGCTTTGGCATGTTCCAACCGGGCGTTGCATCCAAACCCTTCAGGGACACAGCCACAGCGTTTGGGCAGTAACCTTTCGCTCGGATGGTCAGCAGTTAGTAAGCTGCAGCTACGACAAAACCGTTAAACTTTGGGATTTCAATCGCGGACACTGCATTCGCACCTTCGAGGGACATACTAGCCCTGTCGTTTGCATTGCTCTGAGTCCTGATGGTCAACGCATTGCCAGCGGCAGTTTCGATCGCACAATTCGGCTCTGGGAAATTGAGTCAGGAAAACATCTGCATACGCTCTGTGGACACACTCAACCCGTCTGTTCTCTTACCTTTAGTGCAATTTCTTCTAGTGCAATTTCTTCCCCACAAATCTCAGCTTCATCGGATTGCTCCGCTCTGCTTTTGAGCAGCAGCTTTGATGAAACAATTCGATTTTGGGATGAAAAGACGGGGAGTTGTCTTAAAACATGGCGAGAACGCCGCCCCTATGAAGGAATGAACATCAACGGTGTCAGGGGATTAACTGAATCGCAACGCGGCACGCTGTATGCATTAGGGGCGATCGGAGACTAGTTAATCCTGCAAAATCATGGAGCCAGTGGCGATCGCCTGAGGCAATTGACTGCAAATTACCGCTTCGTGTCGTAATTTATGAGTTGTGCTATGTTATGTGTGCTATGTTATGTGTTGTTTTGCTCTATAATGCAATGAAGTCGATCGGGGTTAAACGCGAATAGAACGCACATAGTAGAAAGCATAAAGTAGAAAGTATATAAAATGTAAATCTAAAGCGTAAATCGTCGAATTGCTTGCCTCGAAAGAATGTGCGGGTGTAATTCAGTGGTAGAATGTCACCTTCCCAAGGTGAACGTCGTGGGTTCGAGTCCCATCACCCGCTTATCAGGTTATGCTACAGCGGCAGGGACATGAGATTAACCACAAGCGGGTGGCTCGATTGATGCGGGAGTTAGGTCTGGCGGGTAAGCCTCCCCCAGAGCATCCACCTCGCCGTTGAGGAAGAAGCTAAGGGGGCAAGTTGATTCATGCCTTTACTGTGAGCGACAGAAACGGTTAGCGGCGACTGCCTCGTCCCCGTCCACCTGCCCAGGGGGGTGGTCCTCCTGCCTCGCGAATATTGACAACTTCGCCAGTTGATTTGGTGATGCTAAAGGCATCAAAATCATAGTCATCATACTCACCCACAACCGTAACCTGTTCACCCTCCCGGAGATTGAGCTGGTGATACCACTGGGGACCCGCATCAACGATGATTTGTCCAGTACCGTCATCCAAAATAAACTCATTTCCGACCACACTGCGAATCACTCCCGAAACCCGAACGCCTGGATTGCGCTGTAAATCTCGAATGGCAGTTTGGGCTTGGGCGATCGGAAGACCATCCCCAATTAGCACAGCAGTCAGCATCGCGGTCAACGTTGCACTTACCATCACAGTGACAGTTCGTTTCATAAACCTGAATCTCCTCAAACAAAACGTTCCAAGCCAGTTCCTGTAGAATGACAGCTAAAGATGACCACAAAATGACGGGAATTTATCAGGATAGATGGCAGTCAGCGGCAGCGTAATTTGAAATGTTGACCCTTGCCCGATCGCGCTAGTCGCACTGATTTGTCCGGCATGAGCCTGAACAATTTGCTGAGCGATCGCCAACCCCAACCCCGTTCCGCCCGATGCTTTAGAACGCTGCGGATCAACCCGATAAAATCGCTCAAAAATGTAGGGCAGTGCCTCTGATGGAATGCCAATTCCACTATCTTTTACCGCGATCGTCGCTTGTTGATTCCGCACCCAGAGGCTCAGTTCGATCGTTCCGCCCCCCGGCGTGTAGTGGCAGGCATTATGCAGCAAATTGGCGATCGCTTGCCGCAAGAGTGTGGCATCTGCTTGCACCACGATCGCGTCATCTGGAATGTGAGCCGTCAACTGAAGCTGATGTGATTTTGCCTGGGGCAACCAGTCTGCTGCCATCTGGCGGAGCAAACAGGTTAAGTCAACTGGTTTTAGCACCTCCGAGGCGAGCAATCCCTCGTGGCGAGCGAGAAACAGCAACTCATCAATCAGCGTACTCATTTGCTTGGTCAGGACGACAATCTTTTGTAGGCGGCTGCGCAGGGGAATGGCTCCTTCTTCGGGATCATCCAGCTCCAGTAAACCGACTTGAGCATTGCCCAACACCGCTGCCAGGGGTGCCCGAAGTTCGTGGGAGGCGTTTGCGGTAAAGCGTTGAAGCTGATTACAAGCCACTTCCAGGCGATCGTTAGTTTTCTGAAGACTAATTTCTCGACCCATTAATTCCCGCTCTAGCTGAGAAAACAGGTGGATGGCAAACAAAGCTCCCCCTGTCCCAATCACACCAGAGCCACACAGCACCATCCAGGTAATTTGGCGATAAAGCTCCTGATGCTGTTTTCGCTGAGCCAACAACACCTCCTCGGTTTGAGTAAAGCGATCGATCGCCTGACGGGCTTCGTCCATCGTTTCCTTGCCTTCCTCCAACCATTCGTAGAGTGCTGCAGTCGGAACTATGATTTCTGCTCGTCCCCGAATTAATTTAAGGTCTTGCTGAAGCGTCAGCTTTTGATGCAGAAGCGCTAAGGTATCATCCACCAGGCGGCGAATCTCCTGAATGCGCTGAGATTGTTGCGGGTTATCGCTCACCAAATTTTGGAGCTGATCCAGCGATGCTGGAATGACCGCTTTGGCATTGTTGTACGGAGTTAAAAACTCGTTGCGCTGGGTTAATCCATAGCCGCGAACCCCCGTTTCAGCATCCAGTAAGGCATTCAAAAGCCGTTTCGTTTCCAGACGCACGATTTGAGTATGCTGTACCCAGGCTTCGTCTTCCACCAGGCTGGCTTTCAACCAGGCAAAGGCAGAAAGGGCGGTCAACAAACAGACAACGGGAATCGCAATAATAGTTGCCCCACGGACTCGAATGGGCAGGGACTGCCAGCGTTGATACATCTGTTGAACGAGATGCGCCATCATTCATCTCTCAGGAGGTTCTAACCGATAGCCTATGCCATAAATTGTTTCAATCCAAGTATCTACCCCGATTTCGCGCAGTCGCTGTCGCAGCCGCTTAATGCGGGCAGTCACGGCATTACTCTCTGGTTCGGTTCCCCATTCCCACAGCATTTGCTCAAGCTGATCATGGGTAAGAATTTGCTGGGGATGGCGCATCAGGTATTCCAAAAGCTGAAAATCGCGGCTGGAAAGCTTCAGACTCAAACTTTGTCGCTCTACCCGCATACTGTCCAGATGCAGCACCAGATCGTGAACTTGCAGTCTGTCTCCGATCCAGAGCGGCGATCGTCGTCGCAGTGCCCGGACTCGCGCCAGCAGTTCATCAATGTCGATCGGTTTTACTAAATAATCATCTGCTCCCGCATCCAGACCCATAACTTTGTTGGCGGTGGTGTCCTTTGCCGTCAGGATGAGAATCGGAGCCGATTTCCCTGCCTGACGATAGGACTGACAGAGAGAAATTCCATCTTCTCCAGGCAGCATCCAGTCAAAAATGAGCAGATCGTACTCTTTCTCCCCCATGAGCCAGCGAGCCGTTGTGCCGTCTTCAACTGCATCCACAATATGTCCAGAGCGGGCAAGGGCAGCGTGCAATGGCTCTCGCTGTTCAGGATCGTCTTCCACAAGTAAAATCCGCATCGGTTTGCCGTTTTACTGTTTTGTCTGGTCTTATTTCCAAAAATAACTTGAAGTCAAAACGGTTATCGCTTTTTTCACTCTGGTAAGAGACAGGGGTGTGGGAGCTGTGCCTCACGCAGGAGCAGTGCCCGCACCCCCATTTCTTGTGAGACCTTAGCCTGGAAAAGGCTGTAAGAAGAATAGAGAGATGTTCTACCTTCTACTCTTCTCTACGGTATAGACCTAAGTCGAACCTGACTTCGTTTGAGGCTCAGCCCAGAATTAGAAGATTGATGAATCAACCGCAAATTCCTGTGGCGACACAACATCGCTGGACTGAAAAAAGCTTCGGGGTCCGCCGGGTCGCCCTGCCCAGGGAGGTGGACCGCCAAAATCGCGATCGTCTCGATCGTCTCTAAAATCATTATCTCTGCGACGATCGGGGCGTTGGGCTGGCTGCGATACCACAACTGCACCGTTGGCTCTCGTGATTCTCAGGGCATCAAAATCCTCATCATCCAGATCGCCAACCACCGTCAGGCGCTCGCCCACTGCAATATCCAGCGTGCCCCTGCCTCTGCGTATGCCATCAACCAGCACCTGCCCTGTCCGATCGCGCAGCACAAACTCATCGTCTCGAACTTGAGTCACGGTTCCGGTAATGGTGACAAACACATCATCACGAACCCGCAGATCGCCAATGTTGACGCCTGGGGCGTTATCGATATTGATTGGGCGATCGTTGTCAGGTCTGCCATTTCCCGGTCTACCGTTTCCCGGTCTGCCGTTTCCCGGTCTGCCGTTTCCCGGTCTACCGTTTCCTGGAAAAGGTTGTCCTATCACTTCGGAGCCATCTGCTCTAACGATTCGAGTAGCATCAAAATCTTCCGGATCATCCAGATCTCCGGTAACCGTGACCTGTTCTCCAATCGCTAAATCAATGCTTCCTGACCCCCGCCGAATAGCATCCACCCAAATTTGTCCGGTGCTATCCCGGAGTAAAAACTCATCATCACGAACGTCAACCACAGTGCCAGCAATGGTAACGATAAAGTCATCACGAATCTGTAAATCCCTAATATTCGTAACCATTTGAAGTACCTCCAGTACATGCTCGGCTCGAACCGCACTGAACCTATCAAGAAATCATGACCAGAAAATGACCGCCTTCCGGATTCTGAGATCTGCATCGGAGCTGTAAACGTATCAGTTCCAGCTCATTCTGAAAGCAGAAACGGTATTCCACAACTCATCCCAATTCGATCGATCAAGCGTGAGCATTACAGCCTTTTTCAGGCTAATGGAGTCCAAAAATTGGGGTGCTTCTGCCCCTGCACGGGGAGAAAGCCCCCACACCCCCCGTACTTTATCAGAGTGAAAAAAGCTGTATTGAGCATGATGAGGAGGACAATCGTTTTTCAGCTTGCCGTCAATTTAATCAGCCAATGCTGCTCCTCTACGAAGGCGTATCGATGTATTTGTCGGAAGCAGAAAATAAAACGCTGCTGCGAGAAATTGATGCTCGTTTTGCTCCAGTTGAGGTTTTGTTTGATGTGTTGAATCGTAAAGGATCTCAAAG
>Ga0224722_1002373_pt1 | contig 10058 bp, 14 predicted proteins | sample Balambano_FR1_Me_FD_161646 | JGI IMG/M metagenome (GOLD analysis project Ga0224722, IMG submission 161646) | Freshwater sediment microbial communities from Lake Towuti, South Sulawesi, Indonesia - Balambano_FR1_MetaG | ecosystem: Environmental > Aquatic > Freshwater > Lake > Sediment | place...
TCGCGGCGTCGCCGCCGGCCGCGACAGCTACGCCACGACCGCCGGCGACGCCAGCCACGCCGCGACCACCGGCCACAACAGCCACGCCGCGACCACCGGCAAAAATGCCGCCGCCGTCTGCCTCGGCAAGAACGGAAAGGTCCTGGCTGCCGACGGCAATTTGGTCGCGCTCGCCTTCTATGGCGACTTTGACCTCGACCGGGCGAAAAGTTGCAAGCTGCTTGACATCAAGACGGCGCGTTGCGGCCATGCCGCCGGCGAGTTGAAGCCGGACACCTGGTATCGGCTGAACGCCCATGGGGACTTCGTGCCCTGCGAGGAGGGCGACATATGAGCGTCCACCGCACCCCGATCACGTCGCGCGAGGCCTGGCTCGCCAAGCGCGCAGAAAACATCGGCGCTTCGGAGATCGCGGCGCTGTTCGGGTGCCACCCGTACCGCACCGCGCTGCAGCTCTACGCCGAAAAGACTGGCGTGGCGCGGACCGCGCCCGCCTCCGCCGTGCTGGAGCGCGGGCACATTCTGGAGCCCGCCGTCGCCGAGATGGCGCGCCGCGAGCGGCCGGACTGGCGGATCGAGAAGGCGTCCGACTATCTGAGCGCTCCGGAGTGGAGACTGGGCTGCACGCCCGACTTCTGGGTGGATTGCCCCCGGCGCGGGCCCGGCGTGCTGCAGTGCAAGACCGTGGCCAAGCCGGTCTATGACGAGACATGGGCGGATGGTCCGCCGCTGTGGGTCCTGCTGCAGACGCTGCAGGAGCAGATGCTTGCCGGCGTCGCCTGGGGCGCGGTCGGCGTGCTGATCACCTCCACCTACACCGTGGCCGGCGCGCTGCACGATTTCGCGCGGCATGAGGCGACGGAGGCGCGCATCATCGCGGCGGCGCGCGCGTTCTGGTCCGACCTCGAAGCCGGACGCCCGCCCCAGCCCGACTTCGACCGCGACGGCGAGACGATCCGCGCCTTGCACCCTCAGGACAATGGCGCGATCCTCGATCTCTCGGGCGACAACCGCCTGCCGGAGCTCTTGGCGCAATATGAGACTTACGCCGCGATGGGGCGGCGCGCCGAGAAGGAGCTCAAGCGCGTCAAGGCGGAGATCGCGGCCAAGCTCGGCGACGCCGCCGGCGCGGTCCTGCCCGGCTGGCGGATCGCATTCCCGACGCGCCAGCGCGCCGGCTATGAGGTCAAGCCCACCCGCTACCGCGAGCTGAGGGTCACGCGCCAGGCCGAGACGGAGCAGGCGGCATGAGCGCCAGCGTCCTCGACTGGCGGCGCGCCGCGCCCGGCGCGATGTTCGAGCATCTTCTCGACCTCCACGATCAGCTGGCGCTCACCGCGCAATTGCTGGAGGACCGCGACCGCTATTACGCCCTGGCGACCCCTGCCAGCGAAAGTTGCGTCGCCCGGGCGCGAGCGCTGTTGTGCAAGCCGCCTCGCGCGCCGGCTCCATCTTATTGAGGGAAAGACCATGTTGTTCAAGAAAGCGGAAATGACCTCGGCATTTCTGAAGATGGGCCTGCTTGGTTTTGCGGGCTCCGGCAAAACCTACACCGCCACGAAGACCGCGATCGGATTGGTCGAGCATATGCGAGCGGCCGATTTGCCGCTCGGTCAGAAGCCGATGTTTTTTCTCGATACCGAGACCGGCTCCGATTGGGTGAAGTCCACCATCGAGGCGGCCGATATCGAGCTTTTCACTGCTAAGACGCGCGCCTTCTGCGACCTCATGGAAGCGATGGAGGAGGCGGAGCGCAATGCCTCCATCCTGCTGGTGGACAGCATCACGCATTTCTGGACCGAGCTTTGCGAAAGCTACCAGAAGAAGCGGAACCGCACGCGCGGCTTGGAATTCCAGGATTGGGCGTATCTGAAGAAGGAATGGCGTCGTTTTACCGACAGGTTCATCAACGCAAATCTTCATGTCATCATCTGCGGACGCGCGGGCTATGAATACGATTACTTCACCGACGACAGCGGCAAGCGGCAGCTCGAAAAAACGGGCGTGAAGATGCGGGCCGAGACGGAGTTTGGCTATGAGCCCTCCCTGCTCGTCCTGATGGAGCGGGAAACCGACCCGGACAGCAAGCGCGTCACGCGCACGGCTCACATCCTGAAGGACCGTTCCACGCTGATCGATGGAAAGGCCTTCTCCAATCCCGGTTTCAAGGACTTCCTACCGCACGTCCGCTTTCTGAACATCGGCGGCGCTCACATCGGCGTGGACACCAGCCGCAGCTCGGAACGCGACATCCCGGCCGACGCCGGGCGCGACAAGGAGCGCATCTACCGTCGCATCGTCATCGATGAGATCCAGTCGCTTCTGGTGGAGCATTTCCCCGGCCAGACCGCCAGCGAGAAGCGGACCAAGCAAACGCTGCTGCGCGAACATTTTGCTGCGTCCTGGACGGAGATCGAGGAGCTGATGTCCCTGCCGGCGCTCCGCGCCGGCTATGACAGTCTCCACCAGAAGCTGGAGCGGAGGCCGTCGAAATACGCAGCCCCCGACTTCGATGATGAAATCCCGCATCTGGCGAGAGAGAAAACCGATCCTGCCGAACCTTTGGACGCGGCCGAGCCCTCGCCGGCCGCGCCGACGCCGGCGGATGGCAGCGCCGCCGGCGCGCCCGCAGCGGCCGCCGCAGCCGCCGGCGGTCCTGCGGGCGATCCCTCCGCGGCCGAGGCCGAACTCTCGGCCGAGGACACCGCGCGCGCGGCGGGGGCCAAGGCCTGCCGCGCCGGCCTGCCGATCGACGCGATCCCCCCGAAATACGGCCGCTACAAGCTGCTGAGGGCGGCATGGGAGGAGGGCTATCACGCCGAGGCCGAAGCCATGGAAGCGGAGATGCACGCATGAAGCCCTCGCTGGAGCTGGCGCGCCAGATCGCGGCCGCCGTGATGGACCAGGTGGAGCGCGACCGCTGTCTGAACAGCAGCGGCCTCGCCGAGGCCATCCTCGCCAGGATGCTGGTCTGCGGCGCGAACAGCGCCGCGAATGCGGGCGACGAAAAGATCATCAGCGCCAGCATAAGGCTGTGCTCTCAAATTAGCAGCCATATCGGCCTTTTCCCCACGTCAATCGAAAACGCTTGCCACGATGTCTTATACGAGCTGCAGCGCGCAGGGCGCATGCCGTGATGCCCGTTCTGGCCGTCTTCGTCTGTGGCCTGCCCCGCGCGCAGGGCTCCAAGCGCCATGTCGGCGGCGGCGTGATGGCTGAGAGTTCGGAGTTCGTCAAGCCCTGGCGGTCCGATATCCGCGCGCATCTCTTGAGCGCGGACGGCCTTCCCCTCGCGCGCTTCGACGGAGCGGTTCATCTCGACATGGAGTTCGTCATGACGCGCCCGCGCTCCGCGCCCAAGCGCTCCGAGCCCCCCGCGATCAAGCGGCCGGACCTCGACAAGCTGCAGCGCGCTGTGTTCGACGCGGTCGGCTCCGCCGGCGTCTGGCGCGATGATTCCCAGGTGGTGAGCGTGCGCGCCAGCAAGCGGCTCGCGCGCATCGACGAGCCGCTCGGCCTGCATCTGGTCATCATGGAGGCCAAATAATGGAACGTGAATTTCCGCTGCAATGGCCTGCGGGCCAGCCGCGCACCGCGCGGCGCGACAAAGGCAAGTTCCAGCGCACCCTCAGCGACGCCCGCGTCCACCTCATCAAACAGGCGCAGTGCGCCGGCGGCAGCAACATCGTGATCTCCTCCAATTATGGCGGGCTGAGCGGTAGGACGCCGGACGATCCGGGCGTTGCGATCTATTTCAACCGGCGGGGGAGACGGCTAGGCATGGCCTGCGACCGCTGGTCGCTGGTTGCGCACAATCTCTCAGCCCTTGCGAACACCATCGAGGCTATGCGCGGGATTGAGCGCTGGGGTTGCGGGCATCTGATGGAGCAGGCGTTTGCCGCTTTCGAGGCCTTGCCCGCGCCGCAGAGCTGGCAAGATGTGCTGGAGATGCATGGCGCGGCGGTCACCCTCGCCAATGTCGAGGCGCGTTACCGGGAGCTGGCGAAGCGCCATCATCCGGATCAAGGCGGCGACCCCGAGGTGTTCAAAGTGATCACGGCCGCGCGCGATGCGGCCAAAAAGGCTTTGTCAGGGTAAGCGTTCACTGAAGGTTCCCGCGTAATGCCAAGGCTCTCAAGGCGCGGCGTCGTCAAATTCTTCCTGCCGCATAAGGGATACGGCTTCATCATCCCCGATGAGGGCGGACCGGAGGTGTGGTTCCACGCCGATGCCTGCCACATTGCGCGCTGCGACCCGATCATGCCGGGAGACCGCGTGGCCTATGAGCAGCGGCAATCCGAAAAAGGCCTTCGCGCGACGATCGTCGTGCAGACCCAAGATGAGTGAGCAGCCCATGAGTGAGCCCGAGCGCCTTGCGCACTACCTCAGGATATCGGGGAAAGGCCCCAAGCGAGGCTTGACCGCTCAGGAGGCGGCCGAACACTGCGGGTTGTCGGTCGCAGGCTTCCATAACTGGGTAAAGCGGCAGGGCATTCAATGCCGCATTCCCGGCAGCAACCGCTACGATCTCAGGGCGCTTGATGCGGCGATCGACAAGCTGATGGGGATTGCGCAGCCAGCGCCAGAGCGCGAGCTGACGCCTTACGAGGCCTGGAAGGCCAAGCGCGATGCAAGTGCGTCTTCGGCACGTTAATACGGTCCGCAAGAAGCTCTCTGACGGCACCGTGCGGACCTTCTACTACCACCGCTTGACGAAAAAGCGAATTGAGGGCGAGCCGGGGACGCTAGAGTTCCAGATCTCCTATGATGCGGCCGCCTCACGCGCGAAGGTCGACGCGGAAATGTTTGTCGATGCGGTTGCGGAGTATTTCGGCTCGCAGGAGTTCGATGGGCTGGGCGAGCGCACCAAAGCGGACTACCGCAAGTTCCGCAAGGTCATTGAAGACGCGTGGCCGGACCTGCCGCTGGCCGTGCTCGGCGACAAGCTGATACGACGCGACTTGAAGAAATGGCACACGCAGCTCGTGAAGGAGAAAGGCCCGCGCCAGGCCGACCTGGTGCTGGCGACCATGAGCCGGATTGTGAGCTTCGCGGTCGATTCTTCGCTGATCGCACAGAACCACATCATTGGCATCGCGAGGGCGTACAAAGCCGACCGCAGCGATGCGATCTGGACGCTGGAGGATGTCAGCGCCTTCATGGAGGTCGCGCATCGGCAGATGAAGCTGGCGCTGATTCTTGCGCTGCACCTGGGGCGCAGGCAGGGCGACCTCATCCAACTCACCTGGAGCGACTATGACGGCGAGCGCATCGCTGTGACGAACCGCAAGGGCGGGCGCAAAAGCAAGTTCAAGGCGCGATGCACCGAAACGCTGCGCGCCACGCTTGATGCGGCCAAGCGAGCGCTAGGGCGCATTCCTCATAAGGATGAGCGCATTCTGACGACGGTGGAGGGGGGCGAGTGGGTGGAAAGCCACTTCTCGACGAAGTTCAGCGCCACGAAGAATAGGGCTGGGCTTACTCACCTGCACTTTCATGATCTAAGAGGAACTGCAATAACGGTCCTGGCGGAGAGTGGTTGTACAAATTCCGAGATCGCCTCGATCACAGGTCATTCCATGAAACACATCGAGAAGATCATCGACACTTACATGGCGCGCACCCGCAAGCTGAATGATGAGGCAGTCGCCAAATTGGAGCGATCGTGGATTGCGTCCGTGGGGGCGATCGAGTAGAAACTGCAAACCAAACTGCAAACCAGGGCACTAGGGTAAAACGAGAACATTTTTTTCGCCTTGTTTTTCAATGTGCTGTGCGTCACGGAGCGGTGGCCGAGAGGCTGAAGGCGGCGGTTTGCTAAGCCGTCGCAAGTCATAATAAAATCAATCGCTTAGCTGCAAACTGCGGCCCACGACGCCTCAATAAAATCAATGACTTAGCCGGGCGGTGCAAACCGAAATCCGGGCATTTCGCATGGGCCAGAACCAATTTAGCGACCGCCCTGGCGCGCGATCCGCCCCGGTCAACGACATGTGACCACGGGTCGATTTTTTCTCTTTTCATTCGTCAAAAATTGTACATATAGTCTGACCGTGGTCAGGAAATATTCGATCGTCGTCGCCTTCCACCCTGACGGCGGTCAAGCGGGCCTGACCATGGCCGCCTTGCGCCCCAAGCATGCCGGGCGGCCAGACGGAGACGGGCCGGAGCGGGACCGCCGCTTGCCACACCGCTTCGGCCCGGATTTGAGACCGCGTGACCTGAGCCCCATGGAGACGGCGGCATCCCCCCCCCTCCGCCGCCGTCTCCGACCTCATTCAAGGACCCCGATCATGACAGCAGTCGATGTCGCCGCGCTCGCGATTGGCGCGGTGGTGTTCATTCTCGTCTACGCCGTCGGCCTGGCGCTGTGCCGCGCCGCCGCGCGCGCCGACGGCCGTGTGCGCCGCGAGAGGACAGGCCGATGACGCCGCTCAGCGATGAGGAGATCGCGGCGGCCCGCCTCGCGGCGGAGGCCGAGCGCAGCTTCAAGGATACGTTGGACGATCTGGAGGCGCTGGAGCAGCGCCACCTGCTCTGGGTGCGCGCGCTGCTGACGCTGGCCGTGGTCCAGGCGCTGATCATCCTGGTCCTGGCGATCGCGCTCGCAGCCTAGGAGGAATCACGATGGTGAAAGAGTGTTTAATCCTGCTCGCGGTGGCGATCGCGCTGATCGCGCTCGCGAAATACGCGCAGGCCGCGCCTTGCGAGGCGGTGACGGCGATCCTGATCGGAGGGGTCGGGCGATGAGCGTCCTGCAAACCCTGGCCGACGGCGTCTATCTCGCGCCCTCGGGCGAGCTGGTGATCGTCGGCGCGAAGGCCGGCCACGCGCTGCGCCAGCTCATCATCGACCGGATCGGGCCGGACGAGCAGGCCGTCGTCATCGAGCCGGACCGTCTGCGGCAGGCGCTTGCCGCGCTTGCGCGCATGAAAGACCGCCCATGACCGACGCTCTGCTCCTTGACCCGGAGCGGCCCGCCGTCATGCTGCGCGGCGGGGTCTGCCGCCTCTATCCGAGCGCATCTCAGGCGCGGGCCATGGACCTGTGGCGGCGGCGCTGCATCCAGCTCTGGAACCTGCTGCTGGAGCTGGCGCAGGCCGCCTATTCGGGCGAGAACCGCAAATCGAAGCTGGGCTGGCGCTCGATCTGGCGGCGCGTGGTTGAGGACAGCCACGCCGAAGCGGTGCGCGTGGCGCGGGAGGGCAAGCTGCGAAAGGACGGCACCTTTCGCAAGGCTCCTGGCGCGCGCCCGGAGCCGCCGCCGCTTGATGAGGGCATGTTGGGCAAGATTAGAAGCCCGCTGAAAGCTCATCTCGCCAGGCAGATCGATTTCGATCAGATTTCAGGCGCGGAGATCGCAAATCTGCCGGTCTATCACTGTGATCCAAAGGCGCATGTTAGGGCGCCGACAGACGACGATGTCTGGCAGATGCTGCAGTTCTGGAAAGCGGACGGGATCAACCCGGTTGCACGGCTTCCTGCCAATCTGGCATGGCAGATTGCTCGTGAATTTCTCAGGGAGGTGCGCACGACCCAGTGGGAGTCGGCGCGAAGCAGCACGTTCCATTGGAGACGCATCGTTGATCGGGCCATCGCGGCTCTCACCGAAAAGGCCGCACCAAAACAAGATAGGCAGAACACAACGACTCAGACCGATGGCGACGCAGAGATCGCGGCATTGCCACGTCTGTTCATCTGGGAGCATGAGCTGCAGAAGGTGATGGCGCGCCTCAAGCAGGCGCCGCGCGCGCGCTGGATCGCCGACCTGCCCTCCCATGCCGCGCAGAGCGTGGTGAAGGATCTGATCAAGGCGCTGCAGGCGATGCTGCGCGAGCGCAAGAAGCGCCTGTCCGGCGCGGGCGGGCTCGACACCGGCTTCCCGAAATTCAAGAAGAACCGCTATGCCGCAGGCTCGGTCTACCTCGCCAACACGCAGGTCAAATTCAAGACCAAGCCCAAGCGCCGCGGCGAGGCCCCGGACGGGGCGCGCGTCATCAAGGAGTTCAGCGCGGTCAAGCTGCCGAATGGCGTCGGCTGGATGGAATGCCGCCTGAGCCGCAAAATCGCGGCGGCGCTCGAATACGGCGAGGCCGACTTGATGGGCGCGCGCATCTGGCGGCGGGGCGAGGACTGGTACATGTCCTGCCAATGGCGGCTGCCGGTCCCCGCGCCGCTGCCCAAGACCGGGCGCGTCGCGGCGGTCAAGATCGCCGCCCGCATCCCGATCACGATTTGCGACGATCGCGGCCAGGTTCGCGAATTCGAGATGCCGCCGATCGACAAGGACCGGATCGCGGCCCATCGCGCCGCCGGCCGCCGTCAGGCGCTGGCGCTGGAGGCGCGCAAGGCGAAGGCCAAGAAGCGGGAGGCTTATGCGAAAAAACGGGCGGCGCAAAAAGCGGCGCGCGACCTTGCGGTGAAGCCCTTGAAGCGAGCGCGGATACCCTTATCCGGCGGCTTCTATGCGGCCGCCGCCACGCTCGCCCGGCTGGAAGGGGAGGACGCCGACATCCGCGCGGACTGGATGCACAAGACCACCACCCAGATCGTCGAAACCTACGACGCGATCGCGGTGCAGAAAATGCAGGTGGCGAAGATGATGAAGAAGGAAAAGCCACCCAAGACCCAGGATGAGCTGCGCCAGCCGGAAGAGACGCGGCGGCGGCGCTCGCTGAAAGCGGCGCGCGCGCTGATGCGCAGCGCGGCGATGGCCCGCATCCAGCAGGTTTTGAAATACAAGGCCACCGAGCGGCGCGGACCCCAGGCTTACATCGAAATCCCACCGCACCATGTGACGGCGAGCGCCTCATCGGTGACCGGCACGATCTTCCCGGAATGGCGGGACGGGCGCAAGATCGTGCGCGCCCGCGAGGCCTTGCCCGATGGCGGCGTCGCCGTCACGCATCAGCCCCGCAACCGCAACGCGGCGCGCGTCATCGCCAAGCATCTGGAGAAAAAGCTGGGTGGGGGCGGTTTGCAATCCGGCCGCGGCGGCATGGGCTCGCGCAAGCATGGCCAATCCGGCCATCCGGGGAAATCGCCAAAACTGCGCCACGCCATGAAGCGGGAGGCCGAACGGCAGGAGCGCAAGGACCGCTCAAAGCTCGCCGACCCGAAGGGATCGGTCGGGGAAGCTTTTAAGGGTAAACCGTCCTAGCATCTGGAGAAAAAGCTGGCCCGAGCCAAACCGTAGTCTTCCGCGTACAGGCAACACTATTCGTTGCGCATGAGGCCGGAAGTTCCGCTGAATAGCGGAGCTCCGATACTGTTTGCTTGCCAAGTATATTGGCGATCACCCAAAAATATTCTTTATATCATCTTTTTGTCAATTGACAGGGCGCAATATATCGTGCATCGATTTGGTTACCGCGAAGGCGGTCCCGGCCAGCTTAGGTCGTGGTCAAAGCCCGTCACGGCGTCTCTACGGAGGCGCTGCGGCTGCCGGTCTGTAAGTCCTCTCACGTTTCCAGGGAGGCGGCGGCATCGGAGGCCCGTCGTCACGATTTCAGCCTTTCGGCTGGACGCGGCGATGGGCCGGAGAAGGGGGCATCCACTGCGTGCTCTGAACGGCCGTTCTTTGAAATTGTGGGCCAGCTCAACAACTTGCCTCCTAGAGGCCGCTCTGAGCGCGTGTGGAGAGGCGTCGGGTCGATCCGTCAATGCCGGCGTCCGCATAGGGCCGCTCTGAGCGCGTGTGGAGAGGCGTAAGCCCAGGATCGGGACACGCTCGCCCGTGTTGGCCGCTCTGAGCGCGTGTGGAGAGGCGTCTTAACGGCCGCGATGCAGAGCTGGAGCTTTAGGCCGCTCTGAGCGCGTGTGGAGAGGCGGTTTGCAGGCTCGGTCTCGTCGAACCCTTGGGGGGCCGCTCTGAGCGCGTGTGGAGAGGCGTCGCCCGCTCTTTGGTGTCTCTACGAGAATCCCGGCCGCTCTGAGCGCGTGTGGAGAGGCGGCTGTCGGATTTCGGGACAATCATCCTGCCTGAGGCCGCTCTGAGCGCGTGTGGAGAGGCGTCGCCGTGCCCACCGCCGCCGTCGCCTATGTCGGGCCGCTCTGAG
>Ga0224722_1002374_pt1 | contig 10053 bp, 13 predicted proteins | sample Balambano_FR1_Me_FD_161646 | JGI IMG/M metagenome (GOLD analysis project Ga0224722, IMG submission 161646) | Freshwater sediment microbial communities from Lake Towuti, South Sulawesi, Indonesia - Balambano_FR1_MetaG | ecosystem: Environmental > Aquatic > Freshwater > Lake > Sediment | place...
ATTCCTGGGGATGAGCCAGCATCAGCGGCTTATCCAGCGGGGCCTGCGCTGCCGCCAGCAGCGGGGCCAGGTCGCCGCGCAGGGCGCGCATGTCGTGGGTGGGCACGCGCAGGTAACGCACCGCCTCTGGCAGGGCGAAGGCAGCCACAAACGATTCCGTGTCGACGCGCATCACGGCAAATGACGCGCTGCCATCGGCAAACGGGGCGACAGGCACCTGCTGCTGATAGACTTTGCCCTGCTGCGGGGAGAGCGCCTCTGTGCGCTTCAGCAGTTCCCACTGGCCGTAATCAGTAGTAGCAGAGAGGCCGTAAACGACGTAATCGAGGGGTTTTTCCACGCGGGAAGGTCCAGTGTGCTTGTGCTACGAACGCCCTAAGTCTAACGAACGTGGCCGATGCGTGTCAATCGCAGTGTGCCGTTTGCTGCCTCTGCCACTGCCTGGCTGGGGCTGCGGCGGGTGTGCCTGGCGGCTCACTTCGCCGCTTGTCGAGCGCAGGTCGTGTTTGTTACCATCGTTGGCGACGCCTCCGCACAGTGAAAGGGCAGTTCCTCATGGCATTCCTGAACCGCTTACTGGCAGCAGTCAGACGTTTGGTAACGCCTGCGCCGCCGCAGGACCGGGCGCTGTACGTTTATGTGAAGCCCAAAGCCTGCGGCGAAGTGCTGCGCGTGCGCATCGACACGATGAACGAGCTTTCACGCACCGATGACGAAAGCGGCTACTTCGTGCGTAAGCTTGCGCGCGGGGCGCGCTGCCCTTTTCAGGTAGAGATCGAAATACAGTTTGACGGCAGTCGCCGTGTTGTCTCGACGGATATTACAAATGGGACACAAGCCACCCAGGCAGAATACGACGCCTACGTGGCCAGCACCGCCCCGCGCTGAGCAGCCGCACGCGCCACACAGGGCCTGGGCCGCCGCGTTTGCCCATTGTCAGCCTGCCAGCCCCGTCAGGCGTTCGCTGATCTGCCACAGGCGCTGATTGGCAGCCACATCGTAGGTCTGTGGTGGCGATTGAATCTGCCGCTGGCCAGCGAAGTAGCGCCCCGTAACCCCGCTCAGTTCAGGGCTGGTCGCCAGGTATACGATGCGTTTGGCCGCCTGGTCTGCATCTGGCAGAACCAGCGCGCCCAGAAAGCTGATTAAACGCAGGAAAAGCCCCTCGTCGCCTTCGTCCTTGCCCAGATTCGACCTGAACACGCCGGGATGAACACAGTTGACAGTTACCCCGGTGTTTTGAAGCCGCCTGGACAGCTCATAGGTAAAGTGCAGGTTGCCCAGTTTGGATTGGCTGTAAGCCTGAAGGCCCCGATAGGGTCGCTTTTCAAACTGAAGGTCGTCAAAGTCTATGGCTGTGTTCAGGCGCGTTCCCACGTTGACGACACGCGCAGGGGCCGAGGCAATGAGCACATCTAACAGCAGATGGGTGAGCAGGAACGATGCCAGGTGGTTCACAGCCAGGGAGTACTCGATGCCATCTGTTGTTACCCTGCGCTGTGGGAACGAACCGCCTACGTTGTTGACCAGGACGTGCAGGTTTTTGTGCCTGTTCCTGAAGGCGGCGGCTAACTGCCGGATGTCTGCCTGCGAGGACAGATCGGCCAGCAGCAGGTCGGTGTGGCTGCTGCCAGTCTCGGCGATGATCTCCTGCCGGGCAGCCTCGCCAGCCGCAGGGTTACGGCAGACCATGACGACGGTTGCACCCAGGCGCGCCAGGGCCTTGGCAGAAGCCTTGCCCAGGCCAGAGTTCGCGCCGGTGATGAGGACTGTTTGGCCTGTCAGATCGGTGTTCACAGGGGATGGTTCCTTTCATGTCGTCAACGTTGATTTGCTTTGGGTAAGGCCTGTGGCAGCGGGCGACTTACCTACAATTTGGTAGATTACCCGGCTAAAAAAATATCACCGACTGAGCCATCCATCGAGCAGCATATCCACGAGTTGGCGACCAACCTGCTGGCGAACATCCGCACCGTAGTGATCTGGCACGTTGTGCACACTCTGGATGAGGCTGACGAAAGCCAGCGCGGCGACATCGTAATCCTGAACGCTGGCGCTTCCATGGTGCACCGCGTTTTTGATGGCCGCGACGATAGGGCTGCGCAGCGCGTCGTAAGCCAGTGTCAGCAGCGCTGCGCGCTGCTGCGCATCCAATTCAGCCATATCTGCTTCGCGCATGCGCGACAAATCCAGCGGCGGCTGCGACACAAGCCAGTGAGCGGCGGCATACATCTGCTGCCGAAGGTCGTCGCCTGCGCTGGCGACAGCCTGTGCGAGGCCCTGCTGGTGGCGTTTGAAGTTGCGCTGCATCACTTCAACGTAGAGCTGCTTTTTGCCACCTGGCGCGTAGTAATACAGCGAGGCGTGCTTCATGCCCACGGCAGTGGCAATGTCGCGCAGCGTGACCGACGTGTAACCGCGTTTTGAGAACAGGTCATCGGCAACATCCAGGATTTGCTGGCGTGTTTCGTTGGCAGACGGGCCCATATTTAACCTACAGTTTGGTAGAGATTGTGGCACATGCATTCGTGTCTGTCAACACGGCGGCGGCTCAACAACATCAAAACATCGCCAGCGTTCCCCCTGGCACAGCCACGTGTGCGCTGTGTTCTGCCAGGCAGCCAGCACTTTCGTCACCAGGAACAACGCGCTTTCTGGCACAATCGCCAGGCTGGCGGCTGACCAGAACCCCTGGGGGAATGTGCTGCCAGCAGTGCCCCGGCTAATCCACTGGCGGCAGGATAGGCCGCACCACTTCTGCGGTCTGGCTGCTTGTGGCGCGGGCGCTGGCCTGCGGCGGAACCACCGTTCCCTTGCGGTACAGCGGCAGCCGGAAGCCGAACAGACTGCCTTCACCGTAAACGCTGCGGAACAATACAGACCCTTTGTGGCGCTCGATGATGTTTTTCACCAGGTGCAGCCCCAGCCCTGTCCCTTCAATGTGGCTCGTCTCTGAGATTTTGGCGCGGTAGAAGGGGCGGAACAGGCGATCCTGAAGCTCTTTGGGAATGCCATAACCGTTATCGCGCACTTCAAAGATAAGCTGGTTGCCGTTGTTGCTCAGCCGGATGGTGATCTCGCCGCTCTCCGGGGTGTACTTGATGGCATTGTTCAGCAGGTTACCCACCGCCTCGGTGATCTGGCTGATGTCGCCGCTGATGTCGTAGGCGCTGTCGTCAGGATCCACATCCACGATGAGGCGCTGGTTTTTGCTGGCGCTTTGGTCGCGGTACTGGGCGATGATCTCGCCCAGCATGACGTGAAAGTTGAACGTTTCCTTCACGCCGTCCATCGCCTGCTGTTCGATGCGCTCCAGCGACAGAATATCGCTGAGCATCTTGTTGGCGCGGTTGACGGCGGTCTTAATGCTGGTGATGTACTTTACCTGGTTTTCCGAGAGGTTGTCGCTCATCTGCGACAGCAGTTCGACGTAGCCCAGCGTTACGCTGATGGGGTGGCGCAGATCGTGGGCGGCCATGCGGATCATGTCGGTCTTGTACTGTTCGAGCTGGCTGACCTGCTCGTACAACTGGCTCAGCTCATCGGCGCGCTGCTTCAGCTCGGCCTGGGTGCGTTTGCGTTCTGTCACATCCCGCAGGATAGACATATAGATCAGGCGGTCGTTATCAGGGATAGGGGCGGTTGTCACCTCTACATCCATGCGGCTGCCGTCCTTGCGCATGGCCTGCATCTCAAAGCGCCCGCTCTTTACGTCCGGGGTTTCCAGCCGGAAGGATTCTGGCTGGATGATGTCGCTGGTCATACGCAGCAGCTCTTCGTGGCTGTAGCCCAGCAGCCGGGTGGTGGCCACGTTGGCGTCGATGATGTTGAGCCTGTGATCCTCAACGATGATGGCATCCTGCGCCTGGTCGAACAGGGTGCGGTAGCGGGTTTCGCTTTCCAGCAGCGCTGCTTCGGCCTGTTTGCGGTCGGTAATATCGCGGAACAGGAACGCCCGACCTTTAAAGGTGGTTCCCTCAAACAGCGGGATGATGCGCATCTCGATATGTCGGCCCCCATCAAGGGCGTCAGCCACGCCCACGCGCAGGGCCGCAATGTTAGGCAGCCACTGTTCCAGTCTGGGGAATACGGTCAGCAGATCCTTGCCCAGGATTTCCTCATGGCTGATGCCAGTGAGTTTGTTGAACATGGGGTTGGTCGTGAGCACCCGGTTGCGCGTGTCAACAACCAGAACACCATCCGGGTTGTTTTGCACCAGGGTACGGTAGGCGTCTGGCAGCATGTCGAACACGCCAATCTGCATCAGGGCGAAGGCAAACACGCTCAGCAGCGCGGTAAAGGCCAGCGGCGTCAGATCATAGGCAATGACCTGGGAGGTGAGGGCGTGGCGTGCCAGCAGCGGCAGGGCGCCCACCAATACCAGCATGACGCGGTTGCGCGGCGACGAATCGGCACGGAACAGGATGAACAGCGCAGCAATAAGCAGCACATCCTGGTACAGGATAAACAGGCCGTACCAGAAACCTGGGGTGATGCGCAGGGTGGCGAAGGACGAGGCGCTGTCAACGCTGACAGCCTGCCAGTATAAGCCGCCTGGGTTGATGAGCGCAATCATGAGGGTGAGCAGCGGCATGATGAACAACAGCGAGTAACGCACCCGCAGGATGCGCCAGCCAGCGTGATCCAGCGCGTAAATGAGGATGAACGCCTCGACAAAGACCAGCCCCAGGTGTTTTGCGCGGTTCCACAGGATGAGGCGATCTTCAAAAGCGCCAGCCTGCAATTCCAGGGTGTACAGCAGCGCCCACAGCGCCAGCGCCACCAGAGCAGCCACCAGCGGCCGGGCACTGGGAAGCGCGCGGTACTGCCACAGCAGGAAGCCCAGCCCCAGCCCAATGCTACCGGCAAAGATTGATACCAGCGTGATGCCCGTCTGTACGTCCATGCCTGCGTCCGATGCAAAAGTACCCTTCAATTATAGGGGCAATGCGCACTTACGTGCAACGCACACAACGCCAGGCCGTGAACGACAGGGCGCGTGTTTTACCCGGCGCCGCGTGTCATACTGTCGGCGTATTCGTACATCTCGTCCAGCGTCATGGCTCCCAGCTTCATGTAGGTCACCACGCCGTTTTCGTCGATGATAAAGGTGGTGGGTATATTGGCCACGCCGTAAGCGCGCTGAATGCGCGATTCATAGTCCATGCCCACCGTCAGGCCTACGATGTCGTTGGCAGCCAGCCACTGGCGCACCGTTTCGGTGCTTTCGCCAAAGTTGATGGCGATTACGGCAGCGCCCTCGTTGCCCTGTTCGCGGGCAAAGCGCTGAAAATCAGGCATCTCTTCCTTGCAGGGCTCACAGGTGGTCTGCCAGAAGTTGAGGAAAACGACCCGCCCTTCGTAATCCAGCAGGCTGAACATGTCGCCGTTGGGATCCAGCACATCAAAGGCTGGGGCGTTGAAGTTGATGAGCGATGCGCTCTGCGGGTTCAGCCCGCCCGGCAGCGTGCTGGCGGCACGGGCATTCGGGTTGGTGGCAATCATCAGCAGGGCCACCAGAATGCCCAGCAGGGGGATGATGAGCAGCACGACCAGCACTGGCGAGGGTTTCTGGTCTGGGGGTGTAGAGGGGTGCGCTTCGTGCGTCATGGTTGTTTCCTTGGCTGCGTTGCCGCGCCATTCTAAAGGAAAGCAGCGGCAAACGCTAGAAACTTCTGGCGAAAACTGGTACAGTGAGGGCGTTTTGTTCACGCTGGCATCAGCCGGTCAGTGGGGGAGTGTGCGGTGTCTGAGAATTCTTCGTCACGTCCGTGGACGCCTGAAGAGCGCGCCCAGATTCGCCAGATTTTTCGCTATGCGGCGTGGATTTTCGGGGCAATTATTCTGGCACTGATCGTCGCCTCAATCCTCGCCTCGGTATTCAATCTTGAGGCGGGCGCTGGTACAACCACCAATAGCGATCCTGAGGGTACACCGGTTGCAACAGAGGTGACCAGTTAAAGGCAGACGGCTTGACAAGGCTGCGCAGATTGCCATCGGCAGCCGTCAGCTTGTCTTTCAGGTCATCAGCGGGCAGTTGGTGCTGGGTGATGATGGGCAGCAGTTCTTCCACGATGGTGCGGCGCAGCAGCTCCGGCGGGTAGTTGCCCGCGCAGGATTTGCTGTCGTGGGCGCACTCCTGGAAGAAGGCGCGCATGGCATCCAGGCGGCTGTGGGCCTCCTTGAGCACTTTTTCACCAAAGTGTACGCTCCATTCCCTCTCTACGCGGTGGCAGCGCTGCTGGGCGCTGCGCAGCAGGTCGCGCTCCGGGGCGCTCAGGCTGTCGCTCAGCGCGTCGAGGCGGCGCAGGCGCATGACCAGCGCCCCGATCGTCAGGCTGGGCTGTCGGGCGAAGTAGCCACCCCCAGCGTTGCCGTAAAGCTCGGTGCCGCGCACATAGCTTTCCAGCTTATCCGCCATGGCAGCGGCTTCCTTCAGATCCTGTGCAAGAGAATAGCTGGCCGACATGCTGCCTCCTCAAGTGAATGATGTCAGGTATGACCTCATTATAGCGGCGCAGCGGCGGCTGGGGTATGGGGTGTAAAGGCCAGGCCCACCTGGCCAAGCCCTGCGGCAGGCAACTGCTGCGCTAGTAGAGCATATCAGTCATCTTGCGGATGCGTTCCGACATGACGTGCATCACTTCAAGGGCGAAGGTCGGCGTTTCCTGTACCATGAACAGGAAGCGATGGCGGTTCACCAGCACCAGCTTGCAATCGCTTTTGGCGACAGCGGCGGCGCTGTGGGGCGCGTTATCCACCAGCGACATCTCGCCAAAGAACTGGCCGGGCCCCAGCACCTCCACCGATTTACCCTGGTGGATGATTTCTACTTCGCCTTCCTTAATGGCGTACATCTGGTCGCCAACAGTGCCTTCCTCAAACACGACCTGACCGGCCTTGTACTCAACAAAATCGGTCGCATTTACAAAATAGTCGATCATTTTATTGTTCCCCCTGATGGCGCGTTTACCGGCTGAAGTGTAACGCATCCAACAGAAGTGCGAGGAAAGCTTAACAAGGATTTAATAATGGATTTTAGTTAAGTTGTGTCCGCCAGCGCCCAATCCACTGCGGCCAGCGCGTGCAGCATTGTTGTATCAAACAGGGGGATGTGGGTAAATTCCTGCTGAACGAGCATGCCAAACTCTGTGCAGCCCAGCGCCACGCCTTGGGCGCCGTTTTCCGCCATTTCATTCATGATGCGAATAAAGGTGCGGCGCGATTCGTCGCGCACGACACCGCGCACCAGTTCGTCGTAGATGATGCGGTGCAGCTCATCACGGGCAGGGGCGTCGGGCACCACTGCTTCGACACCGTTCTGGGCTGCGCGCGCGGCCCAGAAGCCGTCCTCCATGGTGTAGCGCGTGCCCAACAGGGCCACCTGGCGCAGGCCAGCCCCGCGCACAGCCTGGCAGGTAATGTCGACGATGTGCAGCAGGGGCAGCGTGGTAGCGGCGGCCACCGCCGGGGCCACTTTGTGCATGGTATTGGCGCCAATGAGCAGGCAGTGCGCGCCACCCGCCGCCAGGGCGCGCGCGCTGCCGGCCAGCATCTCGCCCAGTTCGTCCCATGCGCCGCTCTGCTGGCGCGCTGCTACCTCGTGAAAATCCAGTGAATGGATGAGCACAGCAGCAGAGTGATGGCCCTTCAGCCGGGACTGCACCTCGCGGTTGAGCAGGCTGTAATACACGGCTGTGCTTTCCCAGCTCATACCGCCGATAAGGCCGATGGTCTTCATACGGGCTCGCTTTCGCTCTGGTTGTATTACGGTGCAGTACGCAACGCACCCACACCGGGTTGCAGGCAGCAGGCGTGGCGGTGCTTCAGGCCTGCTGTACGACCAGCGGTCGGCCCAGCAGCCGCTCGGCTTCTTCCAGCGTTTGCACAATGGTAACAGCGCTCTTGGTGGGGTACAGCTTGCGCACCACCGACGACAGCGACATCAGAAAGGAGCGCACCACGTTCTTTTCGCCAGGCACCACCACCACAACCCGGCTGACATTGGCTGGCTGCATTTTGGCGGCTTCGTTAAAGTGGATGAGTGGATTCCCCAGCGGATATTCGACTCGGTGCCACAACACCATCTGTACCGGATGCTTAAGCGCAGCAATCTCAGCGTGCATCTCGCGTACTTTGGTGTGGAAATCCGCCCACGTCCATGTGCCATCGAATGTGGCCAGCAGCACCACTCTTTCTGAATCTGTCCATTGATACATGATCGACATCTTGCTTCCCCCAGACCGTATGACACAATGCTGAATACAGGATAGCAGGAAAGAACATGAATTACAGCGTCAAGGAAACGTTCCTGGGCAAAATCCGAAAAAAAGAGGGCATCTGTACATGAATCTGCATAAAAAAAACGGCATGGACGCAGTGCCCATGCCGTCAGGCATCAACCACATCAGGGGCAGGATTGCCTGCCCCACGGGCGTTTAGCCACCCAGCGCGTCGAGGACGACCTGTGGCACCAGCACCGCGTCAATCACGTGGATCACACCGTTGCTGGCGATGATGTCCGTCGCCACCACGTTCACGCTGCCGTTCAGCACCACCCCGCCGTTCACAATGCTCACCTCCACGCTCGCCCCTTCCAGCAGCGTCGGCACCGACTGGCCATCGAGGGTGACGACTGTCTCTGCCAGCACGGCCCCTTCCACTACGTGGTACAGCAGCACCTGGTTCAGCAGTTCGGTGTTGGCCAGCACATCTTCAGCGCTCAGGTTCAGCGCGGCCAGCAGGTCGGCAAACGCCTGGTTGGTGGGGGCGAAGACTGTGAGGGGGCCTTCACCGCTCAGCGCCGCCGCAATCGCCGGGTCGGCGGCTGTCACCGCTGCCACCAGCGTGCTGAAATCAGGGTTGCCCGCCGCAATCTCTACGATGGTCTGTTCCTGCGCGGCTGCCGGCATCATTGCCACCAGGAAACCAATGAGTAAAGCCACAATTCGTTTCATTCCATCTCTCCTCGTCAAATGCATTCCGTTAAACAGGACGATCACCGGCTGCCTGTGCAGTTTTCCCTGCCTGTGATCTGATAGAGCTTTCGTCAGCGATAGTGTGTTCAGATCAGTGGCAGCGCCCAAGTCTCACGGCACTTTAATTTACGGGGCGGCTGGCCGGGCGCAAAACACTGTTTGTGGAACGCGGTGAATCTGCTACACTGCGAAACATCAACACATGAACCTGAACGCGCAATGGCCGAGCCTCTCCTGAACAAAGATGCTGAACTGATTCAACGAATCAAAGACCGGGATCAGGCGGCGCTGGTCGAGCTGTATGAATGCCACCGGTACCTGGTGTACAACATGGCGATGCAGGTGCTGCGCGACCCGGCGACCGCCGAGGAGATCACGCAGGATGTGTTTTTCCAGGTGTGGCGCTGGCCCGAACGCTGGGACGCGGGCCGGGGGCGCTTTACAAGCTGGATTCTGACGGTAACGCGCTACACCGCCATTGACCACCTGCGACGCGAGAACCGCCAGCCGCCGCGTGTGGCGCACTCGCTGGAGCACCTGGCGGAACTGCTGGGCCGCGCGCCCTCGTTTGATAACGCCCGCAGCGACAACGGCAGGGCGCTGCGACACCTGGTAAAAACGCTGCCCGCAGAACAGCGCGACCTGATTATCATGGCGTTTTTCCAGGGGCTTTCGCACAGCGAAATGGCAGAACGCCTGGGCCTGCCCCTGGGCACCGTGAAGTCACGCATACGTCTGGGGCTGCAAAAGCTGAAGGACGCCTGGTTTGAACATGTGGAACCGCCCATCGAGGACTAGAGGCACCGGATTGTTTACAAGAGGTTTTGCCTGAACAGGGTTACTATGAGCGCTCAACATACTCCCCCACCCATCACCGGGGGCACACCGCCCAACCTGTCTGTCTGTGACCAACTGCGCGAGCTGATCCCCGCCTACAGCATCGGCGCGACCGATGCTGACGAAACGCTGTGGGTAGAGCAGAACCTGCCGCGCTGCCCAGAGGCCGCCGCCGAACTGGCAGCGTTCCTGGCACTGGCCGAAGAAATGCACTACCTCGTGCCAGCCACGCGCCAGA
>Ga0224722_1002376_pt1 | contig 10047 bp, 7 predicted proteins | sample Balambano_FR1_Me_FD_161646 | JGI IMG/M metagenome (GOLD analysis project Ga0224722, IMG submission 161646) | Freshwater sediment microbial communities from Lake Towuti, South Sulawesi, Indonesia - Balambano_FR1_MetaG | ecosystem: Environmental > Aquatic > Freshwater > Lake > Sediment | place...
ATTCTGTGCATCGGAGCGCCCAGCGCGCGCAACCTCATCAAGCGCGACTTCGCTATCACCAAGGAGCGCGGCCGGTATTTTCCGTGCGAGTTTGCCCGGACCGCCATCGCCACGCTGCATCCGGCGTACATCCTGCGGCAGGCCAACCTGGGGGGTGACGGCGGGTACAGCCTGCTGGTCGCGGACATTCAGAAGGCGTGGGAGGCCGCGCAACGGCTGCGGGAGAGGGACGGCGCGACCGAATCCTAGGCAAATCGTGCTTCGGTTTTGGCGGCGACTTCCTCGCGCGAGACTTCCGGGGCCAACTCGCGCAAGATCAAACCATCCTCCCCGACCTCGAACACGCAAAGATCGGTGATCACCAAGTCCACCACGCCCGCCCCGGTGAGCGGCAGCCGGCATTCGCGCAGCACCTTCGATTCGCCCGCCTTGTTGGTGTGCTCCATCACAACGACTACGCGGCGTACCCCCGCCACCAAATCCATCGCGCCGCCCATCCCCTTGACCATCTTGCCCGGAATCATCCAGTTGGCCAGATCGCCCCGCTCGCTCACTTCCATGGCACCTAGGATGCTCAGGTCGATATGCCCGCCGCGAATCATGGCGAAGGAATCCGCGCTGGAAAAGAAGCTACCGCCAGGCAGAATAGTCACCGTTTGCTTGCCGGCGTTGATCAGGTCGGGGTCGGCTTCGCCTTCCAGCGGAAAAGGCCCCATGCCCAGCATGCCGTTTTCGCTTTGCAGGGTGACCCGCATGCCCTCGGGGATGTAGTTCGCCACCAGGGTCGGAATGCCGATACCCAGGTTCACGTAGTCGCCATCGCGCAACTCGCGGGCGGCCCGCTCGGCCAGTTGGTCGCGGTTCCAAGGCATGGGAATTAGCTTAACGCTTCGGCGAAGTCCAAAGAAGCCTTGAAGTGGGCCGCCATCGTATTTGTCAGGGAGCCGCAACCCAACGTCTTGCTCGACCGTCGACGTTGCATGGAGAAACGCCACCGAAAGTGGGTGATTTGGGGAGGTCTGGGCGCCTTGGGCCTTGGCCTTACCACGTTTCTTTTGAGTGTTCCCTACGGATTGGAACGCGAACTCGACGCGTGGGCCAAGCGCGGCGTTGAGCTCCGCAACCCGAAACCCGCGGACCCCGTGCCCGATGCCGAGAATGCAGCCAAGGTTTACGCTTCCGTGTTCGGAAAGAAGTTAAGTCCGATCCTCGATCCGTCTTCCTTTCGTGGCACGTGGACCACGGAATTGGAAGAGGCCGCACGGGAATTCGTCCGAAAGAATCCCGATCTTTACCGAGCGATGGAGGAGGGGGTCGAGCGACCGGACCATTGGATCGATCGGGACCTTGAGAAGCAGCCGTTCATTCTGTTCCCGGAGCTTGCCGAGTACCGAAACCTTTGTAAGGCGATGTGCCTACGCGCACGGCTACGGGCGGCCGACGGCAATTTGAGCGGAGCCGGCGACGATGTTACGACCGCGCTCCGGTTTGTCGACCAAACCCAAGATCTGCGATTTGGCCTCTCGAATGTTCTCACGGCCTCTAACCGCCGTACCGTTTACGCGACGGTGGAGCGGATTTTGAGCGAACATCCGGAGGATAGCGCGTTTCGGGTGACGGCGCGGCGGGCAATAGAGTCCCTGAGCGAAGTTCCTTCGGTGCGCGACGGACTCTTCGGAGACGTTTGGACGGCCTATCTCGGGGCCAAGGCCATCCAAGAGGAACCGGAGATCATGTCATTCATGGGGACCGCGACCGACCCGAACGAGTTTCGCTTGCGCGCCTTTGCAGTGCAGGTGCCGGTGGTTGCAAAGTGGCAAACAAGGATCGCTTTGCGAGAACTCGGGCTGCTTTGGGACCAACTCCCAGAAGCCGCCGACCAGCCAATTCAAGCCCGTGGGGCCTTGCTCGCCTATGCCGAGCGGATTCGTGGGTTGGGTCCCCTGGAAGGTACCGTGGCGGATTTGAAGTGGATCGACGACTTGGAGAACGAAGCCGTGATGTACGCGCGAACAGTGGCCATCCATCGGCAAATTCTCGGCCTGATCGACGCCCTGGACATTCATGAGCAAACGGGCAAATGGCCCGGCACTTTGCCGGCGTCCGGTTCCCGCAGCGTCGACCCGTTCGATCCCGCGGGTGGCCCCTTCCGAACCAAAATCATGCCCGACGGGCAGTTCCGCATCTATTCCATCGGCCCCAACGGAAAAGAAGAGCGCGGAGACGGTGACGACGCCAGTGTGGCCCACCCGGCCATGGTTCGCAAGGCGACCGGAAGCACACCTTCGGCAAGCCCTAAAACCGGCTCCTGATTAGGGTGACCTTTCGCACGGGCGGCGATCAGGACCAGTTCCCCGGGTGGCGAATTCCGTGATGCAGTCTTTATCGCAATCCGAAAAGATCGTCAGAACTCGCTCGATCCTCGGTGTTTGCCCGGGCTCTCACAACTCAACTCAGGGCTCAAAGTACAGGTAGCCCCACTTTTCGGGCTGGTGCATATCGATCACGCCCTGCGGGCTCCACACCCAGTTATCCTCTCGCCGATCGGGGCGCTTTTGGTAGGCCCCATCCACCACGTCGAGCGTCCATTGCACCCGGCTGAAATTGATGCGCCAACGGTCGCCGGGGCGGGGCGGACAGGGTACGCGGCTGATCTCCCGCAGAGCGGGCCAAGGGAGCAACACCTCGCACGACCAACCGTCGTCCCGGTCCGAGGGGTCATTGAGTGTTCCCCGGAGCGCCACCGCCGTTTGCAGCCCGCGGATCTCCCAGCCGTTGATGGCAGGCCCGCCGTCTCGGTACGGCTTGATCAGCAGCAGGTCCCAGGTGGTATTGAGGGCGTTCAACTCCAGCTCGGCGTACAGGTTCGTGTCGTCGTCCGGGTCCAAGAACACTTCAAAGTCGTTGTCGTGAAAGATCACGCTGTCGTGCTCGGTCAGGGTCGCCCACAGGTGCGGCTCTTCCAAGTCGGCCAGAATCCACAGGCCTTGCTCGTTCCAGGCCATTTTCGCGCGGGTGCGGTAGCGGGGCGCGGGCTTGGCGGCCCCTTCGATGTCGACGAACTCCTCGGTCCACGGCACGTTTTTCCAAAAGGGCTTGGCTAGGTCGGCGTCGGCTCGGTTGGCCTCGGCCCGCCACGGGCAGCGGTACGTGCGGGGCTCGTCGTTTGGGGCCACACGCAGCGGTATACCGGCCCAAGGTCAAATTGCGACATTACCGCCGTTCGCGAGGCCCAGCCCCCTAATATGGAGCGGCGATTGGCAACGGCCGACCTGCTTACTCTTGTTGATCGGAGGCCGGTTCTGTGGTTGCGGCGCTTATGGCACCCTTGGAGTCGGTGCCGAGCACCAGGGTAATCCGTGCCCCTGCTTCGGCCGCCTGAAAAGACCGTAAAGCCAACAAATTGGGGTTCCCTTCCAACATTCGCGCCGCATTGGCTAAGTTTCGCAGGGCCGCCATCTCGCCTCTCGAACGCTCCAACTGCGCTTGTCCCTCGATGCGGGACTGAACCACTCGCGCCATCACCGTTTTGAACTCACCCGAGAATCCAAGCTCGCGAATCTCGGCGCGTTCCAGCGCGTAACCGTACACCTCGATGACCGGGCTCAACGCTGCGGTAATGGCCGCATTGAGCTCGGGGCGCGACCTCGCGATAGCTTCCGCTTCCTGAGACCCGATGGCTTCACGCAAGGCAAGCTGCGCATCGCCGTACAGTTGAGCCGCCGCATCGGTGCGGCTCAAATGCCGCCGTACATCGGCAATGCGTACTTGAAGCAGCAGAGAAGATCGCAATGGGACCCCGTCCGCCGTCAGCGACTCCTGACCCGCAACGCTGAGCAAGCCGATGCGCATATCGAGCGGGAAAACCGCTAACCCGCGGCCGACCCGCAAGTGGCGGCCGGGCGGCAGGAGCTCGGCAAGCTTGCCATCACGATACAGTGCGCCGACATACCCCTCGTAGATCGTCTCGGCCAAAAAGAAGCTGGGCGAAAGGTCGACGATCAACTTGATGAGCAAAAGACCCGCCATCGCCGCCAATACATATCGAGCGGCAGCCGGCAATTGCGAATCCGGGAGCAGGGCGAGAAGGCCGAGCAGGACGGCGGCCGCAAAGACAACCACCCCAGACCGACCTTTCGAGCCCGAGGTAACGATTTGGTATGGAGGTTCGGAGGGAAGGCTCATCGGCGATCAACCTTTGCGGGGGCCCCGAAGGCCCGCAGAGCGAGGATGAACCGGCGCGAACGCCGTGGCTCTGAGCCCTCCGGATAGCCGAGTTTGACTCCGGTCCTGTGTGGGCCATCGGATACCGGCATCGCTACGCTACGGCCGACCCATCGATCCACCCTTCTAGGGTAGCACTTTGGGCCGCCGTGAAATTAGGACAGCTTGTTGCAGCACGCGACGGCCCTTCCTTACGGGGAAAGGCTTTCGGAACCTCGGCCGCCGAAACACAGCAGGACGACTCTTGGAAGAGAGCTTAACCGACCCCTCCCACGTTCTCTCTACTGCGCAAACGCACTTAGCAACCGAACGTACATCGACTGATAGTAAATCGCCGGTTCGCTCAATTCCCAAGAGCTCTCCGGCCAAACGTTATTCATGTCGGCAAACGCTTTGGCGCGCGGCTGGGTTTTGATCCACTCCACGCTGGGTTTGCCTTCGGCGGCTTTGCCCGAAAAGCTCTGGTTCGGCCCGCCGACCACAAACCCCGGCGCGGGGTTATGGGCAAACGGGGAAAAGAAGTTGTAGCGCTCGTGGTAGATGCGCATCATCGAGCGCTCGGCCCCGTGCCGCGCCATGTTTGAGAGCATGACCGCCGAAAGCGGATTCACCCCGTGAAAGGAGTGCAAGAGGTCGGCGGCGCGTTGGCGCAGCCGGGTTAGCTCCTCCGGGGTCAAGTCGCCGTACCGCACGGCCTGCAACGCGATGATTCCGTACGCGGCCCGGACAAAATTGCTGCCCCAGTGGTAGCTGGTCGGCACCATCCAGGCGCGGTAAAGGTCGTCGCTTTCGCGCGCCAGCCACGCCCGCGCACTCTGCGTCAGGTGTTGCCGAATCCGCGCCCGGAGCGCCGGGTCGGCATTGGGGAGATCGGTGTAATCCAGCAGCGCCTCGCCGGCCCCGCTTTCGTACGGGCTCCACAGACCCTCGCCCAACTGCCGGGTGAGGGGCGCCTTCTCCTTGATGGCTGCGTGAAAACGGTCTTCCCCGGTGAGCGCAAAAAGGTGAACGGCCGCAAACGCCTCCATCCGGTCTTGGTCCTGGGCGCTCTTGTTCGCGATGCCGCTCTTGATCTCGCCGGTATCGGATTGGAACGTGCGCGGGTTTGCCTTGTAGTGGTTCCATGCCTTCAAGGCGCGCTCTTTCAGACCCGCCGCATAGCTCCGCCAGGCCGGAAACCCCGCGTAAACCCGTGCGGCGTGGGCAAAGTTCGCGGCGGTAAAGATGGTCGCGCCGGAATCCTTAGGGCCGTAGTAGCGCGGTCGCTTATCGGTGCTGAGCGGAAACGAACCGCTGTAATCGATGTTGCCCATCTTCACCCAGACCCCGCCGTCGGGCTCTTGCATTTTCACCAGCCAATCCAGCTGGACTTTCACCTCATCCAGCAGGTCGGGGCGGCCGTTTCCGCTCTCCGGGATGCCGTTCGCGTCGCCGAACGCCCTGGGGTTGTTCCGGTAGGCGTACAGCAGCGGGTGAAGGGTATCGCCATTGAAGGGCGGGTATTTGTTGGTGTCGCCCGCATCCATCCAGCCTCCGCTCAGGTCGCGCGCGGTGGTGGGGTCGTCTTTGGCGTTGACGTACCGGGCCTCCCGGTCTTGAAGCAGCGAGGCGGGCTCGTCCCACGGTTTTTCCGCGTAGGGCGTGGCCAAAGGAACCTGCAACCTTTGGTAATAGAACGCGCGCGTCGCCGTGCGGAGGATGGGCGCAAAAACGTCCCCGCGGATTGCAAAGGTGGGCGAGCGGAGGTTGCGGCCCGGATCGTACACGTAGTACCGGCCGGGCTTGCGGACCTTCGAAAAATCGAACCACCACCCCCGGTCGCCGGAATCCTCGTGCACCTGGCCCGCGTTCCACGCCGTCGGCGCCCCCGCATGCACCGTGCGCCCGCGGAAATCTCGCAGCTCCAGCGTGGTCGACGGCGGAAGCCCCTCGCCCGCGTTGTAACCCCGCACCGGTTGGGTGATAATGGCGAACTTCGCCTCTTCGGGGCGGTAACCGAACTGGTCGACCTGCATCCGCCCGGTCACCGGCGGCAACCCGGGAACGGTGATGCCCGCCAGGCGGGGCACGGCGTACGTGGGGTACTCGGCGGCAAGGAGCGCGAAGGCAAGCATTTCTGGCCCATCTTAATCCGTTTGCCTCCGGGCCGTGGCAGGGCGGAAGCCGCAACACGTTTTGGCCAATAATGGCGAAGTGGGGATGAGTAGCGTTTTGCTGGCGGCGAGTGGGGATGCGCGGGAGCCCGCCAACCGGTTGTGTTGGCCCGCCCAGGCCGAAATGGAGGCCCGGCTGGCCGCCGTCTTGGCCGAAGAGGGCGTCACCCTCGAGCGCATTCACGGCTTCGACGCGGCCGCCGGGCACGGCTTTCTCGATTCGCAGGCGGCTGGACTCCGCGCTTTTGCCGGCATCGATCGAACCCGACCGATCATCATCGCCGAGAGTGTGTGGCAATACAGCCACCACGTTCTGCCGGGCCTGGTACGGCACCGCGGGCCCATCCTCACGGTCGCCAATTGGAGCGGCCAATGGCCGGGGCTGGTCGGCTTGCTGAACCTGAACGGCGGGCTCATCAAGGCCGGGGTGCCGTTTAGCACGCTGTGCAGCGAGGACTTCACCGACGATGCGTTTCGGCAGGGGCTACGCGCATGGCTGAGCACCGGCGAAGCGCCCCGCGACCTCTCGCACGTTCGCCCCTACGACCCGGCCGAGGCCCCCGAGGAGATCCGCCGCTTGGCCGAAGCCACCGCCCGCGACCTGCGCGAGAACGGGGCGATTCTGGCCGTGTTCGATGAGGGGTGCATGGGCATGTACAACGCCATCGTCCCCGATGAAATGCTGTTCCCGATGGGCCTATTCAAGGAGCGCCTGAGCCAAAGTGCGCTGCTGTACGCCATGGGCCAGGTGACGCCCGAGGAGGCCCAGGCGGTGGTCAATTGGGTGCAGGGCCGGGGGTTTAGCTTCCACTACGGGCCCGACCCGGAGTGCGACCTGACCCCCGCGCAAGTGCAAGAGCAAGCCCGCATGTACGTGGCCGCCGCGCGCCTGGCCGATGCCTTTGGCGCCGAGGCCCTGGGCATCCAATACCAGCTGGGTTTGAAGGATATATGCAGCGCCAGCGACCTGGTCGAGGGCCTGCTGAACAACGCCGACCGGCCCCCCGTGCGCCGCGCCGATGGAACGGTGATTCGAGAGGGCGCGCCTTACCCGCATTTTAATGAGGTGGACGAATGCGCCGGCATCGATGCGCTGCTCACGGTCCGGCTGCACACCGCCCTGGGCGAGCCGCCCGAAACCACCCTGCACGACCTGCGCTGGGGCGATATCGACCGCAGCGGAACCGTGGAGGACTACGTGTGGGTGTTCGAGATCAGCGGCGCCGCCCCGCCCGCGCACCACATCGGGGGCTATGCAGGCAGCCACGGCTACCGCCAGGCCAAGATGTACTTTCCCTACGGCGGCGCAACCCTGAGCGGCGTGGCGCGGCCCGGCGAAATCGTGTGGAGCCGCGTGTACGTGACGCCCGAGGGGTTGGCGATGGATATTGGTCGCGGGCACGTGGTGGAGCTGCCCGAAGCGGAGACTCGGCGGCGGTTGGATTCGACCACGCCGGTATGGCCCATCATGCACGCGGTCTTGCATGGGGTCACACGTGGGCAAATGATGGGCCGCCACGCGGCCAACCACATCCAGGTCGCGTACGCGCAGAACCCAGAGGCGGCGCTGCACGCCAAGGCGGCGACGGCGGCCGCGATGGGGATGCGGGTGTTCCGCTGCGGGGCGTGAAGGGCTTTTGGGTGGTTTGAAATATTTGGGTCAATTCGGCGCAACCAACGCGTTGCTGCGCTTATAATGCAGGTGTATGGATCCCGTGGCTCTGGGCGTTCTAACGTCGGCGGTGACTACTTTCGCGACCAAACTCGTCGAGGGGGCGGGTGGCGAGGCCGGAAAGACAATCTGGGGGCAGATTTCGGGTTGGCTCGGCTTGACGAGCGATCCGAAAGAGGAGGATTTGAAGTCTATCCCGGCGCAAACGGCCCAGGCGCTGGCCGCCAATCCGGCGCTCGGGGAACAGGTGGCAAAAGCGCTGGAGTCGCAACCTGGACCGGCCGGCAATATGATCGTGAACGCAAAGAACGTGGGCGCGGTCAACAATTTTGGAATTCAGATTAACACCTTCCATTGATGGCACCTGACCAAGTGGAAAATCTAGGTGCCGTTAACAGCTACGGCACCCAGAACAATCACTTTTACGGGAAGTCCGACCCCGCCGTCATCCCCAACATGCCGGCGGCCGAGGGTTACGTCGAGCGGCCGAAAATCGAACGCGAACTCGAGGACCACCTCCCGGGGGCGCCGACCCAGGACCGACGCGTGGTCGTGCTCTCGGGCGAGATGGGGGCTGGGAAAACCATCGCGGCCCGGGCGTACGGCACGCGCCAAGCTGCGTGCTATCCCGGCGGCCGGTTCGTGATCGATGCGAGCCGCAGCGCCCTGGACGCGCTTTCCGGGTTCCTGCCCGAAATCGCGGGCGAAACGTCCGACGAGCGCGCGTACAAGTTCGCCGGCCACCTCGCCTCGCCGGCGAAACGCTCGCTCCTGATCCTGGACAACGCGGACGACGAGGAGGACTTCGAGCGGTGGCTGACCGTGAACGCGCTCCCCCCGGAAGGTTTCGACCTTTTGATCACGACGCGCGGGGCGTTTCTGCCGGCCGCGGATCGGCGGTACGAGCGGGTCGAGGTGGAAGGGATGACCCTGACCGAGGCGCTAGCGGTATTGGCGCCGTCGAATCCCGGCCTTACCCTGTCGTCGCCCGGGTTGAAGGATCTGGTCGAAGAATTGCGCGGGAACGCGGCGCTTTTGGCGGTCGCCGCGCTGGGTATCGCTCGCCGCGGTGGTGACCTGGCCTGGTACCTGGCAGATTTTCGCTCGGCCGCTCCCGTCGATCACAAACCCGGGGTTGCCGATGGCTACAAGATCGCCACCGCGTGGGTACTGGACGATTACTTGCGGTCGCTCACGCCCTACGCCCGCCGGGCCCTCGATTACGCGAGCGTGCTGCCGGCGGCGGGCTTTTGGCCCGTTCACCTGGAGGCGCTGATGGAGAAGGATCCGGTCTCACCGCCTTCGAACGAATTCGGGGGGCCGTTGCCGTTCGCCGAGGGTCTGGCGGGGATCCGCGGATCGCGCGGCGTGTTGAAGGAGGAAGGGGACGAATGGGTGTTGCACCGGCTGTACGGTCACCACATCCGGTCGCAGATGTCGGAGGCTGATCTGCGGCAGGTCGCGGCGGCCGTTTACGGGAGGGCGGAGGTTTGCTTCCGGGAAGGTCAAGCATTCAACGAAACCAGTTCCTTTGTGGCGGCCGCCCGCGCGTTTGGCGCGGCCATCGGGCTCATGCAAGGCATCCGGGAGGTAGTGGAGTCCCGGGGGGAGTGGAGCCCGGCGCTGCGCAACGACTTGGCGAGCGCATATATGAACTGTGGGGTTGCCCGGCAATCGGGCGGCGACCTCGCATCGGCGGTGGCGGACTACGGCGAGGCAATCGGCCTCATGCAACGCATCCGGGACGTGCTGGAGCCCCGGGGGGAGTGGAGCCCGGCGCTACGCAACGACTTGGCGAGCGCATATATGAACCGCGGGATTGCCCGGAAGAACGCCGGCGACCTCGCATCGGCGGTGGCGGACTACGGCGAGGCGATCGGCCTTAGGCAAGGCATCCGGGACGTGCTGGTGCCCCGAGGGGAGTGGAGCCCGGCGCTGCGCAACGACCTGGCGATGGCGTACATGAACCGCGGGAATTCCCGGCAACTGGGCGGGGAC
>Ga0224722_1002378_pt1 | contig 10042 bp, 8 predicted proteins | sample Balambano_FR1_Me_FD_161646 | JGI IMG/M metagenome (GOLD analysis project Ga0224722, IMG submission 161646) | Freshwater sediment microbial communities from Lake Towuti, South Sulawesi, Indonesia - Balambano_FR1_MetaG | ecosystem: Environmental > Aquatic > Freshwater > Lake > Sediment | place...
TACTTATCACGATACTTGAATAAAACTGCCGAATTGACTGTGTGATAGGGGATACAGCAGTCACTAAATTATTGGACACAGGCTGTCAATTTGTTCAATGCTAACAGCAACGAACGATCGCTTATGGATATCTGGCATCCTGTAGCACTGCCCACATTTTCCTATCTTGAAAACCTGGGTTTGTTGGGAGCATTCATAGCTGCAATGGAGTGAAGGATTGGCGGAGAGATATTTTGGGTCGTGAACTATCTGGAGTACGCTATGCGCCATCGTGCTGCCAAAGCTCTGTCAAGGAGCTTTGTAAGGATTAGGCGATCACTCTCCAGATCGCCTGTTTTGGAAAAATCCTCCATTGTCTTGGAAACAGAATTGCCAGTTGGTGACCCAAATCCTCTAAAGTGAAACTGTAAAAAAACCTTTTACATCTTGGGGAATGGCAATGTACGTGGTGCAAATAGCCTCTGAGTGCGCGCCAGTCATCAAGGCTGGTGGCTTAGGCGATGTTGTTTATGGGCTAAGCCGGGAGTTAGGTATTCGGGGGAACACGGTGGAGATTATTCTGCCGAAATATGACTGTATGCGCTACGACCATATTTGGGGCTTGCATATGGCCTATCAGGATCTATTCGTGCCCTGGTATAACGCGGCAATTCACTGTTCGGTCTACTGCGGCTGGGTTCATGGTCAGCTCTGCTTCTTTATCGAACCGCATTCCCAAGATAGTTTCTTCGATCGCGGCTGCTACTACGGTTGTAACGACGACACGATGCGGTTTGCCTTTTTTAGCAAGGCGGCAATGGAGTTTTTGCTCCGCAGTAATAAGCGCCCTGAGGTGATTCACTGCCATGACTGGCAAACAGGGTTGGTGCCTGTGCTGCTCTACGAAATTTACCAATGGCATGGCATAGGTGACCAGCGGGTGTTGTTTACGATTCACAACTTCAAGCACCAGGGCTTTGCTGGGTTGGAGTTACTCTCCGCTACGGGGCTGAATCGACCAGATCACTACTTCCATCCCGATCGCCTGCAAGACAATTTCAATCCCTTTGCGCTCAACTTGATGAAGGGTGGCATTGTCTATTCCAACTTTGTTAACACCGTGTCACCCCATCATGCCTGGGAAGCGCGGATGAGTGATATTGGCTGTGGCTTAGGGCATACGTTGCACCAGCACCAGCACAAGTTTGGTGGCATTCTTAATGGGATAGACTACGACTTTTGGAATCCGGCCACCGATCGCTACATCCCCGCTCACTACTCGATTGACGCGTTTGACACCAAGCAAAAGAACAAAAAGGCTCTGCGTGAGCGGCTTTGGCTAGCTCATGCTGACGAAAGACCGTTGATTGCCTATATTGGCCGTCTCGACGATCAAAAAGGTGTGCATTTGGTGCACCACGCTGTTTACTATGCGCTCCATCGGCAGGCTCAGTTTGTGCTGTTGGGCTCTGCCACCGAAGCCGGTATTAATGACTGGTTCTGGCATGAAAAGAACTTCCTTAACGACAACCCCAACGCTCACTTGGAGCTGGGCTTTAATGAGGAATTGGCACATCTAATTTATGCAGGAGCCGACATGATTGTGGTGCCCAGTAACTATGAACCTTGTGGCTTGACCCAAATGATTGGCATGCGGTATGGCACTGTACCTATTGTTCGGGGTGTGGGCGGGTTAGTTAGTACTGTGTTCGATCGCGACTACGACCCAAACATTCCTCCTGAAAAGCGCAACGGTTACGTGTTCTATCAAACTGACCCGCAAGCGCTGGAGTCGGCCATGGATCGGGCGATCGGTCTGTGGCACCACTATCCTAAAGAGTTTCGTCAGTTGGCTATCCAAGCTATGGAATACGATTACTCTTGGCACCACCCTGGCGAGGACTATCTCAACATCTACGAGTTCATTCGGTGCAAGTAGCCTAAGACTTAGCCATCATGCTATTTCCCAGCCACCCAACTGGAGAATGCTATAGTGCTCGTGACAGATAGAAACACCCGATCGCCGCTTGGAGAAGCTTGACATGGTTGCTGCTCTAACTAATCTCCCTACTCTGCAACTTTGGCAGCATGGTATGCCCAATCTCTGTGGTTGGGAGCGTGAGATTCAGAGCATTACCCAGCACAACGACCCCGTTTTTCTACCCCATACCAACCTTCACCTAGAGAACGTTACGGCTGGCTTTGCCTGTGCGCTGCATATGCATCAACCCACTATACCCGCTGGCTGGGATGGGCAACTTATCAGTCACTTGCAGTATATGTACGAGCATCCCGGCGAAGGCGACAACCACAACGCTGATGTCTTTGCTTGGTGTTATCAGCGTATGGGTGACTTCATTCCTGAACTGGTACATCATGGCTGCAACCCGCGCATCATGCTGGATTATTCTGGTAATCTTCTCTGGGGCTTGGTGCAAATGCAGCGAGATGACGTGCTGGATAACCTCAAACGGCTGGCCTGTGACCCGCAATACCACCCTTACGTAGAGTGGCTAGGCACACTGTGGAGCCATGCAGTGGTGCCTTCCACACCCATTCCCGATATCAAGCTACATATTCAGGCGTGGCAACATTACTTTGCAGCTCTGTTTGGTTACGATGCGCTTCGCCGCGTTAAGGGCTTTTCTCCACCTGAAATGCATCTGCCCAATCACCCTGATACGCTGTACGAATACATCAAAGCACTAAAGGAGTGTGGCTACCGCTGGTTGCTAGTGCAGGAACATTCAGTGGAACAGCTAGATGGAAACAGCCTGCATCAGGACGATAAGTATCTGCCTAATCGCTTGGTCGCCCGGAATTCCTCCGGCGAAATAATTAGCATCACAGCTCTGATCAAAACTCAGGGCTCGGATACTAAACTAGTGGCTCAAATGCAGCCCTACCACGAAGCCAAGCACCAGCAACGGCAACCAGTGGGCGATCGCACAGTCCCTAGTTGTGTGACCCAAATTGCCGATGGCGAAAACGGTGGTGTCATGATGAACGAATACCCTCGTGACTTTATGCCACTGTGGTACGAGATTAAATCGAATGGTCGTGAGGTTCCCGGCGTCGTTGGGCTAAACGGCACGGAATATATTGAATTGCTGGAGGCTAGCGGCGTTACTGAGGCCGATTACCCTGTTTGTCAGGCAGTGGGACAACACAAGGTTTGGCAGCGTGTAGAGCCCTCCCAGGCAACTCCAACTGCAGTGGCTGAGGCGATCGCCCAGTTGTGCCAAACCGAGCCCAACTTCCATATGGAAGGGGCATCGTGGACAAATAATATTAGCTGGGTACAGGGCTATGAAAATGTTCTAGAGCCAATGAACCAGCTCAGTGCTAAATTCCATGCTAAGTACGATGCACTAGTGGCTCAAGACCCCTCTGTGACCCAACGTGCTGACTACCTACAAGCTTTGCTCTACAACCTGCTACTTCAAACAAGTTGCTTCCGCTACTGGGGACAGGGCGTTTGGACGAGCTATGCCCGCGAACTTTACCGCCGGGGTGAGTCTGTTTTGAATATGCCTGCTTAACCGGGCGGATAGGGGCTATTCTACTGGCAAAATCATGCCTTCCTGAGCCAAGACACTGTTTGGAAAGATTTCTTTAACCTGGGTACTTACTTCATCCAAAAAGTCATCGCTATGGCTGGGGTCGTGGTGAAAAACAACAAGTTTCTTGACCCCCGCTGCCTTGGCCATTTTGACGCCCTCTTGCCAGGTAGAATGACCCCAGCCAATTTTGGGTGCCTTAGGATCATGATACTCCTCATCGGTATAGCAGGCATCGTAGATGAGGGCATCAGCGTTGCGAGCGAGGTGTAGAAGATTTTCATCTAAGCGATCGGCGTAGTGCTCGGTATCGGTGGCATAAACGACAGTGCGGCCTTGCCAGGTAATGCGATAGCCCATAGCCGTATTGGGGTGGTTAAGGGAACCAGTTTCAATTGTGATGTCATCCAACTCCATGACATCCCCTGGGTAGAGGTCGTAAAACTTCAAATCCGACTGCATCACCTGCATTGGCACTGGGAAATTGGGGTGCAGCATTTGATCGTGCAACCGCTGCTTCATACTGGCTCCGTTAGGGGCGATCGCCCCATAAATGTGGAAGCAGTTGCCCTTAACAAAGGCAGGCACAAAGAAGGGAAACCCTTGAATGTGATCCCAGTGAGAGTGGGTAAAAAACATGTAAGCCTCGACTGGCATTTGTTTTAGTAAGCTTTTACCCAATACCCGCAATCCCGTACCACCGTCAAAAATCAGGCGTTTTCCGCCTACCCGCATTTCGACACAGGAAGTGTTGCCACCGTATCGAACAGTTTCGCTACCTGGCGCGGGGATGCTGCCACGCACGCCCCAAAACTGAACCACAAACTCAGAGGACTGAGTGGTTCTGCCAGATTGATTTGGAGACTTCAAGGATGGATCAAGCTCTGCCATTTTTGACTATATTTACCTCTTCTAGCAGGTCTGCATATTGACGGACTGTAAGCAAGCGATTTCGTTCATCGACGAGAACCACCGTAGGACCGTGGTATCTGAGTTCCTCGGGTGTGAACTGGGCATAGGTCATGATAATGAGCATGTCACCCACGACGCCAAGCCGAGCTGCTGCGCCATTCAGTTCGATCGCCCCTGAGCCAGCAGGTGCAGAAATGGCATAAGTGATCAGTCGCTCACCATTGGTGACATTGACAACCTGTACTTGCTCATAGGGTAGAATGCCCGCTGCATTCAAAATAATCTCATCAATGCTGATGCTACCCACATAGTTTGGATTAGCGGCAGTTAAAACGCACCGATGAATTTTAGATAACAGAAGCGTTCGCTGCATAACCAAAAACTATTGAGGAAACCTGTAGAAGCACTAGTCTAAAATAAGTATGCTTAGACCAACCAAATTTATCGTAACTACCAAGCAAGCAAACAGACTATGTCTGTTTATTTTGCAATCCTGCCTCAGGAGGTTAATACCTCCTGGGCAAGAAGCTAGCATAATTTAGCTTTGCTGGGGTTGTCTATTTTTGACCAGCTTTGACGCATTGTTCTACTAAAGGCATAACATGTTCCACGTCTTTCCAACCTAGAATTTCGGTGACTTTCTTCTCCAGATTTTTGTAAGTCCGGAAGAATTCGGCAATTTCGTCTAGGCGGTGAGGCGCAATATCAGCCAGAGATTTTGTCTGAGCATAGCGAGGATCTTTGTCAGGAACACACAGGATTTTCTCGTCGCGATCGCCCCCATCAACCATTTCCAGCATGCCAATTGGCCGTGCTGCGATGACGCATCCTGGGAACGTGGGTTGATCCATCAACACCATGCCATCGAGGGGATCGCCATCGTCGGCTAGGGTATTAGGCACGAACCCATAATCGTACGGATACTGAACAGACGCATAGAGCACACGATCGAGAGCAAGGGCTTGTAGGTCCTTATCGAACTCGTATTTATTCTTACTCCCTCCGGGGATTTCGATCAGGACATTTAATAAACCAGGTTTTGGCTGTGCAGGAATAAGGGACAGATCCACGGCAACTCTCCAACGGGTAATGAGGATAATTTGAGGTGTCGGTTGACACCTATCTCGATTAGCATTCTACAGTTAGGCTGCACCCTGGGTTTAGACATTTGACTAGGCAAAACAATCGATCCTAAGTTGTCAGACTTCCTCAGGCTTTGCTTAGCTTGGCAAAGAATGGTAGAAATAGCGTCACTAGTTCAGCCCGACTAACCAGCAAGGTAGGATAAGCTCGCTGACCATAGTCAACATTAGCTTCCAGGGGAAAGATGGGCTGTGGCTCTAGGGGCGTCCAAACGGCTCCAGCGGCATGGGCGATCGGCCAAACAGCGGCAATATCCCAAATTTTGGGTGTAGCTTCAACGCCTCCCAGAGCCGACCCCATTGCCACTGTCAGCAGGTTATAGGTTGCTACGCCCAGCATGCGGACTTTGCAGGGAAAGGGGTAGTGTAACAGGGGAATGCTACGGGCACAAAAATTAAAAAAGTGGTTGAGACTAGGCTCATCGGGGCTAATGTGGATGGGGCGCTGATTCAAAAAAGCTCCTACGGGCATTTCTAGGCCGGAAGCTCCTGGCCAGTAACCCCAAAAGGATTGCTGCACAGGGGGGAAGTGGATGTAACCAAATACTGGCGTGCCTCGATAGAGTAAGCCGAGAGAAATGCCCCAGATAGGCAGCCCACGGGCAAAGTTGGTGGTGCCATCCAAGGGATCAATAATCCAGCACCACTCGGTATCGGGAAAAATGTGTTGGGTTTCTTCGGTGAGAACCCCATGGTCTGGGAAGGCAGCGGCGATCGCTTGTCGAACGGTGGCATCTGACCAGCGATCGGCCTGGGTTACCAAACTGCCATCAGCTTTCTCAGCCGCTTGTACCTGCCCAAACTGGGACAACAACTCTTCACCCACGCTGACACTAGTAGCCGTTGCAAATTCCAAAATCTGCTGCCAAAAATCTGCCATAGCTTACCTCAAGAACACACACGTTTAGTCAGCACGTGTAAAGTCTAGCCTTATTACAGGGCATGTCAGCGTGACACTTTCTGCGCAGAAATTTGTTGTTTCATGCGGCGCTCAATCACCTTGCGCACCGTTGAGTAAGCCTCGTTAAAGGTACGGAAAGACTCTTGAGAAATATTTTCCTCAATCATATCTTTGGCCGCTTTCTCAAACTCATCATCCAACTCTTCCAGCCGAACTTTGGGATCCCGTGGGTCATCGATCAAGTTAATTACCCGTTGAATGTAGTTGTCGGCTACATTTTTCTTGCGGCGTTCAATCCATTTTTTCAATTCCCAGAACCAAGAACCAGCTAGTAAGCCCAGGGTGAGTAGCAAACCTACATAGTCGGCATTTTCCTGCACAAACGATGGCTTATCGCGCTCGTAGTGCTCCAATGCACCAGGGTGAATAGCGGCTCCGGTAATGTCACTTGACTCAGGTCGGCGAATGCTGGCTACCAGCGGGCGGACATCTTCATATTCTGGTGGAATTTCTGCTACAAGTTCTTGGCGATGTTCATCCAGAATGCGGGTAACTTCGCGAATCACTTCTTTGTCCGTATCACGATTGGCTACCAGCAACCGCTGCACACCTACCGTAGGCAAATCAGTTTCAGGAATAGCAGGATCACTGCCCTTGTAAGTGCCCTTAGCCAGTTCCACAGGCTCAAAGGCTGGGTCACGAACTTTCATGGCTTTGGCATCGGCGATCGGTACCATTCTTGGTTGCCCTTTGCCTTTGTAGCCCTCAATTAGCTCGGCCACTGATCGACTGCCAGGTGCCCTGACCCGAAACACGGCATCGGCTGTCCCATCCCAAAAGTCACTATTAGCTTGTTGGTCGCGATAGCCTTCATTGGGCTTGCCGCTACCATCCAGCCCGTTAATGTCAAAGTCTTGTTTTTGGAGTCCGTAGTGCTCGGCTACGGCAATAAACGAGTCAAACTGGCCACCACTGCCCTGCAGGCCAATCCGTTTTCGCTTTAGGTCAGTGAATGTCTGGATTTTGGGGTCTTTGACAATTAATTGAAAGACATCCTGGAAAAGAATAGCAACGATCGTCGCTTTTGACTGCTTGCTCTCATCAGCCTGGTTAGAATCTACTTTGGGTTGAGATAGTATGCTAGCTAGTGCCGTAGCCAAGTCTGCTCGGCATTGTTTGCTCCGCCCTGCCTGCTCAGCGTTGTTCCGTTTCTCAGCGTCGGAGCAGGGTTCACCTTTGTCTAGAAGCTGCAAATTATTAGTAGTACCTGGCGTTTCGTAGACAACAATTTTAATCCGACCATTGGAATTGCGTTCTACTACTTTCTGAATCGCATTGCTCAAGATGTAGCTATCACCAGTCTTGTCTCCAGCCGCCAAGACCAGGGTTTTGGTACGAGTCTGAGTCCATGCCGACCCGATCAAAAGGGCTAATGCTCCCAAGCTCAGCCCTGCCAGCAACAGCGGAAGCAGGCGAACCAACCAATCTACCTTGGTCGCTGTGTGAACTGGAGGAGAGTTAGAGGGGCGCATTGGGGAAAGGGAATATCATGTTTTGCAGTCGCCCCTAATCTAGACGGAAGACGTAAAGGCGAGGTTAAGGTAAGAAGCGTGAAGCTTGGCAGGAAAAGCTGCTGAGCGAGTGGCTTCGTCCTATTATGGATTACTATCGTGGGGCAGTGCTTCGACCTAGCACGAATGCCTGACTCGCTGCTGAACCTGCTGCATAAGTGCACAAGATTGTATGACTACTTTGAATCCTTCTACCTGTCGCCGTTTGCAAAAATTGCCCCAGATTCCTAGTGTGTGGGAGGGCGATCGCCGCCGCTTATCTGACGGGGAGCAGGCGCTTGTGGGTGATGCTGATATGCCCCCTGGAGGAGAATGCATTTTGTGGGTAGACGGCAGTCAGGGTATGGTGCGTGCTATGGATATGGTGTCGCCAGATGCAGGCACTGAAGTTGTAGTGCGTACATTGCTACGGGCTATGGAGCATCCGCACAATCCCGGTACACCTGCCCGCCCCAAAAAGATTGTGGTGCGCGATCGCGAATTGTTGTTTTACCTGCGTGGAGCTTTGCAGGAACTCGATATCACGCTTGACTATGTTTCTGAATTACCTTTAATTGACGAAATCTTTCGAGGTCTGCAAGATGCGGTGCAAGCCCGCCCACCTCAACTCCCCGAAGAATTTTCTGAGCAGTTGGCAGACAAAGCGGTGGCCATTTGTAAGGATGCACCGTGGGAGGTATTGGCCGATCACCAAATTCTCTCGTTTGAAGTAAATCAGTGGGATGTAGACATTCTCTACGCTTCCATTATGGGAATGTTGGGCATGGAATATGGCATTCTGTTCTATCGATCGCTCGACTCCTTACAGCGTTTTCGCCAACAAGCGATGATGGAAAGCTCTCTGGAGCAAATGCAGGCCGCCTTTCTCAGCCAAGATTGCTTGTTCATGACCTTTGAGCCTCCAGACGAGGAAACCCCACCCAGATTTCCTGGGATCAGCCCAGCCTCTCCTGAAGATATGACGCCTGTGTTTGGCAACCTGCACCCGATGGAAGGGATGCGATCGTTCCTCTACGAAGACGAAGCCAAAGTGATGCTAGTTTGCTTAGAAGCAATGCATCGGTTTTTGCAACAGCATCGCCAGAAATTTTCTAACGATTCCTTTCCGGCAATTTCTGGGCGCTACAAACTAAGCAATCCAGCCAATGCCACCTCCCAAATCACCATTAAAGTGGCAACCATGCCAGATTTGGCAGAAGATCTGGTGGGATTAGACGAAGAGGAAACAGATACCTTCCGCTTTCCAATTGTTGAAGATGACTGGGTGCCTGACAATTCATTCATTAGCCTGGGAATGCTGCCTTGGTCATTAGTTAAAACGCTACGTCCATTGGCAAAACACTACCAGGCGCAAGACTTAACTGAAGCAGGTGATGGCTTGCCAGTAGTAATGATTCAAACGTCACAACCCAAAGCCAAAACCTTGATTCAAGCTATTCAAACTTCAGGAGGACTCAAAGGAATTTGCTTTAATCCAGGTCAGAATCCCTTTACGGGCGATCGCTTTGAAATTGGTATCTTGCAGGGGATGGATAGCACTCTGCATCTATTTGGTGAATTCAGCGAAGAAGATACTGTACATGCAAGTGCTCGTAAAAAGTGGGATCAGCGTTGTAAAAAAATGAAAGGTATTTGTGGTCTGATTGTTGCTAAAGGATTGACTGGAGCCTCTCGCGGCAATCCTCAACTCAAAGATATGGTGGGCTTATTTGAAACCCATTCCCTAACGGTACAAGAGTTAGGATTAGGCACCTTACAAATTCATGCGCCTGAAGACTGGATACTTTAAAAGCGACTTTGGAAATCCAGAAAAGTTTAGGAACATTGCGCTTAATCTTTTTGGACTGGAGTTACAGCCTTTCCCTAAAACGATAAGTACATCTATAGTAGCAGTAGCAGAACTCAACCCTAGATTAACCCATGACTTGCTACTCCAATGATTTGCGGCAAAAGATCGTAAAAGCTTATGAGCGGGGA
>Ga0224722_1002379_pt1 | contig 10042 bp, 6 predicted proteins | sample Balambano_FR1_Me_FD_161646 | JGI IMG/M metagenome (GOLD analysis project Ga0224722, IMG submission 161646) | Freshwater sediment microbial communities from Lake Towuti, South Sulawesi, Indonesia - Balambano_FR1_MetaG | ecosystem: Environmental > Aquatic > Freshwater > Lake > Sediment | place...
GAACGGCATCGACCTCGGCAAAGACAAAATGGCACTACAACGTTTGAAAGATGCTGCCGAAAAAGCGAAGAAAGACCTTTCAGGTGTCACAAGCGCACATATCAGCCTTCCGTTCATCACAGCAGGTGAAGCGGGTCCACTCCACTTGGAGATGACACTCACACGTGCGAAATTTGAAGAATTGACGGCTGACCTTGTCGAACGCACAATGGAACCGACGCGCCGTGCCTTGAAAGACGCAGGACTCACACCATCTGACCTCGACAAGATCATTCTCGTCGGTGGTTCGACACGTATCCCTGCTGTTCAAAAAGCAATCCACGATTTCACGAAGAAAGAGCCATTCAAAGGGGTTAACCCGGATGAAGTTGTTGCACTTGGTGCAGCAATTCAAGGTGGGGTTCTTGCTGGAGACGTGAAAGACGTCGTTCTTCTCGACGTGACTCCACTCTCACTCGGTATCGAGACAATGGGTGGCGTGATGACGAAACTCATCGATCGCAACACGACAATCCCAACATCGAAATCACAAGTGTTCTCGACTGCGGCCGATAATCAGCCTGCTGTTGACATCCACGTTCTTCAAGGGGAACGTCCGATGGCACCAGACAACAAGACACTTGGTCGCTTCCAATTGACGGATATTCCACCAGCACCACGTGGTGTGCCACAAATCGAAGTTAAATTCGATATCGATGCAAACGGAATCGTTCACGTATCGGCAAAAGATCTCGGTACGAACAAAGAACAATCGATCACAATCCAATCTTCTTCAGGTATCGATGAGGCGGAAATCGAGCGCATGGTGAAAGAAGCCGAAGCGAACGCAGAGGCAGATAACAAACGTAAAGAAGAAGCAGAACTTCGCAACGAAACAGACCAACTCGTCTTCGCGACAGACAAGGCGATCAAAGACCTTGGTGAGCAAGTAGAAGAGGCGGACAAAGAAAAAGCAGAAGCTGCGAAAGAAAAAGCGAAAACTGCTCTCGAAGGTTCAGACCTTGAGGCGATCCGTACAGCCAAAGACGAATTGTCAGCTGTCGTTCAAGAGTTGACGCAAAAAGTATATGCTAAAATGGCTGAACAGCAAGGTGCTGAAGGCGCAGAACCAAAAGCGGAAGCGAAACAAGACGATAATGTCGTGGACGCAGAGTTTGAGGATCTCGACGACAGTAAGTAAACAGCCGTTGTAAAGGAGAGCGCCAAAGCAGGTTTCTGCTTTGGCTCTTTCCATGTTAAGGTAGAATGGGTAAAATCGATACGTAGTTAGTGAGGATAGGAGCGAGAATAGTGGCGAAACGAGATTATTATGAAGTGCTCGGGCTCGACAAGTCGGCCTCGGCACAAGACATCAAGCGGGCATACCGAAAGTTAGCACGTCAATACCACCCGGACATCAACCAAGAGGCAGATGCTGCTGACAAGTTCAAAGAGATTGGTGAAGCATACGAAGTGCTCTCAGATGAACAGAAACGGGCCCAGTATGACCGATTCGGTTTCGAAGGGGCCAATCAATTCGGAGGAGGCGGTGACTTCCAAGGCGGCTTCGGAGATATCTTCGACATGTTCTTCGGAGGCGGTGGACGCCGTCAAGATCCGAACGCACCACGTCGCGGTGAAGATTACCAGTACGTCGTCGATCTTGACTTCATGGAAAGTGTCACTGGGAAAACGGAAACGATTGAACTCGAAATCGAAGTGGAATGTGACACATGTATGGGAAGTGGCGCAAAACCGGGCACGAAACCGGAAACGTGTAATCGATGTGGCGGGAGCGGCGTCGAGACGGTCGAACAGAACACGATTCTCGGTCGTATGGTCAACCAACGTCCATGTAGCCAGTGTCATGGAAGTGGTAAGACGATTAAAGAAAAGTGTCCGACGTGCCATGGCTCAGGTCATGTGAAGAAGAAACAAACCGTCGAGGTCAAAATCCCAGCCGGTATCGATAACGGTCAACAGATCCGTCTCTCAGGTAAAGGTGGTCCAGGCGTGAACGGTGGACCAGCAGGGGACTTGTACGTCGTCGTTCGTGTCAGAGCACATGAGATCTTTGAACGTGTCGACCAACATATCGCAATGGATATGCCGATCACATTCGCCCAGGCTGCTCTCGGTGCGGAAATCGAAGTGCCGACAGTTCACGGGAATGTGAGCTTGAAAGTGCCTGCAGGGACACAAACCGGTTCAAAATTCCGTTTGCGCGGTAAAGGAATGCCGAGCGTTCGTGGTGGCGCAAATGGTGACCAGTATGTCAGTGTCATCGTGATGACGCCGAAGAACATGACAGACCGTCAAAAAGAGTTGCTTCGTGAATTTGAAGAAATTAGCGGAGAGTCCGGTGTCGAAGAGGAACATGGCATGTTCCAGAAAATGAAAAAGTTCTTTAGTCACTAAAAGGAGTGTGTACGAACGATGAAATGGTCTGAAATTTGTGTCCACACGACACAACTTGCGGTAGAAGCGGTATCCAATTTACTACACGAAGTGGGGGCACAAGGTGTCGTCATCGAGGACGTGGAAGATTTCGACAGAATGATGGCGGAGGACCATTTCGGGGAGATTTGGGACGTTTCGGATCGTGAGACGTATCCAACTTCTGGCGTACACGTCAAAGCGTATGTCCCGGCCTCGGGAGATTTTCAAGATTTACTGTCAAATCTGAAAAAAGAAATCGAACGACTTCGCACGATGCTCGATATCGGGTCGGGAGACGTCACGGTCGCTGAAATCGATGAAGAGGACTGGGCTCACTCTTGGAAACAGTATTATAAGCCGGTGAAAATTTCGCAACAGCTTACCATTGTTCCTTTATGGGAAGAGTACACACCGCAGCCGGAAGAGAATGTGATTTTGCTTGACCCAGGTATGGCGTTCGGCACAGGAACGCATCCAACGACAATGCTATGCATTCAAGCGATTGAGAACTACATCCGGAAAGGTGACCATGTCATTGATGTCGGTACAGGATCGGGCGTATTGTCGATTGCTGCTGCGAAACTCGGAGCGACAAACGTGAAGGCGCTAGATTTGGATTCAGTCGCCGTTGAATCGGCTCGTCAAAACGTTGAGACGAACGGAGTGGGTGAACTCGTTCAAGTGGGCACAGGTGATCTTCTGAAAGGTGTGGAAGGGGAGTATGATTTAGTCGTGGCGAACATTCTCGCTGACGTCATTCTCCTGTTCATCGAAGACGCCTATGCACGTACGAAGTCAGGTGGTCGCTTCATCACATCTGGAATTATCGGAGAAAAGCGGGCTGAAGTGACGAATGCTTTGGTCGCTGCTGGATTTGAGATTGAAGAGACGCGCGTGATGGAAGATTGGGTCGCGATTATCGCCAAGAAAGGGTAAGTTATGCAACGTTATTTTTTGACAAAAGAAGCCTTTAAAGGCGAAACGGTGACCCTTCCTTCCGATGTGGTCCACCACATCGGTACAGTCTTACGACAAGGTCCTGGATATGAGATGGTCCTGTTGGATGGTACAGGTGTTGAGTATGCCTGTGTCGTGACATCACTTGAGAAAAAGAGCGGGGAAGCGAAAGTCATGTCATCGCGCCAGGCGACGACGGAATTGCCGATCGAGGTGACTTTGGCGTATGCACTTCCGAAAGGAGACAAAGTCGAGCTCGTCGCCCAAAAAGCGACGGAGCTTGGCGTCCACCATCTGTTGCTGTTCGAATCGACGCGCTCTGTTGCCAAATGGGATGGAAAAAAAGCTCCGAAAAAAGTGGAGCGGATTCAAAAGATTATGCAAGAAGCGGCTGAACAATCCTATCGTGCCGTTGTACCGACTTGCACATATATTTCTCCGAAAGAGCTCCAACAGAAAATAGATAGCTATGATGCCGTCGTCATCGCATATGAAGAGTCGGCAAAAGAAGGGGAACAGTCTGCTTTTGCGCAACTGATGACTCAACTGAAACCGAAACAACGCATTCTCGTCATCACAGGACCTGAAGGTGGATTCGATGTGAACGAAATCAATCAATGGACTCAGGCAGGAGCGACTGCATGTGCATTTGGACCACGAATTCTTCGGTCTGAGACGGCGCCGCTCTATGCATTATCTGCAATCTCTTTCGCGCTTGAGCTGAACATATAATATGAAAAACGGATGACCCGATTGAGGTCATCCGTTTTTCATATTATTTTTTGTTGATTGTAATGACTTTCTTCGTGACGTTTCCACCAAGGTCGGTCACTTCGAATGTGAAGGTATTCTTCCCTTCCGCTGTCACTGGAAGTGTGATCGTCCCCGTGCGTGAGAAAGCACGCATCGCATATGGTTCTTTCAACGTATTACTCCATTTCAAGTCCCCGTTGACACGAAGCTTGATCTCATCGAAGTTATCCGTTACTTGAACTTTCACTTTTACAGAATTCTGTTTAGCCGATACGTTCTTCGGAACATTTGTCACAGACAATTTAGCTTTCGTCGAGTCGACAAAGACTGGGCGGACGAAGTTCGTCACGTTTCCGGCTGTGTCTTCTGCGACAAAGCGCACTTTGTGATACCCGTCTTTAAATGTCCGCGTCGTATTGAACGTATATTGTTTCGCTGTCGCGTCGTATGTGAGCGGTACTTCGACCCCGTCCACAGTGAACGATGCAATCTCAGAGTCATCTTTGACTTGACCGATCAACGGAACGATCAATGTACCGTAAGGAGAGAAGGCGAGTGGTGCATCTACGAAGATGCCAGGCTTGGCCACATCATTTTCTGTCGATACGTTTCGAGTGATCACATTCCCCGCGTTGTCTGATACACGAACCGAGAGCTGATCCGTAGAGGCGAGTGGTTGTTCAAGCGTAAAGTTTGCTGCATCCTTCGCTTCTTTTGCAACCACTTCACCATTCAAGAGGAACTCGATTCCGTTGATTCCAGCAAAGTCATCCGATGCCTTGACGCTCGCCACGTTATCGTTCCAACGAAGCGTGAAGCGCGGGTCTGTGTAATCTACTTTGACAGGGATACGTAACGTTTGAGCTTGCTTCTTCATGTAGTCGATGCTTGCTTCGATTTCGTAGTAGTACGTTCCTTTCGGTGCGTTCACACCGTTTAACTTTCCGTCCCAGCCGTTGTCGCCCGTGTAATAATAAGGGTCATCACCGCCACCGTCGAAGTAGTTTTTCGTCAATTCGTCATCGATTTTGAGCGTGCGTAAGATGTTGCCTTTAGCGTCGACGATTCGGTATTTCACGTCTTTCGCGTTACGAAGGAGTGAGAAGACCGGTGTCGCGCTGTCGCGTGAACCGTCAGCGTCTGGCGAGATAGCGACGGCTGCGCCATCGACCGATTCATCTAATTTTTCGCCAAGATAGTTCCCAGCGTCATCAACGAGTCCAGAAACGCCATAGAATGATCCATCTCCGTAAATCGTCTCATCAAAGATTGGTGCTTTGCCCCAGTCTCCTTCAAAACCGACGAATGGAACGACGAGAGAAGGATGACCGTCTGTGCCGCTTGGATCAGTCAAACGAAGGAACCCGTCGACGAAGTAGCCGTTCTCAAAGACAGATTTGGCAGATACAGTGCCTTCTAACGTTTCTGGGTTCAACACTTTTGCTTTCGAAACATCGATGGAAACTGTGATTTCTTTCTTCTGTTTTGCTTTCAACGTGACTTTACTTGTGTTCGATCCGTTGATTTTAACGATAGCTTGCTCGAGTGCTTGAGCTTCCATCGCATTTTGAACGATACCGTCTTTATTTTTGACGGCGAGGTCTGTTTGTAACGATGCGGCCACATCATAAGTCAACGCTTCGTTCGACATATTCTCGACGACGACCGTGAAGGATGCTTTGCTCTTCGACAACTCTTTCAAAGCGACTTTTGCCTCTTTTGTCGACTTTTCATAGGCGACAGCCGGCGAGGTGACGGCTGCATGCAATTGCATGAGACCGGCTCCGGCACGACGAGGAGAGTATGGGAGCGACTGTTTCAATTCCTGATTATATGGTCCGATATCCGTGACAGGCTTAGATGTGTTGAGTAACAAGTTTTTCGCCATCGTGACGCGTGCTTTCCCACTCAACTTGAAGTCGCGGTCTACACGTTCGAGAACGAGTGCCGCTCCTCCGGCAACGTGTGGTGCTGCCATTGACGTTCCGCTCATCAATCCATATTGGTTATCGTTAAATGTAGAGAAAATTTGTCCGCCTGGAGCAGAAAGTTCCGGCTTGAAGTCAAGGTTCGGTGTAACTCCCCACGATGTGAAATCAGACATCGCACCGGCTGAACGGTTGTTGACACTGATTCGGTCACCGGCAAACGTCACTTGAAGCGGACCTTCTGCTAACTTGTCTTTCAGTTCATTCCCATCCTGGATGCTAAGTGAAGCCATTGGGAGTTGAGGTTGATCGAGAGCCATCGAGACATAATCGCCATGCCCGACCGCACCACGTACGATGACACCTGCTGCGCCTTGTGCTTCAGCTGTTTTTTGAATCTTCGAGTAGAAGTAACCGCCGTCGCGAACAGCAAGGACGAGTTTTCCTTTTACGTCTTTCCCTTCATAATTCTCCGGTTGTCCGTCTCCGACATATACGATGTCGTATGTTCCTTCTTTGAAGGCAGGACCGTCTTGTTTTTTCCATCCGATTTTTTCATCTCCGACACGGAATGCGTCCAATTGAATTTGATCGTTTTCAAGAGAGGCGACCGATGTCGATGCTTGACTGACACTCGGTGCCCCAACGACACCCGTATCTGGGTTTGAAGCAGTCGGTAAGTCGAATCCGTGACCAAAGTATGCGGAGTTCCCTGCAGAAATCGACATGAAGATACCGTTATCGACGGCACGTTGAACGGCTTGTTGTTCTGGCGAATCGGCATCGACGAACCCGGCTGTCGAACCGAGACTCATGTTGATGACGTCGGCGCCGAGTTTGATGGCATCATCAATCGCTTTGATATAGATGTCTCCATATGTAGATGCATAGTTCGGATCGTTACTGAATACTTTTAATCCTAAAATTTGTGCTTCCGGTGCGACCCCTTTGATTCCACCGTTTTCTAAATCACCGTTAGCGGCAACCGTTCCAGAAACGTGTTGTCCATGCATGGAAGCGCCAGGTGAATCGTCTTTGATGTCATCGTTCTCATCGTAATAGTTATATGCGTATGGAACTTTCTCGTTCACGTATTCGCCTGGAAGACCGAACGATGTGATGGCTTGATTGACTTCAGATTGAGTCAACTCTGCCGTCTTGGCGTCTGTGATCTTATAATCCCGGTGCTCAGGGTCGATTCCAGAATCGATGACGGCGACGACAGTACCTTCTCCGGCAAACCCGTAATCTCCCCACGTTTGTTCGGCTTGAACCATGCCATTACTCGTGATCATATCCGGTTTGACTTCTGGGCGCTCATACTCGTTGACAATGTGAACGGTCGCCACTTCAGGTAATGCTTCGACTTTGGCGATTTCACTTGTAGACAAGAATGTAGAGAAACCATTGAAGACGGTCGTGAATTCTTCAATCGGTGTAGCCGTTACGCCTTGTTTCTTCAAGGCGGACTTGGCACGTTTTTGTTCTGATTGAACAGATTGTTGTGCCTTATTTTGCTCTGATTTCGACAATTCATTAAATTTCTTTCCTTTTTGAGCGGCTTCGGCAATGGCAGGATCCCCGACAAGCTCGACGACGACCCGAACTTTTTTCTGTTTCTTCTCTAAAACCAGATTCGGTTTAACGGAAGCTTCAGCTGAAACAGAGGTTGTTCCAGCTTGAATCAGTGCAGGTGACAAGGCGATACATGTGGCGAGTGAAGCGTTTAAATAGATTTTTTTTCGTGACAACGTATAGACCCCCTAAAATTTGTTAGTACCTGTAAAATTTAAAGCATAAACTCACATTGAGAACTATCATATCGTTAATCAGATGAAAAAGAGTGGGTTTATTTGTAAAACAGGTAAGTGTTTTTGCACAAATTTTAATGTTCTGACAATTACTAAAGACCTAACACATAAGACCTATATCCAACTGGATGTGATGCAAGAATCTAGCGAATGACTTGAAATGAATAAAAAAACCTGTTAATGTAACGTTAAAGTTAAATACCAATAAAACATATCAAATTAGTAAGAATTAAGATTGGGGTAGCGATATGAACTTACCATTCATGGACATCTTTAAGGATTGGGCAAAAGATTATGATACGACGGTCGAGGGGCATGATGAGCAATATCACGAAGTGTTCATCGGATATGAGCAAATGCTCGATGAGGTTGCCCTACACGTCGAAGGGACGGTGCTTGAGTTTGGTGTCGGAACAGGGAACTTGAGTAACCGGATCTTGAAAGGGCATCCGTTGATCGCGATTGAACCGTCGCCGGAAATGCGACAAATTGCTATTGAAAAATTGGGGATCGATGTGCTCGAAGGCGATTTCCTCCGTTATCCGGATTTATCACACGTGGATACGGTCGTATCGTCGTATGCTTTTCATCACTTGACAGATTCTGAAAAGGCCATAGCCATCGGTCAATATGTCGAAGACTGGGAACATCCAAAGTTCGTGTTGCTAGATACGATGTTTGAGTCACCAGCAGCTCGTCAGGACATCATCGATTGGGCGACTGCGAAAGGGTACTCAGATCTCGTCGAAGACTTAAATCGTGAATACTATCCTTATACGTCAACGATTCGTTCCATGTTAGAAGCGAACGGATACCATGTGACGATGACGCAGAAAAACAAGTTTGTTTGGCTCGTAATAGCCACTAAATAACGAGGAGGAATTACTCATGAAAACATATAATGTTGAAAGTTTTAACTTGGATCATACGAAAGTACAGGCGCCTTTTGTCCGTTTAGCTGGTGTGAAAGAGGGAACAGCTGACACGATTTATAAATACGATATTCGTTTCATTCAACCGAACGAAGGACTCATGCCGATGCGCGCGGTTCATTCACTTGAGCATTTGATTGCCGAGAACAGTCGCAATCATTCTGAAGACATCGTCGATATCTCGCCGATGGGTTGCCAGACAGGCTTCTATTGGACGATGCTCAATGATGGGAACTACGAACGAATGCTTGACCTCGTGGAAGCGACGTTGCGTGATGCGATGAACGCTGAGGAACTACCGGCGCAAAACCCTGTTCAATGTGGGAATGCGAATCATCATGATTTCGAAGGTGCCAAAAAATTAGCGGCAGACATGCTCGCAAAACGCGATGAATGGCATATCGTCTTCAAGGACGAGGCATAAGATGATTGTCCGTGACGTCTATGAACTCATCGGAAACACACCGCTCATTGAACTTCGAACGCTTCCTGTACCAGCGAATGTCAAAGTGTACGGGAAGCTCGAGATGATGAATCCAGGTGGGAGTGTTAAAGACCGACTCGGGATGAATTTGATTGAACGGGCGATCGAGCGTGGCGATGTGGCACCCGGTGGAACGGTGATCGAACCGACAGCAGGCAATACGGGGATCGGGCTTGCGCTCGCTTGCCAACGATTCGGGATTCGCCTCATGACGGTTACCCCTGAAAAATTCAGTCAAGAGAAGCAGGCATTGATGCGACTGCTCGGAGCAACAGTCGTCAACACGCCGACGGAACTCGGCATGAAGGGCGCGATTGCACATGCCATTGAGTTGGCTAAAGAACATGACGCCTATGTCCCAGAACAGTTCTCGAACCCGGATAATCCGGATGCTTACGTCGACATCCTTTCCCATGAGTTGTTGAAAGATGTGCCACAAATTGACGTATTTATAGCGGGAGCGGGGTCAGGTGGAACATTCACCGGTGTCGCCAAATCATTAAAGCCACTTGGAACGAAAACTGTCGTCGTGGAGCCGGTCGGTTCCATTTTGAACGGCGGTGAACCAGGACCACATAAAACAGAAGGAATCGGCGTCGAAAAATGGCCACCCTTTTTGGAGAGGGCGTACGTCGATGCGATTCATACCATTACAGATGAGGAAGCCTTCTACTACGTGGCACATTTAGCGAAACAGGAAGGTTTGCTCATCGGTAGTTCTTCAGGCGCTGCCATTGCAGCATGTGTAACAGAAGCGAA
>Ga0224722_1002380_pt1 | contig 10042 bp, 7 predicted proteins | sample Balambano_FR1_Me_FD_161646 | JGI IMG/M metagenome (GOLD analysis project Ga0224722, IMG submission 161646) | Freshwater sediment microbial communities from Lake Towuti, South Sulawesi, Indonesia - Balambano_FR1_MetaG | ecosystem: Environmental > Aquatic > Freshwater > Lake > Sediment | place...
TCAAGCAGGTCTTAGACCAACAAGCAATGTTCGGTCCGATGATTCTCAGCCCTGCGGAGAAAGCCAAGTATCGTTATATGATACTCAATGGCTTTAAGCAGGAACAGGCAGTTGTGGTGGCGGCGAAGAAGGCAGGAGTGACTGTCAGTGATGCAGATATTGCCAAAAAGCGCAACGAGATTTGGGAACAGGCACGCGCCAGTTTCGCTCAAACCCTCGGTTTGAAAGAGGGGGCAACTGATGGCGATATTGATACCGCACTCAACCAACAATCGCCGGGAATGAGTGTCGCCCGCCTCAAAGCCGAACGTCTCCCCGATGAGGTGGTACGCCTCCAACTCTATCAGGAAGGCTTGTCGGAAGCACTCAAAAAGCAGTTAGCCGTTACCGATGACGAGGTAAAGAATTCGTATTCCGATATTCGGGTGCGCCATATCCTTATCAAGATAGGTGACGGCGGCTTGCCGGAACCACAAGCCAAAGAAAAAGCCGAAAAGGTTCTCAAAGAGGTCTTAGCCGCTCCAGATAAGATGGGCGCACTGGCAAAACAGTATTCCGATGACCCCGGTTCCAAAGACAAAGAGGGCATCTACGAATGGGCTCCCGGTTCGCAGTATGTCCCCGAATTTACCAAGGGGGCATTAGCCGTTGAGGTCGGTAAGGTCAACCCGGAGTTGGTCAAAACGCCCTACGGATTTCATATCATTAAGTTAGAGGGTAAGCGGCAGGGAAGCACCTTCCCCAAAGACTGGGACAAAGAGAAGATCAAGTACATTGACGAGTACAAAGCGCGCTTGGTCAATGAGAAAGTGGGAGCCGCAATCGCCGCCGAAGTCCCCGGAATCCCGGTGGAGATTACCGACCCGATGCTTAAGGCAGCACAACTTCTGGAGGAAGCCCGTGTTGCCCCCGATGGTTCCGAAAAGACAGGGAAATATGAGCAAGCAATCACCGAGTTGTTGAAAATCAAGAAAGAGAGTGATCCCGAGGGGGCGGCTCCTCTCCTGATGGCAGAAGCCTATAAGGAACTAAAGAAGCCGACAGAAATGATTGCCGCTTATGAGGAAGCCCTCACTTACTCCAATACGGCGGAAACCCGCTTGGCACTCGCGCAAGTCTATTTGGAACAGAAGCAAAAAGAGAAGGCAGTAAAGCAGTTGGAGGAAGCCGAGAAACTGGCGATTCCCAATATCCAGTTGCAGATGCAGCTAGCCATGCTCTATGACCAAGCGGGAGACAAAGAGCGGAACAAAAAGGCGATGGCAAAGGCAGAGGCGATGATGAAGCGGATGAGCGAGCAACAAGCCGCCCAGCGTGGAACCGTTGCCCCCCCTGTTAATCCCTCCACGGACAAGCCATCGGCAACAACGCCGACTGCGGAAAAATCGTCTACGGTTGATGTGGAGAAGGCACTGACCCAAGATGCCCCTGCGCCCAGCCCTGCTCAACCCAATGCCCCGCAACCCAATGCCCCGCAACCGGATGCAAAGAAGAATTAGCGGTTAAGGAGCATGGCGGAATACGAATCGTCCGTACCCGGTGTTCTCTATCTGGTGGCAACCCCCATCGGGAACTTAGAGGACATCACGGCGCGGGCGATTCGTATTTTGCGTGAGGTGGCGGTGATAGCCGCCGAAGATACCCGTGTCACCCGCAAACTGTTGGCACACTTTGATATACATACCCCCCTGACCTCGTACCATGCTCACACAGAAAGCGGTAAGACCGACCATCTGATTCAACGCCTTCTTGCCGGAGAGGCTGTTGCCTTAGTCTCCGATGCAGGAACCCCCTGTATCTCCGACCCCGGCGCAGAGTTGGTGCAAGCAGCGATAACTGCGGGAGTGCGTATCGAACCGATTCCCGGTGCTTCTGCCGCGATTGCCGCTCTGATTGCGTCTGGTCTTACACCCGCCCGTTTTACCTTTGAAGGCTTCCTGCCCCGCACCAATGACCGTAAAGAGCAGATTCGCGAGGTTGTCGCAGAGCCGCGCACGGTCATTCTCTACGAATCCTCGCCCCGTTTGGTGGATACCCTCACCGACCTACACCGCGCCACGGACGATACCCGGCGCGTTGTGGTGGCACGAGAATTGACCAAAAAGTTCGAGGAGTTTATTCGGGGAACTCTGCCCGAAGTGATTACCTACTATCGGGAGCATCCCCCTAAAGGCGAGTGTGTGATTCTCTTGGAGGGAAACTCCCAACCCAAGCCACAATCGCCGACCCTCTCCCCAGATGCTTTAGCCCGCACTCTCTTAGCCGAAGGCAACTCTCCGCGTGATGTCGTCAAAGCAGTTGCCCATGCCGCCGATATCCCCCGCAATACTGCCTATGCTATTGTTCTTCAGGCACAGGAGGGGCTTGCTTCCTCCGAATAGGTTATAATGAGGAAGTCTAACTTCTGCGGGGAGTGCACTCATGCCACGACGATTTACTATTTTTAGTACCCTCTGTCTGCTCCTGATAACTCTACTCTATGCCAGCAACGGCTACACCCAGAAAGCCCCGGATACGCTCCCTGTTGCGGGAAAAACTGCTGTAGACCGTGTTTCTGCCGATGAACTGCGTGGCAGGCTATCGTTTCTTGCCTCTGATCTGTTGGAGGGGAGAGCAACCCCCTCACGCGGGTTGGAGATTGCGGCAGAGTATATCGCCTCCGAATTTCGGCGTGCTGGCTTGGAACCGATAGGAGATTCTGGCTACTTCCAGAATGCCACTGTCACGATTCGACGGCGGGGAGGCGGAGAGGACGAAACCGCACAGGCGCGAAATGTGGCTGGGATACTGCGCGGTTCTGACCCCGTTTTGAAAGAGACGTATATCTTAGTCACGGCACACTATGACCATATCGGTAAGCGCGAGGGGGAGGGCGATACGATTTTCAATGGGGCAAACGATGATGGAAGCGGTGTCGTGGGGGTGATTGAGATGGCTTCGGTGCTCGCGAAGATGCAGCCACGCCCCAAGCGTAGCATTGTTTTTATGACATTCTTTGGGGAGGAGCGGGGTCTGCTCGGCTCTCGTTACTATGGCAAGAATCCACTGGTTCCTTTAGAAAAAACCATTGCCCAAATCAATTTGGAGCAGATTGGGCGAACTGATGACAGCGAAGGCGCACGAGTGGGGGCGGCAAATCTGACCGGGTTTGATTACAGCGATGTGGGGGCGGTGCTGACAAGAGCCGGAGAATTGACCGGAGTACGCTTGGAAAAGCACCCGACTGCCAGCGATGCCTACTTTGGGCGAAGCGACAACCAAGCCCTCGCCGACCTCGGTATTCCGGCGCACACGGTCAGTGTTGCCTATGCGTTCCCCGATTACCATCAGGTGGGCGACCATTGGGAGAAAGTGGACTATGCCAATCTGGCAAAGATTGTCCGAATGTTAACCGCCGGAGTGGTTTTGTTGGCAGAACGCCCCACGCCTCCTGCTTGGAATCCCAACCAACCGAAAGCGGCGCGGTATCGCAAAATTTGGCAGGAGCGTTACGGCAACCTCTCCCCTTAGCCCCTTTCCCTAGGAAGGGAGAAGTTCGTCAGGAGGATTTTGCCCTCTTTTCGGGAATCTGAACCTGTTGTTTTCAACGAAAGGAATAGGTTGCTATGGAACGCAAAACCGCCGCCGATTACCCACAGGAACTTCTTGACCTCTTTAACTCCTATGTGCATGGCGCAATTGACCGACGGGCTTTTTTGGAGGGAGCGCAGAAGTTCGCCACAGGTAGCATGACTGCGATGGCGATTTGGGAAAGCCTTAAACCCAATTATGCTTGGGCGCAACAGGTTCCCAAAGACGATAGCCGTATCAAGACCGAGTATGTGACTGTTCCCTCTCCTAAAGGCAACGAGAAGATTAAGGGGTACTTGGTCAAACCAGCAACGGCGGAGGGCAAACTGCCGGGTGTGTTAGTTATCCACGAGAATCGCGGTCTGAACCCCTATATCGAAGATGTGGCACGCCGGTTGGGAACCGAGGGCTATATCGGGTATGCCCCGGACGGTCTGACTTCGGTGGGGGGTTATCCCGGCGACGATGAGAAAGGCGGACAACTCTTCCGCACCGTAGACCGTGCCAAGATGCTACAAGACTTTATTGCTGCCGCACAGTGGCTCAAGACACACCCCGAATGTTCGGGCAAGTTAGGGGCAGTCGGTTTCTGCTTTGGGGGAGGAATCGTGAACCTGTTGACAGTGAACTTGGGAACTGACCTCACTGCCGGGGTGCCGTTCTATGGCGGTCTTCCCAATGCGGAGGATGCCCAAAAAGTGAAATCGCCGCTCTTGCTTCAGTTTGCCGAACGGGACGAACGTATCAATGCCGCGTGGCCCGCGTATGAGGAGATTCTCAAAGCGAACAAAGTCCCTTACACCGCATATATCTACCCCGGAACTAACCACGGTTTCCACAACGATACAACACCACGCTACGACGAAGCAAACGCAAAATTGGCGTGGCAACGCACATTGGAGTTCTTTAAGAAGCATCTCAAGACGGTGTAGGAACGGTTAAGGGTTGGGAGGGGAAGCCGAGGAACCACTATTGCTCGTCATAGACCACTTTGGCAAGGACATCGCCAACGGCTTTCAACGAGTCGGGGGAGCATTTATCCGGGGTATCTTCCAGAGTGTGCCAGTAGGGATAGTCAAAATCTATCAGGTCTATCGCCTTCCAACCCCGCTCTAAAAGGGGCAAGTGGTCGTCCCAAATCTCCTCTAACTGACCATCAACCAGATGCCCGGTCTGTGAAAGGAACTGCTTAATACCTAACTCCTTCGCGGCATTCCACACCTTGTCGTTAATCTCTTTTGCCATCAGTTCGCTACGCAGTTCGCGGGGAATCCCTAAGTTCTTATCGCCCACCATATCTATCAAAATGGCATAGAGCGGTTTAGGGAGGGCAGGCTTCCGGGCATACCGTTTTGCACCGAGGTACATTCGGTTGTTATCGGGACCGTAGTCTTCCCCGTCAAAGAAGACAAACTGTACTCCCACGGCAGGCTTTTTTGCCGCAAAAAGCCGTCCCAATTCCAGTAGCACTGCCACACCACTTGCCCCATCGTTTGCCCCAGCAATCGGTAGTTCGGCTTTTCGGGGATCAATTTCATTATCGGCAATGGGGCGAGTATCCCAGTGAGCGCAAAGCATTACTTGGCGTTGCACATCGGGGCTAATTTGAGCATAGAGGTTGGAGAGGTTCAGGTCTACCCGAGGTTCGGAGCGAGTGCGCGGCAAAATGATTTCAAAGTCTTGGCGTTCGGCGTTCCCACAGGACTGTTGAAGTTCTGCCAAAATCCAATCGCGGCAGTCTGCATGCCCCTTTGTTCCCGGTACACGCGGACCGAACTTCACCTGCTTTTCGAGGTCTGCAAAGGCACGCTTGGCATCAAATGTTGGTTCTGCAAACAAGAAACGCCCCATTCCGTATCCTAACCGGGACGGCTTACTTAATGTTGATTCGTCCCTCAATCGCACCGGAAAGGCTACCTCCCCGAGCGCGTGCTAACTCCTCTAAAGCCGTGGCAATACTTTTATTCGTGTCTTCTGGTTTGACTGCCTTATCCCAGACCTGAAAATAGCCTTGTTGTCCCACTGAGAGTGGACGAGTCATCGCGACTTTGTACGTTTGACTTGCGCCCAATGCCTTTCCATCTACCGTGACATTGGAAACACGTTGTCCGGTTCCTTTTTTGGGGTCAACATCAAACTTAATACCCGATACCTGAAGAAAACCAGCAGAGGGTTGTGGCACAAACGAGACCGAGCGTTCCAATGCCGCCAGTACCCTATCACCGCGCACACTCATCACGACGATAGTATCGCTAGAAGGTTCAATGAGTCCGGCGACCTGCGGGGCGTTCGCGGGATTGGAAGCGGTTGCGCCCACCTTAAAAGCGGCAGACGGAACCAACCCAATATCCGCACTTCCGGCTTCCCGAACCGCATCCGCGACGATATTTCCTGCCTCGGTTTCGGTAGAGCGTACCTGTGCATTATTTAAGCCCCCTTGTGCGGCAAGCACTACTGGGGCAAGTATTAGTAGGGAGAGGGTGGGTATTACCACCCTCCGACAGATAGAATGCATCGTCTGTTCCCTCTGATTGTTACAAGTCATCACTACCACTTCCTCCGTCCTGCTTCCCGGCTCGCCAACGCAGATACCCGGTCATAAAGGTATCCAAGTCGCCGTCCATCACCCGCAGAACATCAAACGACTCCACGCCGGTTCGGTGGTCTTTTATCCGCTTTTCCGGGTCAAAGAAGTAGGAGCGAATCTGGTTTCCCCATTCAATCGCCCGTTGCTCCCCTTTAATCGCGGCTAACTTTGCCTCTTCTTCTCGCGCCTTGATTTCTGCAAGCCGTGCGCGTAGAATTCGCAACGCCACCTCTTTATTTTGCAGTTGGGAACGTTCATTCTGACAACTGACCACGATACCACTGGGTTTGTGCGTGATACGCACCGCCGAACTGGTCTTGTTGACGTGTTGCCCCCCCGCACCACTGGCTCGGAACGTATCTATTTCAATGTCATCCGGGTGAATGACAATCTCCGTATCGTCCTCTAACTGCGGAAAGACTTCCACTGCCGCAAACGATGTCTGCCGCTTGCCATTGGCGTTAAACGGCGAAATCCGTACCAACCGATGGATTCCATGCTCCGAGCGCAGCATACCGTAGGCATTTGCCCCTTCAAGGGAGACGGTTGCCGACGAGATTCCCGCGACCTCTCCGGGCAGTTCGTCCATGATTTCGGCTTTTAGCCCGTGTGCCTCTGCCCATCGTAGATACATCCGCAGAAGCATTGCCGCCCAGTCACAGGCATCGGTTCCCCCGGCTCCGGGCTTCAGTTCCAGCACCGCCGATACCGCATCATAGGGACCGGAGAGCAGGGTTCGCACCTCCATCTCCTCAATCTGCGTGTTCATCGCCCCAATCTCCGAGCGAATCTCCGGCTCATAGGCTTCCCCATCCGGTTCTGCCTGTGCCATCTCTAGAAGGGTCTGGGCATCGTCAACTTTCTGATTGAGTTCGTGGTAGGGAACCACATCTGCCTTCACTCGTGCGACGGCTTGCATCACCTTTTGGGCTTTTGCCGGGTCGTCCCACAGTCCGGGCTGTGTTGAAGCGACCTCTAGTTCGGCTAACTCTCTTTCGCGTTTCGCGATGTCAAAGATGACCACCCAATTCATCAAGACGTTCGCGCAGTCGTTCCAACTCTTTGGATAACTCACTGAGCAAGTCTGTTTCACATCCTTTCGTTGCGCCGTCAGTGAAATAGTTTATAACACCTAACTATGCTCACCAGTTTTACGCACAAAAAGGGGAGCGCGTTACACACGCCTCCCCCTTTGTCATTTTAGTATATCATGTGTAGGTTTGCCTTTGACTTGACATTGACCGTGGGGAACGGTAGTATTTTCCGTGCATTTCCTCAGATTTTAAGGAGTTTGATACGAATGGCGGGCCACTCAAAATGGCATAATATACGACTTCGCAAAGGCAAACAGGACGCAGTTCGCGGCAAGACCTTTACCAAGTTGGCAAAAGAAATTATCGTGGCGGCAAAAGCCGGAGGCGGAAACCCCGAAACCAATGTCCGTTTGCGACAGGCGGTAGATGCGGCACGAAAAGCCTCGATGCCTACCGACAATATCAAGCGGGCAATTCAGCGCGGAACCGGGGAGCTAGATGGGGTCAGCTATGAAGAACTGACCTACGAAGGCTATGGTCCTGGGGGCGTGGCGGTGATGGTCTACTGCCTCACCGATAATAAAAATCGCACCGTTCCCGATATTCGCTCTATCTTCAGTAAGAATGGGGGACGGATGGGGGAGTCTGGCAGTGTGAGTTACCTCTTTGAACCCAAAGGGGTAGTTCTGATTGACCCCGGCGTGACCACCGAAGATAAACTGATGGAGGTGGCGATTGAGGCAGGGGCAGAGGATGTGCAACCCACCGATGAGAACGGCTTTGAGGTGACAACGGCATTTGAGGACTTCGCAACGGTGCGCGATGCTATCGAATCCGCTGGTATCGCTATCGCATCGGCAGAAACCACGATGATTCCCACAACCACGGTAGAGTTGGTGGGCAAGGAGGCGGAACAAGCCCTGCGCCTGATTGACCTTTTGGATGAAAACGAAGACGTGCAAAATGTCTATGCCAACCTTGCGGTATCCGATGAGGAGATGGCAGGAATCGGGTAGATGTCAGGGGAACCTTTGCCTCGGTCAGCGCACGAAGTCTAGGGGCATTTCGCCTATTCTCTCGCCTTGACGACATCTCAATTCGGGGATATACTGCTATCGCATATTCCCTCTTGCCCAGGTGGCGGAATTGGCAGACGCGCACGTTTGAGGGGCGTGTCCCGTAAGGGGTAAGGGTTCAAGTCCCTTCTTGGGCATCCGCAAAAAAAGCCTCTCCGAATTTGAAGGTTCCGGGGGAGGCTTTTGTCTTTTCTACCGATAATATAAACGGTATCTGTGTACCAGAGTCAATCGGAGTTTTGTAGGAGTGAACCGATGCCACTGTCTCTAAACCGTTCAAAAAGTCATCTTGTTACCATCTGTACCGTTTCTGCCCTATCGCTTAGCCTGTTGGTTGGGTGTGGGGGCGCAGGAACTTCCACCGGGAATGGTGTCGGGCAACCGATGTCTGGGCGTGCAAACACCGGAACCGATGGAACGATTGCCAATGGCACGGTGAAAGCCGAAGGACAGGTGGGAAAAGTCGGTATCTTTCTGGCGGCAGAGGGGAAATCCTCGTATGACCATCTGTGGGCAACAGTTCGCAAGGTCGAACTGATTGATGTCATGGAGAAACCAACCACGGTCTACGAATCCAACGACGGGTTTGTTGTGGATGCCAAGCGATTGGAAAAAGAGGGACGCTATGCCCTGCTCACCGTGGCTCCTGCGCCTGCCGGGAAATCGTTTATTCGGGTACGTGTTACCTTTGACCGCACGGCACAAGTTTTTGAAGCAGGCTCTAATGTCGCAAAGACCTTGCCCTTCTCGGATGCGGTAGCACGCGATGAGAAGGAACGCCCCCTGCTTTCGTTCCCGCTCGAACGTCCCCGTGACCTCGGCACAGGAACGGGAAATCTGGTCATTTCGTTTGCATTGGACAAGTGGACGGTAGCAGAAGACCGCCTGATTCCTGCCCTTGCCGAAGGTTCCCAAGATGTGACCGACCTCTCCCGGCAGGAGGCACGACGCTTTACGGGTGTTGTCAAAGATGTCTCGACCAGTAACGACGGCACAACGTTCACCCTGACCCTTGCGGATAATGAATCTATCACGGTGCAGACCAGCCACGGAACGACCTTCCATAACGAAGGTGCAGTTGCAAACCCCACACTGGCGACGGGAACCGAAGTGGTGTTGCAAGGAGTTCTCGCCCCCACCACCCACCGCGTTTTAGCCACCGATGTTATGGTAGTCAGTAAGGAAGCGTCCGCGAAAAAGGATAGTTCTATTCTCGTACAGGGTGAGGTTGCCAGTGCCGACCCTGCCACTGGAACCATTGCCCTGCAAGTGCGTCAGGTAGATGGTATGACTCCGGCATTGAACGCTATCACTGTCTTGGTCGCCCCCGATGCGGTTCTGCGTTCTTCTGGGGGACTATTGCTCAAAAGCGATGAGTTTTATAAATCTCTGGAGAAGTCCGGGGCAAGAGTCGGCTTTGCCGGAACCTACGAACCCGTCACGGGAACCCTTCGTGCGGTTCGCGCCCGCTTAGAAAACCCCAAGTTTGAACCGTCCCATGAAGTTGTCATCGTGGGAACCCCACAGAACGTTGAGGAAAAGAGCAAGACCTTCACCGTCGGCGACCCCACCGAATGGCAGGGCATCTTTATGAAAGAGGGCAAGACTGTTTCCATCGTTGCCACTGCCGCCACCGCATTTCAGGACGACAAGGGCGGCTTTATCGCCACCCCGACGTTCTACGAATCTGCCACGAAAGGCGAAAACCCGGTGCGTATCCTCGGTATCTATGCCGATGGTAAAATCACCGCGACCCGCATTGAACTACTTCCCCC
>Ga0224722_1002381_pt1 | contig 10040 bp, 7 predicted proteins | sample Balambano_FR1_Me_FD_161646 | JGI IMG/M metagenome (GOLD analysis project Ga0224722, IMG submission 161646) | Freshwater sediment microbial communities from Lake Towuti, South Sulawesi, Indonesia - Balambano_FR1_MetaG | ecosystem: Environmental > Aquatic > Freshwater > Lake > Sediment | place...
AGCCGACAGTGTACCAACTGCCGCGAACTGGGCATCAACCCGCGAGATCCGCAGGCGCAGTTTGCCGAGACATGCAGCAACTGTGGAACCTTTTCGCCGGCACAGGCCTATCAGGCGGGGCTGATCGAAACAGAGCCGCTGCTGGTGTTCTGGCCAAAATCGATCACTGTCATGGCGGTCATGGCCCTGCTGACGGTGGCGTTCGTCCTCGCCTTCTACAAAGAGCTGAAGCTCATGACGTTCGATGCACCGCTGGCGCAGTCGCTCGGTCTGCGACCCGGTGCGCTCAGTCTCACGCTGATGGTGCTCGTCAGCCTGGTCGCCGTCGGCGCCTTCGATGCCGTCGGCTCCATTCTCGTGATCGCCTTCTTCATCATTCCGCCTGCCGCCGCCTATCTGCTGACGGACCGGCTGTCGCTGATGCTGATCATCGCACCGGTGATCGGCGTGGCAGGCGCATTTTTCGGCTACGACCTGGCCAGCGGCAGCCTCTTTGGCATTGCCCATCTCGACGATCTGCTGGCCACGCTCAACCGCGCTTTCGGCCTCAGCCTGCCGACGGAATGGGATTCGTCCATTTCGGCGTCAATGGTGCTGATGATGTTCGTCTTCTTCGTGCTGGCGTGGGTGTTTTCGCCGCACTACGGGCTGATCTCTGTCGCCCTTCGCCGCGCCGATCAGCGTCGTCGCTTCAATGATCAGGTGGTGCTGGCACACATCTGGAATCATCAGTACACCGAGCAGGCTGCCGTGGAACTGACTGCAGATGACCTGTATGCTCACTTCCGCTGGTCAAAACCGAAAATGACGCGCGTGCTGGCCGGTCTGCGGCTGGCCAACCTCATCGACGTGAGCGACGATCTGATCGTGCTGACGCCGCGCGGCGAATCCCGCGTGAAGGCCTTCCGGGAGCAGAACCTCGCGGTACATTGAGCAAAACGTGATTTTGCCTGTGCATTGTGCTGCGCCTGCATTCGAATTTGAGGCTGAACCCCGAAAAAGTCTGCTACACTCGCTTGTCATCGAAGGCCCTTCTGGGTTTCTGACCAACTGATGACCGGGGACACCTGATGACCCCAATCCTGATCCTGCTGGGATTGCCGCTTCTGCTTGCACTGCTTACGCTGCCCGGCGTGGTGCGCCGCCTTCCGCTTGCGCTGAACATCGGCTGGGTGACCGGGGCGGCGATGGCGCTGATGGCCGTTCTGCTGCTGGCGACGGCCTGGCAGCCGGTGATCGTCGACCAGGGCACGACTGTGCAGGTCATCAACTGGGCACCCCATTACGGGCTGCGCCTCAGCTTTTTCATCGATTCGCTCGCGCTGCTGTTTGGCCTGATCATCACCGGTGTAGGCGCGATCGTGTTTTTCTACACCGGCTGGTATTTCGACGACCCGCTGGAGCGGGCACGTTTCATCCGCCTGCTCCTCATTTTCACTGCGGCCATGCTGTGGCTGGTGCTTTCTGGCAACCTGATCACGCTCTTCATCGCCTGGGAACTCACCAGCATCACGTCTTTTCTGCTGATCGGCTTCAAGGGCGACAAAGCCGGTTCAGCGCGGCGCGGCGCCTCTCAGGCGCTGATCGTCACCGGCGGCGGCGGGCTGGCGCTGCTGGTAGGCCTGATGATGCTGGGTTCGGCCGGCGGCAGCTACGAACTAAACGAGCTGCTCACCCTTGATCTTTCAGAGCACCCCTTTTTCGTCCCGATGCTGATTCTGATCCTGATCGGCGCGTTCACCAAAAGCGCGCAGTTCCCGTTCCATTTCTGGCTTCCCAATGCGATGGATGCCCCGACCCCGGCCAGCGCCTTCCTCCATTCCGCGACCATGGTCAAAGCCGGCGTCTATCTGCTGCTGCGGCTGCACCCCGTGCTCAGCGATGTCCCACTGTGGTCACAGGCGCTCGTCGGTGTCGGGCTGTTCACGATGCTGTTCTGCTCGGTCGTCGCCATCCGTCAGGACGACCTGAAAGGGGTGCTCGCATTCACCACGACCGCCATGCTCGGCGCATTTGTCGCGCTGATCGGGCTGCCAAGCGGCTACGGCATCAAGGCGGCGCTGGTCGGGATCATCGCCCATGCCCTGTATAAATCGGCGCTGTTTCTGAGTGTCGGGAGCATTGACCATGCCGCCGGGACGCGCCTCATCAGCCGGCTGGGCGGTCTGTGGAAAACCCTGCCTGTGACCGGCGCGGTGGTGATCGTGTCGGCGCTGTCGATGGCCGGTGTCCCGCCGCTGCTCGGTTTCGTCGCCAAAGAGACGATGCTGGAAGCCTTTAAGTCAAACCTGGCGCTGCTGGCGATTGTATTCGTGAGCGCTGCATCCTCAGCTGCCGCCGCCTATCTGCTGATCTGGGACGTGTTCTTCAGCCGGCCACGTGAAGACCTGCATTCGCACCCCCTGCCGCGCCTGCTCGAAGCCGGGCCGGTGCTGCTGGCAGTCGGCACGGTCGCCGTCGCGCTGGTCGTCACCCCGCTGCTGACGCCGCTGCTCACGCCAATTGTGCCGGTCTCGTTCAAACTGGTGCTCTTTCCCGGCTTCACGGAAGTCTTCTGGCTGAGCATGGCAGTGCTCGCCGCCGGAATCATCGTGTTTCTCGGTCGCAATCTGTGGCGACGCGTTCCCGAGCTGCGCGTCAACGCGGCAGTCATTTTTGAAGGCCTCATTGGGGGTGTGGAATGGATCGCCGACCAGGCGCTGAGATCGCAAAGCGGCAAGCTGCGCCATTATCTGGTCGTGGTCATCAGCGTGGTGATGGGCATTCTGCTCTACGGCGGGCTGGCCACCAATCTGTTCACGCTGGAAATTGCGCCGCTGGCCAACCTCACGCCGCTTGATGTGGTCGATGTTATGCTGCTCGGCCTGGCGATTGCAGCAGCAACCCTGTCGATCCGCGTGCGCCGCCATCTGCATGCCGTGCTCGCGCTGGGCACCTTCGGCTACGCCGTCGGCGGCGTCTTTCTGGTCGAACCCGCGCCCGATGTCGCGCTCGTCCAGCTTCTCGTTGAGACGCTCGCGACGGTGGTGCTGATCATCATGATCAGCCGCGTCAGCATCAAACAGCGCGCCGCGGCCATGGCCGTCAATGCGCGGCGCTGGCACCTGACGCGCGAATTTCTGGGCGGCTCGCGCGATATCCTCGTCGCAGGGGTGACAGGCCTGTGCATGTTCGCATTTGCGCTGATGGCCCTGAACAACGTCGACAATCGCACCAGCATCGCCGAATGGCACCTCGAAAATGCCGACGACGAAGTTGACGCAACCGATGTGGTTGCCGCCATCGTCACGGACTTCCGCGGCACTGACACCCTGATCGAAATCAGCGTCTTTGCGGTGTCAGCACTGGGCCTGCTGGCGCTGCTGACGATCAACCGGCGCAGCGGCGGTGAACCCAGCGCACTGTCAGAACGGTTCTCGCAGGTCAGCCACGTGGCGACGCCGCTGGTGCGGGCGGTAGCCATGGTCGTGCTGCCGATCACCTTCATGATCGCCGCTGTCCATATCCTGTACGGGGCCAGCGCCACGGGCGACGGCTTCACTGCCGGGGTGGTGGCCGGGCTGGGCGTCGCCTTCTACTACGTGGTATTTGGCTATGTGCGCGTACATCAGCAACTGCGCTGGCTTCGGCCGATTCCGATTCTGATCATCGGGTTGGTGATCGCGATGGTGAACGCCTGGCTGGCCGTTCTGCTGGATGGCGCGTTTCTGGGCTATACCAATTTCCTGCCTGAACTCAACGTGGCCAACCTGAAGCTTTCGACCACGCTGATCTTTGAAGTCGGCATTGCGCTGGCCGTGTTCGGGGCCGTCAGCGTCATCATGGAAGCGATCGCGCACCCGGCCGGCATCGAACTCCCGGAAGACGATGCTGATGAAGCCGACGGTCCGGAACGCACGGCCGATTCACAGCCGGAAGCAGCAGGTGACTGAACGAAACGAGGAGATGCCATGGATTTTGTATTTGCACTGACGGTGGGGGCGCTGTTCGGGCTGGGCGTCTACCAACTGCTGCGCCGCGACCTGATCAAGGCCGCCATGGGGTTTGCGCTGCTGTTCACAGCCGTCAACCTGCTGTTTCTGGCAGTCAGCGCCTATGACGGGCGAAACCCGGCCTATACCGATCAGGGCCCGCAGCCGAGTGACCCGCTGACGCAGGCGCTGATTCTGACGGCCATCGTCGTCAGCTTCGGCTCGTATTCGCTGCTGCTCGGCCTGATCAACGTCGTCTCGACGCGCTTTTCGACAGTCAAAACGGACGACATCGACCAGCTTCAGCATTAGGAATCTGCATGGGCCCGAACAATCTGCTCATCCTGCTGACCGTATTTCTGCCGCTGGCCGGGGGCGTCTTCTGCCTGGCGCTGTGGGGCTACAACCGTCTCCAGCGCTATGTCGCGTTGACGATCGGCGTCCTGACCTGGCTGGCCAGCATCGGCATCCTGATCAGCGTGCTGCAGGACGGGCCACAGGTCTACCGTCTTGGCAACTGGGCGCCACCGTACGGGATCGTGCTGGTGGGTGACCTGCTGTCTTCGCTGCTGGTGCTGATGTCGACCACCGTCCTCATGATGGGTCTGCTGTACGCAGTCGGCTGTCATGACAAAGTGGTTCGACACCCAACCTTCACGACCCTGTTTCTGACGATGCAGACCGGGCTGCTGGGCGCACTGCTGACCGGCGACCTGTTCACGATGTTTGTCTTCATGGAGCTCATGGTGCTGAGTTCAGTGTCGCTGGTCGCCATTTCGGATAATCGGCTCGGCCTCGAAGCGGCTGTCAAGTACATCTTCATCAGCAGCATGGGGACCCTCTTTCTGCTGCTGGGCATTGCCGCCGTCTACGCCACCTTCGGCACGCTCAATTTTGCCGACATCGGCCGGCAGCTTGCATCGGGCGATCGCAACGTGCTCGCGCGCGAGGCGGCCATCATGCTGACCGCCGCGTTTCTGCTCAAGAGCGCCGTCTTCCCGTTTCATTTCTGGCAACCAGATTTTCACACGACAGCGCCAACCCCTGTTCATGCGGTGCTCTCGTCGGTGGTGGTCAAGATCGGCATCTATGGCCTGATTCGCATGACGACGCTGCTGTTCAACGCCCCCGACGAACGTGGCACGATCCAGACAGTGCTGCTGGTACTCGGCACGATCAGCATCTTCTTTGGCAGCCTCGGCGCACTGCGCACTTACGACGGCAAGCGCATGCTCGCCTATTCCACGTTCGGGCAGATCGGCTTCATCCTCGTCGGCATTGGCTGGGGAACGCCGCTGGCGCTGGCCGCCGCCATCATCTACACGGTCAATCACGCATTCATCAAGTCTGCGCTGCTGATGTTGTTCGGCGTCGTCTCCAGCCGTACCGAGACAAAATCGGCCCGGCTGACGGAAGTCGTGGGCGTCGGCACACGGCTGCCGGTGTTCGTCGGCGTGCTCTACCTGCTGGGCGGGATGGCGCTGGCCGGGATTCCGCCCATGAACGGCTTCATCAGCAAGCTCGGGCTGGTGCAAAGCGGCGTTGATGCCCAGATCTGGCTGTCGCTGGGGCTGGCCGTCAGCGCCGGCATTCTGACGCTGATGTACATGACGCGCACCTGGCAGACGGTATTCCAGCAGAAACCGACGGAAGCCACTGTGCCGCTCAAGTCCTACCATGACAGTCCGCTGGCACCCGCGCTGCTGATCGGGCTGTGCCTCGTGCTGGGCCTGTATGCACAGCCCCTCGCCTTCCTGGCGACTTCCACCGCCGAGCAAATCAGCGATGCCCCTGTCTACATCGAGTCCGTGCTGGGCGCTGACGCCCTGCCGACGGAAGGCCCGTGAAGCGATGATTGCGACACTCGTGTATGCCGTCCCTCTGGCGATCATCTTCATGACGCTCAGCGACCAGTGGAGCCTGGGCGGTCTTGTGACCGGAATGGTGCTGGGCGCGGGCATCGTCCTGCTGCTGGTCGACCGGCGCGCGCCCATGCGCCCCGGTCAACTGCCCTCCCAACTGTTCTGGCTGCTGGCATATGTGGCACGGCTGGCGCTGGATATTCTGCTGTCCGGCATCGACGTGGCGCGGCGCGTGCTCAGCCCGCGGCTCAACGTCAACCCGGGCGAGCTCGAAGTCTCGACGCAGGACCCCGCCAACAACATGCTGATTTCCGCGCTTAGCGCACACGCCATCACGACCACTCCTGGAGAGGTCGTCGAAGACTTCGCTGAACGCAGCGGGCAGACCACCATGCTGGTTCATGCGCTGGAAGTCGACGCTTCTGCAAAGTCCATCCACCAGGCGCAGACCCGACGCCTTCGTCTGCTGCGCCGGATTCATGGAGATGCTGACACATGACTACCCTGCTCAATGTCGCCCTCGTCACGCTGGTGGCGCTGCTCCTGCCATGCTGCTGGCGGGCCATCCGCGGCCCGTCCACCGCTGACCGGCTGCTGGCGATCGACCTGTTCACGACCCTCCTGGCTGCGGTTCTCGTCATCCTGGGGCTGTCCTACGAGCAGGGGATGTTCATCGACGTGGCGCTGGCGCTCGGCGCGTTCAGTTTTATCGGCACGATCGCCATCAGCCGGTTCATCGCGGAAGGGCGGGTGTTCTGATGCCGCTGACAGACTGGATCGGCATGGGTTTCGTTGTATTTGGACTGTTCTTCTTCGTGGTGGGCATTGTCGGTGTGCTGCGCCTGCCAGACGCGCGCACACGGCTGCATGCGTCCGGCAAAGTGGCTACGCTGGGGCTGTTCGGCCTTCTCGTCGGCGGCAGTTTTCTCGTGCCGCCGCTGATGCCACGACTGCTGCTGCTCGGCCTGTTCTTCCTGCTGACTGCGCCAGCCGCATCGCACGTGATCGCGCTCACCGACCGTGCGCTGCGCACCGACCTGCTCGCTCCAAAACCGGCAGACGAAAACCGACGCCCGTGAGCGTCGGTTCTCCTTCAACAGCGCAGGCCAGGTTTCACTGCTTCACATAGACCTTGCATTCGGCTTCGGCCAGCGTGTCGCGCAGGACGCCGCCTTCCACCCTCACGTCATAGCCGTTCACCATTTCGCGCCAGACGCCGTCCTCAAGCCCGGCCTCGGCAAGGACGATTTCGCCTGCGTATTCAGGCTTCAGGTTGGCGGCGATCACGGCCACGCTGCCATTTTCGGCCCAGCGCTTGAACGCCAGCACGCCGCGTTCCGGTTCGTCGGCGACCACCTCGAATGTATTGCTGTACAGCGCCGGCGTGTTGCGCCGCAGATGAATCATCGCCTGGTAATGCAGCTTCAGGTTCAGATTGTTCTCGTTCTGCAGCAGCGACCAGTCGAGCGGGTGCGGGTCGAGCGATTTTTCAGCCGTGAATGCGAATTCCTGCCCCATCCACAGCATCGGTATACCGGGTGAAGCCAGCAGCAGCGTCGCCCCCATCTTCAGACGGCGGAACGCAGCGTCATCAAACGTGTTGGCGGCGCTGCCCAGCAGCCATGCCGTCCGCTGTTCATCATGATTCTCGCTGTAATGGATCGTGTTCACCGGCCCGCCGAATCCGTCGGCACGCCCGTCCATGACCGCCAGCAGCGCCGTGGTGTCAAACGGCTGCCGCCCGTGGTGGTCGACGCCGATGATCGCCGCGCTCAACTGGCGAAAGAAATTGTCGTGCCAGGCAGCGTCCATCGGCCCGTTGCCAGCCGCAATGGCGCCATCCTGCGGCACATGCTCGGCGATGGTGTAGAACGGCTTGAAATTGATGCGCGTGTGCGCGACCTCGTGGAACCACTTCAGCAGATCAAAGTATTTGATGGCACGCGTACAGTCGAAGCGGATGCCATCCATGTGAAATCGGTCGACCCACGCCTGCATCGCCTCGATGACATGTTCACGCGCCGGGTATACGTCAAGCACCGGGTCATGAAACTCGTAGTTGAACTTGGGGCCGAACTGCAGCGCGCCATCATCCGGATTGTCACCATAGAACCAGTAGGTATAGTCGATCTTGGTGAGCGGCGCCTCGCGTTCCATGTGGTTATAGACCGCGTCGTGGATGATGCGAATGCCGCGGCGATGCGCTTCGTCCACCAGCCGACACAGATCATCCGGCGTGCCATAGCTGTTTTCGACGGCAAAGATGCTGCGCTGGGCATAGCCCCAGCTATAGTCGCCGGGGAATTCGTTGATCGGCATCAGCTCGATGGCGTTGATGCCCAGTTCAGCCAGGTAATCCAGCTTTGCGACCACATCATTGAAGCGGCCGGGCTTCGACTCGCCGGTGATGTCGCCCGGGCCGCCGCTGAAATCCCGAACGTGCATCTCATAGATGATGAGCTGATCGTTGCCCGGCAGCGGCACGTCGTCATGCTGCCATGCATAGGTGGTGTACACGCGCTGGCCGCCGCGCACCCGCACGATCGTGTTCTCGCGGCTGTCGAGCGTGAATTCGACGGCTTTCGGGTCGCCAATGCTGGCAGTCTGGCCCTCCATGAAATAGCTTTTGGACGTCAGCTCGAAGCGGTATTCATAGTCGCCGTCGGGCAGCTCCACGTTCAGCCGCCATACACCGCGTTCATCGCGCGTCATATCCAGCGGCTCCCAGGCGTTCCAGCTTCCGAGCAGTCTGACATTCTCGTTATAGGGCGCAAACAGTTCAAAGCCGATCGGCGCAGTGGCTGCGTGCGGTGCAGTCGGCTCTACTGCAGGCGCTTCATCGGCCGGCGGAATGTTCAGATCAGCCGGTTCCACGATCTCTGCAATTTCGACGGTTTCGACAGGGGTTTCGGTCGTCTGTGTCATGATTTCGATTTGTCCTGTGCCATGTGTGCCATCAGTGTAGGCTTGTGCAGCCTATCACAACCGGGTCAGTTGACCTATTCCAGATGCCTGTGCTAACAGCCTTAATCCCAGCGCCACAGCCGTTTAACGCAGCCATCGCATACTGGCAAAAATTGTCTCGACATGCCGGAGACTGTTCATGGCATTTGCCCGTCGCATTGCGCCGTTCATCCTGGTGCTCCTGTTCGTCCTGCCAGCCGGCGCACAAAACCCCGTCACGACGGTCGACATACGAGTCATGTCGTTTAACATCTGGCTGGGTGGCGAACTGGTGGATTTCGGAAGAGTCGTGGAAGTCATCCGGGCTTCCAACGCGGATATCGTCGGGCTGCAGGAACCGACCGGCAATACCCGGCGCATCGCGGACGCGCTCGGCTGGCACGCCAATCCGCAGACGCACATCATTTCGCGCTTCCCGCTGATTGCGCCGCCCGAAGCAAATGGCCGCTACGTCTATGCACAGCTTGAGCCGGGTCAGGTCGTCGCCATAACCAACGTGCACCTGACCTCCAATCCGTATGGTCCCTATGAAGCGCGCGACGGCGCATCACCTGACGAGGTGCTGGCCCTCGAAGCAGGGCTGCGTCTCGTTGAGATTCAGACGACGCTAGACGCCGTGACTCCTTTGCTGGCAGACAATCGGCCAGTCTTTCTGACCGGCGACTTTAACGCGCCATCCCACAGAGACTGGACGCCCGCCGCGCACGAGGCCCGCAGCGACATGGCATTTCCGCTGGAATGGCCCGTCAGCCTAACGGTGGAAGCCGCCGGTTTCGTCGACACATTTCGCGCCGTCCACCCCGATCCGGTCGAAAATCCCGGCATCACCTGGACGTACGGGTACCCGTTTCCCCGTCTGAACGCCGACGAAGTCATCGACCGTATTGATTTTGTGTATGCGGCCAACACAGGCGACGTCCTTGACAGCGAGATCGTCGGCGACCCGGCCATGCCCAATACCGATATCGCCGTGTCCCCGTATCCGTCGGATCACCGCGCCGTCGTCTCTACGATTCGCGTAACCCCTTTTGAGCCGCCGCTTTTCGTCGCCGTGGATTCGCCGGCTGTGACAATCGGCCAGCAGGTCATAGCGCGCTTTCACGCACCGGCCGGTGAAACCGTCGATCGCCTTGTGCTCGTTCCGGCGGAAGGCAGCGCAGCGGACGACGCGATCGTATGGCTGCCACCCTATGAAGCCAGTTTCTTCGGCAGCGTCACCTGCCGAAGAAACTGGCTTCATAGG
>Ga0224722_1002382_pt1 | contig 10039 bp, 7 predicted proteins | sample Balambano_FR1_Me_FD_161646 | JGI IMG/M metagenome (GOLD analysis project Ga0224722, IMG submission 161646) | Freshwater sediment microbial communities from Lake Towuti, South Sulawesi, Indonesia - Balambano_FR1_MetaG | ecosystem: Environmental > Aquatic > Freshwater > Lake > Sediment | place...
ACCCACCCCCGACCCCGATGCACCGTGGGCGAACTATGTTAAAGGGGTGGTGGATGAACTCAATAAAGCCGGGGTTCCTATCGGAGGCTTTGATGCGGCACTGGTCAGCACCGTTCCCGTGGGAGGCGGAGTCTCATCGTCGGCGGCACTTTTGGTTTCCACCGCACAACTCCTACTCGCCCTCTATCCGCACATTCTCTCTCTCAACCCGATGGAGTTAGCGAAACTATGCCGACGTGCGGAGAATAATTTTGTCGGTGCGCCTGTGGGGTTGTTAGACCAGTTCTCCTCGCTTTTTGGTCGTCAAGGTCATGCTCTCTTTTTGGACTGCCGGACATTGGAGCATCGCGCTCTACGCCTTCCTGAAGACGATGCGGGAATTCTCATCGTGGATACAAAGGTCAAACACGACCTTGCTGCTGGTGGGGGCTATCGCGAACGTCGCGCACAGTGTGAATCAGCCGCCGCATGGTTCGCTAAAAAGACAGGACAACCCATTTCCACTCTGCGTGATGTCTCCCCGGAACTCTTGGAGGAGTATGCCGACCAGTTAGACCCAGTTTTGGAAAAACGGGCGCGGCATATTGTCTACGAAAATAAGCGTGTCCACATGGGAGCCGAGGCACTCGAAGCAGGAAATATCCCGGCGTTTGGTGAGGTCATGGTAAACACCCATGAGTCGTGCCGACGCTTCTTTGAGAACACCTGCGACGAGTTAGATACTGTGGTCGAAATCGCTTTGGAACAGTCCGGGGTGTATGGAGCGAAACTTTCAGGAGGCGGTTGGGGAGGTTGTGTTGCGGTTCTGCACCGCCCCGAAGTCACTGAGGAGTTATCCGCGACAATTCAAGAGCGTTACACTGCCCGCTTTGGGCAAACCCCCGTTTTTCTACCAACCAAAGCCGCACAGGGAGCGGAAGCCCTTCTTCTCGACTAAACATTCTTCGTCAGCATCACGGAAAGCAGAAGTTCAACGTATGGGAATCGCTGTCTATGTCTCTGGGCATGGGTTAGGACACTCCGCACGGCAGGTCGAAATCCTACGCCATCTGCCGGAGGCTATCCCGCTCACCATTAAAACCCGTGCGCCCGAATGGTTTTGGCGAGACGAACTCTCGCGTCCGTTTACTCTCATTCCCGAATCGTTCGATGTCGGTTGTATACAGAAAGACGGTCTCCATATTGATACCACAGCAACTATCACCGCATGGCAGATGATAGACCAACAAAACCGGGAGCGGTTCCCAACGGAGGTGGAAGATATTCGGCAACGCGGTATCCGTTTGATTGTCAGCGATGTGCCGTCTTTTCCCCTTATGGTTGCCAAACAGTTGGGGCTACCTTCTGTCTGTGTCGTAAACTTTACTTGGGTGGACATCTACCGTTCCTTAGACGAAACCGCCGAAGAAATTGCAACCCTGAATCGTATCGCTGATGGTTTGGAGCAGGAGTATGCGACAGCAACTCTCGCTTTAGAAGCCGGATTTGCCCTACCCATGTCCTACTTCCCCCGCAAAGAATCGGTGGGGTTGGTGGCACGCTCTCTCCCCAATAACCCCATACCGTCTCGCGAACGTTTAATACCGGCATTACCTCCAACCGCGCAGAGAAAGAAACTTGCTCTGGTCTATGTCGGGGGTTGGGGGCTACCTATCCCCTACGAGCGTGTTACTGAGTTCACCGACTGGCACTTTATCTCTCTGGATGCCCCCCCGGTTCCGCCACCAAACTGGACAGTGCTTCCCCGTACCCTTATGGAACACCCTGCGTTAGTGGATGCGGTAGATTTGGTAATTTCCAAGCCGGGGTACGGTTTGGCAGCAGAGTGTGTCTCTTTGGGAACCCCACTCCTCTATCCTCCGCGCCCGGAGTTTGCCGAATACCCGGCACTCGACAGCGTGCTTCGCCAGTGGGCAGGAGGTATACCCCTCTCCCGTTCAGCATTCTTGAGTGTGCAATGGCAGGACTCCTTGCACCGTGCCGCAAATCTCCCTCCCATTCCACGCCTCCCCACCCCCGGAGGCACCACTGCCGCAAAACGTTTGAGCGAAATATACGACGGGTTCACTTAGAGCAACGATAGTTGATACGATTTTGCCTGCGGCAACTTCGTTTTGCTCTCTATACTGCTTTGTCCCTCTTGGTTTTCACATCGCGTAGAGGTATAGAGGAAGATGCAGGGTCTTACAAGTTCTTTTCGATGAACTCTAATTCAACTTGGCGGAGGTGGCGGCTTAGGTCGCGGTCTCCGATGCCGTGGCGGGACGATGGGGATGGGTAGAACATGACATCAAAGCCTTTTCCGGCTTTTTGCAAGGCATACATCAACTGTACGCTGTTTTGCAGGTGAACATTGTCGTCCATCATCCCATGGATAAGAAGCAGTCGCCCCGAACAGTCTTTTGCCGCTTCCACACACGATGAGATTTTATAGCCCTGTGGGTTATTTTGTGGGGTATCCATGTATCGCTCGGTGTAGATGGTGTCGTAGAGTGTCCAGTCGTGGACTCCCGCACCCGCAATTCCCATTTTGAACGATTTGCTGTGCGTCAGGGCATATGCCGCCATAAAGCCCCCATAACTCCACCCAGAGATACCGATACGCGAACCATCAATGTAGGGCAAGCCCTTCAGGTAGGTCAGGCTATCTTCAATATCGGCGAGTTCGCTCACTCCTAACTTTTTGTAGCACGCCCATGCGGACTTTGCTCCTTTGCCAGAGGCGGAACGGTTATCACACTTCCAAACGATAATCCCTTTTTCGCTGAGAAGACGCTCGAACATTCCCACGCCCCCGCGCCATGAGTTGCGTACTGTTTGCGCTCCCGGTCCGGCATAGACAGACATAAAGACGGGGTACTTCTTGGAGGGATCAAAGTTGGCAGGCTTGATAATCTGTGCCTCCATCACAAAGCCATCGCGTGTTTTGACCTGAAGGAATTCCGACTGTGGGTTCTGGTAGCGGGTGAGAATGCTTGCCAGTTCCGTGTTCGCTGAGACAGTTCGCAAAGGCTTGCCCGTCGCCCCCTCACATAGAGTCATGGTGGGGACAATACCATAGGCACTACTGGTATCTAAGAACAGTTTCCCGTCGGGGGAAAAGACCGGGTTATGGGTGCGTTGCTCTTGTGTAAGACGCTTCCTCTCACTCCCATCCAGGTTCACTTTGTAGAGTTGGTCTTCCGTGGGGCTATACTCGTTGGAGACAAACGCGATAAAGCCCTCCTCCTCATTCACAGCACGGATACTCCGTGCATCCCAGTCCCCCTTTGTGATACGTTGCACTAAAGTTCCATCGGTTTTGTAGCGGTAGATATGCCGACGACCATCGCGCTCTGAAAGCCATACAAAGGAGCCATCTTTCAGAAAGCGGGGAGTATCAATAATCTCCACCCATGCCTCGGTGGTTTCGCGCAGTATTCGCTTGCTCTTGCCCGTGCTAACATCCGCGATATTCAGGTCTAAGTAAGTGGCGATTCGGTTCTGCATCTGATAGGTCAACTGCTTGCTATTGGGATGCCACTCCACACGGACAATCAAGCGGTCATTCTCCGGGTACTCGGAAAGGTCAATAAAGCGGGGAGGAGTTTTACCGTCAATCGCCACCACACCTAATGTCACAATCGGGTTGGGGGTTCCGGCTTTGGGGTAACGCCAGTTCTCCACATTCTGCAATTGGGGCAGGTGGTCTACAATCTGAAACGGCTTGATGGGGCGGTCATCAATCCGCAGGAATGCAATCTGCTTGCTATCGGGACTCCACCAATACCCGGTGGTCTGCCCACGTCCGTAGACCTCCTCCTCGTACACCCAGTCCAATCGCCCGTTCAGAATCACTTCTGAACCGTCTTTGGTCAGTTGTTTACCATCTTTGGGGTTGATACGCGGGGCAACATAGAGATTTCCCTCGCGCACAAACGCGATACGATTGCCGTCGGGACTAAAAGTAGCGTTCTGCTCCTTCACCTGTGGGGATTGAGTAATCGGCACGGCTTCTCCGGTAGCGAAGTTGTAGAGAACAATATCATCGTCCCGCTCCATCAGCACCCCGGAGAACGATGCATCGGCGCGGAAATTCTCCAAGCGTCCCGGTGTTGCCGACGGTCCACGTCCTTCGGTGGTCGTCAGGCTTGCCAGAGCGATTTCCAACTGCTCGCCATCGTAGAGGGAAGCCATCTCCCCACTGCGGGCGTTCACCTTCGCCAAGCCCTGCTCCGTTTTTTGAACCCAGTGTAGTCCATCAGGGAGCCAGCCCACGATTTCAGGCAGGTCGCCCCTCTCCCAATTCGGAGACTCCTCGCCATAGAGGTCACTAAGTGTCAGGGGAACTTTCGGTTCTGGCTCCCCCGATTGGGCGGGCAGAGTGGCAAAGAAAAGGGGAAGGAGGGGTAGTAGAGCCAGCAGTGTGAGCCAGCGACAGGGCGAAATTCCGGTCAAAGCAAGAACCCTTCTGAATCGTGCTTCTCCAGCGTTTGAGAATCGCATCTGGGAAGCACCGCAAATTGGTATTTCTCCTATTATAGGGGAAAGACTTGAAGAGTGCTATTGGGAGAATTTCATTTTGTAGACATCAATCCCAATCGCGTAGCCGATGACTTCGGTAGGGGTTTTGAGGATACGAATTTTATTTACTGCCGTTCCCATCTTTACCGGTGTCCATGTCTTGCCGCCATCGGTGGTCTGATAACTGGTCTGCATCCCGCCGACCCAACCAGTATTTTCATTCAGAAATGCCACCCCAAACTCCCGGCACGTGAAATCATCGGTGAGGAGAATCTCTGTCCATGTGTCGCCGCCATCTGTGGTCTTGGCGATATAGCGTTTTGATACTGTCTTGTCTGGGTTATAACTCTGGATGGTCACATACCCTGTTTTTTCTGTGGGAAACGCGCATTTCCATGTCAGTTCAAAGGGACGTTGGGACTGATAGACCGATTTCCAAGTCTTTCCACCATCCGTTGTTTTCAGAATTAAGGCGCGGGACTTGCGAACATCCGGGTCGGTGGCAGCGCAGACTATCCCGGTCTGGCGGTTTAAGAAGCGAACATCTAAAATCATGCCACACTCCGCCGGAAGCATGACCTTCTGCCATGTCTTGCCACGGTCATCGGAGCGCAGTAGTTCCCCCGGTCCTCCCACTCGTCCCCCGGCAAAGAGTGTCACCTTTTCGTCCAAGTTCCCCGCATTAATAAACGGCTCGCGGAGAATATCAATCGCACATAACCCGGTGATCGGTGGGGTCTGCACGGGGTTCCACGTCTCGCCCCCATCGGTGGTTTCATATAATGCGGTGGTATCGGTGACACCGGGGAAGTAATCCAGTCCGATATTTCCGGCAAATCCGTGTTTTTCATCTATAAAGCCGATGCAACGAAAGTAGGTTCCGGGTTTATCAGACTGCTTTTTCCACGTTGTGCCGCCATCGGTGGTCTTGTAGATACGTCCTGCGCCGTTGACATACCAACCGATTTCTGGGGTGACAAAGTAGATATCGTCCTGCTTACCTCGGTAGGGTTCGGTGGGCAGTTTCTCCCACAGGAAGACAGTGGGTTCCTGTCCGCCATGTCCGAACGGGACAATACCGACGAACAACAAGACGACAAACAAAAGAGTGAGACCAGTTTTCATGCTTTCATTTTATCGTATATTCACAATTTTGTGAACACTAAGAGGCAGAATTTTCTTCGTCCGGGGCGGGAGGGGGGAGGACATCAGGAACCATAAAGAAGCCAATCAGGCGACGGCGGTACTCTGGGGAGGGTGTACGTCCTACTTTTTGTAACAATACCGTCAGTTCATTCCGAAATGCCTGGTACTCCTCTTGGGTCAGATAAAGCGACTTTGCAACAAAGGAGATTTCACCGGGTTGGGGCGGTAGCGTGGCATGTTGAACATAGCGTGAAAATCCTCCCTGCACCACTCCAATCAGTGCTGTCACCAAGCCTAAAATATCATCTCCCGTGAGACGTTCTCGGTCTTCTTCTGTCAGGAAAGCCTGCGACTCTACCAGTGCAAACTGACGCTCCAATGTTCCATTGACACGCCGCTCACGGGTAATCTCTATCATTCCAGCTTCTAAGAGGATATTGATGTGCCGGTAGACTGTTCCCAATGGAATATCCTCCATGCGTGAGGCAATTTCTAAGGGGGTTAAGGGGCAATCACTGAGTTCAACAATAATCCGCGCACGAACCGGATGCAGAATCACTTTTGCCCGCGATGGTGGTTGTTTGGACAGTTTCTCCATAGTCATATCCCATTATAAACCCTTTCTTCCTCTTTCAGCGAGAGGGAACAGGAAAAAGGAACTGGGCAGAGAGGTTGCACCACTCTCTGCCCAGTTCCTTATTGTAGGGAGGTATTTTCAAACGCCGTCTTTGTGAACTGTCTTCTCTCTATTAGAACTCGTGGAACGATTTGTCTCTATCTCAACCACAAACCAGCAGGAAACATTGTCAGGCTTTAGTTCTCGCGGAACCATGCTGTTGCACCGGGAGCAAGAGGTCTACTGTAGGCAACATTGGTTGTGGAACGCGCCCGCCATGAGTTGCTTGGACCTCGGAACCACTTAGCATGACCGTCCGCCAGCAGATAGACCGCGCCCCCACTGTGAAGGAAGCGTGCCGCACAGTAGACACTGGCATCATTGATTGCCGGATTGGGGAGAGACGGGAAACCCTGCTCTATCCCTGTACATTCGGAGAACCAGTCATCTCCTGCAACCGCCGGACGAGTTCCACGTGCGTGTGTCACCATGACCACCTGCGCCGGAGCCTCTATCCCCCCCAGAGGGCTAATCTTGCCGGGGAAAGTCACTCCCGGTAAAGAGCGGTGCATCATCGGCATAATATTGCCATTCGTCACATATCCCAGTGCCGGGTCTAACTGTGCCGCCGGGAAGGCTGTCGGTGCGGGGTCTCCTGCCGCCATCGGAATCTGCTTATTGCCGAAACTGGGGCAGATATAGAAGGTTGCAGGTACTCTGCCCGCTCCTCCCCCTGCCGCCGTAATCACACCCGCCGTCCCCGACTTGACATACGGTTCCACCAAGTCATACCACATTGTCAAGGGTTGATTGGGTTGGTTGTAGGCGGCATAGGGAAGGGTTTCCTCATAGTCCTGTGCGTACATCAAGAGGGCTAACCCCATCTGCTTCATATTGGAGAGGCAGGAGGTCTGTCGTGCCTTTTCGCGGGCTTGTGCGAAAACGGGAAACAGTATCGCGGCAAGTATCGCGATTATGGCGATGACAACGAGCAGTTCAATGAGGGTGAATCCCGCTTGTCGTGTCGAACGCGGTGTTGTTAAAATGCGACTATGCATAGGGAATAAGTCCTTGAATGGAATAAATAGAACTGGATTGAGTATAGAGGCAGGGCAGAAAAGAAACAAGGGAGAGCGAAAGCCTGCTTATTCTATTACACGGGTCTGTTCTCAGAGTTTCGACGCTTGAACACAGGGACTTGGACACCCGAACACAGGGTATGAGAAACTTCGGTAGTCTGGTCATGAGGTATTCGTCATGACCAGACTACACGGCATCCGTCAACATCGGTTTTCCCGTCGGAAGCGACGGGTACGAGATAACCGATTGGGCAATAAGCGCACGGGTATTACGTTTCGCCAATAGTTCCGTCCAGTTTGCTGGCTTTTGTAGTTTCAGACCGGGAATCACTCCATCGCGGGACAGGTCTTCCAGAGCATCCTCAATCGTGGAGAAGAACTCTGCAATGCGCTTATCGGGTACTTCCAACGATGCCAGAGAGAGCAGAGCCGGAAGCCGTAACCGTCGTTCGGTCTGGTTATACTTGCGATTTACCCGGTCATAGTAAGCGAGGCAGAAGCCGAGGAGTATCTGATACTTCTGGCGTACCGGATGGTAAGTAAGCAGTTTTCCCGAAATCTGGGTGTACTGCGCTCCCTCACCGACTAACCAACCGTGTACCTCGCGCCCCAAGTGGTAGCGAAAGCGCACAATACTCTGTGTGCCTTCATCGTTCTGTGTCTCTGCAAACTCTAGCGACTCCAAAGACAGCAAGCGTCCGATAGAAAGGGTGCGTGTTTGCCGTCGTCCCCCATCAAAGGTCAGCACAGAAGCCGAAGGGATAGTGATGCGACTGAGCAGGTAGATGTCCCGCCCCTTTGCCGCAATATCTCCTGTATGATACCCCCCCTTGGGTGTCTCTTTGCGGTTCTGGTAGCGCAGGACATCCGATGCAGAGACGGTCATATAGGTTTCCGGGGAGGCATTCGGGTTTCGCTCCAGCCACAGTCCAATCAGCGCGAAAAAGGTTTGTGCAAACGATGCTCCATGCTTGGCTATCTGATGAATGGCTTGTTCCGGTCCTAACCCGGTAATTTCGTCGCACTCCAACCGAACTCTTGTCTCGCCGCTCTGTGCGGAAATCGCCTCACCATTCGCCATCGTCGTCCAAGAGCGAGGCGAGAAGAGGAGAGCCAGTGTCTCACGCGCTGGAAGAGCCGTCGGAATCCGCAGAACGTCGGGCAGAGAAGCCCGCAATCGGGTACGAGATGGTTCTTCCACAGGAATCGGCAAGGGCGCACGAAGCAGTTCGCCAACTAATGTATCCCAAGTACGTCGTGCCTCTATCCACCGATTGATTCGAGCGGCGACATCCAGAGGGAGAGCCAGTTGTTCTCCGCCCCCTTCGGCTGTCGGCAATCCCGCATAAAAGGTTCCAAAAGTGTCGCGTGCGGCTTGCTCGGCTTCCGTGAGGTCGTGCAGGGCGGTGGCGAAGGCGGTTTCGGAAGCACTGAGCGGCTCACCCACCAAACGCTTTGCTTCTATCGTGCCAAGCATCCACTCTAATCGGTCAATTTCGTCTTTGGTTAGTTCCATCGGTTGTGTACTAGACTTTGTGTACTGGGCTTTGTGTACTGGGCTTTGTGTACTGGGCTTTGTGTACTGGGCTTTGGTTTCAGTTCAAAGGATAGTTTAGTTCGCTTGTGTCGGTTTTACCACCTTTTGGGTAAGCAGAGTTCCCCCTGCGACCAAACCCGGCAGGAAAAACACCCCAATCAGTGGCAGAAGCGAAATAAGACTAGCGATGAGCATAAACCCCCAAACGCTTCCTCCTGCCGAAAATAACAGTTTCCACTGACCCCCTAACAAAATACCACGGCGCAGAAAAGCCGGTGCGGTGAAATCAAGAACGCCGATAATTCCGGCGACAAAGAACCAGGGGAGGGGTCCTAAGTGCAACCCAAAGGAGAGCAAGAGGGCAAGCACCGTCAGGCTAAGATTGAGCAAGAGACGGGAGAGGGTGTCGCCGATGAGCCGTGGTAGGGGAGGTGGTTGATTCGGAACGGGTTCTCCTGCGTTGACTGTCTCTTCCACTGCCAGTGAGAGGCGGTCAAAAAACACGGGGGTGAAGATGCCGACCAACATGGTAAAGAGGAAGGGGAACAGCAAAAGCCAAACGAGAACCACCAATATCTTTCCGGCAGATGCGAGTAGCGGATTTTGCGCCATGTACGAAGCAATGGCATCCAGCGCATACAAACCGCCCAGAACCGCCAAAGCCATGTACAGTATTAGGGCTAGGAGCATTGGGAGGGTACTCAGATTTCGCAGACGAGCGGTACGCAGAACCAATCCAATCCCTTTGAATGCATCCATACCGTAGCATACCACTTCTGACCGACCAAAGATTACGGGGGAAGGAAAACCGTGCGGAGATGACGAAAAATGGCGATATGCCAGAGTCTCAAGAGTCTCTCCGTCAATCGAATGAAGCGACTACCGGGAACTTACCTATTGAACGCCCCCGGGTCGCAATTGTGGGATGCGGCTGGGTAGGACAGTTACACCGTGACCGGCTCTTGGAAGAGTCGGTAGAGATTGTGGCAGTCTGCGACCCCGATGCCGATGCATTGGCGCAGATGGCTTCGACCCTGCCGCGTCGCCCCCGCTTCTTCCGCTCGGAGGTAGACCTTCTGGCGGCAGGGGGCATAGATGCGATTGTGATTTGTACCCCTCATGCAAACCATGCCACACAGGTACGCAATGCCTTAGAAG
>Ga0224722_1002384_pt1 | contig 10035 bp, 6 predicted proteins | sample Balambano_FR1_Me_FD_161646 | JGI IMG/M metagenome (GOLD analysis project Ga0224722, IMG submission 161646) | Freshwater sediment microbial communities from Lake Towuti, South Sulawesi, Indonesia - Balambano_FR1_MetaG | ecosystem: Environmental > Aquatic > Freshwater > Lake > Sediment | place...
AGCTATGAATCTTTACAATATCAAGGACAAGAGTGAACAGGTGAGCTTCGCCCAGGCGGTGCGTCAGGGTCTGGGCCGCGAACAGGGTCTGTTCTTCCCCGAGCAGCTCGAGCCGCTGGCCGATGTGGATGCCCTGCTCGATCTGCCGCTGGTGGAGCGCTCCGCCCGCATCCTCAGCCACCTGCTGGGGGACGAAGTGCCCGCGCCTCAGGTACACGAGCTGGTCAAGGCCGCCTTCACCTTCCCGGCGCCGCTGGTGAAACTCAAAGATGGCACCTATGCCCTCGAACTGTTCCACGGCCCGACCCTGGCGTTCAAGGACTTCGGCGGCCGCTTTATGGCTCAGTGCCTCGCGGCCTTTAGAACCAACGACAAGATCACCATACTCACCGCCACCTCCGGCGACACCGGCGCCGCCGTAGCCCACGCCTTCTACGGGCTGGAGGGGATCGAAGTGGTGATCCTCTACCCCAAAGGCAAGATCAGCCCGCTGCAGGAGGCGCTGTTCTGCACCCTGGGTGGCAACATCCGCACCATCGCCATCGACGGCGACTTCGATGCCTGCCAGGCGCTGGTGAAGCAGTCCTTCGATGACGAAGAGCTGAAAAAGGCGATTGGCCTGAACTCCGCCAACTCCATCAACATCAGCCGCTTGCTGGCCCAGGTTTGCTACTACTTCGAGGCGGTGGCCCAGTTGCCGAAAGCCGATCGTGCCAAGGCGGTTATCAGCGTGCCGTCCGGCAACTTTGGCAACCTCACCGCAGGTCTTATCGCCAAGGCGCTGGGGCTGCCGGTGAAGCGCTTTATCGCCGCCACCAACGCCAACGACACCGTGCCGCGCTACCTGAAAACCGGCCAGTGGGAGCCGCATCAGACGGTCGCGACTCTGTCGAACGCCATGGATGTGAGCCGCCCCAACAACTGGCCTAGGGTAGAGGAGCTGTGCCGTCGCAACGGCTGGGCACTGGAGACCCTGGGTTCTGGCATGCGCAGTGATGCCCAAACTCGAGACGCACTCAAGCGCCTGCATGAGCTGGACTACCTGTGCGAACCCCACGGCGCCATTGCCTGGGATCTGCTGGGGGAGCAGCTAGGCGAGGACGAGGTAGGGGTGTTCCTCTGCACCGCCCATCCCGCCAAGTTCAAGGAGTCGGTGGATGAGATCCTGGGGCTGGATGTGCCGCTGCCGGGGCCGCTCGCCAAGCACGCCGTGCTGCCGCTCTTGTCCCACAACCTGCCGGCGGAGTTTGCCCGGTTAAGAGCGTTTCTGATTGAGTAAGACTGGTTGAGCAAGATAGCCGGGTGCTCAATGACAGCCATAAAAAATCCCCCGATGTCGGGGGATTTTTGTTTTCTGCGTTGAGATTGAGAGCAACCAGAAATCGGGAGCAAGTTATTCCACGGCCGTTTTTTCACAGCTGGGGTTGCCCAGATCATCGTGAACACTGCAATCCCAGTTGTGCACCCCATCGCTGAGCTGGTCGTATTCCACCTTGGCTGCGGCCAGGTTGACCCCTTCCAGTTCGGTTGGCTGGACGTTTACATACCAAACGCGTGTGCCGTCGGTGACGAAGTTCTCCTGCAGCGGTTTGATAAGGGCGCTGTCGACCCCTTTTGGCAAGGGGGCGATCCGCTGGTTGCCGCTATAGAAGCCGTCTTTGGTCACGGCTGAAGAGAAGTTCAGGCAGTGGAAGCTGGCGGCATCCACCTCTTGTTGGGGTTCACCCTCGAAATAGAGGGTGCCATCGATGTTGGCCCACCCTTGGCAGGTGTCGTACAACGCCACTTGCCCTTTGTGAGGGATGACCTTGGTCTGGTCGGCCACATAGTAGTAGTGGCGCTGGTCAGCAGCCTGACCATGGGCCGTCTTCAGGTGTTTGGGGTCCGCTCCCTCGAGCAGTTCGCCGGTGACGAGAAAGACATGGTGATCGTCGCTGGCAAAAGGGTGGTCAAGCAAGGTGAAGGCGGCGGTATTCACTGGCACCTTGATCTGCTCGCAATAGGCATAGGCCTGCTGCCCGCTCAGCAGAAAACTGCCGAGCGCCTTGGCAGTGTTGAGATCGAAGCTGTCAGGCAGTGGCTGGGCATTGCAGAAATAGCGCCCCTGTGAGTGGGCAATGCTGAAATCATCGTTGCGGTATGTGACATCAAAGTCGCTCGGCACAGCTCCGGCCAGCGGGATCCCCGCTTGATTGCCATAGGGTTTGAAGATGACCTTGCCGGCATCAAGCTGATAAGGAGCAACAATCTCTGCATGGCTTACCAGCGGCAGACAGCACGCCAACAGGGCGCAGTAGCGAACATTCATAAGGGCTCACTGTTCATTGAGAAGGTGGGTGATGATGCGAAATGGCCGCCAGGGTTGCGAGAGCACAGCATGCCCCAAAACGGTGCCGTTTGGCATCATACGTAGGTGGGTTTCCATATGGCAAGCATTAAGCGCCATTCGGGCAGTGATCTGAGGGGGGATAGGTGGTTCAGCCGGATGCCTTAGTTGCCTCTTCTGCTGGCAGTAGCACGTCGTGGGGGAGACAACATAAAAAGAGCCCGGCGGGGCTCTTTTTATGGATCGATAGCGGGCTGCTTAATTGGCTTTGCCAATCACCTGAGGGCTCGCTTCGCAGAAGTCGTAATCGTCGCAGTACTGCACCTGATAGACATACTCCTTGCCGGGGATCAGAGGATTCTGGTCACCATTGATGTCGATATAGCGGTCGTCGTTGATGCCGAGTTTGGCCAGTTCGACAAACTTCTGATCCTGCGGCTTGTCGAGTTTCTCGGCGCGGGAGATGCGGGTGTATTTAAGCTGACGGGTCGTGATGGCGCTGTTGTCGGTATTGTTCCAGGCGAGCTGGACTTCGCTGACCAGATCATTGCTGGCCTTGATCCCGGCAGGCTGGTTGAATCTTGGGTACTGCACCTTGATGGTGGAGCTGGCGATGCGCAGTCTAAGGCTGGTCAATGGCTCGAAGGAAGCAATATTGCTGCCGCACAGCGAGAGATATTTCGGCATCGCCTTGTCGTATTTCGGCTGATCCTGTCCGTCGTAGAAATGCATCGAGAGCTGGGTATCGCCGCTGGAGTAAGAGGTCGCCCGTTCGATGTTCTTGCGCTGGGACAACATAAAGTTGTCGGGGGATCTGCTGGCCCCGACGGAAAGGGTCATAAAGGTATAAGAGTCGCTGGTGGAGGGCCGATAGAGATTATTGGTGCCCCGCAGGAAGTAGCTGCGATATTTCGGATCCGAATACATGTAGGAGTAGAGATCCATGGTACCGGCAGAGGCACCTCCTTCCGCATTGACGCCGGTGTCATTGAAGTTGTGTCCGAACAGCAGGGTCGCGCCTTGCGGGGTATTGAGGCGATACATCTGGCAGCCATCGATGATCCGCTGGTACTCCAGTGTGGCGAAGTGGTGGGCAATGGTCTGTTCGGCCATGGCAGGTGCGGCCAGCATGGTCAGAGCGGCGAAGAAAACGCGTTTCATATAATCGAATCCCGAATAAAAAAAGAGCGCACATTCTAGATCATGTCATCCGTCAGTTGTGCTCCATATGGGTATTGAAGTATCCCTCAAGGAGTGGTTTTCGTACGAGGCTTCATTTTGGCTGAAAATGGCTGACAACAGGATCTGAGCCAGATGATGTGTGTTGACCTGCTCGCATTCGTCGGGTTAGCCTTTTGGCTCTTCTGATATATGAGTACTTCCTCCGATGCGCATTTAACCTGTCCGCACCCCGCTTTTGATTTCTCTCCCGCCTGGGAGAACGGGTGCGTCTTACCGTGACAGGTTGATGCTGACTCCTCTGCTGTTTTCCCATTTGTGGACACGTGTCCCTGTCATTTGGCTTGGCTCTTGGCCTGCGGCTTCCGCATTGGCCCACAGGAGTTCAGATGACCCATATCGCATGTCATATCAACACCTTGCAGCTGCCCTTCGGCGCCTGCACTGTGCCCCTTACCTTCACTTTGCCCGCTGCGGGCTGCACCCTGATCGGCCGCAACGGCATCGGCAAGAGCCTGCTGCTCGAACTGCTGGCGGGCCAGCGCCGCGCGGCTTCTGGCAAGCTTGAGTGGCTGACCCCCATCAGCTGGTTGTCCCAGTTTGCGCCCGCGCAGGCTCATGACGACGCAGCCAGCGTGGCCGACCTTATCGGCTGGGGCGAGCCGCTGCGGGCCCTTGAGCGCATCGAGCAGGGGAGCTGCGCCCTGGACGATTTCGAGCGGCTGGCTGATCGCTGGAACCTGCGCAGCGATCTTGCCGACCTGCTGGCAGAGGTGGGCCTCAGACTCGATGCCCATGCCCCGGTCAGCACCCTGAGCGGCGGCCAGCTCACCCGTTTGCGCCTGCTGGCGCTGTTTGCCAAGCCTGCTCACTTTCTGCTGCTCGATGAGCCTGACAACCACCTGGATGCCAGTGGCATCGCGTGGCTGAGCCAGCGATTGGCCAGCCACAGTGGTGGCTATCTGCTGGTAAGCCACGACCGGCGGCTGCTCAATCAGGCCAGCAAGATCCTGGAGCTGGGCGAGCAGGGGCTGCAGAGCGCCAGCCTCTCGTTTGAGGCATTTTTGGCGCAGCAGGCCGAGTTGCAGGCTGACCGCAGCGCCCGGCTGGCGCAGGCGGAGCGCCGTGAAAAGGCGGCGGCGCGCAGCGTGCAAAAGGTGCGAGAACAGGCGGCCAGACGGGCCAGTCAGGGACGGCGCGAGCGCGGCTCCCAGGCCAAGATCCTGCTCGACTTCAAAGCGGAACAGGCGGGCAAATCCCTTGGCAAGGTGCTGGATCGCCACCAGCGGGGCCACAGTGCCCAGATGGAGGCGCGCGCGGAAGCGGCGGCCGCGTTGGCGGCTGTGCAGCCGCTTGTCATGCAGTGGCCGGCGGGTAGCGATAGCAAGGGGGCGGCCCAGCCGCTGGTGATCACGGCGGCGCGCCACAGGCGCTGGCATGGTCAGCAGGTAGATCTGGTGCTGCAACGGGGGGCTCGCTGTCTCTTGGCCGGTCGCAACGGCAGCGGCAAGTCGAGCCTGCTGCAGATGCTGCGCGGGGAGCTGGCGCCCGATGCGGGCAGCTTTCGCATCAATGGCCGGCTGGCGTGTCTCGATCAGGGGCTTAGCCTGATTGCGCGAGACCTCAGCCCGCTGGCCAACCTGCTGGCAGTGGCGCCGACGCTTTCCGAGAGCGAGGCGAGAACCCGGCTGGCGGGCATAGCATTGCGTGGTGATCGCGCCCTGATGCCCTGTCATGGGCTGAGCGGTGGCGAGCGGCTAAAACGGGGCCTCTTGATGGTGCTGGCGCAACTGCCCGACCTGTTGCTACTGGACGAGCCGGACAACCATCTGGATCACCCCTCGCGCCAACTGCTTATTCAGGTGCTGGCCGACTACCCAGGCACCCTGCTGCTGGTTTCCCACGATCCCGACTTTGTGGCCGGGGTGGGGGTTGAAAGGGAGTTTTGGTTGGAGGGGGAGAAGCAGACGGTGAAAAGTGTATAAGCCTCTGCACAAGTCTAAGAAGTCGGTGGACGAGATCCTAAATCTCGATGTACCGCTGCCAGGCCCGCTGGCCAAGCACGCCGAACTGCCGCTGCTCTCCGTTAATTTGCCAGCTGAGTTTGCCCGGTTAAGGGCGTTTTTGGTGGGTTAAGCCGCCGAGCTGAGATAATCGATAGAAATAAAAAATCCCCCGGCAACGGGGGGGTTATTGTCTGCATAGGGAAAAGCGATGTTCGTACCATTTTCTCATTCCGGTGATGGTAGATTACCTGGGCACCTTGCTGTTGGGTGAGAATATAGCCCATCTAGCCGAGCTGAATATATTGGTAGATATCAAATTGCAGTAATAATAAACTATATTGTTTTTTCTCTCTTTAACAAGGAATGATGGGCATTCTTGAACTTAAAATATTATTTAATAGGAACTATCTCCAAAATAGTGTAAAAGAAAATTTTTATATAGTTTTAAAAGTTAAATTCAAATATTTGCCCATACTGAAGTGATTCTAATTCACTGTAAATCTTCAATGCCCGCATATGTTCTGGTCTATTTTCCTCCAGTTCAATTTTAAAACCATGATAAAAATTCGCATGATGACAGTGAAACTGATACCAATGGTCATTGAAATAGCTATAAATTTTTTTGTTTATCTGAATTCCATTGTTCAGAGCAAGTTTAGCATCTTCTTTTGAAAGATCCATGGCACTAATATGCTCACCACACATCGTAACTTGATTGGTTTTGTGTTTTGGATTATGTTCGAATTTCCATATGAGAGCATCTAAGTCTTGATCATTAGTCACGTTAAGTACTATTTTTTGCTGTCCGACAATAGAACTTTTTATATTTATGGTTGTTGATTGATAGGCTGGACAACCTCTAGCTGAGATTGTTAATGGTGAGCCAATGCTTGATGCCGCGGCATCAAAACAGGAGTTTTTTAAACAACATCCAGAATCGTCAGTAATGGTATGATGATTTTCGGTATGGCAATTTTCAGCAAAAGGTTGTTTCAGAAAAACTTCAATTGCAAGTTTGCGCTGTCGCTCATCTTTTGGTTGTGATCTTTTGGAGCTTGCGATTAAAATTTCTTTAATGGTAGATTGTTTTAAAATAAATTTATCTCCTAAGCTTTTAGAGCGATAAGCTTTTTTTCCACAACTTATATCTTTTGTTTTAGAAACTACAGCTGCTAAATTGAAGATAATGTCAATAGCATCATCTTCATCAATTGCCTGACCTATTATTGACAACTCATTGATATAGACTTTCATTAAAACAGCCTCAGCAAATCCTTTTCAGCTTGATCAAAGAACCCTTCATCAGTATCACTTAGACCACCATCGTCACTAATCAATATTTCAGTAGTAATTCGCCCTGATTTAGTTGCTCTTACAGAGTTTATTGTTACGAATTGACTACTGATTTTATTCTCTTTAACAAAAACACGAATCCCGTTGACTATATGATCACTATGAGTTTCAAGTATTACTTGCACTCCACAAGTGGCAGTCAATGCTAAAAAAGACGCAAGCGCGGATTGTGCTGCTGGATGCAAATGCACTTCAGGATTCTCAACGATAAGGTATCCTGATTCTCTAGTGCATAATGCACCCAAAACAATAGGTATTACATTGCTAATACCAAATCCAGTATTGACAGGGCGGACTTGATTGGCCGTTGCTCCTGCTGAAAAAGTATTGGACACTTTATCTAGGTTAAGGTGTGAATTAGCAACTATATCAAAATCAGAGCTTATTAATTTCATCGCTTCCTTGAAAGCAACAGATAAGCTTATAGGCCGTTCTGGCTGATCATCGGGGGCAGAACATATTTTTCTAGCTAGATTTATATTTGGTGCGGGCATATCGCCATACCGAACTAATGCAGAGATAGCGAATTGACCATAAATACCTAAGTCAAAGTTATCTGTTTCAAAATTTGTATCATAACTATTTTGAGGTGAAAGCCTATATGCACTTAAATAATGGAAGTCTGAACTAAAAAAATCGTGACTTAAATTTGGAGTTGAATCTAGCTCGATATAATATTCATCTGCTTTGGCTTTTTTTAAGTTTGATGAAAAACACAAATCATCAATAGAGATTGATAAAAATTCACCAATCGGGGAGTGACTAATAAGGTCTCGGACATGTCCAACTGAAAAGTATTCACCAACCAGACTTAATTTACCGGATGCAAGTTTATTACAATTGTGGTTTTGTCTAAGTAATAACAGCGCCTGAAGAGCGGTGGACTTACCAGCCGAGTTAGCGCCACAAAATACGGTAATATTTGAAAAATTGAATTTAACATTAGAAAAGCATTTTATGTTCTTAAGTTCAACATTGGATATCATAGGTATAAAATCCTACTCAAAAATATTTCTAATAAAAGCTCTTAAAGGTCGATTATTTCTATAGGCAACCCTTCGGTCTATTATATCATCCAAATATATATCGTGACCTTTTGATACCTCAATAAAACATGCAACTATTGTATCACGATCCAATTCTGCATTGCCCATCTTGCGCCTGTATGAATGATTAGCATCAGATAAATTACCCCATCGACCACTAGAACTCTTGAATATTATCTTACTATCTAACTGTTGGCTTATCATTGATATAGTATTGGTTACGATGTTACCTAATAAAGAAAAAACATGTTGGTGTTGATATAAAAATATGGCAGTATCATCAAGCAAGTCACCAATATTGGCACTGGAGCTAATATATGGTTTGTCTATATATTCATGCATAATGCGGTTCAATACCAAAGAAATAGAGCAAAGCAATAAGTATAGTTCATCAAAATCTGAATTTATTTTGTGTTCTGTTTTCGATGTCTCTATTGAAAATAGATCTTTCCTCAATTCCTTTTGGTCTAAATAAGAACTATTTATGCTCTGAAGGTCTCTTATAAAATATAAATGTTCTCGGAAAGCATAATTTCTAGCAAGTTGTTTTGGATAACGATAATAATCAGAATTAATTCTCTTAAAAAATTCAAACTTTAGTATTGAATCAGTATCATAACTTATGACCGTGAGTTCGATTTCTGCTCGGTTTTGAAAAATAGACGACTGTCCATAAGGTAAATCAGAATAATAACATCCCTCTAAAGAAGTTACTAGTTTCAGTCCTTGTAGTTTAAATTTATTCTCGAAAAAATCCGAAAGACACATCAAGCGCTGGACACCGTCAAGTACAAACAACTCACCATAATAGTTTTCCTCGCAAAGAATATTCTCTGTAGGCATGCCAACCAGTATGCTTTCAATAAATGCTGACTTAGCATTAACAGACCATGGATTTGAATAAGTAAAAAGATAATCCCACTTAATCCGTCCTTGATTTATGCCATTCAATATATGTGGAACAGACTGAATAGCCTTGCGATATCTAAAAGATCTATCAAATTCTCTCTCTTTATAGTTCATAATAATTCGACCCTATAAAATTTCCTTATTTTAGCATATGTATGAATAAGGTGTCGAGTTATAAGAAAGAGCTAGGATAAACGTAGAGGTTCATTGTCATTTGTACCGTTGAGTTAATGCTTCACCATTAATAACTATCTTTATAATATTAATATATTTTTATGTGTTGTTCTGGATTGACAGAGTTTTAATGTACAGATCTCATTGTCACCTAACACCGGCCTCAAACCGATGTCTTGTTGAGGCTACTTTAGTGCGTACTTCTTTTGATATCAATTTCAGACCCTTCTTGAACATGCGGTAGGGGGTCTGTCCCTCGATCAGCCTACCCTGATGTGGCCGCTGGGTGTTGTAGTGCGAAAGGTAGCTGTCCAAGTCTGTCTGCATCTGCTCCACCGACTCATACTAGGTCGGTCTGCCCCTTGATACGGAAATGTTCATCCTGCTGAAATCTGGGACACCCACCTTTTTGGGGGAGGCGTAACGCCACCAAACACCACGCTACCGCCCGTGGATTACAGCTTCCAATATGCTCCATTTAACCAGCGAGGACTGAGGCCCATCGCAGATGAATAGGCACCGGATGGCTATGATAAGCCAATCGAATCTGGTCGTGCCAGTCAAAAAATGACGTAACTATCAGAAAAATCGCCTTTTTTGCGCTGGCTCAATAAAAGGGTGTGGCCGGAGGTGGGATTCCCATGGCCCTTGATTTTATTGGGGGCGGCGGGCGTGGCGGGGACAAGAGTGGCTGGCTTGCCGTTAAGGAGGGGCTAGTTGGGGAGAGTCCCGCTTAGCCAATCGGCGCTATAGTGCGGCTATGGTGCCCTGTGCTCCGTGGCCCTGGCTGGCGAGGTGGGGGAGCTGCGGCAACAATCAGCTGTTGTCATAACAGTTACTTGCAATCAGATCATCATGCAAACAGGTCACCATGCCAACACATCACAATAAGGAACGTCATATGAAGCGTATTGCCATCCTGTTCAGCCTGCTCTGCGGCAGCGTGCTGCTGGCCAATCCGGTTTTTGCCAACGACGCTGCCCAGTTGCAGTGCGAGGCGCAGGCCGCGGCCAAAAAACTGGCGGGCGCCGCCAAGACCAGC
>Ga0224722_1002385_pt1 | contig 10032 bp, 8 predicted proteins | sample Balambano_FR1_Me_FD_161646 | JGI IMG/M metagenome (GOLD analysis project Ga0224722, IMG submission 161646) | Freshwater sediment microbial communities from Lake Towuti, South Sulawesi, Indonesia - Balambano_FR1_MetaG | ecosystem: Environmental > Aquatic > Freshwater > Lake > Sediment | place...
GCTCCTGGTCGCGGTAGCGCACCACCAGCCCGGCAAACCCTGTATCGCGCACCAGCGTGTTGCTGCCGCCGCCTAGCAGAAAGACAGGCAACTCGCGCTCAGCGGCCCAGGCCAGCGCGGCGCGCAGCTCATCGGGCGTCGCAACATTCGCCATGAAGCGTGCCGGCCCGCCAATGCGCCAGGAGGTATATCTTGCCAGTGGCTCGTTCTCTAGCATAAGACTCTGCTCTTCAACCAAACGGGGTGGGGTTTCAGGGAAGGGTTATGCCCTCCGCTAGCCCCTCCCTAATCCGAGCCGTTGCCGCAGCGATGACGCTTCGTCGGCGTGGTGTACGCGCTCGCGGATTTCGAGCGCCTCGCGCCAGCGCTTTCCGGCTGCTTCGTGCCGCCCCTGTTCGGCCAGCAGATCGCCGAGGCGTTCGAGGGCGCGCGCGAGGCCGATCTGGTCGTTGTCGCGCCGCGCAATCGCCAGCGCGCGGGTGTAGTGATCGAGCGCCTGTTGCTGGCGCCCCAGTGTTCGGTAGGCGTCGCCGAGCTGCAACAGCGCAATGCTCTGGCCGCGCGGGTTCTGGGTCAGTTCCTCGAAGCTCCGCGCGCGCTCGAACGAATTGAGTGCTTCTTCGTTGCGCCCGAGCCGGCGCTTGATCGTGCCAAGCACGCTGTGCGAGCGCGCTTGCCCCACCACGTCGTTGAGGCGTTCGCGCAGCCGCAGGCTTTCCTCGGCCGAAGCCAGGGCGTCCAACAGTTTGCCGTGGTTGAGCAGCGCCAGCGCCAGTTTGTCTTTCAGGATCGCCTGGCCCAGCAGGCTGCCGCGGCCTTGCTCCATGCTCAGGGCGCGAGTGTAGAATGTCAGCGCCTCGCGGCTCGAACCGAGCACACGATACACATCGCCGATGCCGGTCAGGATGCGCGCCAGCCGGAATTTGTCGTCGGCCTGCTCCTGCCATTCGCGCGCGAGTTGGAGCTCCTGCAACGCTTCGAGGTGATGACCCTGGAGTTGATGTACCTTGGCCAGGTGCAGCCGTACCTCGGCTTCGAGATCGGCATGGTCGTGCTGCTCGGCAAGTGCGCGCGCAGTCATCAGGCTGGCAACCGCATCGCCGAATTGTCCGATTTCGCGTTGCATGCGCCCAAGCGCCATCAGGGCGCGCGCCTCGGCTTCGGGCCGCTCGGCACGCTGGGCCGCACGCAACATACGCCGGGCGTATTCCAGACCCTCGCGGAACTGCCCGCCGAATTCGAGCACTGCCAGCGCCAGCGCATTCGCCCGCAGCTCGTAGTCGCGCTGCTGTTCCAGCGGCAGCCGCTCGATCAGGCCCAGGGCGCGCTCGGCCCATTGGCGAGCGCTGGTAAAATCCAGGCGTGTGACACGCTGTTCGGCCACGTCAAGGGCGCTCGCAGTGGCTTCCGCAAACGCGCCGGCCTGCTCCAGATGCCAGGTGCGTGTCTCGCGCCAACCCTCGGGCGCACGCTCGTCGTCGCCATAACGCCGCTTCAACGCCGTCGCAATCCCGTGATGGAACGCAACGCCCTCGTCAAGCGGAGGGCGCTGCTGCAAGGGCGACAGGTTGTTGTCGGCGCTGGCGTTCATCAGGCGCCATTCCTTTTGCGTAGTACACTCAAGACCCACTCGCCAACCAGCGGACTGTCGCCGGCACCAAGTGTGAGCAGGACATCGCCCGGTCGGAGTTCGTCGGCCAGATGCTGTGCCGCAGCATGTGTTTCGCCAAGTGCCTGCACGTCATCGTGCTCGACGTGTTGCGCCAGCCGGGCGGCATCGATCCCCAGTGTGTCGCTTTCGCGTGCCGCATACACCGCTCCGATCCGCACCAGATCGGCGTCGCCAAACGCCTCTGCCCAGTCGTGAAGCAGCGCCGCAGTGCGCGAGTACGTATGTGGCTGAAGGTAGGCCACCAGCCGCCGGCCGGGGAAGCGCGCCCGCGCCGCTGCCAACGTCGCGCGTACTTCGGTCGGGTGGTGGGCGTAGTCGTCCACCACTGTGATGCCACCGGCCTCGCCCTTCAGTTCGAAGCGCCGTTTTGTACCGCTGTAGGCTTCGAGGGCGGCGCGAATCGCTTCCTGTGGTACGCCGAGCGCTGTGCAGGCCACGGTGGCCGCCAGCGCGTTGCGAACGTTGTGCGCGCCAGACAGGCGCACCGTGTAGGTGCCGAGCGTGCTGGTAGCGAATGTCGATGGGCTATAGCGCCAGACCTGGTAATGCGTCAATTCGCCTTCGTTCCGCAGAAGGGCGGCTGTCCAGTCGAGCGGTGCCAGCCGGCATGAGGCCGGGTCGGTGGCCACCGCATCATCGATCCCGTACTGCACCGTGCGCGGATCATCGGCCACGCGTAGCGCTCCCGCGTCGTCGCCACAGACGATCAAGCGCTGCGGATCGGGCACGCTCCGACCGAAGGTGTAGAATGCCGCTTCGTAGTCCTGGGCGGTGGGATAGATGTCAACGTGATCCCACTCGACGTTGGTAATCACTGCCAGGCCGGGCGTGAGCGCCAGAAAGGTGCGGTCGTACTCGTCGGCCTCCAGCACCAGCGGCGCGGCAGGGTCGCCCCAGCGCGCATTCACCCCGAGGTCGGGCACCTCGCCACCAACCAGAAAGCCGGGATCGCGGCCGGCCCTGGTAAGCGCCAGCGCGATCAGCGCCGTTGTGGTGGTTTTGCCGTGCGTACCGGCCACCGCAACGATCTCGCGCTCGGCCGACCATTGTCGCCACAGGTCGGCGCGGCGCAGTACCGGGATGCCCGCAGCGCGCGCGGCCTGGAGTTCTACATGGTCGTCCTTGACCGCCGAAGTCGCCACGACGGCATCGGCACCGGCAACGTGCTCGGCCGCGTGGCCCTGGCGCACCAGCGCCCCGCGCTGTTCGAGTTGGGCGGTGAGCGTGTTGCGCTGCGCGTCCGAGCCCTGCACCTGCTGCCCCTGGTCGAGCAGGATATTGGCGATTGCGCTCATGCCCGCGCCCGCGATCCCAACGATATGGTACAGCATTACGCCTTCCACACCCGGTCGAAGCGTATGATGATGATGATCCCGATCAACACCAGGAAAGCGGCTATCACTGCCGGCACCACCGCAGCAAAGTTCGGCAGCCCGGCCAGGGTTGCGCGCAGGAGCGGCGAGTCCGGCTGCCAGACGCTGCTGGCCTGGGCCCAGAACGTTGCCAGTGCACTGATCACCAGCACACCGATGTACAGGCCGGTGAGCAACCCAAGAATACGCATCTGCCGGAACTGAACCCAGTTGGTGCCGATCGGCTTGCCTTCCCACGGCCAGGCATAGCCGATACCGACCGCCACGAGCGCCACGAACACCAGCACCCGCAGCAGGAGGGGCGCCTGCAGATTGTCCGGGATGATCGGCGGCAGCGGTTGGACGGAGTTGGTGTTGCCGCCGGTGATAAAAGCGAACAGCCGCGGCAACGACGTCCAGATGCGGTTGATCAGGCCGACGATGTAGTTACCGCCCTGGACCGTCAGAATGTAGCCGAGGGTGGTGAAGAGCGCGATACTGACCATATAGCGGAACCCGCGGCTGAAGCCGAAGGCCGCCAGCAGGATGAGTACAAGGTTGGTAACAAAGGCGCTACCGAGGTCGATTGTTATCATGCATTGCTCCTGGCTGCCAGTCCCAACAGTACGCCGGCCAGGCGCCGGGCTGCGTCCGGCCGGGCAAGCGCGCGGCATCGCGCCGCCATCGTGTTCCGCTCCTGCGTATCGATCACCAGTTGACGTACGTGTGTGAACAACGGCCCGTGCTCCGCTGCGCCGGCTCCCAGCATTGCGTCGTCGGCCACCTTCACCGCCGCGCCGTGGCGCACCAGGTAGTCGGCGTTCTCGTCCTGATGCACATACGGGTACGGCACCAGCACAGCAGGCAGGCCCGCCGCCGGCAGTTCACCCAGTGTCGATGCGCCGCTACGGCAGATCACCAGGTCGGCCGCACCGAATGCTTCGGTCATCGATGGTACTCGAGACTGGCGAGGGGCTTGTGGTAACGCCTCAGATGGTACGAGCGTGGCGGAATTCGGCTCCCTAGCCTCAAGCCTCAAGCCTCTAGCCTCTCGGCTGTGTAAATACGAGTATAGATAATAACGCGATTTCAACGCTGCGGGTAACTCTGCCGCCGCCGCACGCAAGAATACTTCGTCGCCCTCGCGCCCACACACATGGATCACCTGGGCGATTTCGAGCAGCTTGGGCAGCAGCGCTTCGATTGCACGGTTGATGCTGCGCGCACCGCGACTGCCACCTGTGACCAGGATCAGCGGCAATTCCGGACTCAATCCAAATGCCGCCCGGCACGCCGCGCGATCCTGGTCGAACAACTCAGACCGCACCGGGTAGCCCGTAACGACGATTTTCGATTTTCGATTTTCGATTTTCGATTTTCGATTTTCGATTGGCTGTTGTACTGCCTCCAATCGTAAATCGTCAATCGCAATTCCAAAATAGGGTAGCGAGTCTTCCACCGAACACGCCACCACAGTCGCTAGCCGAGCCAGAAAGCGCACCGCCAACCCGGGCACCACATCCGGCAGATAGATCGCGGTTGGGACTCCAAGTGCGCGGGCCGCCAGAAATACTGGGACACACACATAGCCGCCGGTTCCCAGGATCGCGGCCGGGCGCTCGCGCCGTATCAGCCGCATCGCCGCCAGCGTGCCGCGCACCAGTGTCGCGCCGTTGCGTGCCATCGCCAGCGGTCCACGCCCGCGCAATGCCGCCGCCGGTACCGCCAGAAACGGCAGTTTGCTTTCGCGCCGAACCAGTCCGGCTTCCATTCCGTCCTCGGAGCCGACGTAGACCAATTTTCGATTGTGGATTGTTGATTGTGGATTGGCTGATGGTTGCCCCGGCGTCAATCCACAATCGGCAATCGGCAATCGAAAATCATCAGCGCCGCTTAAGGCTGCCCCATCCCCGCCGAGCGCCGCGGCGACTGCCAGTGCCGGATACACGTGGCCGCCGGTTCCGCCACCAGCCAGCCACAGCACCGGCGACTGGTGGGATGCGGCGTGGCTTGCTTTCATCATCGCTCTCCAAAACCGCTGCATCGCCGGTGTACCGTGAGATACTCAGCAGCACGCCAACCGCAACCATCGTCATCACCAGCGAGGTGCCGCCATAGCTCACCAGCGGCATCGTCAGCCCGGTAAACGGCAAGAGCGATGTGACCACTGCCATGTTCACCAGCGCCTGGAACACCAGCCACGCTGTAAGCCCAACCGCCAGCAACTGCGCGAACGGCTCGGGCGCGCGCCCGGCGATCCGAAAGCCGCGGTAGGCGATCACCAGAAAGCAGGTGACCAGGAACAGCGTGCCGAGCAAGCCGAACTCCTCGCCGATGATTGCGAAGATTGTGTCGGTGTGAGCCTGCGGCAGCCAGAGAAATTTCTGGCGTGCCTGCCCAAGCCCCACCCCGAAGATCCCACCGCTGCCGAGCGCGTAGAGCGCGTGCACCGGCTGGTAGCCCGCGCCAAGGTAGTAGTCCCACGGGTTCTGCCAGGCGGCGATGCGCTCCATGCGATACGGCGCGACCGCCACCATCGCCCAGAATGCGCCCCCTGCCAGGATCGCTGCGCCCGCCAGGTGCAGCAGGCTCGCACCAGCCGCGAAGTACACCACCGCCGCAATCAGGATCAGAACCACCGTGGTGCCGAGGTCGCCGCCGAGCATCACGAGCCCGCACACCACCCCAAGCATCACGCCGAACGGCACCAGTCCGTAGGTCACATTTGTGAGCTTGCCGCCGCGCTTCGAAAGCCAGTCGGCGATATAGACCACCAAGGCCAGTTTGGCGATCTCCGAAGGCTGCATGCTGAAGCTGCCGATCCTGATCCAGCTTCTGGCGCTGTTCACTTCGGTGAAGCTGGCCGGCAGCAGCAGCGTCAGCACCAGCAAGAAGAGCGTGACGGCCATCAGGTGAACCGAGTAGCGCCGCCACACGCGGTAGTCCGTGCGCTGGATCACCAGCATCGTCACGGCACCGATGATCGCGGCCACGAACTGACGCCATGTGTAGTACAGCTGATCGCCGTGGTTCGCAAAGGCGTCCACGAACGAGGCGCTATACACCATTACTACGCCGATCGGCACCAGCATGCCCACCACGGTAAGCAGCGGGTAGTCCGGCTTTTGCCGTGCGATTGCTGTCATTGATTGCGCTTTCAATCTACAACAGTTCTGGGTGATAATGGATCTGGGAGAGATTATTTCTCGGGGACACCCGGAGGGTACCCGGCCCCCAAACCCCCGCCAGTGTCCTACCGCACCGGCGGCACGATCAGCATTGCAGCTGCAATGAGGGTCACTAGCAGCACTGCCGCGCCCGGCCAGCCCCACGCCAGGCCGCGCCGTTCCACCCGTGGCGGGTACAGGTAGGTTTCGACCACGTAGCGTGGCGCCAGCAGCCAGCCGGCGATGGCCCCGGCCGCCAGCCCGCCGAGGTGGGCGTTGTTGTCGATCAGCGGTACGCTGAAGCCCAGCCCGAGGTTGATCAGCAGGGTGAAGATCAGGCTGCCGAGCTGCTGGCGCGCCACGCCGCCAAGCACTGCGCGCGCCTCGTAGTAGAACACCGCCAGCGCGCCGATCAGGCCGAAGATCGCGCCCGACGCGCCAACCGAGGGCGAAGGGTTGAGCGCGTAGGAAGCCACGCCGCCGCCGAGGCCGGCTAGCAAGTACACTGCCAGAAAGCGCCAGTGCCCATAGATCCGTTCGGTTTCGAAGCCCAGCGAGTAGAGCGCAAAAGCATTGAAGGCGATATGGGTCAGCCCGCCGTGCAAGAACATCGCTGTAAGGAAGCGGTAGTATTCGCCACCCTGGTAGATCGCCTGGTTGTCCTTGGCGCCCAGTGCCAGTACAAGTTGATCGATCGGCGCGCCGAGCACGTTACTCAACAGCCACGGTATCACGAAGATCGCAACGTTGAGCGTCAGCAGCACCCGCGCAACCCACGGCGTCTGCGCGCCAAGCGGTAGCCGAAGCCGAACCGTGCCGGGCTGCGGGGTGTCCATTTGTTCCGAGTTGTCCTGTTGCAACGACATCAAACGTCCTGATGTACGATTGGGCGATTTACGATTTACGATTGCTTCGAACATTCGAGCGGCCTCTTACTCTCGTCAAACCAAACAACCCTTCTTTCTTCAATCACTCAATCGCCAATCGCCAATCGCCAATCGTCAATCGTCAATCGTCAATCGCCAATCGTCAATCGCCAATCGCCAATCGTCAATCGTCAATCGCCAATCGTCAATCGTCAATCGCCAATCGCCAATCGCCAATCGTCAATCGTCAATTCTCCAACCAACCTGCGGAACTCCTCGCCACGATGAAATTCGTTGCGGAACATGCCAAAGCTCGCGCACCCCGGCGAAAGCAAAACCACATCGCCCGGCTCGGCCTGTTCCCGCGCTACGCGAACCGCCTGCGCGAAATCATCGTAAGGGCCAAGCACCACAAACGTGTGAGCAGAAGACGCAGAGCGCCGGATCGCATCCTGCAGCTTGGCTGTTGCACTGCCCGCCAACAGCACCACGGCCTTGGCACGCGCCGCGATTGCGTCGGCAAACCCCTCGAACGGCAGGTTCTTGTCGGCACCACCCGCAACGAGCACAATCGGCGCGTCGAAGCTTTCGAGTGCCGCAATCGCTGCCTCGGGTGCCGTCGCAGCGGTGTCGTTCACATACCGCACGCCGTCGAGTTCGCGCACGGTTTCGAGCCGGTGCTCCACGCCCGCAAAACCGCGCACCGCACGCCGAATGGCTTCCGGCGCCACGCCAAACGCCAGCGCCACCGCAGCCGCAGCCGCAACATTCACCTGGTTGTGTGCACCCGGCAACCGGACGTCTGCGCCCGGCACCAGCAGTTGCTCGCGTCCCGCCCGCCGCCACATCACACCACCCTCAGCAACAACCACGGCCTCGGCGGCATTCGCAGGGACAACAGCTTCTTTCTCCTCCCCGCTCCGTGGCCTCCGTGCCCTCCGTGGATCGTCTGTCCGGCTCGTTCTTGTCCCATCCCGTTCGCTCCCGAACCACACCAGCCGTCCGGGCGCACGCGCCGCCATCGCCGGGGCATGTGGATCATCGGCATTCAAGGCAACCACATCGCTCGCGCGCTGGTGCAAGAAGATCTGCTCCTTCGCCGCCGCATACGCCTCCATCGTGCCATAGCGATCGAGGTGGTCAGCCGAGAGGTTGGTGACGCACGCGAATGGCGGGCTGAGTTGGGCCTCGCCAAGCCCTTCGAGCACGAACGAGGAGAGTTCGAGCACCACCGGCGTATTCGCGCTGATCCGTGGCAGCTGTTCGAGCGCCGAGACGCGCAGATTACCCGCCAGCACTGTGTCCGGGAATTGCTCGCGCACCATCGCACCAAGCAGCATGGTGGTGGTGGTCTTGCCCTTGGTGCCGGTCACGCCCAGGATCGGGCCGGGGCAAAGCCGGAAGAACAGCGTCATCTCCATTTCGATCCGCGCACCGGCAGCACGCGCGATCTGGAGCAACGACGCCGAAGCAGGCACTGCCGGGTTACGCACCACGAGCTCGGCGTTGCGGAAATCCTCTTCACGATGCTCGCCGAGTACGAAGCGGATCGGCAAGCCGGCCAGCGCCTCGATCGAGGAGCGCAGCAGTTCTGGGCCACGCAGGTCAGTAACCGTAACGTCGGCGCCCTGCTCGGCCAGGAAGCGTGCCACGCCAAGGCCGCCACCGTGGATGCCGAGACCCATCACAAGCGCACGTGTACCATTGAACTGCATAGAGGGTTGAATGGGCGGCTCAGGGAAGGCAAAGACCTCGCTGACACCCACCATTATTTCAGCGCCGATCGCTTTCCCGCACCACTGCCGGCGTCGGCGTCGCTTCCACCGTGCGCCCTTCGTTAAGTGTTAGCGCCAGCGAGATCCCAATCAGCGCGGCAACCATGCCAACCAGCACGAAGCGCTGCATCACCTGCGTTTCGCTCCAGCCCAGCAGTTCGAAGTGGTGGTGGAGCGGGGCCATCTTGAAGACCCGCCGGCCCTGGCCGGTGCGCTTGCGCGTCCATTTGAAGTAGCTGGTCTGGATCATCACCGACAACGCTTCGGCCACGAACACTGCGCCGACCACCGGCAAGAGCAGCCATTGCTGGCTTTGCAACGCGATCACCGCCAGCGTGCCGCCAAGCGCCAGCGAGCCGAGGTCGCCCATGATCACCTGCGCCGGATGGGCGTTGTACCACAAAAAGGCCGCACAGGCACCCACCAGCGTGAAGGAGAACGCCATCAGGTTGATGAACTCGCCATTCAGGAAGGTGATCACGCCATAGGCCGCAAACGCCAGCGTCAGGTTCCAGCCCGCCAGACTATCGAGCCCGTCGGTGATATTTACTGCGTTGCTGCTTGCGAAGATGATCAGCATTGCGAACGGAATGAACAGCAGCCCGATGTCCACCTGGCCCATGAACGGGATGCGTACCAAGCCGCGATTGTCCAGTCCGAATGGTGGCGGCAGATACAGCACCAGCGCCGCGCCGAAGGCGACCAGCAGCATCAGCATGGCCTTGCGGCGCACTGTGAAGCCGTGCGTCGCCGATTTGCTGCCCACCAGCGAAAGGTAGTCGTCTACGCCGCCCAGAATCGCAAAGGCGATCAGTACACCAAGCGGCAACAGGATCGACCAGCGGTCGAACAGGTTGAAGGCGATCGTGAGTACCACCACCGGCACCAGGATGATGATTCCGCCCATGGTTGGCGTGCCGGTTTTGATCATATGACTCTGCGGCCCTTCGGCACGGATCTGCTTGCCGATCCGACGATCGCGCAGAAAACGGATCCAAAAGCCACCAGTCGCCAGTGTGAGCGCAAACGCCGCCGCCGCCAGCAGCAGGGCACGCGCCATATCTTGCACCAGCACCGCGCGCAATGCGTCTTGCACGGTTCTCTCTCCTCGCTCTCGGTCGCTCGCCTGGTGCAACGCGGCCTCTCATTCCGCGGTACACCATCAATCTGGTTTGGTCGGGCGGGCCAGGGAGAGTTTAC
>Ga0224722_1002386_pt1 | contig 10030 bp, 8 predicted proteins | sample Balambano_FR1_Me_FD_161646 | JGI IMG/M metagenome (GOLD analysis project Ga0224722, IMG submission 161646) | Freshwater sediment microbial communities from Lake Towuti, South Sulawesi, Indonesia - Balambano_FR1_MetaG | ecosystem: Environmental > Aquatic > Freshwater > Lake > Sediment | place...
GCGATTTCTAAGATTTGTCCTACACTCCATGAGCAAGAGGGTGTCAGCATTCAAACGATTACAGGAATGCCAGATCGACGAGGCAAGATTTACTTGACCAAAGAGAAGTCTTGCTTGCGAATTCGGTTGCCCTATGACCCTGAGTTGATCTCACGATCGCTTACCCTTGCTGGTAAACAACTCACAATTGGCATTCACAACATTAGTCTTGGTATTCCGCAATTCTTTGCATTGCAACCTGCCGAGGCACTAAAAGCCAGAATTGTTGTAATTAAGGGCTTTCAAGAAGCAGAACCATTTCTAGAAGCAGTGAAATACAAGCTCAACCTACTAAACATTCAAGGTACTGCCTCTATTCCATTGAATGAGAAAGGTGAGTGTGATCGCAAAATCATTAAGATTAAGAGTTTCACGGTTGTTGGCTTTGGCGTAGTTTTAACAGATCTAACTGCTGAAGATTCCGTCAAACTACAAATTGCTGGAATTGGCGGGAAGCATCGGATGGGTTGTGGGATTTTTGTGCCCTTTGGAGGCGATGTATGAGTAATCGTCGCCTACTTGCTAAATCCTACGATCGCAATAAGTACTCAGAACCACCAGATTATGCTTTATTAATTCAACACAGCCGCGATGTGGCTGCGGCTTGTAAAGCATTGGCAAAGATGACAGGGGCGATCGCGCTGCAAAATGCTGGGCTAAGTCCTGAGAAATTTACCAAATTTGAACGAACGCTTCTAACTGATGGATGGATGCAGGATTTAGGCAAGGCAAACAGCCATTTTCTGGAGATGCTATTCAGCTCAGATCGATTCCCCCAATTACTCCGTCATGAAACCATTTCAGGCATCCTCACTTTTCTAGATGAACGGTTTTGTGATTGGTTAGAGCCATTGGGTGAACTCAAGATAATTGCCGTATGGGGAGCAATCGGGCATCACCGTAAATTTGATCATGATACAAAAGCTGATCCTCTGTGTTCACCTTTAACTGTTTATCTCACTCATCCGGATCTGAAAACTATTCTTGAGGAGATGGCACAGGACTTAGAGCTTGATCCTCCTCCCACGTTTGAGAGTGACTTACTTGTTGCACCGAATAAGGATGATTCATGCGATTTACCAGCAAGAGAATCTGTTCGAGACTTAAAGGATGAATTTCGGGATTTCGAGAAGCAATTTCAAGATGAGGAGTCTAGGCGATTCATTGCATTAGTCAAGGCTTTTGGGATTGCAGCGGATATAGCAGCAAGCGCGATCGCAAAACAAGGTAAATCCGCTCAACTGTATTCACTTTCAAAATTTGTCGATGAAGCACTCGCGATTGGTTTAACACCAACAAATTTAGAGGAACTAATCAAAGAAAGAAAAGCACGCTCAGGAATTTCAACTCTGCTCAATTTTCAGGAGCGCGTGGCAGAGTCTACTTCCTATTTAACCCTAGCTGAAGCAGGTTGTGGCTCTGGCAAAAGTCTTGCAGCTTATCTATGGGCAAAGAGGTGGTGTGAACAGCTTATGGAGGAAGGACGCACCAACATTCGGATGTTTTTCTGTCTCCCAACGACAGGTACTACAACCGAGCACTTCAAAGACTATGCCTTAGAATCTGGAATTGAGGATGTTCAGCTAGTACACTCCAGAGCTTCAGTTGATTTGCAAACAATGATGCAGACCGCTGTTCAAGAAGAAGCCGAAGCAGATGATGCAACTAAGGCGGTTCAGCAAGCGTTGAAGGCAGAGCATGACAAGATCGAGGCATTATCTTTATGGAGTACACCATTAGCTGTTACGACTGCTGACACTGTGTTGGGATTGATGGCAAATTCTAGACGAGGTGTGTGTTCAATACCCGCCATCATGCAGTCGATGATTGTTTTTGATGAGATTCATGCCTTCGATGAGGAGCTATTTGGGCACTTGTTGGTCTTCCTCAAGAATTTTCCCAAATTGCCTGTGCTACTGATGACTGCTTCTCTACCAGAGGAACGACGTAAGGCGATTGAAACTGTCCGAAATGATTTGCAACCAATCCCTGGACCACCCGATCGAGAAACGTTGCCACGTTATCTGATTGAGTATCCCACCACTCAGGAAGTTGCTTGGGAGCGTGTTCAGCAATGTGTAACACAATTAGATGAAAACAATCAGGGAAAAGTACTTTGGGTTTGCAACCGCGTTGATTGGGCAAATCGCTTATATCATCTTGCCCGTAATAATTTTCCTGAGATTCCAGTCTATGTGTACCATTCCCGACTTCGCTACAAAGATCGGAGCAAGCGCCATCGGCAAGTTATCGACAAATTTAAACAGCAAAATCAACCTGTGATTCTGATTGCCACTCAAGTCGCTGAGATGAGCTTAGACCTATCTGCGGATTTGTTGATTACTGATATTGCGCCAGTACCAGCGTTAATTCAACGAATGGGGCGACTGAATCGACGAGCAACCCCAGAAAATCCAGGGCAACCGAAATCTGCTTTAATTTGTCCTCTTTCTGCTCAAGGTAAAAATCCTAAGCATAACTGGATTGAGAATCTGACTGAATATGACGCAAAACCTTATGAAGTTAAAGATCTGCAAACGGCTGAGAAATGGATTCAGAAGTTATTGAATTTAAACCAACCACTGAGTCAGAAGCATCTATCCGATGGTTTCGCTGATCCAGACATTAGCAATCCTAAAGAATTCAACATGGAAAAAGCTGAAGAACGGGCTTGCTTCTTCTCCGGGTTGTGGCGAACTCGACCGGGAATGACTCGTGGAGAAGGGCATACGATTTCAGTCATTCTTCAACAAGATTTGGATAAGTGTACTGAGTTTGAATTTGGGCAACCTTCACGAGATTGGTTACGCAAGCACGAAGTATCGATTCCGGTGAAAGAGGCAGCTTTGAAATGGGAGCGCCTAGCAGGTATCCGAATTGCCCCTGACAACCAAGTGGAATATGACCAATACGACGAAGCTGAAGCACATCCAGACAACTATCAAGGAACAGGCGCGAGATGGCTCTAAACATTGAATATCGGCTCACGAACCCAAACTACACCATCTACCATCGTGCGGCATTAGGTGGCTTGGCGGCAACAATAACCGCCTGGGGAAGCTCACCTCCAGATAAAATTGAGGCAAAAGTAGAACGCGATCGCGTTTTGCTGAAATCTAGCGAAACCATCACAGAAAAAGAAGCCGTAAAACGCATCCTTGAAGCCTCGTTTCGGCTTACTAATGAAAAACTGATTGACTTACCCGGTCAATTTATTGATGTAAATTCAGAAGACCTCAAAATTGCAGTACATGAAGGTTTATGTTTAACTTTTTTGCAACATAACAAAATGCGCCCAGGTAAGGAGGTTAGAAAAGTTGAATTAAAACGGGCGGATGATGAAGCTGGAGAATTCCTTAGTTACAAAACAATTGATGCTTATGCCCATCAAAAAGCACAAAAGACCAATTTACTAGACAGCAGCCAGCCAAATGACCAGCTTCCGGCAACTGCAATGATTCGCCAGTTTGCTGTACCTGGAGCCGTTGCATTGTTAGAAGCTAGTTCAGAAGAAGTAATTTTACTGAATTTTCTGGCAATTGCTTGTCCCATTTTTTTACTACGCCCTAAAGTCTATCAACCTGATATTGCCCAAGCTTGTGTCGTTGTCCCTGATGTAATTGACTTGCATAAGTTCATTCGGGCATTACGTCGAGTTATGGGAACGAGTGGAGAAATTAAGCGATTTGGCAACAAGTATCTAGAACGGGTAGTCGGTGGGGCAGAAGAAGCTGCATTACGCTTTCTGATTGATATGTATGCCGATGATGTTGCCAGTGAGCGAGGTATTTCTGGATGCCAAGCTGTAGTTATGGGTAAAGTCCCGTGGGATGTCAATCAAAAGAATCGCAGCATGACTGTTAGAGTCAGCGGTGATTATCCAGAGATAAATATCTTTCGGGTTGCTTATCAATATCTGGGTAGAAGCAAATTCATCAAGAATAAAAAGGGAGAAACATTTGCTATTAACAACAGTGCAATACCTGAACTTGTAGCCGCAAATTTAGCGGCAGAGCGGCACTGGTGCAGCCAATTCAAGGTTTTGGTACAGACCAAAGATGATTTCAACCGCATGAGTTTTGCAAGAGAAGGACTAATCAAAATGAAACAGGCAATCAAGGACATAGATGACCAAGCAATCATTCGGGCTTTTCATAAAGCTTGGGAAATGACAATGGGTCAACTGGGGGAACGGGCACAGGAACAGAACTTAGATTTTGGTCGATTAGTCGAAGTTCGTCGGGAAAAAATTCGGAATGAGATTTTGAGGAGTAAAACGCCTGATGCTTTGGCAGGGTGGTTCCTCAGATTTTGTGCTGATGCGACGAAGGGAGCTTCACTGAAACCCTTTCAAGAAGAGATGGATCGTTTACGAGTGTTTATGTTTAACCCGCGGAATTTCGATCGCTTCCAAAATCTTTTGCTGTTTGCATTGGTCAGTTATTCATCGCCCGACCAAGATTCGCAAAACTAATCAACACACAATCATTAAGGAGAAAAATACACATGGCTATTCACTACCTCTATGGCACTGTTTTGACTGGGGAAGCTGTTGCTGCAAATAATCGAGGAGATAACATTGGCAACACAACCACGCTGCAAAAAGTATTTCATCAGGATGACCTGCATTCCAGTGTCTCTGCTGAAGCGATTCGATTTGCCATTCGCTATTACTTTCAATTAGAAAGTCCTGACTTGGTCAATCGAAGATTTGAGAATGGCAAACTTGAATATTTTGATAAAGATCGCACCTACTGGAACCCTGCTACCGGAAATGCTCGAATTGATGATGATTTGATGGGTTTCATGGATGCCAAAGCCAGTGCTGCTGAGAAAGAAGAAATTGCAGAAGAAACAACTGAAGACCAGCCTAAAAAAGGAAAAGGGAAAAAAGCCAAGGGCACAGTCACTATCCGACAAAGTCCTTTATCGGTCGGTCGTGCGGTTAGCTTACGTCCTTACAGAGGAGAACTTTCATTTAACTGTGTAAGTGGTGCTAAAGAAGCAGGGCAACTGTCTCTTTATGCGGCTGAGATGCACACAACTGAGTATCAGTTTTCCATTGGATTAAATCTTTCTGATGTTGTGAATAAGATTCATATTAGCAAGTTCATTGATGCGATTGTAGACTTGCCTCCGGTAGCAGGCAACCATGCTAGATTCGCCTATGATTTCTCGCCTGCTTCAATTGTGCTGAGAGTAACAAGTACCCACTCTTCCAAAATTCAAAATTGCTTCGAGCATCATGAAGTCAATCGTACTTACACGGTTGCAAAACTGATCCAGCGAGTTGAAGCAGGAGATATTCCAGCCAATGAACTTATTATTGGAGGAGAAATTTATTACACGGATGAAGGGAAGCAGTTGCGAGAGTTGGAAATTGATAGCAAAAAGGTCACTATGTTTCCTGGTATCTTTGCTGCTGCCAAAGAAGCACGTAAGCGGATTGCTGGCTTGGGTGATGAGTACAAAATTGTTGGATCGAATGATGATACGCCTGGAGAACAATCAACATGATTGCATTGCACATTGAAGTGCCCTACGCCAGCTTTCGCAAATCCTATGCGCGATCGCTAGCGGAAACTTACCCTTTTCCTCCACCTGCAACGGTTTATGGAATGTTACTTTCTCTAGTTGGCGAACGCCTAAGAGGGCAACACTCTGGAGTAAAACTCGCTTTTGCTTTTGCTAAACAACCTAAAATTGCAAGAACTTTGCAACGGATGAGTGGAGCTAAATATGGGGTTTCTCGCACACCTGATTTTGTTGAAACACTCTGTGGGATTGAGTTTCTTTGTTGGGTAGATAGCAGTGGAGAAAAGGAAAATGCCCAATCTTTAGAAACTCGTCTGATTGAAGCAATTGAAACGCCTGAAGTAGTTAACCGGACAGGGGTTGTTTGTCTTGGTTTGAGTGATAATGCTGTCAACGATGTTTCGTTAGTCAAAAACTTTACCAGAGTTCAAGACTTTTCTGAAACATGGCATTGGCTTACACCTCAGAGTGATGGGCAAATTGAGTTGCCAATTTGGGTAGATCATGTTGGCGCATTCTACACTCGCTGGAGGCGTTATCAATTTGATAATACGTCTCTTGTAGAGACTTTTGAGCCACCAGATAACTACTTCACTCCAATTTGTGACCCTCGCTAAATTGCTTCCAAAAGCTTTCCGCACCTTGAAAACTAAATATTAAGCAATCCAGTAGCCCGATCGCACCCCTCCGATGCCGTCAGGCGATTTTTCCCAGGTGCGATCGCGCCTCTCTATTTCAAACCTGCGACCCTACACTCAGACTAAAATGAACCTACGCTAACCGATTCCCACACGTCTATGGTTACTGCCATTCCCATCAACCTGCCCCGCCAATTGCGTGTTACCGACGAACAGTTTTTGCAGTTTGTCAAAGCAAACCCTGATCTGCGATTGGAGCGTACCGCAACTGGAGAATTAGTCATCATGGCACCAACGGGTAGCGAAAGTGGTAATTACAATTTTGAGCTTGGGGTTGATTTTGGCAACTGGAACCGTCAATCTCGCACAGGTAAAGCCTTCGACTCCTCCAGTGGATTTCGTCTGCCCAATGGTGCCATCCGTGCCCCCGATGTTGCCTGGGTCGCCAGCGATCGCTGGAATGCGCTGACTCCAGACCAGCGCAAAGCCTTTGCGCCCATCTGTCCTGATTTTGTGATTGAGCTGGTTTCTGAAACAGATACCCTAGAAGACATCCAGGCAAAGATGCTGGAATACATCGAGAATGGCTGTCAGCTAGGCTGGCTGATTAATCCCAAAACGAAAACAGTGGACATCTATCGCCCCAATCAACCCGTTGATGTTTTACCCTTTTCAACTCCGCTCTCAGGAGAAGACGTATTGCCAGGATTTGTGCTGAACCTACAAACCGTTTTTCAGGATTAACCCCACCCCTACCGTTATGGTCAACACCGCCATCCAACGCCTTACCTTCGAGGAATACCTTGCCTACGACGATGGCACAGGCAATCATTACGAACTCGTTGATGGACAGTTAATCCTGATGAACCCACCTAGAGTTGAGCATTTTCTAATAACCAAATTTCTTGAACAGCAGTTAGACTCAGAGATTCGGCGGTTGTCTTTACCTTGGCTGACGTTTCGGGAAGCTGGCGTGAGAACTGGGTATAACAAGTCCAGATTGACTGACCTGTGTGTGGTGACTCAGGAGCAAGCCAAAGAATTATTAGGACAATCGGCAGTGTTTCAAACGGCACCCCGGTTGATTGTGGAAGTGGTGAGTCCTGACTCTATTGCCCGCGATTATCGCTATAAACGCTCTGAGTATGCGGCATTGGAAGTCCCAGAATATTGGATTGTTGATCCATTAGAGTCCAACGTAACCGTACTTCAATGGGAAGAAGGATGGTTTGAAGAACTGGCTTTGACAGAGAATCTGGCGATCGCCTCTCCCACCTTTCCTGAATTAACCCTAACTGTAGAGCAAATCCTGGCCGCTGGTATGTTGTCATAACCTCCAGACTGGTGAAGCCTCGTCACATCTCTACTCTCCACCCTCCTACTTCTCCTCGTAAAATCCTCCAAATACAGTCGTACTGAAGCCGAAAAGTTCCGTGAGGGCTCGGAGTAGGTGCATCCGAATTGGGCAATCAAGAACGGGTATCAAAAATTACCCTAATCCATCTTGGAGTTTCTGATGACCGCTCAAGTGATTTCGATCGCTCAACCGCGAGAAACTTTGCGCGTGAATGCCTTACACGCTCTTGCCTACTGTCCCCGCTTGTTTTACTTGGAAGAAGTGGAAGAACTGTATACCCAGGATGAGGCTGTGTTTGCGGGTCGTCGTCTGCACACTGAACTAGAACGCAATGAGGATGGCACCTGGGAAACATTGACTCTGGAAGATGCCGCATTGGGGTTGCGGGGCAAGGTAGATGCCCTCCGAATGCGCAATGGCCAAACCATTCCCTACGAGCATAAACGTGGACGCTGCTATCGCGATGCCCAAAACCAGCCCCAAACGTGGGAAAGCGATCGCCTCCAGGTGCTAGCCTACGCCTGTCTAATCGAGGCAGTACTGGGCATAGTCGTACACGAAGGACGAGTTCGATACCATGCTGACAATGTTGTCGTCAAAGTTCCCGTTACGGATATTGGTCGTCAGCAGGTGCAATTAGCGATCGAGCAAGCTTACACACTGCGGCAAACCACCGAGCGTCCACCCATTGCCACCAATGAACGGTTGTGCGCCCGTTGCTCCCTTGCCCCGGTTTGCCTGCCCGAAGAAACCCGCTTTGCCAAGAATCCGCACCATCAGCCTGTGCGGCTGTTCCCTGAAGATGACGATCGCGAAATTTTGCACATCTTGGAGCCTGGTACCCGCATTGGCAAAAGTGGTGAACAAATTAAAATCACCAAACTGGATGGCACTGTGAATGCCCTGCCAGCTCGCCAAGTCGGGCAACTGGTCTTGCATGGTAGCGGTGTGCAGATTTCCACCCAAACCCTGCATTTCTGTGCCGAGCAAGAAATGGGGGTGCACTTTTTGTCAGGTAGCGGTAAGTACATTGGCAGTTTTGATACTCGCCAAGGCAGCATCCAGCGGCGCATTCGCCAATACAAAGCCCTGACTCAGCCAGAGCTGTGCCTGCACCTAGCCCAACAGCTTGTAGTTTGCCGTGGCCAAAGTCAGCGTAAGTTTTTGATGCGGGGCTTACGCAACTGGGAAACCAGTACAGAAAACCTGGAAGCTGCTGGTGTAGAGACACTGCGTAGTGCGATCGACCAGATCCAAAAGGTGCTGAAACAAGTTGAGCTTGCCCCCTCTCTGGCTACATTGCTGGGCTACGAAGGCAACATCGCCAAACTTTATTTTGCTGCCTTGCCAGAGTTGCTCTCGGCTCACGCCATTGAGGACTTTCAGTTTTGCGATCGCAACCGCCAACCACCCAAAGACCGCTTTAACTGCCTGCTCAGCACTGGCTATTCTCTGCTGCTAAAAGATGTCATGAATGCCATTCTCACCGTTGGCCTAGAACCCATATTAGGCTTCTATCACCAGCCCCGCACCCAAGCCCCACCCCTGGCCCTAGATTTGATGGAAATCTTTCGCGTACCGCTGGTAGACATGATTGTCATGAGTTCAATCAACAAAAAACAATGGCACCCGATCGACGATTTCGACATCAAAGGTCAGCAAGTTTTCCTAAGTCGGACAGGCTGGCGCAAATTTATTCAACTCTACGAACGGCGCAAAGAAGAAACCTGGAAACACCCGCTACTAGGCTATTCCCTCACCTACCGCCGGTTGATCGAGCTGGAAGTGCGCCTGCTGGAAAAAGAATGGATGGATGAAGGCGGATTGTTTGCGCAGCTTATTTTGCGATGAAAGATCGATGAGGAGATGAGGGAGTAGGGGAGTGAGGAGGTGGGGAGTGAGGAGGTGAGGGAGTGAGGAGGTGGGGAGTGAGGAGATGGGGAGTGAGGAGATGGGGAGTGAGGAGGTGGGGGGATGAAGAGTCTCCCTATCTTGGCAGCCTCCAGTTTTTTGCTTGCTTTCTCATCCTTACCAACATTCCCAAAATTTGGTTGTACATTTGGCGCAACTCCAACCCTTTTGATGACTCCAAATAACTGCACCGAACAGCAAAATCCAGCCATGTTAACGTTTCTGCTGCCTCCGCCTCAGAATCTGAAAGCTTTGCGACAAAAGCAGCTTCATACTGCCGCCTCCGCCAAGCCTCCGCCAAATTTGCACACACTGAACGCGATGACCTCCGCACTTGATCCGTCAACGAATATCGTTCTTCTTTTGGAAACTGCTTAGAAACCTCAAAAATTTCCATCGCTCCCTTCATTGATAACTGGTAAACATCCAGTTCCTCATGGTTTTGAATCAGCCCCCGACTCATGATTCAGATCTCACAAACAAAAAACACTAACCCCATAATTCCCCCTCATCTCATCACCCCCTCATCTCATCACCCCCTCACCCCCTC
>Ga0224722_1002387_pt1 | contig 10029 bp, 9 predicted proteins | sample Balambano_FR1_Me_FD_161646 | JGI IMG/M metagenome (GOLD analysis project Ga0224722, IMG submission 161646) | Freshwater sediment microbial communities from Lake Towuti, South Sulawesi, Indonesia - Balambano_FR1_MetaG | ecosystem: Environmental > Aquatic > Freshwater > Lake > Sediment | place...
CGCCGACTCCGTCAAAGCATGGGGAGGGAGGTATTTATCGTTTGCCGCGCCATAGTACCCCGTGTTGGTGAGAATGTGTAGACCGCTCTCCTGCGAAAGGCGTTCCAAAAGCCGGACATCTCGTCCTAAATAGTTGGGGGTGCATTCCACAAAGCCGCGAACACCCTTCTCATAGACCTGTTTTAATCGGGGAAGCATTGCTTTTGCGACAGTATCCCGGTTCCAACGCTGAGAATTGGTCTTATCTGCACCGATAAAATCTACCATAATATGCTCATGGGGGAGAGTAAAGCCCCAATCGGGTGGGGAGATAGCACCGCGGACAGTGAGTATCTTTCCGGCAAACATACCCCATTATAACGGGATTCGTCGGGAAAAGACAGTAAGAATCCGCCAACGTCTGCCTATTCCCGATATAATGGCAACGAACTCAGAACCCGATACATCTACTGGTAATACTTCTGAGAAAGTATCTAAAGGGACGAATCTGTAGGAATGAGTTCTCTTCCGAGGCAATATGTCTAAGCAGGGAGGGCAAGATGGTACAGTTTGAGTATGGTAAGTGTACGGCTCTGGTGACAGGGGCATCACGCGGCATCGGGGCGGCACTGGCACGCGAGTTGGCACGGCGTGGGGTGGGGGGCTTAGTTTTGACGGCTCGCACCGAAAAAGACCTGCGAGCAATGGCAGACGAACTGGCAGGGCAGTATCCTCAGTTGACCATTGCCACTATCACTGCTGACCTAAGCGACCCGAATGCCCCACAACTACTGAAAGCAGAGACCGATAAACGCGGACTCTCCATAGATTTACTGGTGAATAACGCCGGGTTCGGTTCGCATGGTGCTTTTGATACCCTCCCTCTGGACAAAGAGTTGGGCATGATACAGGTCAATATTGCCGCTTTGGTTGCCCTAACGCATCTTTACCTCCCCCGAATGTTGGCGCAAGGTTGGGGCGGTGTCCTCAATGTGAGCTCTACAGGCTCGTTCCAACCGGTTCCCTATATGACGACCTATGCCGCCACCAAAGCGTTTGTACAATCGTTCACCGAGGCTCTCTATGTCGAGAATCAGGATTTAGAAAACGATGTTCGTTTTATCGCCCTTTGTCCCGGTGGAACAGAAACCCACTTTGGAGACGCATTGGGAACCGAGCGGGGGCAGTTTGAGAAGTATCCGCACATGACCCCAGAAGAGGTCGCCATTGCGGCATTGGACGGGCTGGATAAAAACGAGATGTATGTTATTCCGGGAATCATGAATCAGGTAGGGGCGCATCTCCCACGTCTTTTGCCACGTGAAACTGCTGCTCAGATAGCCGGGGGCATTTTTCGACCTAGCAATAGAAAGCCTGTTGAGCGTAAAGTATGGGCTTCGCAACAGCGCACGCTGACTATCCTTGCCGGGTCTGCCATTGTGGGGGCAATTGCCGTGGCATTGCTACGCACCCGCCGGGGAAACAACTAACACCATTCGGATGAGGCAAAACCGACTCTCTTGACCGTAAACGCACTGCAACAGCACCGACTGACCACCCCGATACTCCTTATCGTTCTGATTTGGGTTATCGGGGCAAGTTTATTGCCTTCTCTGTCGCGTTCGCTTCCTCAAGCTGAGCGTGTGATTGTTCTGCTTACCCCCGGCTTAACCGTGGATGACCTACGCAACGAAAAGATTGCCCCGGATTTAGCACGGTTGGCTAAAACAAGTGCTGTGGGAGTGATGCCTGCCCCTGCTCCGATACAACTAAAGGGACGCAAACTGCCGGTGGATGCGTGTGGACGTTGGGAGTGGTTGATTCCTGCGGAGCGGGGAACAGTGGTCTTTCCGACCTATGCGGAGGACTATGCCGCCGCCGATGGCTATCGAACAGAACCCGACGAACTCGTGCAGGAGATATACAAAACGGCGCAACGTGCAAAAGCACAGCCCGTTATTGCCCTCTTTGACGACCTGTGCCGAAATGACCGCTATGCCCCCCTTGCGATGGCGAATGTAACCCGTGCCGAGCGTGAATATGCCCTTCGTCGTTTGAATCAGGTGGCGAAGGGGCTTTCGGGACTCTCCGAGGGAGCCGTCCTTGTTATTGTGGCAAATGTCCCTGCGGCGAGTGCAGTACGTGAGGGAGCAACCTTCTGCCCAGTTCTCCTACGCAGTACCAAGCCCCCCAAAACCCAGAATCAACTACTGACCGCACGCTCGACGGGTTTTCAGCCCGGCTTGTTGACGCGCAACGATACCGCTACGACGCTTGCATCTCTGGCAAAATATGCCAAGCCCACCTCCACGGGGCATATTGCGGTGCGGGTAGGGAGTGGGGATGCCCCGCGCTCTCTACAGAACCAAGTACAGGTTTGGACGGGTCAGGGGAATGCTCGCAAGGTTTTTGATGGTCTCTACTGGCTTCTCGTCCCCTTAGTTCCCCTACTCGGTGCGGCATTAGTGGCTTCGCAAGGCAAGCGTGATGTTCTCTATGGTGCGTACTTTGTGGTTGCCTCAGTGCTAATACTGGATACTCTTTTGGGGAATCCCCTATTGCAATACACGCCTCTTGCTCATACCGTGGCGACGGGCGGACGTTACTACGGCTTGGGGGGCGCGGCATCGGGTCTGTTAGCCGGGTCTGCGTTATTAGGAATCGCTATCTGGGCAGATAACCCCATTCGGCGTACCCTCTGGGAGTTAATCGTGGTACTCACTTTAGGATTACCACAAGTCGGGGGTGATACTGGGGCAGGAATGGCGGTATATATCGGTTTTCTCTGGCTCGCCTACTCCCCGGATGCGGGAAGTGCATGGCGTACCCTCCTTCTCCGAATCGGTGGAATGACACTGGCGGCATACCTTGTTCTGCTCCTCTTCTACGGGTGGCGCAACGGGTACGAAGGAATTATTGCGGCACGGCTTGGGGAAAACTGGGGGGTAACCTCAGTGTGGTTGGTGATTGGTGGGGTTCTGCTGGTTCTCTGCCTTCTCCTCTGGTCGAGCCGGAACCGTGAGGAAACAAAGGGGGACGAGATTGGCTTTTTTGCCGTATTAGCAACCGTAGGCGGATTTTTCCTACTGGATAATCAGCCGTTTGCGGCAGGAGCAACCGCTCTTTTGACCCTGATTCCCTACCTTGTTGTGGCAAATGCCCCTCGCCGTCCCGATGTGCCTCCTGTGCCAGAGGGAGCAGACAGTGACGAAAACAAAGAAAGTACGGCAGATTTGGACGCAGAAACAGGAGACAGCGACGATAGTATCCAAGTTATGCCGGGAGAAAAATAGATGGACGAAAAACGAAAACGAATTATTTTGGCAGGTGTGATTGTGGGCGCGGTTTCGGTAGGCTTAGTGGTGCTATCGCGACGTGTTCCCCGTGAAAAATTGGGGGAAACCCTCGGTCATATCGGTAAAGACGCGCTCAAGTTGGTCAAAATGAGTTTTGGCAATAACTTTGCGGTGCAGATGGCGGAACGCGCATTGGAGCAGGTGACTAAACCTGCCGATGCGGAGGTTTCGGCTTAAGAGAAGCCGCTTTCTCGGTAGAGGGATGCAGTCCGTTCCGCCCGTGGAACGGGCTTTTCCTTGTGTGAGAACTGTATGAAACGTATTGTTGTCAAAGTCGGAACATCCACCCTAACCGGAACCGGGGAGCAGGGACCAGACCGCGTTTTTATTAACTCGCTTGCCGCACAGATTGCTGAGCAACGAGAAGCGGGGCGGTACGTGGTCTTAGTCTCCTCGGGCGCGATTCGTGCCGGAATGACCCGCTTGGGTTGGCAGGAAAAGCCGCGTACAATCCCCGGTAAACAAGCCGCTGCCAGTGTGGGGCAGGGTTTCTTGATGGGTATCTATGCGGACATCTTTGCCAACTATGGAATTCCGGTAGGGCAGGTGCTTCTTACTCAAGAGGACTTGCGACATCGGGAGCGGTATGTGAATGCTCGGAACACCTTTGAAGCACTCTTCACCGCAGGCGCACTTCCGATTGTGAACGAAAACGATACGGTTGCCACCGATGAAATCCGAGTGGGGGACAATGATACGTTAGCCGCTCTGGTAACAAACCTGATTGACGCAGATACCCTTCTCCTGCTCTCCGATGTTGCGGGACTGTTTGATAAGAACCCCTCTATATACCCAGAGGCGCAACTGATAGAGCGGGTGGAGCGCATAGATGCACCGATTCGGGCAATGGCAGGGGGAGCCGGAACCGCTACCGGAACCGGAGGGATGCAGACCAAGTTAGCCGCCGCCGAAATAGCCACCTCCTCCGGTTCCGCCATGTGGATAGCGCAGGGTCGTCGCCCCCATGTTATCGCAGATTGCTTGGCAGGGGTTCCCGGAGTCGGAACCTACTTTGCCCCCTCCGCCAAGCGTCCCTCCGCCCGTAAACGTTGGCTCGCATGGGCATCGGGTGCACCCAAAGGAACCTTAGTGGTCAATAGATGTGCACGCCGGGCATTAGAGGAAGAGGGACGCTCTCTGCTACCTGTGGGCATTGTGGACGTATCGGGCAACTTCGCAGTGGGAGATACCGTTGCCATTTGCGATGAAACAGGAGAGTTATTCGCTCGTGGCTTAGCACAGTACACCAGCGACGAAGCAAAACATCTGATGGGTGTCCCCACGAACCGTTTGGCGGAGATTCTGCAAAAACCCATACAACATGAAGAGATAGTCCATCGGGATAGCCTCGCGCTCCTGCTCTTGTAAAAAAATAATTTTATTTTTTTTGCGCCGTGCCAAAAATGGCATGAATTATGCAGTATTAAAAAACCGACGAGAACACTTCTTCCCTTCCCGGTCGGGCGCGATACAAGCACCCGACCCTTCTTTTTTTTCGGGGTGGAAAAACCGGGTGTATAATCCGTTTTGTGAAAAAGTCACTTCCCGAACAGTTCTTTCATGTTACCCCCCTGCACTATGCACCCTTCCTGTTGGCAACAGGTGCTATCTACTCCCAAGCGGAACTGCGCCGACTACAACTCCCGATTGCCCCCCGACCCAGTGCCGCGAAGCGTGACCGCAAACTGGGCTTAGACCGCTATGTGCATCTTTCGTTTACCCCTATTACCCCCTTGCTTCGGGATAAGTGGGAAAAAGGCTATCCCCATGTTCTGCTGGGATTTGAAGAGTCCCTCGCCTACGAAACCGGAAGTGTCTTTGTCCGCTACAACGCGAAGGCATGGCGACACCGTGAGGACTTTTTCCCGATAGTCTCCCCGGCGGAGAAGGAGGTATTTTTGCATGAATGGCAAGAGGGGAAATATCCTAGCGCGGAACTTTTAATTCCCAATGCTCTTCCCTTGCACCCACACGCACAGCATCTCTATTTTTGGACACTTGCCGAAAAGGAGTGGTTGACTCACCTTCTGAATAGATTGAACATCCCCCTTCCCTTGGATTGCGCCCTTTGGGAAAGCGAAGATTCCGCGCCCCTTCTAACTCTCCCCTCGGACTTCACCGACTATGCCACCGCTTGCCAGCGTGCGGGCAAACTCCTCCCGCCGCCAACCCTTCCCTTCGACTAAAACTCTGCCAAAACCGAGGACAAGACTTTCCTTCTTCAATCCTCTCCTACAGGATTCAACACGACTTTAATCTACTGGCTCATGCCATATCCGCCCAAGAGTCATTATTGTTCTATTGCAGTAATGCCGTGTTCTATAATGGCTTCATGCCATTCTGAATTTCTTTGGTGGCACGTTCCTGTCCCCAGATGTGATTGACCACGTTCATCGTTAGGGTCACGGCTTCCGCTTGAGTTAAAGTCAAGCGGAAGCCGTTGATTCGCAGAAAGATGGAGGCGGCAGCAAATGCTACCCGTTTATTCCCGTTTTCAAAGGGATGGTTTCCTGCCAGAGAGCAGAGCAGTGCTGCCGCCATTGCGGCAATACTGGAATGAAGATAGTTGCCACCAAACGATGCTTGTGGCGCATACACCGCCGATTCCAATAGATTTCGGTCACGTAAGTAGAGGGACTCATGGGGCGAGAACTGGCGTATGACCTCCTCATGAAGCTCGATTAGCTCGTCAGCATTCAGAAACTTAATCTCGTCTTCAATTATCTCATATTCCTCCTCTGCCGAATCTGGTACATTCTCCGGCTCGGATGTGGTAGCATCTATCTCGTCCTCATATTCCACGGTAATCCTCCTTTCCTCGCGAGCATATCTTGCGACAGCATCTGATTTTACTCGTCCGAACCTGCTAACTGATGCAGGGCATCGTCATACTGACTGAGAGTCGAATCCATGGCATCGCGAAACCGTTGTGGTTTAGAACCATGGCGAAGTCCGTTGGGTGCAGAGGTGATGATGATTTGGTTTCCTTCAACACGAAGTACGACAGCACCATCCTTTTCAACGCCCAGTTGTTCCAACATTGTTGTTGGTAATATGACACCGGAACTGTTCCCAATCCGTTGCAGATTTTTGATAGTCATACCATTATTACCTCCTGAGTAGTGGGGATGTCCACAGAGTGTTGTTAGTAACATTGTTGCTAACATTGTTAGTATATCATGTGTTGTGCTGGTATAGTCTAAGGCGATGGCTTGTACGCTCAAAAACCGTGAAAGATGAGCGCATAGAGACGGTTGATTGGGAAATCTTGGCTTCACCGACAGTCTTATGGGATGCCACAGTGGTTTTAATCTACTGGCTCATGCCATGTCCGTCCCAGAGTCATTGCATAGAAACGCCCTTCATGCCCCTGCATCTTGGTATAGCGACGCAGGAGTTCCTCTTCTTTTTGCCCTACCACCACGGTACTGACAGCAAAAAGAAGAAGTAACAAACCTACCATTGGCAAAGCGGTTGCTCGAAAAGTACGAATCAATACTGGTTTCAGAGGGTCTTTTTTGAAGAAACTTCTAATAACGGCGACGCATAGTATTCCAAAGGGAACCGACAAGGTACTGCGTGCAGAACGTATCACAGTTCTGCCTAAGTCGCGGTCACTCAGGGATTGTCCTAATCCCTCTAAGAGCAGACGATACGAGTTCAAAAACGGCACAGAAACTAACAGGGCAAGCAGAGAAACTATCCCCACAATCGTGCTAAGGGCAATTCCCCACCCCAAGCACCCAACAAACCTATTGAATTGCTTATCTGTCTGAGTTGGTTCGGCGAATCCAGAACGTTCCAAAAGCAGAGCGATTCCCCCCAAAACAGCCACCCAAAAAAGATTGAGTAGGATAAAACCACCTAGTGCCCAAGCAATTCCCAACGTCGTCAATCCCGGAAGTTCAACATCTGCCTGCTCATAATCTTTTGTTAACTGTATCAGTTTGGTTCCGTCTTCTACTTCTTGAGCAAATCGTTTCGCCTCTTTTTCCTCGCCTATACGCTTGAGGTAAGTGACATAATCTCCCGCCTTCGCGACAAAAACATCCTCATCTGATAAAGTTTCAGCGAAACGGCGGGTTGGAGAACCACCGGGTCGCTGAACGACAATGCGATTCAAAGCAACGCCCACTAAGTTTCCAAGAATCTGACTATCTTCCACGCGCAGTTTTGTCGCAAGACGGGAGAGATTTTTCCGAATGATTACCCCTTCCGTAGGGTTTCCCGCCAACTCTTTGCGTATCGCAACTCCTACCAGCACTCGTGATAGATTGCGAAGAAGCGGTAAATGGGATAGTTCCACACTCTTGTGAATTGCCAAATAGGAGAGGACACTGAAGTTACCATACGTTGCTTTTGTTGCTTCCCATGTCGCACTCCCTTCTTCGACGGTGTAGGTGTTCCATTGAGGTTTTTGAACCGCCTTCTGCAATGTCTTTAAGGCAGATTCCTCTTGGTTGGCTACTAACTCAGCAACACAGCGCATCGCCGTGAAATAGGCATTATTTGGGTCTAACTTTTCTCCGCGCAAGGCTATTTTTCGGAACAGAGCCAAATCCTCTGCCTTTACCTTCGCTTCTTCCTCTGGGGGACTACCCGTCAGTTTGCTATATTCGGTATAGTCTAAGGCGATGGCTTGTACGCTCAAAAACCGTAAAAGATGAGCGCATAGAGACGGTTGATTGGGAAATCTCTCCTGAAGTTGAAGAAGGGAAGTAATATCGGGAGAGCGATTTGTCTCCGTATCTGTAGGAAGAGTGCTACGAACGGTAGTGAGTGCTTCGGCTAACGCATAAGGATATTGCTCTGTCTTCTGGCGCACGGTTTCAGGATGTTCCTGCCAAGACTTGAACATAGGAAACCCTTGCCCTAATAAAGCCCCCAACTGACCGCGCACGACCCAATGTGTTGTCGGAAAGAGGGATACCCCCAGAAAAGCAACTACACCAAGCACAAAGAAACCGTACTGACGAATTCTGCTCATGTGTCCTCCAGAACCACCAACCCCTGCCTATTGTGCCACAAGCTCTTACACGAGGCAAAATAATTCCCCTCCTTTTTTAGGGGAGGGGGTGTAGCATCGGTTAAAAAAGACACGCGGTAGAGATTAAGTTGGGCTATCTGCCTTGAGGTCGAGGTATGCCATCTCTTGGGGGGTAACTGTGGTGTTGACGGCAGCGATGTTGGCATCCAGTTCTTCAATAGTCGCGGCACCGACCAACGGGAAGATGTTGAGGGGGGTGTTGAAGATAAAGGCGAGCGAGACCTGTGCGACGGTTAAGCCCTTTTGCTCGCCCAATTCCTTTGCCCGATCTAAGCGGATAAAGTTCTCCTCAGAGCAGTAGCAGTCGCGTACCAGTTTATCTTGCCCTTCGTTATAGGTGTCCATACCCTCACGGGTGTACCGCCCCGACCAGAACCCCCCTGCCATGGAAGACCATGAGAAGATTGCCATTTGGTTCTCTTCGTACCACTTTCGGTCATCTTCGTGTGCCGGTCCGCTAATGGTGATACAACCGCCCCACGGCTCCTGAATCTGGTCTGCTAGCGAGAAGTTGGGGCTACTGCACAGGAACGGAATCTGCCCGGACTTTGCCGCATACTCGTTCGCTTCACGGAGACGCTCCACTGTCCAGTTCGACCCACCAAATGCCCGAATCTTGCCCTCCTGCACCAGTTGATTTAGAACATCTACAATCGGTTCAACAGCAACATCGGGGTCATCGCGGTGGAGAACATAGAGGTCAACATAGTCGGTTTTCATGCGGGCAAGTGTCTCATGGAGGTCGTGTTGAATATCGAAGGGGGTCACTTTATTGCGGATACTGGGGTGCGCTCCCTTTGCTAGCACCACAACCTTATCGCGAATTCCTCGCGAGTTCATCCAGTTACCGATAAAGCGGTCTTGTGCGCCCCCCCCGTAGATATACGCGGTGTCTACGGCATTGATACCGCGCTCCAAAGCGGCATCCATCAGGGCAAATCCAACCTCTTCATCCTTAACATTAACCTGTATTGAGCCTTGTACGATGCGAGAAATGGGCTTCTCAACACCGGGAATCTGTCCATATTTCATCGTTATTGCTTTCTATTTGATTTCTGAACGGAAGTCTCACCCCCGAACCTCTCTCCCAGAGAAGGGTGGGGGAGAAGAACAGATAGGTTTGTCGTTCCCCCCTCTACGGAACGTGGAGAGGGGGTTAGGAGGTGAGGTCTCTTACTCCATCGGGTACTTCAGACCAAACTGGTCGCGCAGAGTGTCCAGCGTTTTCATCACCCCAAGCGACATATCCAGTGTTACTAACGGAGACTCTGTTAAGCCTTGACGCAGACAGTCCGCCACATGAGCCGCTTCAAACTGGAAACCCCCGCCGTCAAAGGGGAAGTCGAACCGCTCGGACTGCCCGCCTTTGTGGAGAACCACGGCTTTGGGACACCACCACGGTTTCGGAATCTCAATCTGCCCTTCGCTGCCTAAGATAATCGCGGATTGTGGGGTATTCACGCGAATCGCTGTGTAGAGGATACCGATTTCGCCACCGGGGAAGCCAAGAAGCATTGCCGCTTCTTCGTCCACCCCCGTACTACCGAGGTTTGCCAGACTTGCCAAGCGGTTAGGTTCGCCAAAGACCATCTGTGCCAGAGACACCGGGTAGACCCCAACATCCATCAGACCGCCCCCTCCCAGTGC